>Ga0105044_10015420_pt1 | contig 10326 bp, 9 predicted proteins | sample MAT01_FD_78092 | JGI IMG/M metagenome (GOLD analysis project Ga0105044, IMG submission 78092) | Freshwater microbial communities from Lake Fryxell liftoff mats and glacier meltwater in Antarctica - MAT-01 | ecosystem: Environmental > Aquatic > Freshwater > Ice > Liftoff microbial mat | place...
CGAACCGGTCCGTCCGCACTGTGCCGGGGTTGACGGCGTTCACTTGCACCCCGTCGCGAAGCCCATTGTCGGCCATCGCTTTCGTAAAGGACAGCAATGCGGCGTTCACGGAACCACCGATCGTAAACTGCGGTCCCGGCGTGCGCCCGCCTGCTCCTCCAATGTTGATCAAGGACCCGCCAGCCGACCGCAAATGCGGCCACGCCGCGCGGGTCAAACGCACCGCGCCGTGCAGTTTCAACGCAAAGCCATCGGCCCAGTCGTCATCTGTCAATTCCAGAAACTCGCCGCGCTTCGTCGCTCCCGCGTTATTTACCACAATGTCAACGCCCCCAAACCGGCCAATCGCCAGCCGCACCAACTCCGCCGGCGACTCCGGCAACCGTAAGTCCAGGGGCGCAATCGCCGCGCCTTCGCCGATCTCGTCCGCCACCGCCATCAACGCACTCTCGTCGCGCGCCGACAGGACGACTGCTGCGCCCTCCGCCGCCAAATGAATGGCGATCGCGCGTCCAATTCCGCGGCTTGCGCCGGTAATGATGGCTGTTTTTCCTTGTAACGTGGGCACCCGTTTATTATCGCGTTCCTAGGAACTGATCCTCGCGCTGAACTGCACCGCCCGCGGCGTGTTCACTACTGGTGATATTGAGATTGATTCCGCCAAACCGCACACTATTGAATCCGTTGAGAGCATCGCCCTGCTGCGTGAACTTGACCCTTTCAGTAAGCGGGAAGTCGCGCCGCAAGCTGAGGTCCTGGTTGATCAGGTGTGGATTACGAAGGCCGAATGCCATCGTCGGCGGGCTGCCAGGCTCCGGAAGGCCCGCACGTCCAGAGGAATGCAGTAGTCATGCCACTCACCACGTTGCCGTTCCCCATTCGCCATCGGTCCTGATAGGCTTCGGCTTGGGCGGTGAAGTCGGCGTCACGCCCTAGCTGCTCTCGCGCTACTTCGGCCTCGTCGCCTTCTCCACGCACTACGGCTTAACGTGGACTCTCCTTTCGAACAGCGGCCCGAACCGGGCGCCAATAGGGCCGTGATCCGGCTCTTTGGGCCGGATGGGCAGCAAATGCGCACCATACGCGGCGGATCCAGCTATTTGTCCTCAAATACGCTCGCCGCTACCTTCGGCGTTGGCAAGGCGTCGAGCGTCGATCGAGCCGTTGTCTACTGGCCCAGCGGCCGCACCGATGAGTTCAAAAACATCGCGACCGGACGCACCTATCACATCGTGGAAGGCCCGAGTCCGCATGCGCTCGACTACCGCTAGGGCCTATTAGCTATTTGTCAGTGAACGCCGCGGCATGGGCGGAGTTCTGGCCGGTCCACATTATTGATTGCAAAAAGGTTGGCTCCCCGACATGGGCTCGAACCACGATTCTCGGCGTCAAAGGCCGGTGTCCTACCATTAGACGATCGGGGACCAAGTCCTATTTTAACATCAAAAACGGTCAGTCCCAATCACTGTACGGCGTGCCTTCCAAACTTGTTTTTTCCGACGAACTACGCACATCGAAGATTCCCGGTTCCGACTGGCTCGCCGACGCCGATGCGTCTTCCATAATCACTTTCCACGACGCGCTGTTCCCCACAATCGGGTCCATCGGCATCTGCCGCAAATACCCCTCGCGCACCAAATCTTCCAACTGTTGCGGCGCCTTCTGCTTGTCGTACGTATACTCATCGATCACCGTCCGCAACGAGAAGAGATTTTGCCGTAACACGCTCTCACGCGCCCGGATTACCGACTTCTGATACAACGGCACGGCTACCGAAATGACGACGAGCACGATGGCCATCGAAACCATCAACTCCATGATCGTGAAACCCGCCCGTGATCGCTTACCACTCCGCATATGGCGTCCCATCCGCGGCCTTCTCCATGGTTTTGGAGAACACCGCAAACACATTTTGCCCGCCCCATGCCGTCGACTTGGGGTCGTCCTGGGTACTCCGCATACCCCAATCCGTCGTCTTCGTAAACGGATCTCTCGGAATCCGCCGCAGGAACCGAATCTTCTTCTCGCCTTCCGTTCCCTGCCCGTTCACCTTCACACCCTCGACCAGCACTTCCAGCGACTCCGGGTAATTTTCCTTCGCCGCGTTCAGCTGGCCCAGCTTTCCCTCATCCGCCATGTCCTTGTACTTATCAATCGCCGTGTGAATCTCCCGCAGCGCCAGACGCAAATCTTTTTCCCGCTCCCGCCGCACCCGGCTCCGAGCCAGCGGTACCGCCATCGAAGTCAACAGCGCCAGAATCGTGAACGCCACAATCAACTCCACCAGCGTCATTCCACGCTGACTTCGCCGGCGGCCTGTGCTCACGGAAACCATTACCGGATCTCCACTCCCACACTCGGTTTTTGCGCCGGTACCGGCTGTAGCTTCGAGTTCTGCATCGAACTATCCAGCACCGCAACTTGTGTCGTTCCGGACTCCAGCGTCTGGAACGTCAACGAAAGCAACGCTCCATTACCAGTCAATCCCGGTGAGCCCGCTACCCGGCTCAGTTGAATAGCCACCTCGCCCTTCGCCGCTTGATCGTCGTGGCTGAAGTTGACGCGCCCACCGTCGCTCGAAAGGAAGGCGCCGGCCGTGACGGCCAAAAGCTTCAATTTCTTCGGATCGTACTTCACCTGCAAAGGCGCCTGGAACAGGTCCACCGCCTCACTTACCTGGAGCGTTACCACTACCGGTGACCCGGCGCGCGTCACTACTCCTTCCGGTTGGAACGTCAGCTTCACTGGCGCCGCCGGCGGCAGCGTGGGCTTCGAAGGCGTCACCGGATCGGGAATTGCCGGAGTGGTCAAAACCGGTCCGCCAGGCACGGTACCCACCGGCGCTTTGGTGTCTTCAGGATTTGAATACAGCAGTCGCACCGTCTGGTCTTTACCCGCCGCCACGCCGCGCAGATTCACCGGCGTGATCTCCTGGGTCCGCACAATATGCGGCACCAGCGCGATTACCAATTCATTATCTGAAACGTCCACCGTCTCACTGGAAAACAGCCGTCCGAGCCATGGAATCTGCATCAAGCCGGGAATTCCCGACACGTTCCGCGTTGACGTGGTCTTCACAAGTCCACCGATCAGGTTCATCTCGCCTTCGCGAATACGCACATCGTGAATCACTTTGCGCTGCCCGATCACCGGCTGCTTGATTCCGCCAATGTCAATGCGCTCCACAACGTTGGAAATTTCGATTTCCACGTGCATCGACACTTCATCGTCGCCATGAATGCGCGGCACCATATCCATCACCACGCCCACTTCCACATACTGGAACTGCGTATTCACCAGCGGCAGTCCGCCGCCCACACCGCCTACTCCAATGCCCGATCCGAAACTGCCGCTGGCGGTCGGCACTTTCTCACCAATGCGCAACTGCGCCTTCTGCCCGTCCGCCGCTCGAATCTGCGGCGTCTGCCGCACTTTACTATTCCGGTCGGTCATGATTGCCTGCAGCAGCGCGCCCGGCAGGTTCACCGTGAAATCGTTCTGGCCCAGCGATCGCAATTGCCCCAATGGCAGCGCCGCCACGGCGGCTGTCGGCGACACATTGAACCTTAATCCTGGCGTCTCACCGGTGACAAGCGTCGCCGCCAAATCCCGCGTCCGGCCCGTCGCGGTTTCCATTACGATTACATCCACCAGCACTTCCGCCTTCGGCTTATCCAAATCGCCCAGCAACTTCTCTACCAGCGCCACTTGGTCCACTGTCCCCCGCGCAATCACCGCATTCTGCGCGTTGTACGTATATAGGCGCCGGATTTCGGTCACCGACCGCACCGAGGTCGCGATTTCATTCAACTCCTGCACCGATGTTATGTTCTGCAGGTAGAAAACCTTCACCACGTTGTCTTCGTAGTCCCGGCGCTTCGTAATATTGTCATTCGTCAGAAAAATGGTGTTTGACGACAGCGCCTTCCAGTAGGTCTTCGTCATCACCGACAGGTGGTCCAGTGCCTCTTCCAGATTCGTGTTGGTCAGATCGACGTTATAGTTCTTCGACGGCTGCTGGTACTCCGGATCCCAAATCACGTTGATTCCCGTCAACTTGCCCAGCGTCTCGTAAAGAACCTTCACGTTCTGGTTATTCATCTTCAGCGAGGTCACTTGCCGCGACAACGGCTTCAATTCCGGAACCGGCTGAATGGTGCCGATCTTTTCATCGCTCCGCTTCCTGGCGATCTGCGTCGGCGTCTGTCCCTTTTCCTCTTCTTTCATCATCGCGCCCTGCCGGCGCTTATAATCCAGCATCGCCTTCGTTCGCCGGATCTCCTGCACCGCGAGCGACGACGACGGGTCAATTAGAAATGCCCGCTCAAACTCCAGCATGGCCTCTTCAACATTTCCCTCTTCGCGCAATTTCTGCGCCCGGTCAATCCGTCCCGCGCCTGCCGCGAACCGCGTTCGGCGGACCGCCATTTGAAACGCCGTATCGGTCGGATCCTCCTTTAACGCGAGTTCGTAGTTCTCCAGCCCCTTCTCAAAATCCCGTCCAAGTTCGGCCTGGTGGCCTGCTTTGTAGTATTTGTCGCCCTTCCGGGTCTTCGCCTCTGCGGGGACTACACTGGTCCAGAGGATCGTGGCGCATGCCAATAGGCTGCTTAACTGTCGAATATTCAGCATCTTGCAGAGGGTTCCGGTTTTATCGCGTGCTAAAATGAGGGTTTGGTGGAGCCAAGGGCAGTCCACTGATAGGTAATGACGGCGCGCAGTGCGCCCCCGTTGAGTACAAAGTGCAGGAGAATCGTTTTGAGCGCCGTTAAGGCCAAAGCCGCCACCGGCTTTAAGATCATCAGCGATAACCGCTCGGCCGGCCATGACTACGAACTCATGGAACGGTTTGAGGCTGGCCTCGCCCTCACGGGGACGGAAGTGAAGGCGTGCCGCGCCGGAAAAGTGCAGTTGAAGGACGGTTTCGCCGCCGTTGAGGGCGGGGAAGCATGGCTCATCAACGTCCACATCAGCGAATACTCTCACGGCAACATCGCCAACCATCTTCCGAATCGAAAACGTAAACTGCTCCTCCACCGCCAGGAAATCGCGAAAATTCACGGAAAAACCCGGGAAAAGGGCCTCGCCGTCGTCGCCACGAAGATGTATTTCAAGGATGGCCGCGTGAAGGTAGAGATCGCCGTTGCCCGTGGTAAGAAGCTCCACGACAAACGTGCCGCCGAAAAAACCAAAGAGCAGAACGCCGAAGCCCGCGCCGCTCTCATCAGCTCCAAATCCCATTAAGTGAATTCCATGCAGGTCATCCTTACTAATCAGTCCTTCACCGCCGTCGAAGCCGACGCGCTCATCGTTCTCCAATTTGAAGCCGAAGGCCGCCCGGCCACGCCGAGCTACGACGCCGTTCGCGCCGCCAATCCGGAATGGCTCGCCGAAGTCGAATCCTCCGGCGAAGCCAAAGGCCGCCCTTTCGAAACGACGGTCCTTCACCGTCCCCAAGGCTTCCAGGCCAAACGCCTCGTGCTCGCCGGGGCCGGAAAGGCCGATAAGTTCGACCCGGCCGCGCTCCGCCGCCTCATCGGCGCCGTGGTTCGCAAATCCAAAGGAAACGGCGCCGCCAAACTCGTCTTCGCGCTCGACGACGTCTATGCCACCGGCGATTTCGCCGCCGCCATCGCCGAAGGCGTCCACATCGGCAATCACGAAGTGGATACCCACAAGTCCAAGAAGGACGAACGTACGGAACTCGTGGAGTTCAGAGTCGTCACCGCCGAGTCGCCCGAGGCGCTTCAACTGTTCTTCTACCGCGGCAACATCGTCGGCGAATGCCAAAACTTCACCCGTGATCTCGCCAACGAACCCGGTAACATCCTTACCCCCGCCGTCCTCGTCGAGCGCACCCGCGCCATGGCCGAAACTGTCGACGGCCTGGAAGTCGAAGTCCTCGACCGGGACCGCATGGCCCAACTCGGCATGGGCTCGCTCCTCGGCGTGGCCCAAGGTTCGCCCCTGCCCCCGTTCCTGATCATTGTCCGCTACAAACCTGCCACGCCGTCGACATCCACAGATCACTTGGCTCTAATTGGGAAAGCCGTTACCTTCGACACCGGCGGTGTCTCCATCAAACCCGCCGACGGCATGGAAAAGATGAAGTATGATATGGCCGGCGGAGCCGCCGTACTGGGAGCGATGCTCGCGATCGCGTCATTGAAACCAACCGTTCCGGTGACGGCATACGTCCCGGCGGTCGAAAACGCCGTTGGCGGCAACGCCCAACGCCCCGGCGACATCGTCACCAGCCTCAGCGGCAAGACCATCGAAGTACTCAACACGGACGCCGAGGGCCGCTTGATCCTTGTCGACGCCATTGAATACGCCAAACGCCAAGGCGCGACGCACATGGTGGACGTAGCCACCCTCACCGGAGCCATCGTTGTAGCCCTCGGCCACATTCACGTCGGCCTGTTCTCCAATAACGACGCCTTCCGCCAACAGGTCCAGGCCAGCGCCGCCCGCCAGGGCGAGAAGATGTGGCACATGCCGCTTGACGACGAATACCGCGAATATCTCAAGTCGCCCTTCGCCGACATTGGCAACATCGGCGGCCGCTACGGCGGCGCCATCACCGCGGCCTATTTTCTAAAGGAATGGGTCGGCGACATCCCGTGGGTCCATCTCGACATCGCCGGCACCGGCTGGCTCGACGACAACAAACCGTACATGCCCAAGGGTCCCTCCGGCGTCTGCGTCCGCACTTTTGTTGACCTTGCTCTCAACTGGAAACAGTAAGCGCTGTCCGTTGCACCGCCCGCCCAGGCAGGCATGCAACAGGTACAGGTTCGGCTCGACATCGGGAATTTCGAATTGAAACTGGCATAACCCCGGCATTCCCGGCGAGCGATAAGCCATCGCTGGAATCACCCGGTTATGCATGCGAATCTCCGCTTCCGCCGGTTCTGTCAACGCCCCGCACCCCGTCGCATAAAGCACCGCCGTCTGCCCTGGCGACGCCTTCGGTAGTTCCGTATAAAGGGATGGCGAAGTGGCCGTAATCCAAATGGGCGACGAAACCGGTTCACGTCCGGCCATACTCACCGTCAAAGTTTGCATCCCTAACGGCACATCGGCGGCCAGCAATGCGTTGATCTGCCCGGCCCCCCAATAGCCCACTAACGCCTCCCGGCCGCCAATCGTAACCCGCGGTTCCCCCGTCAGTCCATTCCCATAGATTTCGATCCATCCGTTCGGCGACGCCCCGCCTCCTCCGAACGGCTGCCGGAAATGCAGCGAACCCGCTGGATGCACCGCGAATGAGTTCAGGAAAATCCGGTCGCCGAATTGGTCTCCCAATCCGTTGGCCGCATTCACCGCGACGTACAACTCAAGCGGCCCCCGCGCATCCGCCGGCGGCGTCCATTCCAACTCCCACATCGGCTCCCGCGATGGCCGGCTATGCTGGGCAAACTCCAGCGGCGCACCAGCCGGGCAGCCCGTCTCCGCCGGCGGCCGCCCATCGCCGCACTGAACAAAAATTTCGCGGCCTAACGCTCGCAGCCGCCCGCCGGATTCCCTCGCCAGCCTTGCGGAAAGCTGAAAACCATAAAGCGCCGTGACCGGCTCCGCCGATTGTCCCGTGACGTGAACCAGGATCCGCTGCGGCACGCCCGGCCGGTAAAAAGGGCCGAAAGGCATATAGATGGCCGCGCCCTCGCCCCGCGTCGCTGTCCCCACATGGCAACTGCCTCCCGCGCAATGCCCCGTATCCCCAGGCGCCCCGGTCCGGCCCGGACCGGGACCCGTCGGAAATGCGAAAAGCAGGACTGGCAGCGCCGTCAGGATCGAAAGAATAAACCGCAAGAACTCCAGTTTGCCTTATCAAACTTACAAATACATGACACCAAATTTTCTCATTTTTTCATCCAATCGAAGCTTATGTGTCATGAAGCTGTCGTGAGCCAAGCCTAACACTAAGAGTTTGTAAACGAACGACAGGAGAAAACGGTAAATGAGTGACGAAATATTGAATTCGGACCAAGGCCTCGGAGCCATCATTGAACGGAGGTTCCATCGCCGGACCCTCCTCGGCGGCCTCTTCAAGAGCATCCCGGCCGTCGCCCTCATGGGCAGCCAGATATCGGCCATGGAGACCACCGGCGTCTCCGCTGAAGCCGCTATCGATGAAGCCGCTAAAGAAGCCGCCAAAGATTCCCGGATAACGTTCTCCCCCATCTCCCTTTCCCGCGAAGACGCCATCAACGTCCCAGCCGGTTACAAGGTTGGCATCCTCGCCAAGTGGGGCGACCCCATCACTGCGGACGCTCCGTCCTTCGACCCCAATAATCAGACCGCGGAAGCCCAATCCAAACAGTTCGGCTATAACAACGATTGGCTGGATTTCTTCCCCCTCCCTGCGCACAACGTCCCCAACCCCAACCTCGGTCTCATCGTCGTTAATCACGAATACACCAATCCGGAACTGATGTTCAAGAATTGGACCGACGCCACGCAAACCAAGGCCATGACCGACATCGAACTCAACGCCCACGGCCTTAGCGTGTTTGAAGTCATGCGTGATCGCAATGGCGATTGGACTCCCATGCCCGGTGGCCGCTATGGCCGCCGTATCACCGCCTTTACGCCGATGGAAGTCACCGGCCCCGCCGCCGGTCACGAACTCCTCCGCACCAGCGCCGATCCCTCCGGCCGCCGCGTCACCGGTACCCTCAATAATTGCTCCGGCGGCAAAACGCCCTGGGGCACGGTCCTCAGCGGCGAAGAGAATTTCCATCAATACTTCAGCAACGCTGGCGCGCTACCCGCCGGCCGGGTCAAGGATATGCACAGCCGCTACGGCGTCCCAACCGCCTCGGGTTCGTATCCCTCCTGGGCCCGCCACTATGACCGCTTCGACGTCGCTAAAGAGCCCAACGAGCCCTTCCGCTTTGGCTGGATCATCGAGTTCGATCCCTACGACGCCACCTCCGTGCCCAAAAAGCGCACCGCTCTGGGCCGCGTACGTCACGAAGGCTGCACCATTCAGATCGCTCAAAACGGTCGCGTCGTCGCCTACACCGGTGACGACGAACGCTTCCAGTTTGCCTATAAGTTCGTCTCCAGCAAATCCTACAACCACTTCGACCGCGCGGCCAACGCCGACATTCTCGACGAAGGCGCCCTTTACGTCGCCAAGTTCAACGATGACGGCTCCGGCGACTGGTTGCCGCTTACTTTCGGTACGGGCCGCCTCACTGCCGCCAACGGCTTCAACAGCCAGGCCGATGTGCTCATCAATACTCGCGGCGCCGCCGCCGCCCTCGGCGCCACGCCCATGGATCGCCCCGAGGATATGGAAGTCAATCCGGTAAACGGCAAAGTCTACCTCGCGCTCACCAACAACACCGCCCGAACCGATCTGAACAAGGATAAGTCCAATCCCCGCGCCAACAATCGCTACGGTCACATCATCGAGATCACCGAAGACAACGGCGACCATACCGCCACCAGGTTCTTCTGGGAAATCTTCATCCTGTGCGGCGACGGCAATAACCCGGCGCACGGCACTTTCTTCGCCGGTTACGACCCCAAAAAGGTCAGCGCTCTCGCCAATCCCGACAACATTACCTTCGACTCGAAAGGCAACCTCTGGATCGCCACCGACGGCCAGCCCGGTGTCATCGGCGCGAACGACGGCATCTACGCCGTTCCCACCGATGGCGCGGAGCGCGGCTACGTTCGCCAGTTGTGCTCCACCGTTGTCGGCGCCGAGTCAGCCAGCCTGGTGTTCAATCCGGATGACACCGCGCTGTTCGTCACCGTCCAGCATCCCGGTGAAGGCGGCAAATGGACGGACAATCCCAGCGACTTGACGTCTAAGTTCCCCGATGGCGCAGGCCCCAACAAGCCGGCCATTATCGTCATCTCTAAAGCCAGCGGTAACCCCGTCGTCGGCAGCTAACCTCTATCGGACCGTCCTCGCCACGCAGTGAGATGGTGAGTCAGCGAGGACGGTCCGTTTATGAACCAGGAACTTTGGCGGAAAGTGGAAGAACTCTTCCACGCCGCGCTGGAGCGCGCTCCGGAGGCGCGCCAGCCGTTCCTCGAAAGTGCCTGCAACGGAGACAGCGATCTGCGCCGTCGGGTAGACGGCTTGCTCGCCGAGGAAAACCGGGCCGGCAGCTTCCTGGAAGTGGCGCCAATGGAGGATGTCAAAGTAGCGCTCGCGGGGATGACTTTGCTGGGCCGGCAAATAGGAACGTATCGCGTCCTGTCCCTGTTGGGAGCCGGCGGGATGGGCGAGGTGTATCGAGCGCATGACGATAAGCTGGCCGCGATGTCGCTATCAAGGTTTTGCCACCAGAGTTCGCCGGA
>Ga0105044_10015421_pt1 | contig 10326 bp, 8 predicted proteins | sample MAT01_FD_78092 | JGI IMG/M metagenome (GOLD analysis project Ga0105044, IMG submission 78092) | Freshwater microbial communities from Lake Fryxell liftoff mats and glacier meltwater in Antarctica - MAT-01 | ecosystem: Environmental > Aquatic > Freshwater > Ice > Liftoff microbial mat | place...
ACACCGATTTTTCCGACGAGCCCCAGTCTTCCTCTCTGGTCGGCAGCATTCACCTCCCCGTCGCCCTCATCGCGCTCGCGCTGGCGATCAATTTTTTCTCGGACTTGCGGAACGCGAGCAAGCAGGCCGAGATCATGCGCTGGCAGCTCAGCGGACTCGACCGCCAGACTGAAGCCCTCTCGTCCGGCAAGCGGGAACTCAGCGCGATGATCATGAAGAACGACGAAGTGGTGCGCCAGGCCCAGCAAATCCAGGGGCAGTACACGAACCTCTTCGGCGATCTCATCGACCTCGCCAAGGACGACAAGGACGCCAAGGAGATCGTGGACAAGTGGGGCATCAAGCGCTCTGGGGAGGCGCCCGCGCCGGCTGCACCCGCGGCTCCGGAAGCGGCCCCGAAAGCCGATGCTCCCGCAGCGGAGGGCAAGGCGCCCACGCTCCGCTAAGGCCCCTCGTTTCATTTTCCGGGCGGCTCCGCTGAAGCACAGTGGAGCCGCCCGTTTTTCTTGCACCCGCGGCGCGCCGCTCCAGCGTGTGGGCATCCGCTCCACGCGCGGCCTCCTCTCGTTCCCACCATGTCCGATCCTCTCGAACAGTCCGCCCGCGCCATCGTCCAGCATTTGCAGGAGGCCGGCCATCTCGCGTTCTTTGCCGGCGGCTGCGTGCGCGACCGGCTCATGGGGGCGGCGCCGCACGACTACGACATCGCCACGGATGCGCCGCCCGGGCGGGTCCAGGCGCTCTTCCGGCGCACCGTGGCAGTCGGGGCGCAGTTTGGCGTCATCTGCGTGCTGGAGGGCGGCGCGGAGTTTCAGGTCGCGTCGTTTCGCGCCGATGGCCGCTACGTGGACGGGCGGCGTCCCGAGAGCGTGACCTTTTCCTCCCCCGAGGAGGATGCCCAGCGCCGCGACTTCACGATCAATGGGATGTTTTTCGATCCGGTGCGGGAGGAGGTGGTGGACTATGTGGGCGGGCAGCGCGATCTCGCGGCGCGCTTGATCCGGGCGATCGGCGACCCGGCGGCGCGCTTTGGCGAGGATCGCCTGCGGATGCTCCGCGCGGTGCGCTTTGGCACGGGGCTCGGCTTTGACATCGACCCGCCGACCTGGCGGGCGGTGTGCGTCGCCGCCCCGGCGATTCATGCGGTAAGCGCGGAGCGCATCCGCGACGAACTGGTGAAGATCCTCGTGCATCCGCGGCGGGTGCGCGGGTTTGATTTACTCGACGAGTGCGGGCTGCTGCGCGAGATCCTGCCCGAGATGGAGAAGCTCAAGGGTTGCGAACAGCCGCCGCAGTTTCATCCCGAAGGCGACGTCTTCACGCACACGCGTCTCATGCTCTCGCTGCTGCCTGCGGAGGTGAGCGTGCCGCTGGTCTTTTCCGTGCTCCTGCACGACATCGCCAAGCCGGCGACGGCGACGGTCGATCCCGATGGGCGCATCCGCTTCAATGGCCACGACCGGCTCGGCGCGTGGATGACGGAGGAGATCATGACCCGGCTGCGTTTTTCGCGCCGCGAGATCGACGCGACGGTCGAGGCGGTGGCCCAGCACATGGCCTTCAAGGACGTGCAGCAGATGCGCGTGGCCAGGCTGAAGCGCTTCATGGCGCGCCCGCATTTTACCGACGAACTGGAGCTGCACCGGGTGGACTGCACGAGCAGCCACGGGGCGCTCGACAATTACGCCTTTCTCCAGGCCCGGGCGGAGGAGTTTGCCGCCGCGCCGCTCATCCCGCCGCCGCTCGTCACCGGGCACGATCTCGTGACGCTGGGCCTGCCGCCGGGGCCGCGTTTCAAAGAGATCCTCGAAGCCGTGGAGGCGCGCCAGCTCGAGGGCGTGTTGCGCGACCGCGAGGCCGCGCTCGCGTGGGTGCGTGCGGAGTACCGTTGAGCCGGGCCGACGATCGGGCCACGCGACCACTTGCATTTCCCGCGGGCGCTTTCCATCATGCGCCTCTCATCAACCTCGCGCCCCGCTTCTCGCGGCGCGCTCCACCTCCGACTCCACCATGGCCCACGAACTACCCGCCCTCTCCTACGCAACCAACGCCCTTGAGCCCCACATCGACGCCAAGACGATGGAAATCCATCACGGCAAACATCACGCCGCTTACGTGACGAATCTGAACAAGGCGCTCGAAAGCGCGCCGGATCTCGCTGGCAAGAGCGCCGTGGCGCTCATCCAGGATCTCGCCAGCGTGCCGGAGGCGATCCGCACCGCGGTGCGCAACAACGGCGGCGGTCACGTGAATCACACCTTTTTCTTTACCCTGCTCAAGGGAGGCAGCGACGGCAAACCGGTCGGCCAGCTCGCCACGGCGATCGCCGCGACCTTTGGCGACGTGGAGCAGTTGAAGGAAAAGCTCAACGCCGCCGGGGCGACGCGCTTTGGCTCCGGCTGGGCCTGGCTCTACGTGAGCGGCGGCAAACTCGAGATCGGCTCCACCGCGAATCAGGACACCCCGCTCATGGGCAAAGCCGTCGCCGGCATCGAAGGCCAGCCGGTCATCGGCATCGACGTGTGGGAGCACGCCTACTACCTCCACTACCAGAACCGCCGGCCGGACTATTTGAAGGCCATTTGGAATGTGATCGACTGGGCGCAGGCCGAGGCGAACTACCAGGCCGCGCTGAAGTAAGCCCGGTCGCCAGAGTCTTTTCGCGCGCCGCGCCCGGTTCACGCCGGGCGCGGCGTTGCGCTTTTTCCCGGGGGTCGGGGAAAGCGGAAGCCGGGCGCGGCATGGCATGCCTTCTGCAAGTCCCGGGATCGTTTCGGCTGCGCGCTGCCCGGTGGGCCGCAGTGGGAGAACTTTCCGACTCATGCCTCATCGTCCCGCTCCCTCCCTGCACCCGCCTCCGGACGACCGCGCGCCAGCCGCGCTGGAGCTGGAGCTGCGGAAGACGCGGGACGAGCTGAAGACGGCGCTCCGCCAGCTCCACGCGACGCAGCAGCAGCTCGTGCAGACGGAACGCCTGCGCACCCTCGGCGCGCTGGTCCAGGGCATGGCCCACGACTTCAGCAATGCCCTCGCCCAGATCGTCGGGCACGCCGAGTTGCTCCAGCTCCGGGCGAAAGAAAAGCATGCCGACGCCGTGCTCGACAACGCGGCCCAGCGCATCGCCGCCTCGGCCCTGGAGGCCGCCGATCTGGTCGAGCGTCTGCGCGATTTTCACCGGGCGCCGTCGGCCCAGGAGCGGCACGAAGCGATTAGCCTCGATCACCTCATCGCCGATGCCGTCGAGTTCACCCGGCCCCGGTGGCAATCCGAGTCGCGCGCCCGGGGCACGCCGATCGAGATCGTCACCGAGTTCACCGAAACCGGTGCGATCTCCGGGAATCGCGGGGAGCTGCGCAACCTGCTCGCCGCGCTGATTTTCAATGCCATCGAAGCCATGCCGCAGGGCGGGTGCATCTCCCTCCGCACGCAGCTCTGGGGTCGGCGCGTGGAACTCGCCATCTCCGACACCGGCTCGGGCATGGGCGACGAAGTGCGGCGGCGCTGCTTTGAGCCCTTTTTCACCACCAAGGGCCACGCCAATGCCGGGCTCGGCCTGGCCATGGTCTATGCGGCCGTCGAACGCCACAGCGGCACCATCGAGATCGAGAGCCACCGGGGCCGCGGCACCACCGTGCTGCTCACCCTGCCGCTCAAGCCGGCGCCGGCGCCCCGCATCCCGCTGCCGGAGGCCCTGCCGGTCCAGCCGCTGCACATCCTCGTGGTGGACGATCAGCCGGAGCAGGGAGAGCTGATCGCGAGCCTCCTGCGGCACGACTGGCACCAGGTGAAGACCGCCTCGTGCGGTCTCGAGGCGATGAAGCGCTTTGAGCGCGAGCACTTCGATCTCGTGATCACCGACAAGGCCATGCCCGGCATGAATGGCGACCAGCTCGCGGTCGCAGTGAAGGGCCGCGAACCGGGCACCAAGGTCATCATGCTCACCGGCTTTGGGGCGGGCGACGGGGAGCGGGGCGACATTTCCGAGTTCCTCGACCTCGTGGTCGGCAAACCCGCGAATGCGGCGCGGCTGCGCGGGGCGATCGAGCAGGCCTTTGCCCGCCGCTGAAGCGGCTCCCGGGCGCGTGGTGCCCGGCGACGGCGGGCGCCGCACATTTGGAATTTCCTTCCGCGACTCCCGCCCTATAAACCGGCCCCATGCCGCCCGCCCCTGTAGAGCCCACGCGACCGAAGAAAGGCAAACGCCTCGACGAACTCGAACACAAGTCCGTCGAGGAGGAAGACTACAAGCCGAAGCTCAAGGAAGCGCAGCTCGAGCTGCTGAACCTCCAGCGCGAACTCACCGAGACGCGCAGCTCGGTGGTGCTCGTCTTTGAGGGGCCCGATGCCGCCGGCAAAGGCGGGGCGATCAAGCGCGTCGTCGAGCGGCTCGACCCGCGCCTCACCCGCGTCCACTCGATCGTCAAGCCGACCGAGGAGGAGTATCAGCATCACTACCTGTGGCGCTTCTGGAATAAGCTGCCGCCGTGCGGGCACATGACCATCTTCGATCGCTCGTGGTACGGTCGCGTGCTCGTCGAGCGGGTGGAAGGCTTTGCCTCGGACAAGGAGTGGCGCCGCGCGTATCAGGAGATCAGTGAGTTTGAGCGCTTGCTCACCGACGATGGCGTCGTCCTCCTCAAGTTTTACCTGCACATCACCAAGGATGAGCAGCTCTACCGCTTCAAGCGCCGCGAAGCCGATCCCTACAAGCACTGGAAGATCAACGACGAGGACTGGCGCAACCGCAAGAAGTGGGAGGAACACAACCTCGCGGCCGAGGAGATGTTCGAAAAGACCTCCACCGAACAAGCCCCCTGGCACGTCGTCCCGGCAAACTTCAAGTGGTTCGCCCGCGTGCGCATCGTCCGCTTGATCGCGGACGCCCTCGGGGCCGCGAAACTTCGCAAGGCGTGATGTTGCGCAGGGCGTGGCGAATCCTCGGGGGCTTGCTCCTGCTGACCGCACTGGCCGGGTGCGACCGGCTCTTTCCGCGCGACTCCGCGCGGGCCGTCACCGAGGCCGACAAGAAAGTCTCCACGGGGGATTTTCGCGGGGCGCTGCGCCTTTACGAATCGGCCCTCGACGGCACCGCTCGCACCGCCGACGCGCACTACAAGCTGGCGCTCCTCTACGATGGCAAGCTCAAGAAGCCCCGCGATGCCATGCACCACCTGGACCGCTACCTGGAACTCTCCCCCGCGGGCGACCACGCCCGGGAAGCGAAGAAACTGCGCGACGAAAACGAGAGCCGCCTGGCCGCGGCCCAGCAGGCCGGAGCGCCGATGTCGCAAGCCGAAGCGGTGAAGCTCAAGAACCGCAATGCCGACCTCGAGAAGCGGCTGGTGGAACTGCAGACGCGGAAGCCGGCCACGCCCCTGGTGCGGGGCAAGACGGACAAGCCGCCGCCCGGCGCGCGCTTCCACACCGTGGAGCCCGGCGACACCCTCGCCTCCATCTCCCGGAAGTACTACAAGACCGCGGTGAAGGCGAAGGACATCCTCGACGCGAACTACAACAGTCTCGGCGGCAAGGACACCATCCGGGCCGGCCAGCACCTCATCATCCCCTAAACTGCGGCCTGCACTTTAGGGATCAGCGGGGAACGGGAAGGGGAAGGGAAGGGGAATGTCCAAGGACCAATGTCCAAGGTCCAAGGAAACCCCCAAGGGTAAGCCCCCAATCCGCGGTGAACTTCACGGGGCCTTTGCGAACTTGGGAGTTTTCACTTCCTTGGACATTGGTCCTCGGTCCTTGGCCGCGCTAGATCACCGGCCCGCGGCCCCTCGCCTTCGCTTCCGCGGGGCGGACGGGTGAGACTTTCACCACGTTCTCCGCGTCGTAGTCGATGAGGTGCAGCCAGTCTTCGGTGATGTCGCTCGGCGGGAAGATGTCGTTGTTTCCGTACTCGGCGTCGAAGCTCAGGCGCAGATCGCTTTCCGAGATGCCCTCTTCGGAGCCGCTCGAGATGGCGCGCTTGATCGCGAGCCCCTTGGCCCGCTCGACGATGGAAGCGATGATCGCCCCGCTGATCAGGTCGCCGCGGTAAAGCGTGTCCTTTTTCCCGCTGCGCAGGGTGATGGAGAGGAATCGGTTTTCCTCCCGGTGCGAAAAGGCCAGCTCGATGGTGCGCTCGACCAGGGACTGGATCGCGGCTTCCGCGCTGCCGGCCTCCGTGACCAGCGCCGGGTCGTAAGGCAGATTCGGGGCGAGATAGATCTTCAGGATCTCGTGTGCGTCCTCTTTGGAGGGGCGGTGGACCTTGATCTTCCGATCGATGCGACCGGGACGGAGGATCGCCGGGTCGATGAGGTCGGCGCGATTCGAGGCGAGGATGATGACGACTTCGCTCAGCGACTCGATGCCATCCATCTCGGTGCAAAACATCGGGACCAGCGTGGAAAGGATGTTCGAGTAGCGCGAGGCGCGGCGGGTGCCGAGGATGCTCTCGGCTTCGTCAATGAAGAGGAAGGGCAGGTAGCCTTCCTTCCGCTTCTCGCGCGCCGTGGAGAAAATCTCGCGGACCATGCGTTCGCTCTCGCCGACCCACATGTTGAGGATCTCGGGCCCCTTGATGTGCATGAAGTACTCGCGCATCTCCTCGCCCGTCTCGGCCTTGAGCTGCTGGGTGAGATTGTAGGCGGTGGCTTTGCCGATGAGCGTCTTGCCGCAGCCGGGCGGGCCGTAGAGCAGGAAGCCCTTCGGCGTCTGGTGCTGGAAGCGCTTGAAGAGCTCCGGGTGAAGCAGGGGCAGCTCGATGGCGTCGCGGATGCCAGCGAGCGCTTCCTTTTGCCCGCCGACTTTTTCCCACGGCAGTTCGGGCACGGAGTCGAGGAAGTACTCGTCGGAATGCGGCCGCGCGAGGGCCTCGATGGCGATGCGGTAGTTCGCGTCCACGCGCACTTCGTCACCGGCTTTGAGCTTTTCCTTGAGCAGGAGATCGCTGCGCTGGATCACGGTGGATTGCACGCCGTGCTCGGTGCCGACGCGGAGCCGGTCCGGCCCGAGCAGTTCGCTGATCTTCACGACGGGGCCAGTCTTGTCGTAACCGAGATCCCCGACGATCACGTAGGCTTCATTGACCAGCACGCGGGTGCCACGGCGGAGCGCGCCGAGGTTCACGCGGGGATCGACGTTGCAGTAGTAGTCGGCGCCGCCGACGACGATCTGCGCGGTTTCCTTGTTCGCCGAGGCGAGGAAGGTTCCGATGCGATTGGCGGGGGAGCTGAGCTTTTTCACGATGGCATCGAGCTTTTCCAGCGTCTGCCGGGCTTCGATCATCGTGTCCTCCAGTTCGGCGATATCGACCCGGAGGTCGAGCAACTCTCCACGCACGGGTTCGCCGGGCGGGAGCGAGGCAACAAGACGGTCTATGCGTTCGAGCGGGCTGAGTGGCTCGTTGGCGGGTGTGAAGTCGAATGAGTCTTCCATCGTGCGGCTTGGTGAAGATGATACGCGCACCGGCGGCGCTCGCAAACTACGCACTGCCCGGGGAGCACAAAAAAAGAATCGGGCGCAGCCTCGAGGGTCGCGCCCGATTGCAGGAAAAGCAGCGCCCTACTTGCCCTTGAGCGTTTTCTCCGCGGTTTCGATTTCCGCGAGGTGCGCCTTGAAAGTGGGCGCCCATTTATCGACGAAGGCCTTCAACTCGGCGTCGCGCACCGACTTTGTGGCGGTGGTCAGGATGAGGTCGGTCTTCTTCGCTTCCTTGGCCAGCACCTTCAGGAATTCCTTGTCGAACTTGTCAGGCGGCAGTTTTGCCACCGCGGCCGAATCGGTCAGATCCTTGGGCTTCGCCGCGGTCGGGATTTCGACTTTCTTGGCTTGCGAGACGGTGGCGAGCTCGGTCCAGGAGGCGGTGAGTTCGTTGAACATCTTCTTTTGCAGGCCGCTCACCGCCGGACTCAGCGGGGTGGGTTTGGTGTCGCGCACGGCGGCCTGTTCCTTGCCGCGGGCCCGGCCCACGAGATCCTGTTCGACGAGGTGCTGCTCGACGAAGTCCTTGATGAATTTTTTCTCCACCTCGCCGAGGCGCGGGGCGAGCGTCGAGGCGGTCGCGGGTGCCTGGGCCGGGGCGGCCAGCGGGCCGGTGGTGAGCAGGGTGGAGACGAGGGCGAGCAGAGGGAGTCGTTTCATGGCGGTGCCACGCATTCAACCCCTTGAGCGGCGCGCCGCAAGTCGCGAAATCGTCGCGTCGAATTCCCGGTGGCTGCGCCGAAAAAATGCCGCAGGCCTGCCTGGAGGTGGGGCGTCCTCGAGCGGAGGCTCGCAAAAAACTCGGGGCGAGGGCGCCCCTACTCCCTGGCCTCTACCGACGGCCTGCGCCTTAGACCGGATCGATGACCTTCAGCTTGGCGCCGAGGGCGTTTTGAAACTCCTGGAGCTGCTGCACCACGTCCGGACCGCGGCTGAGGATGGACTTCGCGAGCTTCTCGAAGTGCGCGGGGTTGCGCTGCGAGAGTTCGGAGAGCGCCATGACCACGGCGAGGGTGTTATTGATCGAGTGTTTGATCTCCCGGAAACGCTCGTGAAGGGACTGGAGTTCTTCGCGGGAAAGGATGGGTTCAGTTTGAGTCATGGGAAATACCACTGGTGAGCGGCGGAGGCTTCTGCTTGTTTTGTCATTTCAGCTAATGCAGGAAAGATGCCAGCGGAAACGATAAGAATCACCGGTGCCCGCCAGCACAATCTCCGGAACCTCACCCTCGAGATTCCGCGGGAAAAGCTGGTGGTGATCACCGGCCTCAGCGGGTCGGGGAAATCTTCGCTGGCCTTTGACACGCTCTACGCCGAAGGCCAGCGGCGCTATGTCGAGAGCCTCTCGGCTTACGCCCGGCAGTTCCTCGACCAGATGCAAAAGCCGGACGTGGATTTCATCGAAGGGCTTTCGCCGGCGATCGCCATCGAGCAGCGCAGCTCCGGCGGCAATCAACGCTCGACCATCGCCACGACGACGGAGATCTACGACTACCTGCGGCTGCTTTTTTCGTCGATCGGCCAGCCGCACGATCCGGCCACCGGGGAGCCCATCTTCAAGCTCTCGGCGCAACAAATCGTGGATCGCATCGTGGCCTATCCGCCGGAAAGCCGGATCGTGCTCCTCGCGCCGATCGTCCAGCGCGAGGTCGGCGAGTTTCGCGACGTGCTCGAGAAGTTGAAGCGCGAGGGTTTCGTCCGCGTGCGGCTCGATGGCGAGATCGTCGAACTCGCCCGGCCCGAGCCCATCCGGCTGAGCAAGGGCGAGGCGCATGTGATCGAGGTGGTGGTCGATCGGCTGGTCATCCGCGAGGGGGTGCGCACGCGGCTCGCGGATTCGGTGGATACAGCCCTGAAGTGGGGCGGGCACCGGCTCATGGTGCTGCGGCAGAGCGCGGGGGCCGCCGAAGCGCAGGCCTGGGAGGAGCTGCGCTACTCCACGGATTTTAGCAATCCCGACACCGGCTTCACCCTCCCGCCGCTTACGCCGAAACATTTTTCCTTCAACAGCCACCTCGGTGCCTGCCCCGCCTGCCACGGGCTCGGCACGGAGCTGGTCTGCGATGCGGACTTGATGATCCCCGATCGCGAGAAATCCCTCGCCCAGGGCGCCGTCGCGCCGTGGGCCAAGGCCAACAAGCGCATGCAGAGCTACTACACCGGCGTGCTCACTTCGCTGGCCAGGGCCTATCGCGTCTCGATGGACCGGCCTTACGGGGAATTGCCGGAGGCCTTTCAACAGGCGCTCTGCTCCGGCAGCGGCGAGCGGCTGGTGGAGTTTTCGTGGGGCGAAAATGGAAAGCGCGAGACCGTGGAAAAGCCCTTCGACGGGCTCGTCGCCTCCGTGCAGCGGCTCTACGAGACCACCGACAGCGAACTCTCCCGCCAGCGCATCCGCCAATACATGAGCCGGCGCACCTGCTCCGTCTGCCAGGGTGCGCGGCTCAAGCCGGAGATCCTCGCGGTGACGGTCGGGGTCGATGCCAAAGCGCAAAACATCCACCAGTTCTGCCGGCTCACGATCGGCGAAGCGCTGGGCTTCATCGAGACCCTCGCCCTCACCGAGCAGCAGCGACTCATCACCTCCGAAGTCCGGCGCGAAGTCGCCAATCGCCTGAACTTCCTCGTCGAAGTCGGCCTCGGATACCTCTCGCTCGATCGCGAAAGCGGCACGCTCTCCGGCGGCGAAGCGCAGCGCATCCGCCTTGCGACGCAGATCGGGTCGGGGCTCGCCGGCTGTCTCTACGTCCTCGACGAGCCAAGCATCGGCCTCCATCAGCGCGACAATGACCGCCTCATCGGCACGCTCCGCCGCCTGCGCGATCTCGGCAATTCCGTGATCGTCGTCGAGCA
>Ga0105044_10015423_pt1 | contig 10324 bp, 10 predicted proteins | sample MAT01_FD_78092 | JGI IMG/M metagenome (GOLD analysis project Ga0105044, IMG submission 78092) | Freshwater microbial communities from Lake Fryxell liftoff mats and glacier meltwater in Antarctica - MAT-01 | ecosystem: Environmental > Aquatic > Freshwater > Ice > Liftoff microbial mat | place...
AGGACATCGGTGAAGCCACCTACCGCCTCGATCGCATGCTCACGCAGCTTCGGCTCGCCGGCGCCTTCGAGGGTTGCGTGGGGGTGGCTTTCGGCCATTGTACCGATTGTCCCGACACCACCGACGACGGCAGCCGCGCGATCGAGGTGATCGTGGCCGAGCTTGCCGACGCGTTACAAGTCCCCACGCTGCATGGCATCCCGGTCGGACATATTTCCGATCAGTGGACGGTACCGTTCGGCGCGATCGCGACGTTGGATGCCGACGCACGCACGTTATCAGTCTCCACCGTCGCCGTTCCGCCATCTCACTAAACTCACCACCGAGCACGCATATGAAGACCGCACAGCAACTCATCGCCGAAGCGAAGGCGGGCATTGCCGAAGTCACGGCGCGTGAAGTACAGGACCGCCTCGCGGCTGGATCGCCGATCGTCCTGATCGACGTTCGCGAACAGAACGAGTGGAATCTCGGGCACGCCGCACCGGCGCAGTACATCGGCCGCGGCGTGCTCGAAAGCCAGATCGAGTCGCGTGTGCCGCGCGATGCGCAGGTTGTGCTGATGTGCGCCAGTGGGAATCGCTCCGCGCTGTCCGCGCGCACGCTGCTCGACATGGGCTACACGAACGTCGCGTCGATGGCGGGTGGGTTCCGCGATTGGGTAGCCTCGGGTGGCGCGGTGGCCGACTGAGCGAGTTCGCGCGCGACCAGCTCTTACAGACGGCACTGCAGCACGCGGATGTGTCGCGGCTCGCGAGGCGCTTGGCGAGTCGTGTCCCGGTCGATGCGTCGCCCGCCGCCGAGTCGCGGCTGGCAGCCGTGTCGGCCGTGTTGCGCGTGGTCGACGGGGAAACGGAGCTCTTGTTCATCAAGCGGGCGGAGTTGGAGCGCGACCCATGGAGCGGTCACATGGCGTTCCCTGGCGGCCGGCTCGAACCTGGAGATGCTTCACTGGAAATCACCGCGGTGCGCGAAACCCGGGAAGAACTCGCGCTCGATCTCACGCAGGGGCGCATGCTCGGGCGCCTCGATGATCTCTCGCCGCGCAATCGTTCGTTGCCGCCGATCATCATCCGCCCGTTCGTGGCGATCGTCGAGCCCAACGTGCTGTTCACGCCAAGTGCAGAAGTGGCCGCGACCTTCTGGGTACCGCTCGCGCGTTTGCAGCATGAGAGCTCGAAGGCCAAGTACGAGGTCGAGATGAACGGCATGCGCGCCTCGTTCCCGGCGTTTCGCGTGGAGCAGCACATCGTGTGGGGGCTGACGGAACGCATCGTGCGCCAGCTGCTGGCGCTGGTGAGTCCGTAGTAGGCTTCGTTCGTTCAGCATTGCATTCACCCGTACCCCACTTGAGGGCATGACGTTGCCGACGTGTTTCGCGCTTCTCCGCTCCGCTCGCGCCGCCGCCACCACCACGGCCATGCTCATCACCGGTACGGCGTTCACCGGCTGCCAGCGCCCGTCAGTGACCGCCGTGGCACCGATGTCGGGCAAGCGCGTGGAAAGTGATCGCGGTATGGTGGCCGCGTCGCACCCCGATGCTGCCGCGGCGGGTGCGGCGATCTTGGCGCAGGGCGGCAACGCCGTGGACGCGTTCGCCGCCACGGCCTTTGCGCTCGCCGTGACCGATGTGTCGCAGACGGGACTCGGCGGCGGTGGCGCGATGACCTTCTTCAACGCGAAAACCAGAACGGTCGAGCATCTGTCGTTCTACCCGCGGGCTGGCGAAGACGCCGCATGGACGCGCGCTGACAGCTCGCGCGGCCGTCGTCCGGGACGCGCCGCCGCCACGCCCGGTATGGTGGCTGGCGTGCTCGACGCGCAGGCCAAGTGGGGGAAGCTCACGCGTGCACAGGTCATGGCGCCGGCCATTGCGCTGGCGCGCGACGGTTTCGTGGTGTCGCCGTTGCTGGCCCGCACGATCGTGTCGTCGCGTGACAAGTTGATGGCCGATTCGCTGGCGGCCGCGCGGTTCATGCCACGTGGCGAGGCGCTGCGACCCGGTGATCGTCTCGTTCAACCGGAACTGGCAACCACGTTGCAACGCATTGCGAGCGAGGGCGTGTCGGCGTTCTACACCGGCGGTATCGCCGAACGGCTGTCGGCGAAGGTGCAGGCACAGGGGGGATTGATCACCGTGCGCGACATGAATACGTACTTCGTGACGTCTGTGCGCCCGCTGTGCACGATGTGGCGAGGCTACACCGTGCTCGGCGCGCCACCGCCAATGGGTGGTGCGTCGGTGCTCGAGATGCTGCAGCTGGCCGACGCCGCCGGCGTCGCCGATGCCGGCTCGTTCACCGAGAATGGCGCGGCCGTGGCGAAGCTCGCGGACATCATGCGTATCGGCGACGCCGACGCGAGTGAGTATCGCGGCGATCCGGCCGTGCAGCGCGTGCCCGCGCACGGCGTCGTGCATCCCGACTTCGCGCGACAGCGTGCGGGTCTGGTGGGCGGCGCACTGCCCGACACAGCTGTCGCCGGTAATCCGTGGGCGTTCGACACGCTCGCGTCGCCGGGCAACTGCGGCCAGTTCAATCCATATCCGGCGTCGACCGGACTGCGCGCGAGTAGTACCGACGGGGTGACGCGCGACACCACGACGGTCGAGGAGGGACAGAGCTTCACGTCGCACCTGGCCGTGGTCGACGGTGACGGTAGTGCCGTGTCGGCCACCACCACGGTTGGTGTGCTGTTCGGTTCGGGCGTGTACACCGATGGCTTCTTCTTGAATTCGGCCGGCAGCAACTTCGACGTGAAGACGCGCGGCACGAACCGCTACGCAAATTCTACCATGTCGCCCACGCTGATTCTCGACGGCGATAAGGTGCGACTCGTGGTCGGTGCCGCCGGGTCGCAGTACATCCAGCCGGCGATCACGCAGGTCACGATTCGTATGCTGGCCTTCGGTGAAGATCCCGCCGTGGCGCTGTCGGCGCCGCGTATTCACGCCAGTGATAACACGAAGGAAGTCGACGTGGAACCGGGTTTTGCCACCAGCGTGTATCAGGCGCTTGTGGCGCGCGGGTACGCTCCGGCCAGCCGTGTGCGCGATATCAGCTTCGGCGGGGTGCACGCCGTGTTCGTGCGCAAAGATGGCAAGCGGATCGGGGTGGCGGACCCCCGTCGCGATGGCACGGCGGCGGGCTGGTAAAGCGCCGTACGGCGGGGGAGTTGACGAGCGAAGAGCTAAGAGCTCAGAGCTCAGAGCTCAGAGCTCAGTCGCCAGTCTGATCTCTCCGTCTGAACGTGTTGACGGTCTGCCCTCAAAATCGATCTTGTGGCAAAAATTAGTCTCGCCTAAATTTCAGATATGGCTGCTGCGAATACTGATCCGACTGCTCCCCCTCCCCTGGACTCAGGCACGGCGGCGTCTTCTCCCCTGCCAGTTTCGGCGGAGCCCGGCTGGCGTCGGGCCCGGTTGGCGCCGTCGCTGGCCGAAGTGCATCGCTCGGTCGAAGTGAATGGTGCGACGTGGTTCAGGAAGCTGTTGGCCTTCGCCGGCCCCGGTTATCTGGTGGCGGTGGGCTACATGGATCCCGGCAATTGGGCCACTGGCCTCGCTGGTGGTTCGCGCTTCGGCTACGCGTTGCTCTCCGTGATCCTGCTGTCGAACCTGATGGCGATGTTGCTGCAGGGCCTGGCCTCGAAGCTTGGCATCGTCACGGGACGTGACTTGGCGCAGGCCTGTCGAGATCACTACTCGCGGCCCGTCGCTTTCGCGCTCTGGGTGCTGTGTGAAATCGCCATCGCGGCGTGTGATCTCGCCGAAGTGATCGGCACGGCGATCGCACTCAATCTGCTTTTCGATATCCCGCTGGCGTGGGGCATCGGGATCACGGCGGTCGACGTACTGATCGTCCTGTATTTGCAGAACAAGGGATTTCGCCTGCTCGAGGCGTTGGTGATCGGGCTGATCGCGGTCGTGGGCGGCTGTTTCCTCTTTGAACTCTTCATCGCGCGGCCGGACGTGGTCGACGTGGCGGTCGGATTCATTCCAACCACGCAGATCTTCACCAATCCTGAAATGCTGTATCTCGCGATCGGCATTCTCGGGGCCACCGTGATGCCGCACAATCTGTATCTACACTCGTCGATCGTGCAGACGCGGAAGTACGAGGAGACGTCGGCAGGCAAGCGCGAGGCGGTGCGGTTCGCGTTCATCGATTCCACGATAGCGCTCACCTTCGCGCTGTTCATCAACGCGGCTATCCTGATCGTGGCGGCGGCGACCTTCTATACCAGCGGCAACACCGAAGTCGCGGAGATCCAGGACGCATACAAGCTGCTCACGCCACTCCTTGGTGTAGCGGGCGCCAGCACGATCTTCGCCCTCGCGTTGCTGGCGTCGGGGCAGAACTCCACGATCACGGGTACGTTGGCAGGCCAGATCGTGATGGAAGGCTTTCTGAACCTTCGCATCCGTCCTTGGCTTCGCCGGCTGATCACGCGGGCCATCGCCATCGTGCCGGCAGCGATCGTGGCGATACTTTACGGAGAGAGTGGCACCGCCAAGCTGTTGATTCTGAGCCAGGTCATTCTCTCGCTTCAACTCTCGTTCGCCGTGTTCCCGCTCGTGCGCTTCACTTCCGACCGCGAGAAAATGGGCGAATTCGTAAACTCGACCCGATTGCGCATGGCCGCCTACACGGTGGCCGGCGTCATCGCCACGTTGAATTTCTGGCTGCTCTTTCAGACGGTTCGTGGGTGGATCACCTGATGTATCGTCGCATTCTCGTGCCGCTCGAGCACTCCGTGTACGACCAGGTCATTCTCGCGCACGTGAGGCAGCTGGCGGCACTGTGCTCGTCCTCCCTTGTGCTGATCCACGTGGCCGACGGCTGGGCCGCACGGCATCAGCTGTCGCTCAACCTGCGTGAGTCGGAGGAAATGCGACTGGACCGCGAGTACATCGAAGCCTGTTGCGCCTCGCTGCGCGCCGATGGCTTTGAGACCGAGTCGATTCTTGCCGGTGGTGATCCCGCCGGCGAGATCACGGCAGCAGCCGAGCGGGAGCAGTGCGATCTGATCGCGATGGCGGTGCATGGCCACAAGGGCATCCAGGACGTGATCTATGGAACGACAGCCAATACGGTTCGCCACCGGACGATGGTGCCCGTTCTTATGGTCAGGGGTCCCGTTCGCGTCGTCTCCCGCTGATCTTTGAGCATGAACGCGCCCGATGCTGCTTCGCCCGACGCTGGATCGCCTGATGGCGCTCCTCCGGCGCTGACCGAGCCGGTCGAGGATTACCTCAAGGCGATCTACGAGCTCGAGAGCCGGTTCGGTGCGGCGGCGACGAGCGATGTGGCGAACGCCCTCGACGTGGCGCCGGCGTCGGTGACCGGCATGGTGCGCCGACTGGCTACGCAGGGCTATCTCGTTCATGTGCCGTACCGTGGCGTGCAACTCACGCCGCGCGGACGACAGGCCGCGCTGCGCACGATCCGCCGTCATCGCATTCTCGAGTCGTATCTCACCGGCGTGCTGGGCTATCCGTGGGACCGTGTGCACGATGAAGCGGAGCGCCTCGAACATGCCGCATCGGATGATCTCATCGAGCGCATGGCGGCCGCGCTCGGGCATCCCACGGCTGATCCGCATGGGGCCCCTATTCCCACGGTGGACGGCATCGTCGAGGAGCGACCGCATCGTACCCTCGCCGAGCTGCCGGTGGGCGAAACGGCACGCATGCTGCGCGTGAGCGACAAGAATCCATCGCTGCTGCGCTATCTCGCGGAGATCGCGTTGCAGCCGGGCGTGGACGTCACGATGCTGTCGCGTGCCCCGTTCGATGGACCGCTCACATTGCGAATCGGCGAGAACGAGGAAATGGTGGGACCCAATCTGGCGGCTCAAGTATTAGTGGAAGCGATGCCCTCGACTGGTTCACGCCCCGCTGATGCTGCTGGCTCGCAAAAGGTTGCTGCCGCTAAAAAACCGAAATCGCGCAAGCCGACGGCCCGTTGAGCGGCCGCCAGTGACGCACGTGCTTGCGGCGGCCGCGGCGCTCGCCTGCTCGTTGGGTGCAATAGGTGCCACCCCGCTGGAAGCGCAACGTGCTTCTGGGCAACGCGATTCCGGACAACGCGATTCCGCGCAGCGCGGGATCGCCATCGATGCGCGAATGGCCGAGGATCTCGGACTGGCCGTCGGCGCGCGCGTCCGGATCTCCTCCAAGCCCGGCGAACCGGGCGACAGCGCGTTCATCGCGGCGATTTACGAGCGGAAAGCCGACCCGGCCGAAGTGGCGCGTCGCGAGTATCGCGTGCGGCTCCATCTCGATCAGCTGCAGCAGCTCATGGAGCTCGACGATCGCGTGGACCGCTTTGCCGTGGGAACGCGCGACGGCCAGTCGATCGACTCGGCATTGGCGCGTATCAATCATGTCGCCTTCGGATTCCGCGCCCACAAGTCACGAGATGTCGCGGTGCAGAGCTCGCGCACCTTTCGTGTGGTCGAGCGCTTTCACTTCGCGATCGGTATCATCACCGTCGTCGCCAGCGCGGTCTTTCTGCTGTGTCTGCTGTTGCTCAGCGTGGAGGAACGCAAACGCGATATCGCCGCCCTCCGCCTCATGGGAATCTCCCGCGCCACCGTGGTGCGTGCCATCGTGATCGAAGCCGCCATCGTGTCGCTGATCGGCAGTGTGATCGGCGCTGGCATCGGCTGGATCGCCTCGCTCATCGTGAACGCGCATTTTCAGGAGCTGTATCGCACGCCGCTGGTGTTCGCGCTCCTCACGCCACAGATCTTCGCCTTCGCGACCGGACTCTCGCTGGTGCTCGGTATCGGCTCCGGCGCTGCCGCTGGTTGGCGACTGGTGAAGTCGTCGCCCCTGGCACTCATGGGACGCTGATCGATGCGCCTCATGATGGCGTGGGCCACACTGCGCCGGCATCCCGCTCGCACCACGCTGGCCGTGCTCGGCATCGCGGTCGCCGCAGCGCTGCTGCTCGACATGGTGATGCTGGCGACCGGCATGAGCGAGTCGTTCCGCTCGCTGTTGCTCACGCGTGGCTATCAGCTGCGCGTGTCGCCGAAGGGAACGTTGCCGTTCGACAGCGAAGCCACCATCGATGGCGCCGGCGCGATCGTGCGTGCGCTGCGCGCCAATCCCGATATCAAGGCCGTCAGTCCCACGCTTGGCTCCACCCTCACCATCGACCGCAGTCGAATCCCGTCGGCCTTCACGCTCGGGCTCGAGCGCGACGTACAGGGAGACTACACGATCGAGGCCGGCTCCGACATCACGCACGCCGATTCCGGCACCACGGCGCCGCTGCCGCGCATCGTCGTGAGTCAAACGTTCCTGACGCGAGCTGGGCACGCGATCGGCGATACAATCACGATCTCCTCGGGGCTCGATGCGCAGCTGCGCACATCGGCGCGATCGAGTCGCGTCGTCATCGGCGGCATGGGGCGCTTCATCTACGTGCCCGGCGAAACACCGGTGATTGCGCTCGATCTCGCGCTATTGCGGCAGTTGCTCGGGCCGAGCTATCGCGACCGGATGTCGCTGGCGATGGCCGAGTCGCGTCGCGGCGATTCCGCCTCGGTGGAAGCCGTGCGCGCGTGGATTGCGACCACGCAACCGCGCGTGACGGCGATATCGACGGAAACGGCGATCCGTCAGGTCGAGGAGCGTCTCTCGTATTTTCGGCAGTTGGCGTTCGTACTCGGGGCCATCAGTCTCGGCATCGGTTTTCTCTTGGTGGCCACCCTCGTTACGCTCTCCGTGAACGAGCGACGCGGCGAGATCGCCGTGCTGCGCGCGATCGGCACGCAGCGCATAGGCGTGCTGCAACAGGTCTTCCTCGAGGGGCTGCTGCTGACCAGCGCTGGCATTGTGGGTGGACTGGCGCTGGGGTTGGTCACCGCTCAGTGGCTCAACGGTATTCTGCGTGACTTTCCGGGGCTCCCATCGGCGTTCGACTTCTTCGTGTGGAGTCCCGCCGCCGGATGGCGCGCACTGGCGCTGCTGCTCACTTCAGGAACACTGGCCGGACTGCTGCCTGCATGGCGCGCCGCCTCTATCCCCATCGCTCGCGCGTTGCGTGAGGAAGCCATTGGTTGACATGTCTGAGATCGGCATGGCCGGCGAGTCGGTCATCGCCTGCGAGCAGGTCGTACGCAGCTATCCCATGGGCGGTGCGAACGTGCAGGCGGTGCGTGGCATCGATCTTCGCATCGCGCGCGGAGAGTTCGCGGCGATCACCGGGCCGTCGGGTTGCGGCAAGAGCACGCTGCTGCACTTGCTTGGCGCAATCGATGTCCCGACCTCGGGTCGCGTGCTGGTGAACGGTCGTGACACGGCGTCGCTGTCCGATCGCGAGGCGACCGAGTTCAGGCTGCGTCATATCGGCTTCGTGTTTCAGCGCTTTTACCTCATGCCTACGCTGACCGCGTCGGAGAACGTCGAGCTCCCACTCGCCGAGGCGGGGATGGACAAGCGGGCACGTAAGGCGCGCGCCCGTGAGCTGCTCGGCTACGTGGGCCTCGGCGACCGACTCGATCATCGACCCACGCAGCTCTCGGGCGGCGAACAGCAGCGGGTCGCGATCGCGCGCGCGTTGTCGAACGAACCCGCGCTACTGTTGGCCGATGAACCCACAGGTGAGCTCGATGCTGAAACCGGCGTGCGACTATTGGAACTGTTCGGGCAGTTACATCGCGACGGGCGGACGCTGGTGTTCGTGACGCACGATGCCGTCGTGGCGCGTGCCGCGCAGCGCGTGATCCGATTGCACGACGGACGTGTTGCGTCGGATACCGTAGCGCACATGCGGAGTGGTGCGTGAGCGCGTCCACCGCCGCCATCCGATTGGCCATGGCGCAGCTCCTGGCGTGGCGATCGGTGTCGTCGCGACCGATGCGCGCGTTGTTGTTGTGCGGCGGATTCGGTGTTGGTGTGGGCGTGATGATCGTGCTGCTGGCTGTCGGTGAGGCGATGGTGCGTCAGGCCAGTCAGGAGCGCCTGGTGGGCGGCGGCACCATTACGGTGCTACCGGAAGGCATCGACATCGAAGTGCTCACTACGGGTGGCCTGGGCGGCCTCTTCTTTTCAGTGCCCAACGCACGGTTCGTTCATCGGCAGGTGCTCAACGCACCCCGCCTCAGTGATGTAGTCAGTGTGGCGGCACCGCAGCTCGAGGGCAAACTGCTTTACGTGACTACCGGCGATGGCATCGAGCATCCCGTGCGCGCCAGCGGGGAAATCCCGTCGGCCACGCGCACACTCGGGGCACTGCCTACGGTGACCGCTGGTGCATGGGAAGACGACGCCGGTGATCGTCGCTGGATGACACCGACGCCCGCCGAGCTGCGTCATGATATCGATCACTTCCATCTGCCCACGCCGGGCATGGCGAATCGCGACTCGTGGGGGGAGTGGCACTACTTCAACGTGATCTCTCCCGACGCGACACGATGGGCGTTCATCTCGTTCATCGTGGGTGGTGATGTCACTGGCGATCAGTGGGGTGGGCAGGTGCTTGTCACGCTACATGAGCGCGGCCAAGCACCACGTCGCTTCAGCCGCAAGATCCCGAAGGAGCGCGTGCGCTTCTCCACGCGTGATGCGAATCTCACGATCGGCAACGACAGCGTGCGTGTGTTGCCCGATGGTCGATACGCGGTGCGCGCCGACGTGCGTGAGGAAACCACCGGTACGCCGCTCACACTCGACCTTGTCCTGTCGCCCGCGCCGCGGGTGGACTTCCCCGGTGCGACGTTGGTGAGCGGTGACTTCACCTCCGGGTACGCCGTGCCGGCGTTGCGGGCCGACGCGTCGGGGTCGTTGTGCGTGGCCAGCGCGTGCGAGCGCTACGACGGCGCCCAGGCGTATCACGATCACAACTGGGGCGGATGGCGTGGTGTGACCTGGGAATGGGGGTCGGCGCGCGCCGGTGAGTACACCCTGCTGTATGGCCGGGTCACGCCGGAAGACTCTGCCGGCGGCAATGCGCCGCTGTTCGTGTACGTTACCGATGCGCAGGGCTTTCTCGCACTTTTCCGGCCGCGCGTGATCCGCTACGATGACGCACGCGTAGTGCAGACCGCGAAGGGCCTGCTCAAAGTGCCGGCCACCGCGGAGTTATTCGACGTGCGCGGCACCGACACGCTACGACTCTTTCTGACCGTCGACGACGCCGTGGCGACGGACACGCGCATCGGGTTGGTAGAGCGTGGGGACAGCGATGCAGCGCGCGCGCTGCGCAAACCGTGGTTCGTGCAGATGGCGGGCGAAGCCCGGGTCGAAGGCCGCGTCCGCGGTCGCGTGCTCAGCGGCCGTGGACGCGGGTTCTTCGAGACCTATCGGTAG
>Ga0105044_10015424_pt1 | contig 10324 bp, 11 predicted proteins | sample MAT01_FD_78092 | JGI IMG/M metagenome (GOLD analysis project Ga0105044, IMG submission 78092) | Freshwater microbial communities from Lake Fryxell liftoff mats and glacier meltwater in Antarctica - MAT-01 | ecosystem: Environmental > Aquatic > Freshwater > Ice > Liftoff microbial mat | place...
CTCCGCTGCGACCGTTGACCGTGCTGCACCATACCGAGTTCGACCAGCGATTCCGCGAGCATATGGACGACGACTTCAACACCGGTGGCGCCGTTGGCGTACTCTTCGAACTCGTGAGCGCGGCGAACAAGTTCGCGGACGACCAGCACTTCGAGGATCCGAAGAACGCCCGGCAGGAACTGCTACCGGCGTTCACGGAAGCCGCCGCACTCATCAAGGAACTCTCGGGAATCCTCGGCCTGACGCTGCACGCGGAGATAACCTCCCTCGGCGGCGGCGATGCCCTCGTTTCAGGTTTGATGCAACTGCTGCTCGACCTGCGGGCCAACCTCCGCAACGAAGCCAAGGGTGCCGCGCAAGACAACCCTTTGAAGAAGCCACTCTTCGACCAGACCGACCTGATCCGCAAGCGCCTCGCCGACCTCGGTATCACCTTGGAAGACCGCCCCGCCGGTACGAGCTGGCGGGTGGGGTGATTTTGTTGGAGTCCGGCCTTCAGGCCGTCTTTGATTCCGAACACCACCAAGTTGAACGGAAGGCCTGACTCAACCCCAACTTTCACGGTTGATGTTCCTGATCGGGAATGAATTGATGGAATTCGGGGATTGGCGAGTCCCATATCTCATATTAATTCCCGTTCGGGAACAATTCCTCGATTGACACACTTCAATACCATTGGATAGTATGAAATATTCCCGATCAGGAATATTTCATGGCCGTCGCATTGAGCCAATACGTCCGCGAACGCCGGAAGGCGGGCCAACTCACGCAACGGGAACTGGGCGAACTCGCCGGGGTTGGCACGCGCTTGGTTTCCGAACTGGAGAACGGCAAGGCGACCCTGCGCATGGATGCGGTGAATCGCGTGTTAAAGGTCTTCGGCAAATGCCTCGGCCCGGTGGAGATGCCGCGCGGTGCGGAGGACGACCGATGATTCGTCGTGCACGTGTCCTCCTCGATGGGCGGCCGGTCGGCGCACTCGAAGAGGTAGGGGATGAGATCCGCTTCGCCTATTCGCCGGAGTGGTTGGCCGATCCGAAGGCGGTTCCCGTGTCGCTCACACTTCCCTTGCGAAGTGAACCGTACACCACGCGCGGGCTGCATCCGTTCTTCGAGAACTTGTTGCCCGAGGGGTGGTTACTCGAAGTATCGTCAAAGTCTTTGAAGATTTCTAAAGACGATCCGTTCGGGTTACTGCTGGCGACGTGCCGGGATTGCATCGGGGCGGTGGAGATCGTGCCAGACCTGCCGGGAGGTGAATCGTGAACCCCTGCGCGATTTGCCTGGAACCGGCCGAAGGGGAATACCATCCGGTGTGTTTGCGCGAATTGTTCGGCGTTCCGCACCTGCCAGCGTTGGATATTGAGTTGCCGAAGTTGTACGCCTTGGCCGCCGGGAACATGGCTGGCATGATGTCGATCTCCGGGGTGCAGGAGAAAGTCTCGCTGACGCTGCTGCCGAACCCTTTGCGGTTGGAAGTCGCGGCGACGGGCGGGCGCTACATCCTTAAACCCGAGACGTCGCGATACCCGGCCTTGCCCCAGAATGAATCGCTCTCAATGCGGTTGGCGAAGCTCGCGGGGATCGAAATCCCTCCATGCGGTTTGATGAAATTGAAAGACGGAACCCCGGCGTATATCGTCCGCCGGTTCGACCGCACCGACGACGGCCGGAAGATCGCCGCGGAGGATTTCTGCCAACTCGCGGAGTTGAAGCCGAAGAACAAATACGATGGCTCCGCCGAGTTGTGCGCCCGGCTGGTGAAGCGTTACGGCAGCGAGCCAATCATCGAGATCCGCAAACTGTTCCGCCAAACGCTCTTTTCATGGTGGATCGGCAACGGCGACTTGCACTTGAAGAACTTCACGCTCATCACCAGAAGCGACCGTTTGAAACGACTCTCACCCGCCTACGATTTGGTCGGCACGCGGTTGGTGTTGCCCGAAGATACGCTCGCACTCCCTGTCGGGGGAAAGCGCACGAATCTCACCCGGCGGAGCTGGCTCGACTACGCCGAATACTGCGTCTTGCCAGCGAAGGCCGCGAAGCGGTTAATCGAAGATTTGTTGGAATGCGAAAAACCGGCGATGGCGTTGGTCGAACGCTCGTTTTTGAATGATGAAGCGAAAGCGCAGTACGCCGCGATTTTGCGGGAGAACACCGCCGCATTGGAAGGCAAGGAATAACCGATGCGCATCCTCGGCCTCGATCCCGGATTGAACATCACCGGCTACGCGGTGCTCGAATGCGCGCCCGGCCGGAAGGCCGTGGCCGAGGCGGGCGTCATCCGTTCCGAGGCGGACAGCGGCACGGCCGCACGGCTCAAGGTGCTGTACGACGGTGTGATGGAGGTGTTAGAGCAGTGGAAGCCGGCGGCGCTAGCCGTGGAACAATTGTACGCCCATTACGATCATCCACGTACCGCGATCTTGATGGCCCACGCCCGCGGTTGCTACTTCCTGGCCGGGGCGCAAGCCGGTATTCCTGTGGTGAGCTACCCCAGCACGAAGGTGAAGAAGTTGATCACCGGCCACGGCCGGGCGACCAAAGAGCAGATGCAATACGCCGTGATGCGCGAACTCGGCTTGGCGAAACTGCCGGAACCGCACGACGTGGCGGACGCCTTGTCCATCGCGCTCTGCCATGCTCATGCGTTGGGCTTGGGCGGTGCGGCGGGTGTGACGTCGAAAGGCGTCAACACCGCCGCAATGTTCGAGGACGATGAGGAGTAGTGCGATTGGGTTTTCACCCTCTCGCCCGTTGGGGAGAGGGTCGTCCCGCTTCGGGACGGGGAGAGGGGTTTTGAAGGGGTTTCAAAGCCCCTCTCCCCGCTTCTCGCTTCGCTCGAAACGACCCTCTCCCCAGCGGGAGAGAGGGTAAGACAAAAACTACTGCACGCCCACTGCGGTTACCGGATGACTTTGCCTTCGATTCCGAGAACCCAAGCGCTGGCGAGGTTGTTGCCGAAGTTCTTGAAATCCTTGAACTGCCAGACGACTTTCTTTTCCCGGTTCACTTCGATGAGTTGCGGGTTCTTGTCGGTGGCGTGGCAGTTGCCGAGGATCACGTTGCCGTTGGGCAAGGCTTGCACGGTGGTGACCCACGCGAGCGTGATGCCGGGGAGATCGCTCTGATCGACTTGCCAAACGATCTTACCTTCTTTATCCACTTCGAGCACGCGGTTGTTGTTGCCGCCGCCGATGAGGGTGTTGCCGTTGTCGAGGCGCACGGCGCTGAAGAGTTCCACGCCGTGACCTTCGGGGCCGTGGCCGCCAGACCGTTTGCGTTCGCCGAGGCCGAGGGCATATTCCCACACGATCTTCCCGGTGGCGTCGTACTCGCGTACGGCACCTTCGCCTTCCTGGGCCACGAGGTAGTTGCCGGTGGCGAGTTTCCGCACGCGGCGGGTATCGCGGTGGGCGTTCGATTGTTTCACTTTGAGGGGAATCTCTTTGACGATCGTGCCTTCGGGGTTCACTTCGATGATACGGCTGTTTCCCCCTTCCGCGATCATGGTGTTACCGTCCGGCAGCCGTTGGAACGAATGCACTTCAACGCGACCCTTGTAGCCTTCCTTAGGCTTCGATTCGTACTTCCACACGATCTCCTTCTTCTTCGGCTCGATTTCGACCGTGACCGTCGAAGAGGTGTGCGTGAGAATGTTGCCGTTGGGCAACACATGCAGGTCGTGCACGTCGTGCTTGAGGGGCATCTCCCACTCGACTTCGCCTTTCGCGTTCACGATGGCGAGGTGGCCTTTATCCGAGGCGAGCACCTTGTACGCGGGTTGTTCCGCGGAGAGGAGGGAAAAGGGAATGAGGAGTAACGCAGCAAGGGAGAGTCGCATGGTGGGTTCCGGGAGCAGGGAAATTGAGTTCAAGCCGCTTGTCGGCGCGCGATCAAAGCACGCACTTCGTCCGCGATGTCGAGCGGAACTGCCATCATAGTGAAACGTTCATCTTCCAATGCCGCTTCGATTTCTGCGGCTTGTTCGTCTTCGGTTTGGTTTTCGTAGTGGTCGATGACGGCGCGAACTTTCGCTTCGTCCCAACCCTTCGGATATCCCTGTGGTTCGGCCATGGTTCATCTCCGTTTTCGGCGTCGCCGATACGCCCGTTTGGTTTTTTCGCTGGGTTCATAGGCGGTAATGATGAATACGCCATCACCTTCTTCATCCGGCGAATAGATGACTTGAAGGTAACGCCCTGCATCGGTTTGACCAAGCTTGATCCGGGAATTTTCATTACCCGGCATATCGTCGCCTTGGTTCCGCAATACTTCTTCGACTTCATGCTCCTTGATGCCGTGTCCATATATGTGAGGCAACCCGCTATCCGGGTCACGGTAGTAGTGGACTTCCACGGTGGTGCCTCATCCCATGGCAAGGGCCAACGAAAGCCGCCCGACATCGTCGGGCGGTTCACCATTACTTCACCAGTTCGATTTCGAAGATCAGCGTGGCGTTGGGCGGGATGGCATTGCCGGCGCCGCGGGCGCCGTAGCCGAGTTCGGGCGGGATCATCAGGCGGCGGACGCCACCCGGTTTCATGCCCACCACGCCGGTGCCCCAGCCTTTAATCACTTGATCGAGGCCGAAGGAGATCGGTTGACCCCCCTTGCGGCTGCTATCGAAGGAGGTTCCGTCGGTGAGCCAGCCAGTGTAGTGAACGGTCACTTTGGCCCCGGCCTTCACGGCTTCGCCTTTTCCTTCCTTCACGTCCCACATCTTCATGCCGCTCTCTTGCTTGACCCATTCCTTGGCTTTGAGATCGGGGAATTTGTCTTCGACGGCGAACGCCGGGAAGGCGACGAACGCGAACGCGAGGCCGATACCGAGGAGCAAACGCTGCATGGGGAATCTCCAATCCTTGGGGAAGTGCGAACCGGCGGACAACGTCCGTCGGCAACCATGATACGGCAAGTGTTGATACCTGTCCCATTTATCTCGCTTGCCACCGAAACAATTTCAAGAATTTCCCCTTGGAACTCCGCCCGATATTGTCTAGTATGCCGACAGTCAACTTGTGGGCATTTTATGCGTACTCCCCAAGAATCTCCCGACAATTCCAGCCAGCTTCCCACCCGTGTCGGTGTGAAGCCGATTTTTCCCGCCGATGTTTCCTATTTGGGGTACGGGGTGACCCCCGCAGAAGAGCTCGCGTTCGATTTCGAAACCGAGCACCCGAATTCGACGCCCGTTCCCGCGACGCAACAGTCGCTGCCGAAAATCCCCGGTTACCAAATCCTCGGCCCGCTCGGCCGCGGCGGAATGGGGATGGTTTACGCGGCCAACCACCTCAGGTTAGACCGGCGGGTGGCGCTGAAGATTCTGCACCCCTTCGATGTCAATCAAAAAGCCCTCCAAGATCGGTTCACCCGCGAAGTCCGGGCGCTGGTGTTGATTTCGCACCCCAACATCGTGAATGTTTACGACGCCGGTTCGTGGGAAGGGCGGCCGTTCTTCACGATGACCTTGATCCGCGGCGGCACGTTGCAACGCCATTCCCGCCGGTTGCATGGGGATCGCAGGGCGATCTGCACCATTATGGCCAAGATTGCGAGGGCCATCGCGGAATTGCACAAGGCCGGGGTGCTGCACCGCGACCTCAAACCCCAAAACATTTTGATCGATGAACACGACGAACCGTTCGTCGCCGATTTCGGCCTCGCACTTTGGTTGGGCAACGATTCCGATTTGAGCGTGACGAATTCCCCCATCGGCACCCGGCACTACATGCCCCCGGAACAAACGCTGGGCCGCAAGACGGAGTACGCCCCTTCGTGCGATATCTGGTCCCTCGGGGTGATCCTCTACGAACTGCTCACCGCCGTTTGGCCGTTTCACCACGAAGATCCGGTCGAACTCTATCGCCAGATCCGCTTCGATACGCCCCCGCCGTTCTCGAAATACGATGCGACCATTCCACCCGCCTTGGAAGCCATCACCCGCAAATGCTTGGCGAAGCGCCCCGAGGGCCGATACGCCAGTGCGGAACAGTTGGCGGACGACCTCGAACGCTGGCTGGCCGGGGAAAGTATTCTGGCCCCGAAACTCCCGCCCCCGCGCCGGGCCAAACGCCGGATCGCTGCGGCAGTCGTGGTGTTTGCAATGTTCTGCGCGGTAGGATTGGCCGCCGCCGCTTGGAAGAGCAAGGCCCCGGAACCCTCACCGGTCGCAAAATCGTATGCGGAGAAACTGGCTGCCGGGGAAACGCTCGAACTCATCGGCGAGCATGGGCTGCCACTCGTGGCGACGCACTCGCTTCCCGGCCGCGAAGGGAATTTTGAAACGAACACCGATGGCTACGCCATGCTGAGCACTGCGAGTGAGAAGGCCGTGGAATTTAGTCTCGGCACCATCGATACACCGGTGATCTTCGAGGGCGAAGTACTCCTCACGCGCTTTCCGGGGTTGAATTCCGGCGCCGGCTTGAACTTCGGGATGGACAAAGCCCAACACAACGGGAAGGAACGGTTCACCGTTCTGAGATCGTTTCTGATGGAAACGCCCACCCTCGAGATCGGATCGATTCAACTTTGCCGGTGGAGCACCCTCACCCCCGCCCGAAGCATCTTCGATATCGTTCCGCCGAGTGTCCAAACCAAGCCCGCAGTTGCGATCCCGGCCGGCGAAAAATGGCGGCGTTGGAGAATCCGCATCCGACACGGAACCTTCGCCGCCGATTGGGATGGCCGGCCCTTCCCGCCTTTCACTAACGCAGAGATCGATCGATTGTATATGTCGCCGATGTTCGGGGTGAACGAGAAACCCGTACCGCCGTGGCATTTGCAAATCGGATCGAGCTTTGGAGTAAGCGTCGAAAATGCGGAATTGCTATTCCGCAACATCCGTTTGATCCCCGATAACCCCAAGTGAGTACCGCATGCCTGTTACGAATCCCCCGGTAGCCAACGCGATCCGCCTCACTTCCGTGCCGGGCAATCCTCCCCTGATCGTGATTACGTTTCCCCCTCGAGCGGGAGGTACGGTTACAGACGGTGCCACAAGCATCGACGTGACAGTCGCTACGAACGATCTCGCTGCGAATTTGTATCTCGAAGTGTTCGACGAAGACGGTGTAAAGATCGGTTTAACCGAGACGCTCCCCCGCGATGACAGTACGCCGAATATCGTCTCGGCGACGATCACCCTCACTTCCCCCTTCACATTCATCACCGGTCAAAAGTATTCCGTCCGGTGTTACGCAATGATCGATGGCGAAATCACAGAGGCGATCACCACCGTGACCGGCGTCAATCCTTGATCGGCACTCATCGCCAATCCCCGGCGTCATTCGCCGGGGGCCAAGCGGTCGTAGGCATCAAGAATCATCTGCCGTTCGGGGATGGCGCCGGCTACGAAGCTGGCGGTCGCCGAATCGCGGAAGCAGGCCAACAAGATCAAAGCCGAGGAATCCATCACGGTGGTGATCGGCAACCCGCCGTACAAGGAGAAGGCGCTGAAGCGCGGCGGCTGGATCGTCGAGGGCAGTTCGGCCAACAATGAGCCTCCCCCGCTGAACGCCTGGCTGCCGCCCAAGGATTGGAAGCTCGGCACGCACGTCAAGCACCTGCACAATCTCTACATCTATTTCTGGCGCTGGGCGACGTGGAAGGCCTTCGACCGCAAACCCGAAACCGGTGGCGTGGTCTGCTTCATCAGCGTGGCCGGGTTCCTCAACGGGCCAGGCTTCCAGAAGATGCGCGACTATCTTCGACGCGGGCAACAACCACTTGCGAATCGGCAGCGGCACCATCGAGAACGTGACTGCCAAGATGTGGGAGTACGAAGTTTCCGGCAAGCAGATCGTAAAGCAATGGTTCAGCTATCGTCGGCTTCACCGCGAGAAGCCACCGATGGGGGACAAGCGCCCGCCCTCCGAACTGATGAAGATTCAAGCGGAGGGGTGGCTACCTGAGTACACGGACGACCTGATCGACCTGTTGAACGTGCTGGTATGGCAACATAGTGGCGTCGTTTGTGCCCCGGGGTAGGGCTGGGGTAGGGCACAATCGCGGGCACAAACCGCATTGGAGAGCACAAATCGCCCAAGTGCGAATTTATAAACCTCTCCGTGGTATGCAATTGCGAATTCCGGCCTCATTCCCTCCCCCCAAGCCGTCCGGGGGCAGGGGAGGGTGCTACACCGAGGGCACAAACCTCCGTTGGAACGACCGCCGGCTTCGAACGGCTACATGGCCCAGCTCGGAATCACCCCAGCTCCTTCACCAGTACCTGGGAGCGGCGGTTGCTGCGGTCGTAGGCTTCGCGGCGGGTGGGCGGCAGGTCGTTCGGGGTGCCGAGGGTGAAGCCGCCTTTTTGAATGAAGTAGTTGATGGCCTGCGTGCTGAGGCAGAACAACCGCTTGAAGCCGCGCGCGCGGGCTTGGGCTTCGATGAACGCGATCATCTTGCCGCCGATGCCTTGGTTCTCGTGCCGGGAATCGACGTACACGCAGGCGAGTTCGGCCACGTTCTGTTCGGGGTACGCCGTCATCGCGCCGCAGGCGATGGTGTTCTTATCCACCTCGAAGATGAAGAAGTCGGCGATCTGCTTTTCGATGTCCGCCCGGGTGCGCTTCACCAACTCCTCGGCATGGATGCCCTGCTGAATGAGGTTGTACACGGCGCGCACGTCCTTCTTCAGCGCAGGTCGGATCGCCTGATATTCGTTGGTGTACACCAGCGTGCCGATGCCCTCGTTGCTGAACACTTCGCCCAGCAAACCTTCCTGTTCGCGGCCATCGATGATGTGAATGCGTTCGATCCCCTCTTTGCCGGCACGCACGGCGTGCGTCATTTTCGTGGCCGTGTTCGGGTGCAAATCCTTCGACGATTTCTTGAGGTAGGCATCGGCTTCCTGCACCGTGAATTGTCGAGCGGCACCCTTTCCATCGCGGATGGCCGTCTCCGTGCAGATGTACACGAGCTTCACCGCGTTGAGCGCCTTGGCGATTTCCACGGCCACCGCATCGGAGTTCAAGCGGTACGAACGGCCCACGCCGTCGCACCCGATGGGCGGAATCACCGGGATGATGTCCCGTTCCAAGAGGGCGTGGAGGAGCACGGTATCGACGCGTTCGACGCGCCCGGTGAACAGCCGATCAACGCCGCCGAGGATGCCCGCCGGGTGGGCGACGAGCGCATTGGGGCAGGCGCCGCGAAGGTCGTTGGCGCTGAGGCCTTCGAGGATTTCGTGCGAAACGCGGTTGGCGGCGGTGATGGCCACTTGCAGCGTTGGTTCATCGGTGATGCCTATGCCGTCGAGGTTGGTCGGTACCACGTTCGCCATTTTGGCGAAGCGTTCGATTTGGAATGCGGCCCCGTGCACGAGCGCCACCCGCACGCTCAGGCTGCGGAGCAACGCGATATCGAGGAGCAGGTTGGGGAAGTTATCGTCTTCGACGACGGCGCCGTCGATGGCGATTACGAACACGCGGTCGCGGAACCGCGGGACATAGTGCAGAATTTCGCGGAGATCGGTGAGCTTCAGCATGGCGGTATCATATCGGAAGGCGGACGAATCGGATTCCGACGATCAAGCGGAGGTATCGGTTTTGGTTTCCGGGCGAAGAACCATATCGGAAACGTGGGTGAGTTCGGCACCGTACAACAGGATCTGCGTGGAGTAATACACCCACACCAGCAGCACCACCAGCGAACCTGCCGCGCCGTACGAAGAGCCGATCGCCGCCCGGCCCAAGTATATTCCGATCAGCGTTTTGCCCACGAAAAAGAGCACCGTAGTGGCCAGACTGCCGAACCAGACATTCGACCACCTCGGGCGTACCGTGGGCAACAACTTGAAGATCATGGCGAAAAGACCGAACGTGACCGCGAAAGAAATGGTGAGATTCGCGATGCGGGCGAACAGGAATTCCACATCGGCGGAACTGACGATGCGATCCTCGATGGCGTTGAGTACCGCACTGAAGACGAGGGATACCAACATCAGAAATGCCAAGCCGCAAATCGCGGAGAAGGCTAGGAATCGTTCGAAGAGCAACGCCCGCAAACCCCATCCTTTGCTCGGCTGCGGCGGTGTTTCCCAAACGGTATCGAGAATATTTTTCAATTCCACGAATAGGCTGCTGGCGCCAAAAAGCAACACCGCGGAACCGATGATCGTTGCCAGCCATCCGCTCGAGGGTTTGTTGGCGTTCGCAATCAGCCCTTCGATGGCCTTGGCGCCTTGAGTTCCGACCAAACCCTCGATCTGAAGAGCGATCGTACCTCGGGCCGCCTCTTCACCGAAGGCGAAGCAGAGGATCGCCAATACGAGAACCAACAGCGGCGAGATCGAGAGGATGGTGTAGAACGCCAA
>Ga0105044_10015426_pt1 | contig 10323 bp, 4 predicted proteins | sample MAT01_FD_78092 | JGI IMG/M metagenome (GOLD analysis project Ga0105044, IMG submission 78092) | Freshwater microbial communities from Lake Fryxell liftoff mats and glacier meltwater in Antarctica - MAT-01 | ecosystem: Environmental > Aquatic > Freshwater > Ice > Liftoff microbial mat | place...
CAATCTGTGTCATTTATGGAGGTTGAGCTTCAGCCACCACAACTCTCGACAGCCTCCCATCATGCGCGTCACGCTTGCCGCGTTTCTTTCGCTCATGGCGTTCCTCGCGTTCCGCGGGGTCGCCACCGACCCGCATGCGCCGGCGCGAGCCGCGGACCCTGCACTCGACGCCAAGGCAAAACTCGACGGCCAGTTCCGCGACACGGTGCTGCCGTTCGTCCAGACGTACTGCGTCGGTTGCCATGGCAAGGACAAGCCGAAGGCCGACGTGAACCTGACCGCGTTCACCTCGATGGAATCGGTCGTTAAGCACTACCCGCAGTGGGTCGCGATCCGGGACCAACTCCAAGAGGGCGTGATGCCGCCGGAAGCGGCCAAGAAGCACCCGATGGCCGCGGAGAAAAAAGCGGTCGTCGAGTGGATCGACGCCGCGATCCAGTACGAGGCGAAGCGGAACGCAGGCGACCCCGGTCCGGTCCCGCCGCGGCGGCTGAGCAACGCCGAGTACGACTACACCATCCGCGACCTCGCCGGGGTGGACATCCGGCCCACGAAGGAGTTCCCGGTCGATCCCGCGAACGAGGCGGGCTTCGACAACTCGGCCGAATCGCTCACCATGTCCCCGGCGCTGCTGAAGAAGTACCTCGAAGCCGCGCGGCTCGTCTCGGACCACCTCGTGCTGCTGCCCGATGGCCTCGCGTTCGCGCAACACCCGGTCATCACCGACACCGACCGCGACAAGTACTGCGTGAATCGCGTCATCGACTTCTACAAGAAGCAGCGGACCGACACCGCCGACTACTTCCTCGCCGCGTGGCGCTACGAGCACCGCGTCGTGCTCGGCAAGCCGAACGCGACGCTGGCCGAGACCGCGGCCGACGCCGGCGTCAGCGCGAAGTACCTCGCGACGGTCTGGGCCACCCTCACCGAGTCGAAGGACGATGTCGGGCCGGTCGCGGCGCTGCGGGCGCTGTGGGCGGAACTCCCCGCGCCGGACGTTCAGAAACTCGACGTCGCGCGAACCGGGTGTGTGGTGATGCGCGACTTCGCGGCGAACCTCCGCACGAAGCTGGTGCCGGACGTGAAGAACCTGACCGCGCCTACGGTTCACAACGGCTCGCAGTGCTTCGTGCTGTGGAAGAACCGCCAGTTCGCGGCCAATCGCATGAAGTACTCCGGCGGCGCGCTCGCGATCAAAGCGACCGGGCTGGCCCCGGACACCGCGGCCGGGCGCGCGATGGCCGTGCCCGCCGACAAGGCCGCCGCCGCGAAGTACGAAGCGACCTTCGAACGGTTTTGCGCCACCTTCCCGGACGAGTTCCTCGTGTCCGAGCGCGCCCGCGTGTACCTCGACCCGGCGCAGGAGAAGAAGCTCGGCGGGCGGCTCCTGAGCGCCGGGTTCCACAGCATGACCGGCTACTTCCGCGACGACGGCCCCCTCTACGAGTTGCTCCTCGACGAGGCCGGGCGGACGGAACTCGACCGGCTGTGGCGCGAGTTCGACTTCGTCACCACCGCGCCGATGCGACAGTACACGAGCTTCGTCTGGTTCGAGCGGACTGACTCCGGGTACATGCGCACCCCAGAGTTCGACTTCGCCCGCGCCGAAGACAAGGACGTGACCTCGACGGCGAAGATCGAGAAGCTCGGCGAGGTGTACCTGGAGAAGGCCGTGGACCGCGGCGCGAGTCCGGTCGCCCAGACCGCGATCGCCGACTACTTCAAGAACATTTCGGGCGAAATCCGCTGGGTGGAAACGGCCAAGGTCGCGGCGGAACCGAGCCACGTGAAGGCGGTGCAAGACTTCGCCGAGAGCGCCTACCGCCGCCCGCTGGCGAAGGCCGAGCGCGATGGGATCGCCGCGTTCTACAAGACGCTCCGTACTGAGGACAAGCTGACGCACGACGAGGCGGTGCGCGACGCGATGGTGAGCGTGCTGATGTCGCCGCACTTCGGCTACCGCGTGGACCGCGTCGCGGCCGACCGCGCGGTGAAGGGCCAGAAGATCCAGCCCCTCTCGGATTACTCGCTCGCGAGCCGGCTCAGCTACTTCCTGTGGTCGAGCGCCCCGGACGCCGAACTACTCGCCCGCGCCGCGGCGGGCGATCTGCACGAGCCGGAGGTACTGACCGCGCAGGCGAAGCGGATGCTGAAGGACGGCCGCGCCCGCGGGCTGGCGACCGAGTTCGGCGGCAACTGGCTCGACTTCCGCCGGTTCGAGGAGCACAACAGCGTGGACCGCGCGCGGTTCGCGACCTTCGACAACGACCTGCGGCGGGCGATGTTCGAGGAGCCGATCCGGTTCTTCATCGACGTGGCCCGCGACGACCGCTCCGTGCTCGACTTCCTCTACGCGAAGCGCACGTTCGTGAATCCGGTCCTCGCGCGGCACTACGGAATGCCCGTGCCGCCGGTCTCCGACGACGGCTGGGCGCGGATCGACGACGCGGACAAGTACGGGCGCGGCGGCTTCTTACCGATGGCGGTGTTCCTGACCAAGAACGCGCCGGGGCTGCGCACCAGCCCGGTGAAGCGCGGCTACTGGGTGGTGCGCCGGCTCCTCGGCGAGCACATCCCGGCGCCGCCCGCCGATGTGCCGGAGTTACCCGGGGACGAGTCGAAGCTCGGCGAGCGCACGCTCCGCGAAGTGCTGGCCAAGCACCGCGAGCACAAGAGCTGCGCCGGGTGCCACGACAAGTTCGACGCTATCGGGGTCACGTTCGAGGGCTTCGGGCCCATCGGCGAACTCCGCACGAAGGACCTGGGCGGCCGACCGGTCGAAACGAAGGCGACGTTCCCCGGCGGCTCGGAGGGTGCCGGCATCGACGGCCTCAAGGCGTACCTCCGCGACCGCCGGCAGGACGAGTTCGTCGATAACCTGTGCCGCAAGCTGCTCGCCTACGCGCTCGGGCGCGGCCTCCTGCTCTCGGATGAAGAGTTGCTCCGCGCGATGCGCACAGACCTGAAAGCGAACGGCTACCGCTTCGGCACGCTCGTCGAGCGGATCGTCGCGAGCCAGCAGTTTTTGAACAAGCGCGTCGAGTAAGGGCCGCGCTCTTTTGGAGGGTGGGCACTGCCCATCTCTTCGCTCGACAAGAGGTGGGCAGTGCCCACCCTACGAAACCACAACACTACCCCAACGGGGACGAACGATGGGTGCGACGAACCCGAAGACTGCACAACTCTCCCGGCGTCGGTTCCTCCACGGCGCGGGCGTCGCGATGGCGCTGCCGTGGCTGGAGTCGGTCCCCGTGTGGGGCGCCGTGCCGGTCGCGCCCGGCGGCACGCCGAACGCGATCCCGAAGCGGTTCGCCGCGCTCTTCATGGCGTGCGGCGTCAACGCGACGCACTGGTGGGCGAAGGGCGCCGGCACCGAGATGGAACTCGGCAAGAGCCTGGAGCCGATGGCCCCGCTGAAGGCGAAGATGAACGTCGTTAGCGGGCTGTTCAACAAGGCCGCGACCGGCGTCGGCATCCACCCGGGCCAGACCGGAAACCTCCTGTCCGGTGCCGCACTCCAGAAGGGCGCCGAACTGAAGGGCGGGATCAGCATCGACCAGGTGCTCGCGAACGAGCCCGGCCAGGAGACGGTCCAGCCGAGCATGGTGCTGGGGTGCGAGCAGCCGATCACCGGGTACCACGAGACGAACTTCTCGATGGCGTACAGCTCGCACATCTCGTGGCAGAACGCGACCTCGCCGGTGCCGATGGAGGTGTACCCGTCGCTGGCGTTCGACAGCCTGTTCGACAACCGCGGGAGCCGGCGGAACAAGAGCGTGCTGGACCGCGTGAAGGAGCAGGCCGACGACCTGAAGCGCGAGGTGAGCACCGCTGACCGGACGAAGCTCGAAGAGTACCTCGCGAGCGTGCGCGAGGTCGAGAAGCGGGCCGCCGCGATGCGGGCGGACAAGACCGCGGCTGAGGCGAACGGGCCGGCGGCGCAGGCGACGAAGCGCCCGGAGAACGGGCTGCCCGAGGACATCCGCGAGCACATGAAGCTGATGTGCGACATCATCGCTCTCGGCTTCCAGGCCGATAAGACGCGCGTCGCGACGCTGCTCTTGTGCCGCGACATCTCCGGTCTCTTCTACCCGTTCCTCAACGTTCGCGCGGCGCACCACTCCGCGTCGCACGACGACCTCTCCGACAGCTACGAGCGAGTGACCCGCTACTACGTGAGCCAACTCGCGTACCTCGCGGGCCGGCTCGACGCGATGAAGGAGGGCGACGGGACCGTCCTGGATCACTCCTTCGTGATGTTCCTCTCGAATATGTGGTCGGGCAGCAAGCACGACTCGACGAAGCTCCCGGTCCTCACGGCGGGGAGCTTGGGCGGCGCGATCGAGACCGGGCGCGTGCTGAACTTCCAGGGTCGGCCCGACGCCCAGCGGAAGATGTGCAGCTTGTACCTGTCCGTCCTGGACCACATGGGCGTGAAGCTCGACCGCTTCGGCGACGCCACTGCCCGCCTCGAGGGCTTGTAATCGGTTATACCGATCCGAGCCTGCCGGCTTCGATTGCGACTGGGATCGCCGAAACGTCCGAATCGAGTGCAGTTCAAGGGTTTTGCCTGGACCTCCGGGCACTACCGAGTCTTCGCCATCGAGAGGGAGAAGACCGGATGCGCTTTGCTGGGAAGCATCTCCGCTCCGAACCACGTCGAGGTCGAGAAGGTTATGCAGGTGCCGGCCGAGATGACGCCGCAGGTGAGGCCGGACCGACGAAACGACAGGACGAATGCGGCACGCACGAAGTTCCTCCTCCTCACCCAAAATGGGTTCCTGCTCGCGCTTCGTACGACCGCCGCATAAGAACCGACACCGGACTTGCGAATAACAATCCGGAAAGTCATCTTCACGCCGGCTGTAGTCGGCCTGCGACGATCGAACTGGGGCGGAGGCAATAGGCGTCCGCGCTTATCGTAGCGGCGAAGCGACCGTGTCCGCTTGCTGACGCGTCTATCCACGACCTTCTGGCCGAAGCCTCGCTGGCACGGTGGAGAGACTGGCGACGAAGCCCTGCGGTGATTCTGAATCCTGGTGGATCCGCACGTCCTCGACAGCCTGGAGCTAACCGCTCACGAAAGGCGGGGCGACGGGCAGCATCGCGATCGTCCGTACCTAGTGCGACGACCTCGGTCGAGGGCTCTACGAGGACGACATGACGCCGTGCATTTTCTGCGTCGGTCGTCAGCATCTCATGGCAGTGCCGCCGGATTCGCTCGTCGCGGAAAATCGGGGACGACCCGTCGCTTGATAACCGCGGACGCCCGCTGCGACGCGTCGACCTTCCTCGCTTCTCGCAGGTCGAACGGCGAGCCACGAGGCACGCTCCGCTCGGTCCTGACGACAACTATATCCAGCCAGTCATGGAAGCGTTGGGATCAGGTTGCGTACTGAAATCGCCTCGTCTCATGGGCGAGTGCCCGATCGAAAGGGGTGAGCTTCTGCTGTGCCGCGTTCGTTCCGATAAAGCCATCGAGAAGATCCCCCTTTGAAAAACTCTCGACGATGCGTCCGCATTGTCGAATGGGCGGCCTTTTTGCCGGAACACTGCCCCGTGGAGTTCGGCCGCCAGTCGGCCCAACTGCGGAATGGACGCGATCTGGATGATCGTCCTGGCGACCTCCAACACTGTGACCCGTCCGTACTTGTCCGCCGCGACGACTTGCGCTTGATCGCGGCGGACGAACCTGCGGAACCGGCTTTGGGCCGGCCCACGCCGAGCCGATCTGTCTGCGGACGAGCGGCGAATCCGCCGAACACGATCGTGCGGCCACGGTGGCAACGTCGAAAACTCGGGAGGTGGTACAACCGAAGGCCGGAATCGGCCTCGAAAGCACCCGCGGGACTGTTTCCCCGGCCGACCAATCGCGATCAGCCGGCCGCCTTTGCAGTGTGCTATGAAAACGTTTTCAGTGCACATGCCCATAAATCACAGAGGTTTCGATCGGGAGGACGGTACGATGTCCGGGTTGCGGGGCGGACCCGTCTCGAATTGTGACACGAACGACTTTGTCACAGAATTCGGTCGAGGGCTCGGCACTTCCGAGGTGCGTCATAGGAGTAGGCTAGCCCGATGATCTCGGGCAATCCTTGCCCGTTCCTCACTTTCGGGCCTTGCGGATCCGGTTTGTGGTCCGCACCCCTCGTCGGCGTGCCATTGTGGACGGAGGTGCGCTGCAAGCGAACACGCCCAATTCATCGGCGGCGGGAGGGCTCGTCTGGACATGGGCTATGCGCCATCTCCGAGGGAATTCGCCGAGCATGCCCAAGATCGACACGAATGAACAGCCCGCGTTGCCCGCCGATTGCGCCCGATCTCCTACACTTCCAAAAAACCGGTATCACGCATGCCCTTACTGAATCCCCCAATGAAGCGGTTCGTCTTTCTTGCAGCGGTCATCTCAGGCACTACCGCTTTCAACAGCCAACCGGCTTTCAATCAGCCATACCTCCAGTCGCGACCGGACGGGGCTTTCTACACCCGTTGAGTAGCGCATGAGGATGCCGAATCGGCCGGTACGACGAAGATCTACAAAGTCGGCCGGGAGCGGGACGAACTCCTCGATACGTATGCCTGATATGCGCAAGGGGTGACCCCCGGCTGGAGCCCAATCACCCAGAAAATGGCGATCCTGTCCAAATGGAACGGAGACGAACTGAGTTTCCACCTCGGGGGCAAACAGCTTGTGTCCTTCGGCGTCAAGGATCTGGGCAAGCTCGAGGTCGCGAGATCCAGCGGTTCCGGTTCCCCGAGCCGTCTACCGCATGATGGGCAGCGAACAGATACCGGAGACAAAAGACGAGGCTTCGTGATCGAGGCTTGCAAGACGCGGTTGAAATTCGACATCCAGACGGGAAAACTGCTCGAGCGATGAGCCCATCGGAAGGGGCCCGATGATGACTTCGGCAGGGTTGAATGACTCGCTGCGTCGACCGACGAGCAGCCTTCCCGCGGCACGAAGCGTATCGTTGGAAGCAGTGAACTCTACATAGCTTTAACGCCGGCTCCGACGTTTGGGTGAGGTAGACATGTGGGAAGTGTTTTAGCGTTCGTTCGGCCTTCATGAGCCCCGGCCGTCATCAAAGGGTCAAGTCGGGTCTTGCGGCCCGGGTCGGTTTCGGCATTTTAAAACCCGCCAGTCAATTCGGGAGGCAGATCGATGATCGGAAAGCGAGTGTGGACGGTGCCGGTCGAGCAGTTCGTGGCGGCCTGGAACGCCGCGTCCACGCTCGATGAGGCGGCGCGAGCGATCCGCGAAAAAGCAGACGGCCCCACCCCGCGGTGGGCGGTTATCGCCCGCGCGGGCGTATTGCGGAAAGACGGGATTCTGCTGAAGGTTTTGCCGACGGCCGCAAGTCCGCTGATTTGAGGCCAGTGTCGAGTCGAGAACGTAAACGCAGAGAACACAGCTGCGAGGCCTTGGCCGCGGGACAGGCCGAGGGCCGAATTCCTCGGGGTAGTTCTGTGTTTTCAGCGCAACAGAACCGCAGAAGCGCGGCCTCGACCTGAAAACACGGCCAAGTCACGAGGACGGTGCCGTCACCAAGTCTCGTCACCGGGGACTGGGGATTGGTGGGCATCATCGCCGACCGGTACTTAGACGGCGCGATGTCGAAACTGAGACCAATCGCACCGGCAACCATTTACGCTGACAGCAGAGATTCATGGGAGTTTAGCTGCCGGTTACGCGTCTCGACTTCTTGCGCGCGGGGAATGGTTTTGATCGGCCCGTGCGTAGAAGTGGTTCATCGTCGGGGTGCAGGTCGTCTCCAGGCTCCTGTTGTCCTGATTTTGGTCGGCCCGTGCGCTGCGTTTGTTCGTCGTCGATATTTTGCTGTACTCCGCTATCCCCGGTTCTCAAACTCTCCTCCGTTTCGCCGCACTCGGCGGCCTGATCGTCCGGGTTTGGATTCTCACCTGTGTGTGGAGTCGGGTGAGAGGAGGGAGAGAGAGAACACTCCGGAAATCGAGGAGCGGACCCGCTGGAGTCGGGGCGAATCTTCCACTCCGAGGGATGGCCGAATCCGGACCACCAAGCCCCTTGAAAACGCCCTCGGTTGCAGTTCTGCAGGTCGTCATCCTTGAGCGAGGTCTTGGCTTTCTTGACGTTGTCGAAGGTAAACCCCAACTTCGTCGCGGCTTCAAGAATCCCCTTGGACGAGCAGGCGAACTCCGCCAGGAACGACTTCATCCAATCCGCACATTGCGCAACTTTCGTCGGATCCTTGCCGTCTGGTTTGCGTCGCATGACGTCATCTGCGGTCGCGTCCACATTCGCTTCGAATTTCACGCGAGTCATTTGGACGGCCACTTCTGCGAAGTCTTCGTCCGTGAGCTCGGCGAACGAGGAGTGATCACGGTTAGCGGCGATCTCCTCCTCAGACAATGACTCGAGCCGGAATGCCGCCGCTTGTTTCTCGATCCCGAGCAGGTTCTTTTTGACCGGCAACAGGAAGCGGCGGTCCCCATCGTCGGGGTCAGCAGCGACGATGTACGCCAGGCGCACTGCGGCCGTGTAGCCAACGCTTCCGGCGATTCGGTAGGCCGCTTTGTCCGTCGTCCCCTTATTTAGGTGCACAATAACGATTACAGCGACGTTGGTTTTTTCGGCTAGATCGGCGAGTGGATCCAACACTTTGCGAAGTTCGCTTTGCTTGTGATCATCGATCCGGGCTCGTGCGACGAAGGATGCGAACGGGTCAATAATCACTAGACAGATCTCCGGGCGTTGGATCAGTTCATCGCGGAGTTCTGCGATGTGTTCCAGGCCGAGGTGAATCTTGGATTTTTCGCCGGTTCTCGGTTCGGTCGAGATGTGTTTAACGGTGTGCACTTCGTCGAGATCGGCCCCTTCTGCGATGAAATGGGGGATCATCACTTCCTCGATTGAATCCTCGGCCGCGCACAGCAGGATCCTGCCCGGTCGCGTCATTGTGTAGTCGAGCCCGAACGCGGGTTCGCCCTTCGTGAGTTTTGCGGCGAGATGACGAATCAGTGTCGATTTTCCGAGCCCGCCGTCGCCCGCGACGAGGGTCACTTTTCCGAGGGGGATGCGACCCGGTACGAGCCATTTCACCGGTTTTGCCTTTACACCGGCTAAGGATTCGAACTCGAACGCCGATTCGTCGGTCTGCGCCGGCACCTCCGTTGGCGGGTACTCGTCCAGGCTGTTCACTCCCGCGCTGTCGTTGGGGGCCACGGGTATTTTGACCATTGGAAGGTCCTCGGCCGCGTCGTTCCATTCCGCGGTCTCGTTGGAGCCCACGGGTTCTCCTGCCGCTCTCGGTTTTGGATTCTTCGGCACAGGATCTCCCATCCCGAATTCGAGTTGACCGCGAATGGTCTGGCGAGCGCGATCCAGATCCTCGGCCCCCGCGTCTTTGGCGGCCTGGAGGAGATCGGCCTCCGCGCTTTCCCAAGTGAGGTGATTCACGATCAAGCGTCCGACACTACTCGCCGCGCTGACGAGCGTGTGGTGGAGGTTGCCGGGCTGGGCCGCGCGGACGCGCTCGCATTGCACATCCAATCCGGCCCTACCGTAGGACCGATCGATTTTGCTCCCCCCGACCGACAGCGATTCGCTCGGAGTCGGCTTCCTGGTGTTCGATCGGCTGCGGGGTTCCTTGGTCTTTTTGGTTTCGGCCTCCGGTAGGTTCGTTGGGATGAGCGCGGGGTCGTCGCCGACCAGGCCCAGAACGTATGCGACGGCGTCTTCACCGGATAGCCAGCCCGAACCATTCCAGACATCGGGCCAGTGCTCGCGGGTGTGGTGCCGGCCGATTAGCCGGATCCAGTTGCCGTACTCGCGGGCGCAGGGCTGCTTCGGAAATGTTTCGACCGTGGGAACCCGATAGGTTGCGTGGTCGCGGGCAACCCACTTCGCGAGGCGGTAGAGAGTCGCGCCGGGCACGGGGCAGGCGAAGAACACAACGACGTGATAACCGCCCTTGCCGTTCGAGGGGTACAACACCGGATGGAATCCGAGTCCCACGAGCCGATGCCAGACCATCATTGCGTACTCGAGATTATTTTCTGGGTCCGCGCTGTCGTCGGCCTTGTGCTTGTCGATATCGATCGCGATATAGAGTCCCGTGCCGTCCGGGCCGGGCGAGAGCGTGTGAGCCCCGACGATGTCGTCGGCCCGCGTCGCGTGGAAATGCCGCTCGAGAAGGGCGTGATCGACCACACCCTCTTTTGGGCCTTTTGGAGGCTTGGTCAAGGGGCTTGACTTCCCCGACTTACCCCGGAAATATCCCCCGTGTCGATCGACTCGCGAGAAGTACCTCGCCAGTGCCCACGTCGCTAGCTCAGCGGCCC
>Ga0105044_10015427_pt1 | contig 10323 bp, 7 predicted proteins | sample MAT01_FD_78092 | JGI IMG/M metagenome (GOLD analysis project Ga0105044, IMG submission 78092) | Freshwater microbial communities from Lake Fryxell liftoff mats and glacier meltwater in Antarctica - MAT-01 | ecosystem: Environmental > Aquatic > Freshwater > Ice > Liftoff microbial mat | place...
GGTATTGCCCTTCTGCGTCAACTCCATCACGCCATCGCTGCGGGCTGCAATGAAATTATTGGTCACGAGCCGCCGCTTGGCTTTATCGAAGGTGCGCTCACTGAGGTTCAGGTCATCTGCAACCGTCACCCCGTCCGAGACGCCGCTGCGATTGAGATAGCGGATAATATCCAGCGCCCCGGTCAGCGGTTCAAGCTGCAGGAGATAAAGTGGTAACGAAGCGGCCATGCGCGTCCCCTTGTCGGTACACTCGTGAGATCAACACTATATGCTTAGTATAGCCGCGCCTTTTTCTGCACACAAGAAAAGACATAGTGGTTGAGGCCGCGTAAAAAGCAGACATGCTAAAAACACAAAGAGCGCAAAGAAGTCTGACTTCTTTGCGCTCTTTGGCTCACATCTGTAGAGATGAGATTACGGCTTTGTGAAGGTGATTTCCGTCGGGGCCTGGATGAAATTCCCGGCCTTCACCAGCACCAACCGCAGCCGATACGTCCCTGAAGGCAGCGCGTTGCCATCCAGCGTCTCCAACTGCCCGTTGACGACACTGTTAAATCCTTGCACACCCAGCGGCGTCCAGTCGGCAAACGGCCCCCCCTGGATATAGAACTGGTAGAACTCAGCGATATTGGAGTCAAACTGCACCGTCCCCATGATGGGGATTGGCCCCGTGACCGTATCGCCATTCACAGGCGATGTGATCTGCACAACGGCTTGTGCAGGCCCATATGAGCCGCCTCCTCCACCCGCCACCATAATTTCCGGTGAGCAGTCAATCGTCGGCAGAATCGCCAGCCCCGCGCTGCGTGCATAATTCTCAGCCTCGACTGCATCGCCCTGCGAGGTGATGGGCGGCGCAATGAAGACGAGTGTCTGTGTGCCGGGCGTCGAAGCCAGTGACTCATTCACGCGGCAGTATTTGGGCGCGGGCGGCTGCTTATCGCCAGGGGCCAGTTGGAACTGCAAGGCAGCGGCGACTTCCGGGGCCAGCGGATACACCAGCGCACGATACACGCCGGGGCTGACCTGTTCAATCATCTGACCGCCGGGCGGGGCCGTGAGCGGTGAATCGTTGTAGATGAAATTGCCCGTATCGTCCAGCACGCCCGTTGGCCCATCCAGGAACCATTCTGTCATTTGCGATGGGCAATCGGGCGACGGATCAGTCAGGCGGCGTACATCGCACATGCGCTGCTGCGACATGCCGCCGGGGTTATCGGGGCCATCAGGCTGCAACGCGCCGTCAATGGCGAGAGAGGCCATCGCGCTCGGTGAGCCGTAAATCCCACGAATGACTTCATTCCAGATTGGAGCCGCCCCCGTCAAACCGGACGATCCGATCATGGGCGATCCATCATTGTTGCCCGCCCACACGCCAATGGCGACGTTGCGCGTATAGCCCACCGTCCAGTTGTCTTTGTAATCATTGGTCGTCCCCGTCTTCACCGACGAGCCAATGCCATCGGTGCGAAGCGGGCTGGTCGATCCCATCGCTGGAGTTCGTGCTGCGTTATCGCCGAGGATATCGCTGATGACAAACGCCACACGCGGATCAAGCACCAGTTGCCCGCTGGCGCTGCGATCCACCGTCCGCTCTGTGACCTTCCAATCCCCATTCGGGCAGCCATGCTCATACTGATAGATCATCTCGTTATTGCTGTTCAGGATGCAGCGAATCGAGGTGGGCGGGACATAATTGCCCGCATTCGGGAAGACCGAATAGGCATTAGTCAGTTCCAGCAGCGAGATTTCGCCGCCGCCCAACGTCAGCGACAGGCCGTACTGCGCTGGATCGTCGCTGAACGAGGTCACGCCAAGCCGCTTCATGAACAGCAGCAGATAATCGACGCCGACCAGACGCAGCGTCTGCACCGCCGGAATGTTGTAGCTGTTAGACAGCGCCGTTCGCATCGTCACAGGCCCATGAAAGCGCCCATCGTAGTTGCGCGGTGAGTAACCGGGCTGTCCCGCAATGCCAATATCGGTCTTGGTATCCCAGATGACATCGCCGGGCGTCATGCCGCGTTCCATCGCCGCCGAATAGGTGAAGGGCTTCATCGTGCTGCCCGGCTGACGCAGGGCAATCGTGACATTCACGCGGCCATCAATCGTCTGGCTGTTATAGTCGATACTGCCAACCATGCCGAGGATTTCGCCCGTCAGCGGCTTGATGACGACCACTGCCGCATTCGACACATTCTGCCGCGCCAGCCCTGCCACCTGATTGACGGCTGCCGTTTGCGCCATCGCGTTGATCTCCTGATCGATGGTGGTATAGACGCGCAGGCCGCCGCGTGCAATATCTTCAGGCGTATAGCCCAGATCGGTCATCAGATGTTCAAGTTCATTCTTGGCATACACCGTGAAGTGCGGAGCCTTCAATGAGACTGAGGGCGCAACGAAGGTCAACCCCTCGGCCAGCGCTGCATCCATCTGCTGCTGCGTGATGTATTTCTCATCCAGCATCTGTGCGAGCACCTCGCGCTGACGGGCATAGACGTTGTTCTGGACTTCAGGGTCGGGATTCAGTGGGTCAAGATCGCCCGGAGCCTGTGGCAGTCCGGCAATCAGCGCTGATTCGCCCAGCGTCAAATCCTGGACATCTTTGCCGAACAAGATTTGCGCGGCCATCTGTGACCCATAGGCGAGATTGCCATAGTAAATCTCGTTCAGGTACATCGTGAGAATGTCCTGCTTGGAGCGGCGGTTCGTCAGCAGAATTGCCAGGACAATTTCCTCAGCCTTACGTTGGGCGCTGATCTCATTGCGCTTGGCATAATCAAACAGAATATTGCGGACGACCTGCTGTGTAATCGTGCTGCCGCCTGGCGTGCGCGTGCCTGATCCCGCGCCCACATATTTGAGGAGGGCCACGCCCGTCGCCGCCACATCAACGCCGATGTTGTCCCAAAAGGAGTCATCTTCAACCGCGACAGTGGCATTGATCAAATCTTTGGGAAGGCGTTCAAACGGCACGAGCACGCGCCGCCCCTCATCAAAGGCTTCATACAACTCGTTCCCCCCGCGATCATAAAAGAAGGAACTCTGGAAGCTTTGATAGGTATCGACTTTTGATAATTGGCTGCCCCACTGCGCTTCGATACGGGGGACAAAGATCGCCGCCAGCACGCCGCTGATGAGCGTGAAGCCGCCACAGAATGTGATGACCAGCCCCAATGCCGCCCAGACGCAGCCCGCAGGCAGCCCTAGAATGCGCCCGCGTGAACGGCGGCTCGGCAGGGCCTTCTGATTGGCATTGGGCGGCGGCGCAGGCACGTACTGGCCCTGGCCGGGCGGTTGGATGCCGCCCTGTGAGACGGGCCGCCGATAGCGCTCATCGATGGGCGCAGATGGGTGGGGGATGGCGGACGCCTGGGGAGCGCGGCCAGCGCCCAGGGCGTGGCTGGCGATGGTCTGTCCGCCGCTTGCGCCGTAGCCGCGATCTCCGGTCGCCGGATTGGGGATGGTCGTCCCGGTATTGGGGTTGACCGTCCGCATATTCTGCACAGTGGCCGGAGAGTTGGGCGCTGTCACGGAAGGCATATTGGGCACAGTGGCCTGCCCGCCAGGACTCACGCGCGGATTTTGCATAGTGGATTGTGCGCCAACCTTGGGCTGCGACAGCGTTTCCTGGCTGTGAAAGCTGCCCATGTCCGGGTTGGGATCAAGGCCGCCGCTGCCCGCCAATGTCTGCTTGGGATCGTTGGGCTGGATATCTCGCGGCTGTGTGACTTCGGCAGGTTTGCCTTTGCGCCATTCATCGCCCAACGGCGGTTGCGAACGGCTGAGATCCGGCAGCTTGAACGGCACATCTTCATCGACAAATTCCATCTCATCCGTATCATCGGCGCTGAGCGGCGGTTCGTAGAATTTAGAAACTTCTTCACTGCGTTCCTCTGGAGAGGGGAGAGGACGGCCCGATTCGGGCATGTCAGGTGTTGGCCGATTGGGTTCATCGGGCATGTTTAAGAGGCTCCCTGCGGCCTTGCTGTGCCGCCTGTGATCGTGTGACTGATATCTAACAGTCTACCACAGGCGGCCCTGTAGCGAGGTGGGCGTTTGCTATACGCCTGCTCTATGATAAACGAGTATCTCACCTTACGCAGTTTACCCCTCCCTAAATCCCTCCCCACGTTGTGGGGAGAGACTTCAAGCTTTTTGCTCATCCTCTCTGAACAGGGCGGAGGGGCTGGGAGGAAGGGTTTGACGCTCATTCCAGTGCTCTCGGCATCATTTTACGGGGGGGGTGTAAGGTGAGTGAGTATTACGAATTAATAGAGATATTTATGGGAATGTATAGGGACAAGGCCCGCCTTGTCCTGGCCCGCCTTGTCCGAATGGGTGGACACGGCAGGCCGTGTCCCTACAGGGAATAGCAAGAATTAATAGTCTGACAAGGGCGGGTTTGTAGGGGCACGATACATCGTGTCCTGGCCTTCCTCAATGCTCCGCCCTTGTCTACAACCCCGCGAAGAAGCCGCCCGTCTCCTGCACATCGATGCGTATCCCATCGAGTTCACGCGGCAGCACATCTTCTTCCGCCAACTGTGCCATCGGCAGCTTCTCGCTCACCATGACCACGACAGCGGGTTTGTTGGTGGGCGTTTGACCCTCTTTGGCAAAGCCAATCCCGACTCCCACCACGTTCGGATAGGACATGAGGGTGTCCATGTATTTCACCTGAACGGCGGTGAGGGCCTTGATTTGCACGTCGGTCAATATCGGCAGCTGATCGTTTTTGCCTGAACTGCTGGAAAATGGATTGTCGCGTGAGGACATTTTCTGATCTCCTTGTGAAAAATGAGAGAGGATGGATCGGACAGCACAGTCCCGACCCAACACATAGGTTATCCCGCTGCAAACACGATGTTCATCTCGGCCATGATGCGCTCGATAGGCGTGAAGATTGTCGCTGCGCCTGACCCGGCAAACAGCAGCCCAACAACCGTTTGCGTGTTCAATTCCACGATGAGCGCCCCGGAATCTCCGCCCTGACTCATGCCTGTCGCCATAATTTGATTGACGAAACGAGCGGTGCGCGGGCCTGCCAGCGTCGTATAGCCCACGTCAATTGTGGCATTGATGAGATTGATTGTCCCCTGCGTCGTATCGGAGGTGCGGCCTGTCTTGCGAATCTGCATCCCCAGGCGCGGCGCACCCACCGCCAGAATCGGGCCGATATTGCGAATCTCGGCGCTGAACATGGCCGGATTGATCGGCTTTGCCAGAGCGCAGTCGAGCAGATTTTCGGGCATTGTGGCCTGCTGCGCCACTGTCGTGCGCTGCACAGGTTGATACGTCGCCACCGCCTGAGATTGCGAATTCGTCACGGTCAGACGCTTGTCGGAGCCGTTGGCCTTCGCCAGCGCATTGCCAAACCCGGCGATGAGCGTGGCAATATCGCAGCTGCTGCTGGTGGGGGATGGCGAAGGATTGGGCGTTGGGGTCGGCGTGATGACGGGCGGCGGTGGCTCAGGCAGATCAGGATCGCCCACGTAGCGCAGCGCCTTAAAGCGTTCGAGGCGGGCCACAACATCCGCCGGATTCTGGCCTTTATCGACAGCGCCCGGCTGCAAAATCGGGTCGCCAATCAGGGCATCGTTGCTGTTCGCCAGCACATGATTATTCGACAAAATCAGCGGCTCGCCTGTTGTGCGATCATATACAATCGCGCCCAACGTTCCCGCTGTCACTTTGTAATGCCCGATTGACACGCCTGCTGGAATGATCGGACGCCAGCGATCACGCGCCCCAAGCTGCGCCCGTATCTGCCCAACTTCGATCACATCGGTGCGGAGGCCCTCAATCTCCTCCGGCACGCGATCATCCGGGTGCAGCGCATCAACGGGCTGCTTTGTCTCTACGAGGGCGATCAGCGTTACCTCGTTGGTGCGTTCGCCTCTCACATCCCGATAGCCAATGCCAACCCCGATAACGCCCGCCCGTGCCAGCAGTTCGCGCTGGAAGCGGCGCTGCACCTCAACCAATTGATTAAACAGCGACATGACGACTCCACCCTTCGTATAAAGATCAATCAGGCATTTTCCGCCATCTGCGCCCACTCATCCGAAAGCATGGTGTAGATGTTCCAATCCACGTAATGATCATACAGCCACTGCACCTCACGAATGATCCCCTCATGCGTGAAACCAAGCCGCAGCGGGATAGCAGCACTGGCAAGATTACGCACCGCACAGTGGATGACAACACGATTCAAGCCCAGATCGAACAGCGCATCATCCGTCATGGCGCGAATGACCCGCGTCATAATGCCTTTGCCCGTGTGCGATTCCGCCAACCAGTAGCCCATCTCCGTCGTGCTCGCCTGGAAATCCCAGTAGTGATAGCCCACTGATCCAATAAGCTGGCCGCGCTGCCAGATGCCGCCCTCCCAACCATCACGGTTGCCCCATTTACGCCGCGACAGGCGGAGAAACTGCTCGCTGTCAGCCGGGGTTTCCGTCGTATCGACCCACGAGAGCCAGGGACGTAAATGGCTGCGATTGGCATCCACGAGGTTATAAATCGCCAGCGCATCGCGGGCTTCAAACGGGCGTATCGTCAGATCATCGTCGATCTTGCGGCTGAACTCAAGGCGCGGATGCTTGACCGTCCATTCTGTCGACAGGATGCTGTGTAACACCGCATCGTAGCGAATGTCATTTCGCAGCAGCGCCTGCCGCAGCGTGGCTTCGGGGTGCATCCCAACGGCCTGAATGTGAGCGATATACTCGGTTTGATCGAGGGCAGGCCGCATCTCAATACGATGAACCTCCCACACCGAGAAGATATAATCGATGATGCCCACCAGCGCTTCACGCAGCGCAGCCGCAAACATCTCGCCGGGGATAATCCACGCCTGGATTTCCGCCCGCAGAGGAGTCACGCGCTCCAGGCCGATATGCCCGACACAGCGGCCCTGAGCATAGATGGCAGTGAGCATCGCCGTTTCATCCGCGTGGCGCTGGCGAATCTTCTGGATATAACTCTGCCAACTGCCCGCTGAGGCAAATGCTTGATCCCAGGCCCAGAACGTTTCCCAAGCCATTGGCTGCGATTGCAGGAGTGTATACTGCTCGTTAGCGTCGAGATCGTCCGTCAGACGAAGTTCCAGGCCAGGGCGAAGAGACAAGGTGAACATAAAAACGCATTATCCTATGAGGAACCGTAAACCGGATTGAAATAATCTAATCGCAAAAACAAAAAAGCGCAACGAGATCATCGCTGCGCTTTTGCGTCAGGGGGTCGCCTGCCGCCGCAAATGCAGCCATTGCAGCGCGATCAGCGTCTTGGCATCCTGGATTTGTCCGGCCCACATCTGACCAAACGCCTCTGCGACAGGCAGCGTTACCACGCGGATATTTTCATTCTCGCTTGGCAGCCCGCCGCCTTCACTCACATATTGGGCAGGCGTCACCAGCGCATAAAACAGATGGATGCGCTCGGATGTGCCGCCCGGACTGACGTAAAACGTATGGATGGGCGTGAGCATCTCCACGCGACAGCCAATTTCTTCTTCCAACTCACGGCGCATGGTGTCGTCGGGAGCCTCGCCCTCTTCAACGCTGCCCGCCGGAATCTCAAGAATCCAGCCCGGCCCGTGTGCTACAGTGGGATAGCGAAACTGTTCCGTGAAGGTCAGTGTATCGGCCTCGGCGTCATGGACAAGCGCGGCTACGCTGTCGCCGCGCTCAAAGACGAGGCGCGTGACCTCATCGCTCATCGTTCCGTCATATTTCTCATAACGCAAACGCGCCTGATCGATACGGAAGAAATTCTTGAAGATGATCTCGTTTGAAATGATCTGGACACGGCGCGTCATGGTGCGTCAATCCAGACGGGCAGATGTCCGAGAGCAATGATATTCTGCCACGTCGCACGATCTCCCTCTGTGAGGATGGCCGCCTCTGCCACGATGTTCGCCCCGGCCTTCTGCATCAGCAGGCGCATTCCTTGCAAGGTGCTGCCTGTCGAGATCACATCATCGATCAAGGCGACCCGTTTGCCCTTCGCAAGCAGGCGGTCTTTCGCATCAAGGATGAGGGTTTGAGGTTCGCCGGTGGTAATACTGAGCGTTTCCGAGCGCAGCGCCTCGCCCATATAGACCTTGTAATTTTTACGCAGCACCACATAGGGGGTCTTCATCACCACGCTCAGGACGTGGGCAATCGGGATGGCTTTGGCCTCGGCTGTCACGAGCAGTTCAATCTGTTTTTCACGCAGCAGCTCCGCGAGGGCATCCGCCGCCGCCTGCACCAGTTCGGTATCGCCCAGAATATTGAGGATGGCGATTCGCACACCCGGCCTGATCTCAAAGAGAGGCAGGTCGCGGGTGACACCTGCAATGGTCATTGTATGGACTGTCGAACTACTCATGATGTCTCCAGCGTGTGCCAATTAATCGCGGCGGTCAAACACGAATTTTTCATCGCACAGGTAGACGACATCGCCCACACTCAGCACATGCGGGCTGACGAGGCGCTTGCCCTCAACCATCGTACCATTCGTGCTGCCCAGGTCTTCGAGGACAAGTTTATCCCCCTCGCGCCGAATCTGGCAATGAAACCGCGAGACACCTTTCTGAGTGACAACCACCTCATTGTGAGAGGCCCGCCCAAAACGCATCAAATCGCCTTTGATAGGATAAGTGATTTGATTCCAGATGAAATAGGTGGGGGGAATGCCGGGCTGTTTGGCAACATCCTCGTTCGAGACTGCCGAGGGAACGCCTTCGCCGCCCTTTTCACCCAACTTGCGCTGAATCTCGCGGAAGCGCAGCATGATCGTGTCATCGTGGCGGCTGGTCATAGTGTAATACGCCTGCGTTGACATCGTTTTACGACTGTAGTCATCGTAAGCGTGTGTCCCCTGTTCCATCTTCTCGGCCTGGGCCAGCAGCGAACGCCGTTCCTCATCGAGCTGATCGTGCTTGACATGAGCATTCGAGATGGAATCAGCAATCGTCCGCAGATGCTGCGAGGCCCCCATATAATCACCGTGATCCGCCGCTTTGACCGCCTCCTGCCGCGCCGCCGCCGCTTGCAGCAGCAGCACCGATTTTTCCACATCCGGGTTGGGGGGAGGCGGGGGCAGCGCCCGTGCGCGAACGTTGACAATCACGTCCATCTGGCTGACCTGATGAACGCTGCGGGCTTCCCCCACATCGTCATATTCAAAACGCAGCGTGGCAATCTTGCACTCGCCCACCTGGACCAGCGCCGGAACGGACAGTTCGAGCACAAGACCTTTCACTTCATCCGTGAAAATATCACCCATACTATAGGTCAGGGTGCGACCATTCAGCGCGACAGGATAAGCATTCATCTGCTTGACCATCGTTACATACGAGGTCGGATCAACCATGATGCTGAGATTCTGCCCGACAACATTGAGCAACCCTGTCAGCTCCTCGCGGAAGATCGCGGGCGTCATCTCCGGGCTTTCGATAAAGTAGTACGCGCCGCCGCCGGCCTGAGCCATCGCCATCATCAAATCTTCGTTGAAATCCTCGCCCAACCCCATCGTCGTGGTCGTGACGCCTTCCTGGTGCTTCTGCTGCGCCAGCAAAATAAGCTGCTGTGTATCTGTCACGCCGCGATTGGCAAGACCATCGCTCATCAGGATCACGCGGTTCATCGCCTCCCGATTAAGATGCGTCACCACATGACGGCAGCCATCGAGCCAACCGCCGCTCAGGTTGGTTGTGCCATGCACGCGGATGTTCTCAATCAGATGTGTCACCTCATCTTTTTGACGAATCACATCCGGGCCGAACAGCGTTTCCACTTTGTCGTTGTACAAGACAATCGAAAAGATATCTTTGGGGCCAAGATGCTGCACGAGGAACTGCGCGGCCTGACGGGTGTAATCAATCTTCGCGCCCGCCATCGACCCGCTGCGATCCATGACAAGACTGATATTGAGAGGACGTCGCACCCGTTCTACGGTTTCGGCTTTCGCGGCAAAACGCGCCATGAGATAAAGCTTTTGCGGCTGTTCCATCGTTAAAACATCATAATCCAGTGAAAAATCAGCGCGCATACGGCCTTCCTCACCTCTGTGATGACTGTTTATTGCGAAATTGTAGCACACTTCTTGTTTGCCGCCGTGAGCGCAAAAGTAGGGGACTCGTACATATTTTCATAAAAGGCATATCGATAAAATCCAATAAAGGGTGTGAGTCTGGCATCTTTAAAACGTGGTATAAAAACTCACCTTAGCTCGACTTTGCACATCCCAATGATACGAACTCAGGATGCGCCGTATTCAGTTCAAAACATGGAGTATATTTTTTGCATGTCTTGAGATCGCCTCGATATGTGA
>Ga0105044_10015430_pt1 | contig 10323 bp, 10 predicted proteins | sample MAT01_FD_78092 | JGI IMG/M metagenome (GOLD analysis project Ga0105044, IMG submission 78092) | Freshwater microbial communities from Lake Fryxell liftoff mats and glacier meltwater in Antarctica - MAT-01 | ecosystem: Environmental > Aquatic > Freshwater > Ice > Liftoff microbial mat | place...
AGGCCTGGGTTTCTGACGCCCCCCCCCACCTTCACCGGACGCGACCACGACGCCGCCCCCCGGCCCCGGGGGGCGGCGTTTTTCATTCTGCCGCCCTATCTGGAATCGAGGCCATGCCCCACGGGAAATCGGGGCCTTGCCCCCAAGCAATGCCCCGATCGCCCCAAGGCTCGCGCCGCGCCGATGCTCCGCCAAAATCACGCCGCGTTCCTCGCCGTTGAGGTGCTTGTAACGTTTGTTCTTCGCAACATCCTATGCCCTGAGGGCCGTGGGTGTTGCACTTGAAACTTGAGCCTAAGCCTTGCCCCCAAGGGGAACCACGGCGCTGCCCCTTGGGCAATCGGGACCCTGCCAAACAGCGGTTGGCGTTGGATCAGCATCATTCAGGCATTGCTGGGGGCGGTGCCCGTCCCGGGGGGTGGGGCCGGGCGGCAGCGCGTGGGTCGCATGGGCAAAAAGGCATGAGCCCCACCCGTGCAAGGGGATCAGCAGCTGACCGCTTCAGCGGAAACGGGCCCGGCCCGTGACCCTCACGCCAGGCGAGCACCCACGCGGCCGTCGGGTCCGAAGGTTGCCAGATCGGGATAGGCGTCGATCAATTCGGCCAGCGGCATCGGGCGGCCGAAGTGATAGCCCTGCAGCAGGTCGCAGCCAAGCGATGCCAGCAGCATCGCCTGCGGCTCGGTCTCGACCCCTTCGAACACGATGGTCTTGCCGATCGAATGACCCAGCAGCACGATGGACTGGATCAGCGCCAGATTGGGGGCGTCACCCGTGCCGGTGCCCAGAAAACTGCGGTCGATCTTCAGCGTGTCGAACGGCATCCGGCGCAGATAGCCGATGGACGAAAACCCGGTGCCGAAATCGTCCAGCCCGGTGGAAAAGCCCAACTCGTGCAGGGTGTCCAGCCGGAATGCGGCCAGATCGGGGTTGGAAACCAGCACACCTTCGGTCAACTCAACCTCGACCCGGTCGGGTTGAACGCCCTGCCGGCTGAAAATCTGCGACAATTCGCCAATGAACCCCGGCACCAGCAATTGCACGGGCGAGATGTTCAGGCTGACCACCAGCGTCGGATAGCGGGCCATGTCGGCGGCGATGCGGTGCAACAGCAGGCGGCCCAGTTCGGTGATCAGGCCAGTCTGTTCGGCCACCGCGATGAAACGGTCAGGCGGCACGCGGCCAAGCTCGACCGATTGCCAGCGGGCCAAAGCCTCGACCCGGATCAGCGCGCGCGAACCGGCGGCGACGATGGGCTGGTAGTGCACGCTGAACTCGTCGGGGCGGTCGATGGCGCGGCGCAGCGCGCGCTCGATCCGCTGATCGTCGCGCTGCAGCCGGTCCATGTCGTCGGAATAAAGCACGACTTCGGTCTGGCGGCGCGCCTTGCCCTGATACATCGCCAGATCCGCCCGGCGCATCAGTTCGGCGGCGGTCAGGTCATAGCCATCCCAGATCGCCAGCCCCTGCGACGCGGTGACGGTCAGGCTGAAGCCCTTGACGCTGAGGACATCGGTCTGCCGCGCTTCGACCCGTGCGCCCAGCGCCTGAGCCTGCAGCGCGAACAGGTCGGGCGCAATGTCCGGTGCGCCTGCGACAATGACGACGAATTCGTCGCCACCGATCCGCGCGACGAAGTCGCCCTTGCCCGCGATGTCGCGCAGCCGGTTGGCAAAAGCGCGCACCACCGCGTCGCCGGCATCATGGCCGATGGTGTCGTTGATGCGCTTGAACCCGTTCAGATCGATGAACAGCAGCGCGATCGGGCCGGGCTTGGCGCGGTCGTAGCCCTGCATCCGCTCGGTAAAGGCCAGCCGGTTCGGCAGGCCGGTCAGACTGTCGGTGCGGGCCTGTTCATTGGCAAAGTTTTCCTGCCCGATCAACGTATGGGCGGCCGAGCGGGCCAACAGCCCGGCCCCGGCGGCCAGCCCGGCAAAGGCCAGCGCCACCATCGCCAGCAGCGGCAGCATCGTCGCCACCATGTCGCTGCCGGGTCGGCCGGCGACCCAGACCAGCCCACCCCGGCCACCGACGCCCTGGGTCGCCAGCAGCAGGCGGGGCACGTCCCTGGGCACGGTTTCGGCATAGCGCAACTGGGTCAGCGTCAGCGATTCTGCGATCCCGGCCAGCAGGGCGGGCGACAGGATGCGGGTGAACACCGCGATCGGCAGGCTGGTCATCGCCCGGTTCCGGATCAGCGACAGATCCGACGGTATGACCCGGGTTGCCGCCACCAGCGTTGGCGCGCCGTCGCGATACAGGATCGCCTGAAACAGCCGGGGATGATCGCTGGTCTGATCGGCCAAACCCGCCGCGACAAAGGCCAGCTCTGCGACGGTCAGAAAGCTGGCCTGCGGCTCACGCCCGGCCCCGACCGACCAAGCCACGGGATGGTCAAGCGGTCCGCCGAACAGCACTGCGCCATCAATCAGTTCGCCATTGTCGGCGGTGATCGCATAGTTTTCGAACACCCAGGGCCAATTGGCCGCGCTGATGTTCAGCCAGGCATCGGTCCAAAGGTTGTAGTCCCGGGTGATCGTGGCCAGTTGCGCCCGGATGTCGGATACTTGCAGCGCCATCAGCTGTTCGGACCGCGCCGCCTCGCGCCGGTCCATGCTGATGCGAATCATCTGCAGCGCGAATCCCAGTGCTACAACGAACAGCAGCACCGCAACGATCATTGCAGCGGCGATCCGGCTGGGCAAACGGGTTGAGGACTTCGGCAAGGGGCACCGGCGGCTGGTCGACACCGCTCAGCGATAGCCCGGCACCCGTTAAACCCGCGCCAAAGTCCGCCCCGGCAACGGGGCGAACTGCTTAAAAATGGCCAGATCGGGCAGGACGGGTGGGCCGTCAGGCCGCGCGACGGCCAGCCGACGGGGTTTGCCAGGACCGCTTTTTGCGCGCCCCGCCCGCTGGTTTGCCCGCATTGGCCCCGTGCGGCTTGCCACCTGGCTTGCCTGCATGGGCCCCCTGCGGCTTGCCATGGGCGTGCGAGCTGCCGCGTCCGGGCGGCGGCGTCATCTGCTCGGCCGTCCAGGGCGTGCCGCTGGCGATGTCGATGCGGGCCTTCATCGCCTTTTCGATATCGCGCAGCAGGCCCATTTCGTCGGACGCACAGAACGCCACGGCATTGCCATCCGCCCCGGCGCGCGCAGTGCGGCCGATGCGGTGAACATAGTTTTCCGGCACATTGGGCAGGTCGTAGTTGTACACATGCCGAATGCCGGGGATGTCCAGCCCGCGGGCGGCGACATCGGTGGCCACCAGCACGCGCACCCGGCCTTCGCGCAGGTCGCTGATGGCACGGTCGCGCTGGCCCTGGCTTTTGTTGCCATGGATCGCGGCGGCGGCAAAGCCCGCAGCCTCGATCTGTTTGTACAGCTTTTCCGAACCATGCTTGGTGCGGCCGAACACCAGCGCCAGTTCATCGCGATGCTTGTCCAAAAGCTCGATCAGCAGATCGGTCTTGGCGCGGCCGGCGACGAAATGCACCGATTGCACGATGCGCGCCACCGCGCGACCGGGCGGGTTGACCTGCACCTTGACCGGCTGGCGCAGAAAGGATTGCGCCAATTCCTCCATCAGTTTCGGCATGGTGGCGGAAAACAGCATGGTCTGGCGTTCGACCGGCAGCATGGTGGCGATGCGGCGCAGGGCGTGGATGAAACCCAGGTCCAGCATCTGGTCAGCCTCATCCAGCACCAGAAAACCGGTCTGCGACAAGGTCACGGCGCGGCGATCCAGCAGGTCGATCAGGCGGCCCGGGGTGGCGACCAGCACAGAGATACCACGCTCCAGTTGCCGGATCTGGCCGACGATTCCGGCCCCGCCGGTGACCAGCGCGATGCGGACCGGCGTGCCCTTGGCAAAGGCCATCAGCATGTCGGCGATCTGGCGGGCCAGTTCGCGGGTCGGGGCGAGGATCAGTGCCTGTGCCGAACGCGGCAAGGGGCGCGTGGTCGATTTCAGCAGACGGTCCAGCAAGGGCAGGCCAAAGGCCGCCGTCTTGCCCGATCCGGTTTCGGCCAGGCCCATCACGTCACGCCCGTTCATGGCATGCGGGATGGCCTGGCTCTGGATTGGTGTGGGGTTGGTGATGCCCTGTTCGGCCAGCCCGGCCACAAGGCGGGGCGCAAGGCCCAGCATGTCGAAATCCAAAGTATGTCAGTCCTGTATGGGCAGGCACCGCGACAAGGCGGGCCCGGCAATGGGTCATGCCATGGGCGTCGCGCCCAAGGCGGCAAAGGTTGCGCGCCCTTCTCGCCCCCAGGCCGGATTGCCATTGGGGCCGAAGATTGCGCGGCCCCTCGCGTGATGATGGGAACCTGTCGATGGTCCTGCCGCCCGGCCCCACCTGATGGGACGCTCTGCCTCACGCGGGCAGGCTGCGACTAACCTGAAACGGCAGATGGCCGCTGCGCAGCAGAAAGTCAAGGACAGCGTGGCTTGTGGGTTGCACTTGCTTCCCCTAAGCCACGCGCGCGGCTAGGGTGGTGGCGGGACTGACGGGAAACGGGGCGGAATTGGCGCATATCATCGTTGTCGGCAACGAAAAGGGCGGCGCGGGCAAATCCACCGTGGCGCTGCATGTCGCCGCCGCGCTGGCCCGGATGGGGCACAAGGTCGGCGCGCTGGACCTGGATCTGCGGCAAAAGACGTTCGCCCGCGCCATCGACAACCGTCGCCGGTTTCTGGCCGCCGAGGGGTTGAGCCTGCCGACCCCGTCCTATGTCGACCTGCCCGAGACCGAGCAGGCCGCCCTTGCCCCCGGCGAGAACATCTTTGACCATCGCCTGTCGATGGCCGTGGCCGGGCTGGAGCCGGATTGCGATTTCATCGTCATCGACTGCCCCGGTTCGCATACGCGGCTCAGCCAGGTAGCCCATTCGCTGGCCGACACGCTGATCACGCCGCTGAACGACAGCTTTGTCGACTTTGACCTGCTGGCGCATGTCGATCTTGACGGGGCGACGATCCTGGGACCGTCGGTCTATGCCGAGATGGTCTGGTCGGCGCGGCAATTGCGCGCGCAGGCCGGGCTGCAGCCGATCGACTGGGTGGTGGTACGCAACCGGATGGGCGCGCAGAACATGGTCAACAAGCAAAAGATGGAGGCCGCGCTGTCCAAGCTGGCGCGCCGGATCGGGTTCCGCATTGCGCCCGGATTCAACGAGCGGGTGATCTTTCGCGAACTGTTCCCGCGCGGGCTGACCTTGCTGGATCTGCGCGACGTCGGTGTCGCGCAGTTGAACATTTCCAACATCGCGGCGCGGCAAGAGCTGCGCGACCTGATCCGCGCGCTGAACCTGCCCGGCGTCAAGGCAGATTTCTGACCGACCTGCGGCCTGGGTCCGCCTTGTCCGGGCGCGGCAGGCGCCGTGTGGCAGCGGCCATGGCGTTGCGTTGCGGGGCCGGTCCCGGCGAGGGCATCTCCACAACCTGGGCTTCGGGCCGACGCTGCTGCAAGGCAAACCCCAGCAAACCGGCCAATGCGACCGCTCCACCGGCCTTGGCCAAAAGGCCGAATGCGGTGCCGGACAGGCCGATCCAGGCCATCAGACCCAGCCGCGCGTCAAGCAACTGGATGCCGATCCCGGCCAGAATCGTCGCGATCCCGACAAGGATCAATCGTAACGGCAATTTGCGGCCCCCGCCGTCTGTTGCCGCGATGGTGTCTGTCATGGCTCGCCTTTCACATGCGGACCCCGCTCCCGTTTGCAGACATCGCAGTGGATTGCGGCGGGCCAAGGGCGGCTTGTCGCCCCGATTGCGACATCTGGTGTCGGTGGTGCGAACGGGTTTGCGCGCAACCGCACCGCACGCCGGATTGCGCTTGATGGTCACCACTCAGCCAGAGTTCAGGGCAGCGTCGCGCCGAGGGGGGCTCGGGCGCTGCGCCCGGTGGCAACGGGGTAAAAGTGCGTGAAGCCGCATGCGTTGATTCGCATCGAGCCCGAACCGCGTCAGGCCCAAGTTGCGCCAAAGGCGGTTGGAAGCCGGCGATCATGCGGACAGGTCCGCCGCCAGCATCGCGGCCGCCTTTTCGGCGATCATGATCGTGGCGGCATTGGTGTTGGACGAAATCAGTTGCGGCATGATGGAGGCATCGGCCACCCGCAGCCCGTCGATCCCGTTCAACCGCAGGCGCAGATCGACCACCGCGCCCTGATCGGCACCCATCCGGCAGGTCCCTGCCGGGTGATGGTCGGTCTTGGCGTGGCTGGCGGCATAGGCGACATGGTATGCATCCGTGCGGACCTGCGGTCCGGGCAGCTGCTCGCCCCGCAGGAACGGGCGCAGGGCCGGGGCGGCGATGATCGCCCGCGCCATCTGCAGGCCCTTGATCGACACAGCCCGGTCCAAGGGGTCGGCCCAGTAATTGGGGTCGATCAGGGGTGCTGCCAGCGGGTCGGCGCTGGAGAGCCGCGCGGCACCCTGCGGCGGCGGCGCGTGCGGCGGCGTTCATGGGGGGGGCGGTCATGGGGCGGCGGTCATGGGGGGCGGCGCGTGCGACGGCAGTCATGTGGCGGCGGCAGCGCGTGCGGCGGCTGCGGGTCATGTGGCGGCGGCGGCGGTCATGTCTTGGGGGAAGCGGTCATCTGGCTGCGGCGGGCAGGCCGCCGAGGGAGGCGATCAGGGCCGCCACCTCGGCCACGCCGCGGCCGTGGCGCAGGCTGGCGAACAGGAACGGCCGCCCGGCGCGCATCCGCGTGGCGTCGCGGTCCATCACCGCCAGCGATGCCCCCACATAGGGGGCAAGGTCGGTCTTGTTGATCACCAGTATGTCCGACCTTGTGATCGCCGGGCCACCTTTGCGCGGGATCTCTTCGCCCGCCGCCACGTCGATGACGTAGATGGTGATATCGGCCAGTTCGGGGCTGAAGGTGGCGGACAGGTTGTCGCCGCCGCTTTCGATCAGGATCAGGTCCAGCCCCGGATGCCGCGCGGTCAGTTCGGCCACTGCGGCCAGGTTGATCGAGGCGTCCTCGCGGATCGCGGTATGCGGGCAACCGCCGGTTTCGACCCCGATCACCCGGTCGGCGGGCAGGATCTGCATCCGCATCAGCGCCTCGGCATCCTCTTGGGTATAGATGTCGTTGGTGATGACCGCCAGCGACAGATGGTCCTTCAGCCGCCGGGCCAGGGCGGCGGTCAGCGTCGTCTTGCCGGCGCCGACCGGGCCGCCGATGCCAACCTTGAGCGGGCCGTGAGGGGATGACGTCATGACATTCCTTCGATGACTTTCGCGGCAAAGCCCACCGCGAGCAACAGGCTGAGCGGGCCGTAGACGCGGCGGTCCAGCGTGGCAAAGGGTTCGGTCGGCGTCAAGCTGCGCCAGAGCGGCCGCCAGGGCACAAAGCCGCGGATCAGGCATACCGTCGCGGCCACCAGCAGCGCGGTCTGGCGCAGCGTGCCCGGCGGCAACCACAGGCACATCGCTCCGGCCAAAAGCAGCACAGCGACCAGCGCACAGGGGATCGGGCCGGGCATCCGGTGCGCATTCCTGATCCCGATCACGGCGGCGACCAGGCGTCGCTCGTCCCGGATCGGCCACCAGAAACCGATTGCCCACAGAATGTGCAACAGTGCCAGCGCCACCAGCAGCGCGGTCAGCACAAGGGTCAGCCCAAGGGTCATCTCGGTCATGACCGGAACAGCCTGGGTTCCATGCCTTCGTGCCGCATCGAGGCGATGTCGATGGCAAAGGCGGCGCTGCCGATATCGTCCAGGGTCAGCGCGACACTGTCCGTGGCCAGATCGGCGATGGCAGCGGCCAGGCCTGCCACCACGCCCTGCGCCGCCGTCTGGCCCAGGGGCATCAGCCGTTGCGCGGCCAGCGTCAGGTTCAGCACCAGCCCCTGCAGATAGACCGCCACCACCGCATCGCGCGGCAGCCCGGCCAGTGCCGCCGCCCGCCCGACCGCCACCGGCAGCGCCATGTCCGGCAGGTCGAACCGCCAGACCGCCCGCACCATGGCCGCAAAGGCGGCCCCCTGGGCCAGCGCCTCGGTCCGCCGTTCGGATGACGGTTGCAGGGCTGACGCCAGCGCCGCAACCCCGGGCAGATCATCGCCAGACGCCGCCCGGCGGATCAGGATCGCATCGCTGCGCCCGGCGCCCTGGGTCAGCATCGCGGCCAGCCAGTCCTGCAGCCCCGCCGCGTCGCGCACCTGGCCATCCCGCACCGCCGCCTCCAGCCCGTGGCTGTAGGCGAATGCCCCGGTGGGAAAGCCGGCGGATAGCCAATGCGCCAACGTCAGCAGTGCCGGGATCGGCAGTGGTTCGGTCATGACTGCCCCTGCCCCCGCTGGTGCCCGTGCTGGTTTGCGTGCTGGTGCCCATGCTGGTTTGCGTGCTGGTTTGCAGGCCACTGCTGGTTTGCGTACCCCTGCTGATCCCCTTGCCCCTGCTGATGCCCGTGCCCCTGCTGGTGCCCGTGCCCTAGCTTGTGCCCGTGCCCTAGCTTGTGCCCTTGCGCCTGCTGATGCCCCGGCCCTTGCTGGTGGCCTTGCCCTTGCTGGTGGCCTTGCCCTTGCTGGTGGCCTTGCCCCTGCTGGTGCCCCTGCCCTTGCTGGTGCCCCGGCCCCTGCTGATCCCCTTGCCCCTGCTGGTGCCCCTGCCCTTGCTGGTGCCCCTGCCCCTGCTGGTGCCCCTGCCCCTGCTGGTGCCCCTGCCCCTGCTGATGCAGATGCCCCATCTGATGCCCCGGCCCCTGCTGATGCCCGTGACCATGGCCTTGCCCATGCGCCGGGCCGTAGGCACCGCCTTCGGGAAAGAACGGCGCGCTCAACGGGGTCAGGGTGGCCCCCAGGCCGCGCAGCATCGCCTCCATCACCCGCTCGGCCCGGACGATCAGGCAGCCGACGCCGATCTGGCAGGGCGTGTGGCGGTTGCCGATATGCCAGGCCAGGCGCGGCAGGTCGCCCTGCACCTGCACCAGCGCCTCGGGCGCTGCCAGCACGCCGATCAGGCGGCCGTCGGCCAGTTCCAGCGCCTGACCTTGCTGCAGTGTCACCGTCTGCGGCAGATCGACCAGAAAGGCGAGCCCGCCCTGCGACACCAGTCGCCGCCGTCGCAGCAACCGCTCGTCATGGCTCAGGGCGACATGGTCGGCCAATATTGCCGCCCCGTTCCGCACGGCATGGGCGACCGGCAGACCCGGCAGCGGCACGGTCGGGTTCACTTTGCAACCCGGATCGACGTGACAGACAGCAGGTCGCGCGGGGTGCCGTCCGATTCTTTCCAGACCAGATAGCCAAAGCCCAGATCGGGCAGGTACATCAGGTTCTCGACATAGTTGGATGCGGTGTCATAACTGATCCGCACGTCGAAGCCCTGATAGGCGCAATCGCCGATAGTCACCGTCTGCGTCTTGCCCCAGATCATCGATTGCGCCTCGTCATAGACCTCGGTTCCGGCGGTCACGGTCACGTCTGACGCCCAGGTGCCACCCGGCACCGGCACCGGCATCTGCGCTGGCGTCAGGCCATAGTCATAGCGCGCCCGGGTCGACGGGTCGGGGGCACCGTCAATGACATCCTCGTACACCAGCAGCATCGCGCCATGCGCCAGTTCGAACCGATAGCCGCGGCCATCGTTATCAACACCGTTCACCGTCACCACACCAGCGGCGGCGGGCCGGTATACCTCTGAACCGCCGGTCGAGAAATCCAGCCGGATGCCGCGATCCCGATCGGCGGCCGTTGGGCATCCGGTCTGGGCCAGGGCGGGGGCGGCGGTCAGCAGGGCAAGGGCAACAAGGCATTTCATCCGGCGAATCCTCCATTGTCTTGGGCAGCAACCCGCAGCTTGCAAGAAGCATCCGGCACAGGATAGCCGATTGTGCGCGTCTGAGAAGTCAACTTTGCCGCCGTGCATCGGGTGTGCGGCGATCTGGCCCCGTGCGGGCTCGTTTGCTCTGGCATCCCTGCCGCCGCGACCGCGCCCTTTTGGCGCTCAAAGGCGGCACCCAGCATCCGCCCTATGCGTACCGCAACCGGATCATCGCCAGGACAAGGGTCATGGTCGAACGTCCGGTCAGGCCCGTCAAACGCCAGTTCGGCCGTCTGAAGGCCCGCGACCGGGGGCAGGCCAAGAACGGCGATCAACGCTTGCCCCGTTTGCGCGCGGCAACCTGTTGCTGGTGCGCAAAGAATTGATCATGTGGACAAGCCTGCCAGATAGCCGGCGCACCGCCCGGATTGCGGGCGCGAAATCGCGAAATCGGTGCCTTTTGCTCCAACAACGCGTGATCGCAACCATCAATCAGCCAGATCGGCACAGCAAAAGCGAACGATCAGATTGTCCAAGCAGGTCAGA
>Ga0105044_10015436_pt1 | contig 10322 bp, 11 predicted proteins | sample MAT01_FD_78092 | JGI IMG/M metagenome (GOLD analysis project Ga0105044, IMG submission 78092) | Freshwater microbial communities from Lake Fryxell liftoff mats and glacier meltwater in Antarctica - MAT-01 | ecosystem: Environmental > Aquatic > Freshwater > Ice > Liftoff microbial mat | place...
AACTCACCCAGACCCTGTATTTGCCAATAGAAGCTCAGGTATAACGAATCGCGTGCAACCAAACCTCCCAGATTAATTGGTTGCGAAGTCAGGGGATCGGTGTAACCTTGCGTCATTACATTATCGAGAACGTATGGTTGCCCATTGGCCCTCAAGCCATCAAAAGTTGCCACGTTTACCGATGGGTGGTTAATCGGCATGGTGTTGTTGATGTACACTCCGCTACCGGGTACCCACAAACGACTATCGGGTCGCCCGTTGACAGCCGTTGAAAAATCATCGAAATAGGGAATCGCTAAGGAGCTGCCTGTTTGCGCTACGGCCCCGTTTGTAGTAAGCATCATCCAGATGCAAACCCAAAAAGCTTGCGGGCCCAACTGTGGGCGAGCAAGGTTCAAGAATCGTAATGCAGTATAAATCAGTATCATAAACCTCAAAGATTGTCGTCCTGTTCAATGGGTCCAACCACCCACAGATCGACGGTTTCACCGACCCGGATACGCTCACCCCGGTTGGCTTCGGGCCGCTGCCGCACTACGGTACCTACTTCCTTTTCGGGGTCATCAACGGAAATAATCGTGCCAATTTGCAGGTCGGAACCACGAATAAGCGTTTTGGCTTCATCGAGCGGCATACCAACAACGTCGGGGAGCGTGAAAATCGTATTGCCCAGGCCATCGCCAATATGCAGGTCAATTTTAGAACCTTTGGGTACGGGGGTGCCGGGGGCAATCTCGCGGCCATTGAGGAATTGCTTTAGCACCGAATTCTTGGCAATATCCGGCACATAGGTCTTTTGCCCTACCTCCAAACCAATCGAGCGAAGCGACAATTCCGCACTTCGGAAAGTCAGGTCGGTCAATTTGGGCATCGGAATCGACGGAGCAGTCCGCTTGGTAAGGGTAATGTAAATTTTACGACCTTCTTTTACTTTCGCACCCGACCGGGGATATTGGGCTTGCACCGTGAGTGGTTCGGCACCGGCCACAAACGTGCAATCGCTCACTTCGTAACGCAGGTCACGATCGTCGAGGTACGATTCGAGTTCATCGAGGCTCATTCGCGACAGATCAGGGACAGTGATGGCCTGACCGTGATTGGTGGAAAAGGGCAGATACAGGAAAAAGAAACCCAGAAACAGGGTAATTCCGAGGGCAACGATAATGCCAATATGAATCAGCAGGTCAGTTTTGTTACGGGTGCTGATTTTAGCCATTCAGTAGGTGGTTTGTGGCAAAACGCCATTATCCACAAAATTAGTGTAATACGGTAGCTCAACGGTAGCCTGCCAACATTTTTTTGATATACTTCCCGACAATATCGAATTCCAGATTCACGACATCGCCTGCCTTCAGATCACCGAAAGTCGTGTGTTCATAGGTATAGGGAATAATGGTTACCCGGAAAGCATTATCAGTCGAATTGAACACGGTCAGGCTGACACCATTAATACAAATCGACCCTTTTTCGACGGTGACATTCCCGTGCTCAGGCGCATAGTCAAAGTCGTACAACCAGCTTCCGTTCAGATCCTGCACATTCGTACATAGTCCCGTCTGATCTACGTGCCCCTGTACAATATGCCCGTCGAAGCGACCTGTAGCGGGCATGCACCGCTCCAGATTCACCCGGTGGCCTACCTGCACATGGCCCAGGTTGGTTTTTTTCAGGGTTTCGTCAACAGCAGTTACGGTATAGGCATCGCCCGAGACGCTCGTCACGGTCAGGCAAATACCGTTGTGACTCACACTCTGATCAACTTTTAGCTCAGTTGCCAACAACGATTCTATGGTAAATGTCAGGTTGGTACCTTCAGCCTGAATGGCGGCTACCCGGCCGGTTTTTTCAACAATTCCAGTAAACATTTTCAGGAGGTTGGATATCGGGCGATATCATTTTCTTAAGACAACGAACAGTGAACTTCCAAAAGGGGTTCGGGGCAGCACGTTTCCCTCTGCCCTGACAATGGTATAAAACAGATTGTTTAGCCAGTTGGGCGGTAAATATACGTCGGAGTGGGGTTGATCAATGGATTGCCAACCAAAGCGAAGCTGCATAGTTTGCCATTGGCGAATAGCCAGAATCAAGGGTGACAATACCAGGCTCCAATAGGTAGAATGCTGAATCCGAAGACCCGTTCCCGGTAGGAGTTTCTCAATATCGGCCAGCACAAATCGGCGGGTACTGCCCACTGCTAAATCATGCGATCCTTTAAAAACAGCAAACGCGTTATTGTTGGTGATAAGCAGTCCACCGGGCTTCGCCCGCTGACCAAGTTCGCGCATTAGTTGAGTTAGTTGCTCATCGTTAAAATAGCAAAACACGTCGTCGCACACTACCACATCGAAAGCCTCGTGGGTTGTATCTGGTAGCCAGTCCTTCAAGTTCAGCAAGTTTAGTTGGGATACGTTCAGGCCACGCTCATGGCAAAAAGCCACGGCATCTTCTGAGCCGTCAAGTCCCTCGGTGTTGGTATAGCCACGTTCGCGGAGGTAGCTCAACAAGCCGCCTGTTCCGCACCCGGCATCCAGGAGCCGAATGTCAGTACGGTTGCCAAACTGCTTCTGCATGGCCGCCAGCACGCGCTCGTGCAGAATTCGATACCACCATAGTTGCTGTTCCACCCGGAACATTTTTTCGTACTCCGCTTTTTTATCGAACATGCCAAATGGAAGAAAATCAGCTTAGTTGACACGCCTAAATACAACACGCTGAAGATTTGCTACAGAAAATGTCCCAACATCGGGGTGCAAAACAGGTTCTTTTTTCCCGGAAGTAACCTCAAAAACCAGCCGATCACTCAATAGCTCGTAGCTCGATGTGAGCAAGACTCCGCTGGTTTCAAACACGCTGTACAGTTTGTTGCCAAACAGATAATCGGTTAGTTCCAGCCCTCCACCTTCATCTGTCACGTACGCATTGGTGGCAGCATCTTTCAGCCGGAGCGTGTAGTCCTTCACCATAGGCAGTTTGGGACTTAAATATTCAGTTTTCCACATCCAGGTTGATGGCACCTTGGTTTTCGCTACCGTTAGCCGAACGGCCACACTGTCTTTCAGTACTCCCCGGCTATAGATGTACATAGTTCCCTCCCACTTACCCAAACAGGCATCACCAAACAGCGTCTGCGCCATTATGGGTTGAGCAACTAGTATGACCATTAATACCAAGAATAGACCCCCGTGTTGTTTCATTGACTTGATTGCTTTCGCGCTTCTTTTTTCAAAACATATGCTTTTTGCCCACTTTGGGTCAGAAACATCTTACCAATATATTCACTCAGCACAGCCAGAAACAGCATTTGTAAGCCAGCCAGCACCAAGACGACCCACACCACAATTGCCCAGCCAGCTACTGCAAACCAACTCAGCAATGAACCAGTAAGCAACACTAACCCCATCAGAATACTGCCGCTAAACAGCCCTAAACCTAACCCGGCAAACAACCGCAGTGGCAATGTCGAGTAGCCAAACAACACGTTCAGAAAGAGTGAAACCAGCTTGCTCAGGGTGTAATTCGAGCCACCCGAGTGCCGGGCGTGATGCGGCACCTCCACACTCGTCACGTTACGGGTAACCCGAAAGATAAGGGCGTCGATGTAGGGAAATGGCCCCTGGTAGCCCACAATTTCGTTGACAACAGGCCGGTTTATGAGCTTAAAACTGGAGAGATAAAGCGACTTTGGTTTATCCAGCAAATAGGTGGTGAGGTAATTGAGCAGGCTGCTTCCCACATTTCTAAACCAGGCGTGTTTCTTTTCGGCATACCGGCTATACACCACATCGAACTTACCCGACTGTGCTGTTTCCAGCAGTGTCAGAATGGCTTCGGGCGGGTTCTGAGAATCGTCGTCGATGATCACTACATAATCTCCTGATGTGTGGGTAAGTCCACACAACACCGCGTTGAACTCGCCAAAATTTCGGCGGAGCGACAAGCCCTGCACATTGGCATACCGATCTGCCAACCTATACACTACCTCCTCCGAACGGTCGCGGCTACCATCGTTCACTAAAACCACCTCAAAGTCAATGAGTCGTAAACAGTCCTGTAATGTCAACAGGAGCGGTTCCAGCGTTTCCTGGCTGTTATAAACGGGTATGACTACGGATAAGGTCATGGCGAAAGAGTGAAAGAGCGGAAGAGTGAAAGAGTGCCGGATCACGCTCTTTCATTCTTCCGCTCTTTCACTCATTAAATTTATTGTCTGAATAATATACTCCACTTCGGTATCGGTCAGAACGGGATTGAGTGGCAAACTGACCACCTCACGGTGCAGCTCTTCGGCAATAGGTAGCACGAGGTGAGCAAATTGGCTGTAGGCTTTTTGCTGATGGGGCGGAATCGGGTAATGCACATCCGTTTGAATACCCTTCCGCAGCATATGCTCCCTAAACGCATCGCGTTGGGGGTGCCGCACCACAAACAAATGCCAACAGTCAGAATCGATTTGATCAGCGGGTGGAAGCGTCATATCAGGATGATTAATTTCACTGACATAACGCCGGGCAATGGCCCGTCGGCGGGCATTATCAGCGTCTAAATAAAGCAACTTTGCCGATAAAATAGCCGCCTGCATTTCGTCTAAACGGCTATTATGACCAGGCAGGTCATTGACATATTTTTTGCCAGAACCGTAGTTACGCCAAAAACGAAGTTGGTCTGCCAACGTATCGTCGTTTGTCGTAATGGCTCCAGCATCGCCGAGAGCACCCAAATTTTTTGTCGGATAAAAACTAAAGCCGGCCGCATGGCCGAGGTTTCCCGCTCGTTTTCCGCAATAATCGGCGCCGTGCGCCTGGGCTGCATCTTCTAATACCTTCAGGCCATAGTTCACGGCGACCGCATTGATCGGCTCCATATCACAGCATCGGCCGTATAAATGCACGGGCAAAATAGCCTTTGTTCGGGAGGTAATTGCTGCTTCGAGCCGGGCCGGATCGAGATTATAGGCCACGGGGTCCGGTTCAACCAGAACAGGTGTAAGCCCGGCTTGTGTGATCGCCAACACCGACGCAATGTAGGCGTTGGAGGCCACGATCACTTCGCTATTGGCGGGAAAATTCCAGGCTTTGAGCGTTAATGTAAGTGCTTCAAGCCCGTTGGCAACCCCAATACAGTGCCGTGTGCCTGTATACCCCGCAAAAGCCCTTTCAAATGCAGTCCCTTCCTGGCCAAGTATATACCAGCCCGAAAGAGTAACGCGGGACGTAACAGAAAGTAATGTTTCGCGATAGCGGTCGTTAAGATGTTTTAGATCAAGGAACGGAATCATGCCAACGCAAAGCGCGAGTTAGGATACGGTTCTGAGATATAATCAGCCTTGTCGTAGGGTTCGTTGGCCACTACCAGCAGGATGGCATCTTCCGTGAAGTTGTCCATCACGTGCCAATCCTGGGGTTCCAGCACCAAACATTGATCGGGTGTATCCAGATGATAGACTTTTTCTTCGTACCCGTTGTTCACATAGATTCGGCAGCTGCCGGCCAGGCAAATCAGTGCCCCCCATGTTTTTACGTGCCGATGCCCAGCCCGGGCTGATCCATTGGCTCCGTATATATAGAACACGCGCTGGATAGTCCCCGGAATCACTTTCTCAAAGATGGTTAAGTTTCCTTTCTCTGAAGAAAACGTTTTCAGTTGATGAATTTCTGCCATTGTTCTGGGTTATAAAGGACTTATATCATACTCTCTGGTCAAATTTATCAGATATTTGCTTAAATTATATGCACCAACCTACTATTAATATTTCAGTAATGAAACCTATCAAAATACTCTGGATTAGTCTTTTAAGCCTTTTACTGATCATTTTATACTTCGTATTATCATCAGACTCAACTAATAGCGACTTTAAAAGTATCAAAAGCAAAAAGTCTGATGATTTATACAAGGCTAACGTTATTACTCAACGCAAGAAAAAGGATGTATTTTTCCGAACCAGCTCCGAGTCTCCTCTTGAGAATAAAACCTCATTTTCTGGATTATCTTATTTCCCGGTCTCTCCTGATTATAAGTTGACCGCTCGATTAGAGCCCTTTGCTGACAAAACCCAGAAACTGATGATTGCCCTATCCGATGGCTCCGAAGAAGTCTACGAGAAATATGGCCATGCGGTCTTCAAATTACAGGGTGAAATTTGCCGGTTATTAATCCTAAAACACGACAACATCTATTCAGTACTTTTTAAAGACAAAACGTCAGGAAAAACCACCTACGGAGGAGGGCGCTACATCGATCTGGAAGAAAGTGCGTTCGGTGGTAATGAAGTGGAGCTTGACTTCAACACCGCTTACAACCCCTATTGTGTGTACAACCACAACTACGCCTGTCCGCTCCCTCCCGCCGAAAACACCTTGCCTGTTGCTGTAGAAGCGGGAGAAAAATCACAATGAGCAGGAAAGAGAATTACGCTGTAAGCCGTTTGAGTTTTGTCCCTTTCCTCCTTTCCTGCCTTCTTCCTACCTTTGCATTTTGCCTGAAATAGCACATGACAGTTTCGTATAAATGGTTGCAGCAGTTTATTGAACTGACTGAAGACCCCGAACAAGTGGGCCAAATGCTCACCAGCACGGGTCTGGAGGTGGAAGGAATCGAACGTATTGAAGCCGTAAAAGGCGGGTTAGAGGGCGTAGTAATTGGCACTGTTCTGACCTGCGAACGCCACCCCGATGCCGATAAACTAAGCCTGACTACCGTTGATGTTGGCGCCCAACAGCTCCTCCATATCGTGTGTGGAGCCCCCAACGTGACCGCTGGGCAGCGGGTTGTGGTAGCCCTTGTTGGAGCAACGCTTTACCCAACTGCTGGCGCCGGATCGCCTGCCGAAGCTTTCACCATCAAAAAAGCCAAAATACGGGGGGCAGCATCCGAAGGCATGATTTGTGCCGAAGACGAAATTGGCCTTGGCCATTCTCATGCGGGCATTATGGTGCTCACGACCGACGTACCTAATGGAACCCCGGCTGCCCAGTTCTTCAAGCTCGAACCCGATTATCAGATCGAGATTGGACTGACACCCAACCGCATCGACGCAGCGTCACATTGGGGCGTCGCCCGCGATCTGTATGCCCTCACGGGTAGACCCATTACACTGCCTTCTGTTGATGCATTTACGGTCGACAATACTGATTTAACGCTCGATGTAAGCGTGGAGGCTACCGAGGCTTGCCCTCGTTATGCAGGCGTGACAATCAGCGGGCTGACGGTTAAGGAATCGCCCGAGTGGTTAAAACAACGACTGTTGAGCATTGGCCTCACCCCTATCAACAACATAGTAGACGTTACCAATTTTGTTTGCTACGATCTTGGCCAACCACTCCACGCGTTCGATGCCGATCAGATCGAGGGCAATAAAGTCATTGTAAAAACCCTGCCAGAAGGCACCCCTTTTGTAACCCTCGACGGAGTTGAGCGTAAGCTGAAAGCAACGGACCTGATGATCTGCAATGGCAACGCCGACCCAGCTACGGCGGGTATGTGTATTGCCGGCGTGTTTGGCGGTAAAAAGTCGGGCGTGAGCAAGCAAACGACGCGAATTTTTCTAGAATCGGCCCACTTTGGTGCCGCTTCGGTTCGGCAAACAGTGCAACACCACGAACTTCGTACCGATGCCTCGTTTCGGTTCGAGCGCGGCACCGATCCAAACCTGCCCGTGTATGCACTCAAACGGGCGGCATTGCTGATTCAGGAAGTAGCCGGGGGGATGGTAACTTCCGAGATTGTAGACATTTACCCAACGCCCGTTTCTAATTTCCGGGTGCCGGTTCGTTACCGCAACATCGACCGCCTGATTGGTATCCGAATCGACCGCAACGAGATTACCCGGATACTGAACGCACTGGATATTCAGCTAGAGGAGGTCGACCAAACGGGCGACAATGCCGGGTTGATAGCGGTGGTTCCGCCTTACCGCGTCGATGTGACTCGCGAAGCCGATGTGATCGAGGAAATTTTGCGGATTTACGGTGTCGACAATGTGCCATTATCAGCCACGCTCCGGGCCGATTCGCTGTCGGAGTTCCCAACGGTCGATGTCAACCAGTTGCAGGGGCGCATTGGTCAACTGCTGGCCGGTAACGGGTTCTTCGAAATTATGTCGCTCTCCCTAACGCGCCCCGCTTACCACGAAGCCATCCGGTCGGCCTTGCCCGGAGCCGATGTAACATTGCTCAACCCACTGAGTGATGAGTTGTCGGTAATGCGACAAACACTGCTATTTTCGGCACTCGAAGCACTAGTGTATAACCTGAATCGGCGGCAGAAAGACCTTAAGTTTTTCGAGTTTGGCAAGGTGTATCACCAGAAAGAAACGGTTGAGGGTACACCAGGTCGCAACTACGTGGAAACAATGCGCATGAGCCTGGCGATGGTAGGCAATCAGCAAGCCGAAACGTGGCAGCAAAAAGCCCAGCCCGTAGCGTTTCATGATTTGGCAGCCTCGGTAAAGCGTGTACTAAGCAGTCTTCGCGTACGTTCGTTCGAGACTCAGCCAACCGACTCACCCCTGTTTCAGTATGGGTTAACGTACGTAGTCAATAAAAAGCCGGTTGTGAGTCTGGGCCTTGTGAACCCCAAACTAGCCAAACTTGCCGACTTAAAACAGCCGGTATTCTACGCCGACTTCGACTGGAAGGCACTTATGAAGCAGTACAGCGGTAAGGCTAAACACGAGGAGGTTCCACGTTTCCCCGACGTCCGGCGCGACCTATCACTGGTTCTGGACAAAGCCACTTCTTTTGATCAGATCAGTAAGCTGGCGCATCAAACGGAACGCAAGTTACTCCGTACGGTGCAGGTATTCGATGTATATGAGGGGGAAAACCTCGGCGCAGGCAAAAAATCGTATTCGGTCAGTTTTACCCTGCAAGACTCCACCCAAACCCTCAACGACACCGTGATCGACAAAACCATGCAACGACTCATGAGTGCCTTTGAACGGGAGTTGGGAGCAGTAATCAGAAAATGATAACCGAGACACAACTGGTTGCGCTTCTTGCTAAGCTGGAGCATAAAATTGCCCAGCTACAGGCACACGCTGACGAACTCAGTGGAGCGGTGAAGCAGTTTGAAACGGAGAAAGTTGCGTTGCAGAATCTTATTCAGGAACAGCGCCATAGAATAAAAGAGTTACAAAAAAAACCAGGCAGTCAGAAAGAAGCCTTTATATTGCCGACAAAAAATAGTATCATTGTCAAGGATAATCTGGCTGATACAGCCGACAACACCGAACTAAAGCAAAAACTCGACGAGTACATAGGGGAAATTGAGCACTTAATTGCTCACTTGAGTACTTTGTCATAAACCAGAAAAGACACTGACCAGCGACTTTTGCCCGCGCCACGATGTGGGCTTTCACTGGCAGGTGTCCCTCGAAGCGATGGAAGACCGTTTATCTATCAGCATTAAAGTTGCCGACAGAGAGCTTAAGTTGAAATCGCGACCTGAAGAGGAGTATTTCATCCGTCAAGCAGGTGCCATTATTGCGGAACGAATAGATTTTTACCGCAGTATTGGTGTGCATGACACCCAGGATATTCTGAGCATGATTGCGCTCGACAGCCTTGTAGCCCGATTGAAGGGCGACGAGCAGGTGCAGCGAATGCAGCGCATGGTATTTGACAAGATTACTCAGTTGGATCAGTCTATTTCACTGAATCTAACTCCCTGATGAGTAGAGTATGGATAGAAAATGTACAATGGTTACTGAACAATGCATAATAACAATTACTTTGATTAACAGTACGAGCATTCATTAACCATTTTTCGTTGTACATCATTTATTAAAATCTGTTTGGTAGTGGCTGTATCGTCCCGGTTGATGGTTTATTTTCAACCTTAACGATATAGATCGTATGGACAATTCATTTTGGCTAATGCTCTTGACCGACATAATTGCGGTGGGCATTGGCATTTTTGTGGGCCGTAAATTATTGAACCAAGAAAACGGTAAACGCGCTGTAGAAGCCCAAACGAGGGCTGAGGAAATTCTGAAGACAGCGGAGATACAAGCGGAGTCGATCAAGAAAGATCGAATGCTGGAAGCCAAAGAGAAGTTTCTGAAATTAAAGACAGAGTTTGAAGATGATGCCAACAAGAAACGGCAGATTCTAGGTCAGAACGAAACGAAACTCCGGCAGCGTGAAGGTGAAATTAACCAGATGCAGCAGACGGCTAAGCGCCGGGAAGGTGAACTGGATCAACTCAAAATCACCCTCGACCAACAAAAAAATAGCGTTGAACAACAGCGTGTCAATCTGAATCAGCAACTCGAAACGGCCAAAAAGAAGCAGGACGAAGCCGAGAAAATGCTGAACGAGCAGGTG
>Ga0105044_10015440_pt1 | contig 10318 bp, 7 predicted proteins | sample MAT01_FD_78092 | JGI IMG/M metagenome (GOLD analysis project Ga0105044, IMG submission 78092) | Freshwater microbial communities from Lake Fryxell liftoff mats and glacier meltwater in Antarctica - MAT-01 | ecosystem: Environmental > Aquatic > Freshwater > Ice > Liftoff microbial mat | place...
CCACGGGCGCATCGTCTCGCGTCGCCTCGCCGCGCACAACGCCAGCAGCCCGTGGAACAAGTCGGTGCGCTCCGAGCCGCGTGCCGTCGCGCTGCTGCGTCGGCCTCGGCGCGCCGTCCTCAGTGGCCAAGGAGGCCGCTTTTCGTGTCGCACGTTCGGCCACCTTGCAGCGCTTGGGCACGCGGCTCGGAGCACACCGACTTGTTCCACGGGCTGCTGGCGCCGGGTGACCCGCCGCGCGCGCCGTGCTACCAAGTGCCGCTCCAACTCCTCGGGACGACCGGATACGCGCATGCTCAGTCACATCCTCTTCTTCGCCGCGAGCGCGTTCGCGCAGCGTTCCGAGCCGATCGTCGCGCCCGATCAGATCGCGTGGCAACGCAGCCTCGAGGACGCGCGCGCGATCGCCGCGGCCGAAAACCGGCCGCTTTTCGTGGCGATCAACGTGGACGGCGAGTCCGGTTCGGACCGTATCGTGCACGAGCAGTACCGCGATCCCGAGTTCGTCGCGCGGACGCGCCACTTCGTGTGCGCGATCGGTCATCCGTTCCGGCACACGCCGCGCGACCACGACGACCGCGGCCGGCGCATCGAGTGTCCGCGTCTCGGATCGGTGACGTGCGGTGAGCACGTGGCGCTCGAGCCGGCGATCTTCGACGCGTACCTGGGGGCTGAGCGCGTGTCGCCGCGGCACGCGTTGGTCCAGAGCGACGGGACGAAATCGTTCGATCTCTACTACCTGTTCGACATCACCGATCTCGACGCAGCGGTCGAGAAAGCGGCGCGCGACGCTCCGCCGGCTTCGGTCGACGAGTCACCGTCGGCCGAGATCGGTCTCCTGGAGCTCGTCGCGAGCCGGCGCTCGTCCGACCGCGAGCTCTTCGAAGCCCTCGTCGATTCGTGGCGCGGCGAGGACATGGCCCCCGCGATCTGGCCTCTCGCTGCGTTGAGCACGTCGGGTAACGCGGGTTCGATCGATGCGCTGCGCCTGCTCCTCCAGGGCGAGCCGCCGCCGGCGCCAGCGAACCTCGCGAACATCGAGGAAACCGCTCGGAACCGCGGGTTCGCGCGCGAGCTCGCGCTCGTGCTGCGCGACGTCGCGCGCGGCGCGGGTCGCTATCCGCTCGCGCCCACGCTCGGCGCGGACCGTCATCTCCTGCCCCTCATCGGGCGCCTCGGCGGCGCCGAGCACGTGTCCTGGCTCGCGGCGCAAGTGGCGCTGTGCGACGCGAGCGATCGCGCGGCCGCTCGCTCGGCGCTCGTCGCGGCGTGCGCGCCGGACGTTTTCGCGCGGATCGACGCTTCGATCGCGAGCGCGGGCGGCGCGGTAGACATCGAGGACTTGCTGCGCCTCGCGGCGGAGTTCAGCACAGCGTTTCCCGCGCGCGCACCGGCCGAACCCGATCCGGCCAAGACGATGGAGGAGCTCGTCTCGGAGCTCGAAGACGCCGAGCGCGCGCTGCTCGGCAACGAGTCCGATCCGCGGGCCGCTCGGCGATTCGGACTCGCGAACCTGGCGCTGGCGCGCGCGCTCATCGCGACTGCCGGGCCGGGCATCGGGTTGCACCTGCAGGACGCCGACGTGTGGCTCGCGCGCGCGGCGCTCGGGCTCCCCGACGACGACCAGCTCGCGATCGAGCGCGCGCGGACGGCGTACAACCTGTCGCGTTTCGACGAACAAGCGCGCATCGCCGCCGGGCTGCTCGAGCGCGTGCGCGCGCGCAGCGTCCTCAGCGCGGAGGCGCGCGCGGTGCTGACCAAGTGGCCTCGCTGGGGGAGCGGCGCGGCGAGCGGCCGCGACGAAACCGAGCGTGCCGCGGTCCTCGGGCAAGATGGCGTCGCGCTCGAAGCGCTGCGCTGGCTCGGCGACGCGGAAGGCCGGCGAATCGGCACGGAAACCAGCGAACCCGCCCTCGAGGCTGCGAGTTTCGTGCGCGGCGCGCGCGCTCTCGCGACGGCTTGCGTGAACGTCGCGGCGGAGGACGTCGACTACCAGAGCCTCGCGTCCTACTTGAGCACGCTCGGGCTCACGCGCCCGAGCCTCGCGACCCTGCGCGCGGGGCTCGAGCGCTTTCCGCAGTCGGCGGTGCTGCGCGATCTCGTGCGCGACGTGCTCGCGCAGTGCGGCCGCATCGACGTGCTCGTCGCAACCTCGGACTGGCTGGCCAAACGCAATCCGGAGTCCGCGGCGTGCGCGTGGTACGCGGGTTATGCGCGCGTCCTGGCGGCGGAGTGGGCGCGGCGCGGCGGGAACGTCGAAGCGGCCTTGTCGGCGTACACCGCGGCGGAAGAGCGTTTCCGTTCGAGCCTCGAGCTCGAGCCGGGCTACGCGGAATCCGCCGGTCACTACCTGGCCGCGTGCGAGATGGGACGGGGCTTCGCACTGCGCCTCGCCTATCGCCGACAGGATGCGGCCGACGCGCTCGTGCGCGCGCTCGCGCTGCGACCCGCGATCGGAGACGCGCGCGACGGGCTCGACCGCGAAGCCCTCGACCTCGTGGACGGCGTCCTCGAGTGGACCGCGAGCGGGCCGAGCCGCGTGAACACGACGGCGTTCGCGGACGGGCTCTCGCGCGCGGTCCCGGGCGAGACGCGCTGGCTGCTCGCCGTGAGCGACACGGCGCTGCGCGAAGGTTTGCGCGCGGACGGACGCGTGCGGACGAGGATCGCGCTGCCCAGAGCGCTGCGCGTCGAGGGCCAGGAGGAGACCGCGCTGGAGCCGAGCGACATCGGCGACCGTTGGCTCTCCGAGTCCATCGACCTCGCGCGTCGCGCGCGCTCCGTCCTCGACGACGAGTCCACGCGGCGCAACCTGGCGCAGTCGCTCGCCGTGCAGGCCGAGCGCGAGCTCGTGCGCGGTCTCGACGCCGCCGCGGAGCCGCGGATCCTCGAGGCCGCGCGGATCCTCGACGAACCCGCGCAAGCGGGCGAAAGCGTCCACGACGTCGCGCGGCGTTTGCGCGAGCGTTTGGGCGACGCTCGTCCGGTGGCTCGACCCGGGCGCTGATCTGCTCCGCGCGCGTGCGTCGCACCGATCACGAGGCCCAGCGGGAGCGCGGTCTCGGCCGCCGCCGCTGAGGACTCCTGGGCGCGTCTCCGCGCGCGCCCGGTCTGGAGCGCGCCGGATCGCCGCGGTTTCAGCCGCCCTTGCGCGCCGTGGGGACGATCTTGTCGTCGTCTCGAAACAGAGGCACGCCCTGCGTAGCCGAGTAGTCGATCATGTGGTGGCGCACGATGCGGCCCTGCACCACGAAGATCACGTCCTCGGCGATGTTCGTCGCGTGGTCGGCGAGTCGCTCCAGGTTCCGCAGCGCGCCGACGAGGTGCATGACGTCACCGATGCGCGCCGGATGCTCGCGCATGAACTGGATCGCTTCGCCGATGAGCTCGCGGTAGAGCCGGTCGGCTTCCACGTCGGCTTGCCACACGCGCAGCGCGAGCTGTGCATCGCGGCGGATCAGCGCGTCGAGTGATTCACGCGTCATGCGCTTCGCGACCGCGGCCATGCGCGACACGTCGGGGCGGAACGGCAGCGGCGGGACTTCGGCCAGCACCTCGGCGCGCTCGGCGATGTTCACGGCCAAGTCGGCCATGCGCTCGAGGTCCGAGTTGATCTTCATGATCCCGCAGATGTAGCGCAGGTCGCGCGCGACGGGCTGGCGCATCGCGAGCACTTCGAGGCATTTTTCCTCGACCTCGTTCTCGAGGTTGTCGACCACGTTGTCGCCTTCGATGACCTCGCGCGCGAGCTTCGCGTCGCGGTCGAGCAACGCCACGAGCGATCGATCCACGGCGCTCTCCACGAGCCCGCCGATGTGCAGGATTTTCTTCGTTATCTCGGTCAGATCTTCTTGGGTCTGCTTCGACATGGGGGTCAGACGGACTTCGGGACTTCGTGGAGGCGGGGCAGGGCAACGGTGAAGGTCGAGCCCTGACCCTCCCCGCTCTTGACGGACACAGTACCGCCGTGAGCGCGAACCACGTGCTTCACGATCGCGAGACCGAGCCCGGTGCCGCCCATGTCGCGCGAGCGCGAGCGGTCTACGCGGTAGAAACGCTCGAAGATCCGCGGCAAAGAGGCGGACGGGATGCCCATCCCCGAATCCTCGACGTCGATCTGGACGTCCTTCGCCGTGACCCGTGCGCGGGCGATCACGCGGCCGCCCTTGGGCGTGTACTTGATCGCGTTTTCCAGCAGGTTCGTGAACACCTGCTCCAGTCGCTGGGAGTTGCCGCGGACCCAGGCGGGCGTCGGGAGCGGGCCGGGCAGCTCGAGCCGCACGCCCTTGGACTCGGCCGCGCCCGCCAACGCGCCGGCGGCGGTGCGCAGCGGCGAGTCGGCGCGCACGGGCTCGAGCGGCATGCGGTCGCCCTCGGCCTCGATGGAGGAGAGGTCGAGGAGGTCGGAGACGATCGCCTGCAGCCGCGCCGCGTTGCGGTTGCCGATGTCGAGGAATCGCGCGCGCGTCGCGTCCTCCTGGACCGGGTCGGCCAGCGTCTCGAGCGCGCCCATCACCGCCGCGAGCGGCGTGCGCAGCTCGTGGCTCACGTTGGCGACGAAGTCGATGCGCACCTGCTCGAGCCGCCGGATCGCGGTGACGTCCGAGAGCAGTGCGACCGCTCCGGCGATGGAGGCTTCGGACCCCTCGCCGTCGCCGACGCGCGCGACCGAGAGGCTGAGCGTGCGCCCGTCCTGGTTCGGCGACGACGCGTCCCCATGCCACGCCGGGCTGCCCGCGATCACGGAGCGCAAGCCGCGTTCGAGCTCCGGGAAGCGCAGGTGCTCCCACAGCGCTGCGCCGGGCTCGAGCTGGCCGCTGAGCCCGAGCAGGCGCGCCGCGGCCTCGTTCATGAGCACCACGCGTTCGCGCGCGTCCACCGCGACGACGCCTTCCTGCATGCTGGCCAGGATCGTCTCGATCTCGGTGCGCGCGCGGCGCATGCCCTCCAGACGTTCGCGCAGGTCGCGCGACATCGAGTTCAGGCCCTCGGCGAGCCGGCGGACCTCGACCGGTCCTTCGGAATGCACGTGGATGTCGAGTCGGCTAGAGGCGAGCTCCGACGCATCGCGCTCGAGAGCCTCGAGCGGTCGTGCGAGCCAGCGCGCGATCCAGAGCGAGGCAGCCGCGCCGAGCGCCAGCGCCACGAGTCCGAACACGAGCAAACCGGTTTGGACGCGCGCGCGCGCCGTGCGCAACGTCGCGACCTCGGCCGCGACACGGATCATGCCCAGATGGACGCCGTCCTCCAGGACGGAGCGCGAAAAGTACTTCGACTCCTTGCCCGTGGTCACGCTGAGGCGTTCGCTCCGGCCGGTGCCGGTCCGGCGCGCTTCGATGACCTCCGGCCGATCGCCGTGGTTCGGGATCGGCCCGTGCGCCTCGCTGTCCGCGAGCACGGAATCGTCGGCCGCGATGAGCGTGAGCCGCAGCGCGTTCGATCGGCCGAGATCGCGCAACCGCCGTGCGAACTGATCGATCGGCGCGCGTCCGGCGAGGACTTCGGCCGACTCCGCCGCGAGCGCCTCCGCGGTCCGGTGCAACTGCGATTGCACCGCCTCCGCCTGATGGTTGACCAACTGCCTGTCGGCGAAGATCGCGGCGCCCGCGAGCAACGCCGCGACCAGTGCGGTGAGGGCGAGGAAAAGGCGCGCCGAGAAGGAATCGAGCTTCAACGGCGCCGATCAATCCGGAGACGTCGGCGTCTCGCGGAATTTGTAGCCGAGTCCGCGGATCGTGAGGATGTGGTTGCCGTAGTCCCCGAGCTTCTTCCGGAGCGTGGCCACGTGCACGTCCACGTTGCGGTCGATGATGTAGGCGTCCTGTCCGAGCACGGCGTTCAGGAGTTCGTTGCGCGTGAACGCCCGTCCGCGGTTCAGGACCAGGTGGCGCAACAGCTTGAACTCGGTCACGGTCAGCTTGACCGGCTGGGCCGCGATCATGACCTCGTGCTTGACGGAGTCGATGACGAGCTCGCCGAATCGCGTGACCTTCTGAGCCTCGCCGCTCGGCGAGCGCGCGTCCGCGGACCGCAGGCGCGTGGCGATGCGCGCGACGAGCTCCTTCATCCCGAAGGGCTTGCGCACGTAGTCGTCGGCGCCCTGCGAGAGCCCGATGACCGCGTCCGATTCCTCGCCCTTCGCGGTGAGCATCACGATCGGGATGTGCGTGGTGCGGGGGTCGGAGCGCAGGCGGCGGCAGACCTCGAGCCCGTCGATGCCGGGCAGCATGAGGTCGAGCACGACCAGGTCGGGCAGGCGTCGGCGGGCTTCGGCCAGCCCGGTCTCCCCGTCCGCGGCGGTGACGACGTCGTAATGCTCGCGCGCCAAATGGTGGCGGACGAGCTCGACCAGATCAGGCTCGTCATCGACCACGAGAATCCGCGACTTCTTCATGTCGAGCACGCTAGGTGGCCTGGATCAGCCTGCCGCGAACCCTTGATCAGCACTTTGTAAAGGACTTCGAGCTACGGATCCAACGCGGGCGCGGCCGGGAATCGACGCGGCGCCGCGTGGGCCGACGCGCGCGACCCCGAAGGCCAACGCTTCTGGTGCCAGGCCCATTGCTCCGGCGCCTCGCGGATCCAGCGCTCGTAAATCGCGTTGAGCCGCGCGAGCACTTCGCGGCGGGCATCGATCCGCGGCGCGCGCCTGTCGAACTCGAACGCGGGTTCGCAGCGCAGCGCGTAGCGCCCGTCGGCCGTCCAGATGCAGCGCGCCGGGACGATCGGTGCGCCGGAAGCACGCGCGAGCGCCGCCGGAGCCGTGAGCGTACGCGTCACCACGCCGAAGAAGGGCAGGAGCTCGGCGTCGAGGCGGCGCGCGTCGAGGTCGCACAGGACGCCCAGCACTCCTCCGCGCGCGAGTACCGCGAGCAGTTCGCGCGGCGACGCCGACTGCGCGATCGACGCGACGCCGTGGCGCGCGCGCAGGTCCTCGAACCAGCGCGCGCCGGGATCGTTCGGCCGCCGCAAGCCGACGACGGCGCCGCGGTAGCCGAGACGAACGATGCGCGCGGCGAGCAGCTCCCAGTCACCCAGGTGCGCCGTGGCGACGATCGCTCCGCGTCCGCGCGCGAGCGCGTCGTCGAGGTGGCGAATCGAATCGTCCACCGCGACCAGGTCGTCGACCCAGTGCGCGCGCGCGGTGTCCGAACTCGCGAGGCGTATCCACGCAGCGAACTGACGCGCGGCATGTCGCCGCACTCCGCGCGCGATGCGCGCGAGCTCGCGCTCGTCGAGTTCCGCGCCGAGCGCCAGCGCGAGGTTCGCGCGCGTCGTCCGTTCGAAGCTCGTCCAGCGCGCGAGGGGCGCGCACAGGGCGAGCGCGCCCTCGAGCGCGCCGGTCGGAGACCAACGCGCGGCGCGCGTCAACGCGCCCAACAGGCGCGCACGAACGACGCGACGGCGCAGCTTGTCAGCCGGGACGCGCGGCACCGTGGGATCCGTCCGCGGAGGCGAGCCGATCGCGCAGGGCTTCGCGCTGGGCGCGCGAGCCGCGCTGAGCCGCGAGGAAGGCCGCCTGGAAGTCGGGTGACGAGATCCAGGACGTCGCGCCGTCCCGACCCGCCCACGCGCGCTGCGCGTGCTCGAAAGTGGAGGCCGCGGCGAGACCCGAGCCCGCGGCGGCAAAGGCGACGCAGCGCTCGTCGATGCGGATGTCCAGGCGGCGCAGCGCGAGACCGCGGTCCCACAGCGTGCCCGCCAGCGTCCCCACGGCGCGGCAATCGTCCGTGGACGCACGCGCGGGTGCCCGGCCGTTCGCGGGCGATTCGAAGACGGCCAGCACGACGGGCGCCTCGATCAGTACGAGCGGGCGCGCCGCGGGAACGCGCTGTTCGTGGAGTCGCGCGAGATCGCGCCAGACCGCGCCCGCGGAGCGTCCGCGGACGATGTCCCGCGCAGTTAGGCCGACTCTTTCGCGCGCAGAGCCTGCGCCTCCATCCAACGCAGAGCCTTTGGCTCCATCCAACGCAGAGCCTGCGGCTCCATCCAACGCAGAGCCTGCGGCTCCATCCAACGCAGAGCCTTTGGCTCCATCCAACGCAGAGCCTGCTGCTTCATACAGCGCGCACCGGGCGAGTCCGATCGCCTCGGTGCGTGCCAGCGCGCGCGGCGCGATCACCACCAGCTCGCCGTCGACGTGCCGCGCGCACACGCCCGAGTCGCGCGACCAGCGGTCGCACTCGGCGCGCACGCGCTCGCGCCGTGCGACGCGCGCGGCGCCCTCGATCGCTGCGCCGAGGCTCGCCGCTTCACCGCGCCGCGCGGACTCGGAGCCGCGCAGATAGGCCAGCAGGAACCGCGCGCGGAACCGCGGCGTGGTCCTCTCCCGTGCGGCGGCCGCGGCCGCGACGAGATCGTGCGCGCGCGCCGAGCTCGACCCGCGCCGGATGGCGGCCGCGTCGACGATCCAGGTTTTTCCGCGGGCGTCGACGACCACGTTGCCGGGGTGCAGGTCGCCGTGCGCAAAACCAGCCGCGTGCAAGCGGGCGAGCAGCTTGCCCAGGCTCCGCGCCAGCACGCCGGAACTGTCGTCGAGCAACTCCTCGACGGGCCGCGCGCCGGTCAAGTACTCGAGCCGGAGCTCGACGCCCGCCGTCGTTTCCGTGATCCCGAGCACCGCCGGCACGGGCAGGCCGGCCTGCCCGAGCTCGGCGAGGAGCCGCGCTTCGCGACGCGCCCGCCGCAGATCCCGGAAGCGACCCAGCGCGGCCCACGGAAAACGGGCGTCGTGGAAGCGCTTCACGAACACGGGATCCGTGCCCGCTTCGACCTCGGTCGTGCGCCAAGGCCGGTGTTTCAGCACCATCCGCGGTTGCGTTCCCGGCACGGCCGGATTGTACTCCGCCCGACTTCACCAACGTCTCGATGCGCCTCCAGCTCCACGTCCTGCGCGAACTCGTCGTCGCGATCGGCTTCACGCTGGGCGGGATGATCGTGCTCGCGCTTCCGGCGGTCGCGGTGTCGGCGATCCACAAGCTGCAGGGCGTGCAGATGAGCGCGATCCTCCTCTACCTGCCGCTCCTGCTCGCCGGGCTCCTGCCCTACTTGCTGCCCCTGTCGTTCCTCTTGGGCATCGTGAGCACGTTCAGCCGGCTGTCGCAAGACAACGAGTGGACCGCGATCCGCATGACGGGGCGGCATCCGCTGAAGATCCTCGTCCCGGGCTTCTTCGTAGCGGTCGTTCTGTCGTTCACGACGTTCTGGATGCTGTCGGAGGTGCTGCCCGAGATCCGCACCCGGCAGAGCAAGTACATGGTCTCGGCGCTCTCGGAAGCCGTGCGCGAGCTCTCGCCCGGACGCACGGACGTCCAGTTCGGCGATTTCTACCTGACCGCGCGGCGTCGCGAGGGCAAGGCCTTCGTCGACGCGCAGGTCTACATCCCGCCGATGGGCGATCAGGCCGCGCGGACCCTGCGCGCCGACCGCATCGACGTGCGCGTCGACGAGCCGGACATCCTGCTCCTCTTCTCGAACGCGCGCGCGATCATGGGCGCCACGGAAGTGCAGAACGGCGACATGACGCTGCGCATCGACCTCGAGGAGCTGCGCTCGAAGAAGGAGGGCCGCTACGACAACATGCGCTATCTCACGAGCCCGCGCATCCGCGCTGAACTCGCCGCCGACGCGAGCAGCGAGCGGCGCCAAGAATTGCGCTACGAGTTGCACTACCGCATGTCGCTCGCGACCGTCTTCGCGGTGTTCCTGCTGATCGGGACCGCGACCGGTCTGTCGCAGCAGCGGGGCAACCAGTTGAAGGGGCTCGCGATCGCGTCGGGCTACGCTCTGGCCTTCTACCTGCTCCACATGCGCCTCGGAAAACAGCTGGCCGACAACGGGATCCTGCCGCCCGAGCACTGCGCGTGGACCGCGATCGCGATCGGGATGGTCGTCGGCGTCGTCCTGGCCTGGAGGGGGTTCCGTCGATGAATCGCGGGCGCCTTCGTCCCTTCGGGCACGTCGACCGGTACGTGCTGGCGCTCTTCGCGTCGTCGTATGCCACCGCATTGCTGCTCGTCGTCGGCCTGTACCTGATCATGGACATGGCCTCGAACCTCGACGACTACGTCGAGCCGTTCCCGGACGGCACGCGGGCGAGCGCGCTCACGATCATCCAGTACTACACGCTGCACCTGCCGTTTTTGTTCTTGCAGGTCGCGCCGTTCGTGACGCTCATCGCGGGACTGTTCACGGTCTCGAAGCTCGTGCGCCATTCCGAGGCCGCGGCGGCGCTGGCCGCGGGGATCAGCTCGCAACGATTGCTGGAACCGATCCTCGTCGCCGCGAGCCTGATCGGCGCCTCGATGTTCGGCTTGCG
>Ga0105044_10015441_pt1 | contig 10318 bp, 6 predicted proteins | sample MAT01_FD_78092 | JGI IMG/M metagenome (GOLD analysis project Ga0105044, IMG submission 78092) | Freshwater microbial communities from Lake Fryxell liftoff mats and glacier meltwater in Antarctica - MAT-01 | ecosystem: Environmental > Aquatic > Freshwater > Ice > Liftoff microbial mat | place...
AAGCGGAACACCTATGGCCGGATAGAAGTCCGTGAACCCGGCTTCGGAAGAGTCCGGATAGGTTTCGGCGAACTTGGATCGGAAGGTCTCCAGGTGCTGCTGATAGCGCTTGTCATATACGGTTGAAAGGCTGCGGTAGATGATGGTGTGTTGGTTGTGGTTCTTGAACGCATGCAGGGGCACCGCCGCACAGCCGACGACACTGTGTCGGGTTACAGCTTAAGCCGCGCTCACTTGCCCAACACCGTGATATCCTCCAACGTCTTCACGGTGAGCTCTGGTTTGCCATCCCGCTCCTTTACCCAGCCGCGTATGCGCAAAGACTTACCGGTGTACTTGCCCGCCAGCTTTTCGCGCTTCTTGCCCGACACATCCTCCCAGATCACCACCGAGAACTGGTGGTTCGGGTAGTTGCCGCCGAAGTTCAGGTACACCGGAGCACCCTTCACCTTTTCGGGTGCGCTCACTTGCGTGGGCGTGCCGCAGAACACCACGATGTTGCCTATCTGATCGCCGATGGTTTCGATGGTGGCCGTGCAGCTGACACCTTGGGGCACTTGGGCGCTGCTCGCGATGCTTAGTGTGCCGGCCAGCAGGAAGTGGAGTGGGCGGGATAGATGCATGGTCAAATGTCGGCATATAGATAGAGCAACAACTGGCCCGTTCAAACCTCGGCAGGGGCTCCTGCTTAGGGCCCTGCCGTACGCACGGCTAGCAGGGTCTCGAAGCGAAGACCCCGGAGTGGTTCAAAAGTTTGAAGCGGCTACCGTCTGCCACCCCTTGGCGCCTAAGGGCCGCGAAACGTCACGAACGCAACTACCTGCACGAGTAACTCACGAGCGCTCTTGGGGGTGTGTGCTACTGAAGCATCTTCCCCAACATCAACCCCACATACTCCTCTGCCTGCTCATTCTGGAAGTACACGTTCTTTTTATTGAACGAGGCGATAGTTGTGGTTCCGCGCCAATGACGGAGTTCGTCATACTTCGTGGGGCTCACGATGAACGAGTGCAGGTCGATAGAGGGATTGTTCAACTCCTTCTCGATCTTGTCCTTTAGCAATTGGTGGAACTTCAGCTTTGGATGCTCCATACCAGCGACGTTCCGCAAGCCTTTGGGGTCAACAAAGGCAACATGCTGGATGTTGGTGGTGTCGTCGATCAGCCAGAGAATGAAGTCCGGGTAGAAGTTGTTGGCCTCGAAAAAGCCGATGCCCTTTCGGCTGCGGTTACGGAGCAAGAACAGACGTTTCCCCTCGAACTGGTCGATGTGCTTCGCATGATGCTTCCGCAAATGGTCCACAAAGCGCATTTCGCCTTCGTTCAGAGCCACAGGGGAAATAGTGATAAGATCCGCCTCAGTTTGAGGGCCGAGGAAGAGCAAGGGTTGATAGAGATGGAGGCTGGTATGTAGCGCCTTGAAGAAGGTGGTGAACTCGACGTCCTTGCTGAACGTGCCGTCCGACAGTGCATCACGGAGCTTGCCGAGCTTGGAAACAATCTCCACTTGCGAACGCTGCACCTCTACCCGGATCTGCTCTTGGAAGTTCGGATGGTCGGGTGTCAGTTCCACCACCTCCATGTACTTGCTCTCGAACGCGGCCTTCTCGATCTTGTAGAAGCGTTCGATGTAAGACTTGAGCAGAGCGGTGGTGATGGCCTGCCAAGTGGCTACCTGACCGAAGGCCCGTGGTTCAAGCTCCTGCGCTGGGATCAGCAGCTCATACCAATCGGCTTTCTCCATGACCTCCCATACCGCTTCGTACGGAAGGTTCAGGTTGTACCAAGCGCGTTCGTTCTTGAAGCGTTGCAACTCCAGATAGACCGCATCGCGGTCGAAGTACTGTAGATGCACAGGACGCAGTGCGTGGGCTGCCGGGGCTTCGGCCACTACGCTGGTGTCCCGTGTGGGTCCTGCAATTGTTTGGATGCGTGGGAACCAATCCAGTTCGATCGGTGGTCGGCCTTTTTCCTTGCGATGGTGTAGCGTGATGCGCATGTCGCGCTTGAAGTCCACGTTCTCCTTCACCTGCACGATCTTCAGCTTGGCCTTGTCCAACTGCACCGTGGGCATCACGGGCAACAGGAATTCCTCCATCGCGCTATCGTTCCGTGGCAAGCCTTCTTCTTCGAGGAAGCGCTTGAACTCGGTCATATAGTCGGCGCGGATGCCGAATACGTTCAGCGTTTCGAGGGTCGGTACGTAGGCGGGCGTGGCTTGATCCGGGCGTTGGTCGGGGTCCAGTTCGCGACTACGCTTCAGACTACGGTCGTAGCCCCTCAATCGCACACCGCGCCCGAACAATTGGATCACCTGAGAGCCTTCGCTCCGGCCGATGTTCATCAAGCCCATGCAGCTTACGCGCCAACTGCTCCACCCTTCGGTGAACTTGCGTGCGCCGATGAGCAGGTTGATGGCGGAGCCCTTGTCGTTGATGTCCCTGAACAATGAATTCGAGAAGTCCTTCTCAACGCCAGGGATCCTGTGCTCTTGGCATAGGTCGAAGAGCTTCTTCTCATCGCCCACGTTCACCACGCCGAAGTAGTCGGCGTTGCCCACGCGAAGACCCAACTCCCCATCTGTGCCTTTCAAGCGGTCCACATGCACCTGGGCACCAACGAGCGCATCGTTGAAGAAGCGCTTTAGCAGGTCGGCATAAAGTGCCCCATAGTCGGTAACCCGGCTTTGCAGATAGCCGAAGCGATTGCGGAAAATGTTCTGGTCGTTCGTGTCCTTCAGGCCGTCGAGACCGGTCAGCAGTTCGCGCAAATGGCGGGTGCTTTCGGTTGCCTCTCCGATGAACGTGGTGAAGAAACGTACGATGTCCAACACGTCACTGGTCTCTCGGCCGCCTTCCTTGCGCACGGCGTTCACACTGCTGCCTACGAATACGAAGAGCGGCTTAGCGATGTTGAACTTGGCCGCATCGCCGCGGTGCTCTTCCCAGATCAGCGTCTGCTGGTAGAAGGCGAGCAAGCTACCCGTGAGGTACTTCCGCGTGTAGGTGTCGTCCCGGTGCTCTGGCACGTTCAGGATGTAGTAGTCCTTGCCGTAGCCATCGCGGTGGAACCACCGGTAGCTATAGTCAAAGAGGATGCTCTTGCTGTACTCGGTGAGCAAGCTTTGCCGCTTGGCACCCGCAGATGCGCTTACGGCCTGGCCGAACGTGGCGCTGTACTCGAAGGCGAAGCCTGCCTTGCTCAACACATCGCGCCGGTCCTTCCACTCGTCGCCCGCGACACCGCGATGACCTTCGTCGATGAGCACCAAGTTGTCCTGCTCGAAGGCTTCTACTGCCACGGTCTTATCGCCATGGTCGTCCTTCAACTTGGTGATCTCGATCACGTCGATCACCTCGCCTTTGAACGCTGAACCACCGGTGCGATCAAAACGCGCCGCATCGATACCGCTGAGCGCGAACTCCTGCAAATGCTGGTTCGTGAGCCCCTCGTTCGGTGTTACCAGGATCACCCGGTTCACGGGTTTGCGGTGGTGGTGCTTCGTCCAGTGCTTGTGCTGCAGGATGTTCACGTGCATCAGCAGCGTCTTGCCGCTGCCGGTGGCCATCCAGAAGGCGATCTTGTTCAGTTCACCCAACACGAAAAAGGGCACCTGCACGTTGCTGTCGTTGCGCGCTTCACGATCCAGCGGGTCGTTCCAGCGTTCCGTGTAGGCGTTCAGGCTCTTGAGTAGCGCGGAAGCATCGCCGTAGTAGCGGTCCAGGTAGTGTTCGGTGAAGAGCAACGCGAGGTACTGGAAGTACTTCCACTTCACTACTTCGCCGCGCTTCCCGGTTATGGCCAGTGTGTGGGCGGTGAGGTTCCGGTCGTAGTCCAACAGTTGGCGCTCATTCACACCATTCGTATGCGTGAAGGCACGGGCCTTCAGGTGGTCGTGGTAGCGGCTCTCGTTGTTCTCGTCCCAGCCTTCATACAGGCTGCCGGTCATGCCATCGGCGAGAGCCTCCAGACCATCCACACCGAATTGATGCAGCAACCAGCGGTTCAGAACAAGCGCTTTGCCCAAGGCGGCGCTACGCGGGGCAGCAGCGCCACTAGCAGGTCGACCTCTTTTAGCCATGGCTATCGGGGATCGGGCCGCGCGGGTGACATGCTGTCCAGGAAGGCCTGGGAATCTGTGAACAACGTTCGGGCATTTTCACGCGTAGCTGTTGTCTTCCACATTCTGATGTAAGCACGACAACAGGCAGCGTGTTGGGATACCGATTGCGCCGAGCTATCGATCACGCGCTTACAACTGGCCTTCATCGCTGCTCCAGTCCCCTTCGCGAGCATAAGTTCGTAAGTGATCCCGATCTTCACGATGGCCTCCGCCCGCGCACGGAAAAGCTCCCGGCGATAGTTGCGGTCATCCAGCTTGAAGAAGGCAATGGTGATACGTGCCCGTTTATAACCCATCGTGCCCTTCTTCTTCTTGGGCATTGGGACGATCCCGAAGAAGTCGATCAAGTCCTCCGGATCGTCATCCCATCTCCCTACAGGGCAGATCAAGTAGGGCTTCTCCTTCTTCAGCATAGCTACAGGGTCCACGCCCTTCAGATCGTGGGTTCCGGCAATGGGGAACATATTGCTCTTCAGATCACTGTTGCAGCGCGCGCAGGCCATGCTGTAGTTCAGCAGGTGATAGGGCAGCAGGTAGTAACCATACTTGCCCGTAGGGTCGGGCTTCACCTTAACTGGCTTAATGCCTTCCTTGTCAAGATCTGCAGGCACCGGCCAGTCCTTCAAGGCGCTCTTGGGCCTGAAGTGCTCGATGTCCATTTCCTTCTTCGCTTCCAAGGCGCGCTCACAATACGCGCACTTGTTAAATTGCAACGCGAAGTACACGGACTTCACTGGTGTCCAGTTACCCTTGGCCTCATTGTAGTATCCGGCTTTCTTGAACGCAGCGGTACGAGCAGCCGCATCAACCAGCCAAGGTGCTTTCCGGCGCGCCCGGCCACCCGGCTTTAAGGGCTTCTCCAATGCTGCGACAGCCGCCTGCAACTTGTCGTGATCGGTATCGTAGCGGATCATGCCTTCTTCTTTTCAAGTCCAGTGCTCCACTGCTTCACCAGCTTCTCGGCGGCTCTCCGATCGCCCATGCCAGCTTTGCGCGAGAGGTCCTTCAGTGCCGATTCCTGCACATCAACACGCGTGCTGCTCATGTCGAAGAAAGAGGTGACCAACACTTGGTCAGCATCCAAGCCATGCACGGCTTCGCGGATGCGGTGCGCCATGGTTACCTTATTGGGGCCCTGCTCCATTTTGATGATGTTCATCCACTCCAGTGAACCCACGATCAATGGGCTGTGGCTGGTAACGATGAACTGGATCTTCTTCAGCGCATTGGCCAGTTGGGGCAACACGGTCATTTGCCATTTTGGGTGTAGGTGCAGATCGATCTCGTCCACCATCACCACACCCTTGTTATCCGTCAGCTCGGTGTTATTGGGGCAGGTACGGCACACATGGTAAAGCAAGTCGCCGATCCACCCGAGGTAAGCGCGGTAGCCATCGCTCAGCGCGGGGAATGGAATGAATGCCTTGCCTTGGCGGAACCCGTACTCCCCCAGCTCCATCTTACCGGTAAACGTGTAGCCACTACCCTTCAGTAGCTGATTGATGATGGTGTAGACTTGCTTGCTCCGGCCAGCGTTCTCCTTTGGCAGCCAATAGCTGAGTGGCACCAACGAATAGGCTTCCTCGAACAAGCTGCGCACGCGTTGCGCACGTTCGAAGCTGGTGACCTGGCGCGCGCCGATATCCACGTTCTCTCTCCGTTCGGTGCGCCGTGTGGCACCGTAACCGACGAAGAAGAAGCTCTCACTTTCCGAACTATAGATCGGCTCCCATGGCCGCTCGTCCCTACCTACCCAATTCACACGTTCCACTTCGCCTCTGCGCACTACCACGGACCTGCTCTCAAGGCGCAATTCCTTGTACGCTCCGTGATGATCCTGCGGGTGCAATATGAACGTTGCCCGAATATTCGCCACCGCTGCCTTCGATTCGCCCGGCGGACCGCGCCTGATCAAGCGGTAGATCGGCAGGTTAGCATCCTGTACAGCAGGTCCCAGCGCAGCAATGGCAAGGGCCTTCAAAACCGTGGTCTTGCCGCTGCCGTTGTCGCCTAGCAGCAGATTCACGTTCGGCAGGTTGGGCTTGGGCATGTCCAACTTCTTGAAGTCGGTATCCGGGTGCAACAGCACCAGGTCCTCCTTGGCTTCCTTGAAGGTGCGCAGGTTCGTTATGCGGAGGCTGTCTATGTACATGGCCGTGGGCCTTAGGTGCTTGGGTTGGTTCGAAGTTAGACTCGCAGCGCGAACATGATCCTATCACATGACCAAGTCCACATGTACTAATGCTTGCTGGCAGGCTGCTGCTTAAGCACCTGATTGAAATAGGTGACATCAGTCAACGCGCGCGGCTGATTGCCGTCGCGCAGCTTGCCGCGCACCATAACATAGGTATCTTGCTCGTGATGGGCTTTCCAGGCTAGATCGTAATCATCTGGGCCAAGTGTCACTTTAGCTCGCACGGGCTCCTCCACGTCATGCAACTGCAGTTTCAGGATGACGTCTCCTTGCCTTCGGCCATCTGTCATCTCGCCCTTCAGGTCCTCCACCGTGCCGATATACTCCTCTTCCTTCAGCTTCGGCTTCGGTCTAAGCGCTGCATACAACTGCTGGATCCTGGGGAAATACTCCGGTCTCACGATCACACGGCTCTTGCGCAGGTCCTTTGGTGCAGGAAGCGAAACCGCCCATTGCACCTGTAGGTCCAAGCCATGCTTGCCGGCCGGATCTTCGAAATAGGTGAGGGCCTGTGCCAAGTTCGCTGAGACGATCGGTGCCTCCTCTTTGGAAATGCTATCCACGAAATCTGCTTCGCTATCCTCCTCGATCGCCTTTACAATGCTCTGCACACCGCGTAGCATAGCCATGGAGGTCTTACGCACCAGCGGCAGTTCCGCATCACCAAAGAGGGTGGGGTCACCTGCTTTATCCAGGCTGTTCAAAGGGCATGAAACATTCAGCACGAAACTGCCTTGTTCCGTGTGGTTGAACCGGGCCATGTCCAAGACCTGTTGGGCTTCCGCGATGCTCATGCGCGGATGGTAGGCCTTGGGTCTCACGGCAGTGGTAGCCGAGGATAGGATCACCAACTGGCTGCCTTTGATCGCCGAGAGCGCATAGCCGAGAGGAATGCCCGGATGTTCGGCGTGCTCTTCGAACAGGCGGAAACGGTATGTGTCCTCATGAACCCGCTGCACATCACCGGCCACTATCAAGGCCTCGCGCTCTTCGATCTCAGCAAGCCGTTGCAATGTGATGGCAATAGACTCCCAGTAACCGGGATCCATGCTGTCCATCGGAAAGACCAACTGGCGCGGCGCATAGGTCGGGTTGTTCAGGACGACCAAGCCATCCTGCACGGCTTCCTTCAACTGCACCCAGCCCGTCGCTGTGGCATAGTCGCGTAGGTTCAGCGGGGTGATATCCAGTTGCTCCGGCTTCATGGCGCTAAGTAGTCTATGGAGGCGTTCGTATGCGACAATCGTGCTGCTAAGTTCTGTAGTTCTACTGGGCTGAACACTTGAGCCTTGGGAAGATGTACCGTGACCCCGGTTGAATTCGTCGTGGCCGGTGCATTGCGTAAGCTCACCCAGTAGGCGCAGCGTTTCAGAACCAATTGGTCAACGCTGTGTAAGAGCCAATCCGTATCCGCCTTTGGCAGGAAGAGGACCACCAGAATACGATGCGGCGAAACCGTTGGCTTCCTTAGCTGTTCGTACCGGTGGATGCCTTTCAGGTCATAGCTGACATGGGTAGTGGTCTCAGTAGGTGTCTGCCAGGTTGCTTTCAACTGAATGTCCAGGGGGAGGTCGGTTATGGTCCCTCCACCGGTGAAAGGACCCCAAGCGCGAACCATGGCATCTACGCCGCGATTATCCTCATGCCTACCGGAAACGGTACAAGACATACCCGCCTTGGCTGCCACCGCATGCAGGTAGGCGTAGCTCAACTCACTTTCGATATCCAGTAACGTCAGCCCACTCATGTCGTTTCGCTTAGATTCAGTTTCTCTTTTAAGTACAGCACTCACACATCCTTCCCCTCCCACATCCGCTTCAAAAACTCCTCCTCGATCAGCCGCACCTTCCAGTGCTCAGGTTCGGTGCGCAGGTTCTCCAGGGTGTTGTCGCCGTTCACGTAGATCAGGTCGAACTCCATGTCGCGCGGGTTGTACTGGCGCTTCTTGAAGAAGGCCTCCAACGCCGGGTTGTCCTGCTCGGCGGTCTTACGCCAGATGATCAGCACCTTCTCGCCGCTCAGCAGTGCGCCGGTTACCACATGGAAGCCGCTCATCCATTGGCGGTGGTGTACCACCAGGCCGATCAGGTAGTTGAAGGTCTCGACCAGATCGATGCGCTCCTCTTGCACCTCGTTGTGGCGGGTGATGCGCAGGCGGTAGTTGAAGGGGTCGGCGAAGCTGCGCACGTTCAAGAGGCTTTCACGACTTTCCACATCCAGCGCGTAGTGCAGCAAGTGGTCTTCGGCAAAGCCGTCCCGTCCGTTGCCGAATAGCTCGGCGCTGGCTTTGTGGACTTGCAAATTGTTCAGCACATCCTCGTAGCTCTCCAGGCGGATGGTCTTGAAGCACTGGCTGATGCCCACGCGCCCCTCCGGCTTGCCCTTCTTCCATTTGCGGCTGTGTGACACTTTCTGCATGCGCGGCTTGGTCACGCTCTCGAAGTATTCGCCCATCTCCACAAGGATGTACTTGCGATGACCACCATCGTCCCTATTTAGTTCAACGACTGCATGACCTGTCGTGCCCGAACCAGCGAAAAAGTCCAACGTCGTCGCTTGTTTGGTCTGTTTTACCCCAGCCAACATTAGAACGTGATTTACGAATGCAATGGGCTTCTTTCCGTTCCGGAACTCCACACCACCTTCATCTGTGCTGCGATTGAAGTGCTTCTCAAAGTCCAATAAGTTGGCGTATGGCACCAGCTTCGTGTCTGCCCTGTTGGTTGGCACTCCTTGGAAGTAGTCCCCGTTTCGTCGACGTGAGCCCGCCTCCGGCAAAAGGAAGTGGCGATAGCCCAAACCGTCGCTACCCATGTCAGGAACTTGAAAGAGGTATCCCGCATACCGAACTGCCAATGGTTCAAGATGAGCCACATAGAACCGGCCGCTCGAATTCCCTTCGCGCAAAGTGCCTCGAATGTTTATTCGATTGAATGCTGCCGTGTCAGGGTCAACCTGCTCAACCTGATATTCGCCTGGAGCGAACGCCTTGACCTGCTTACCTCCTAGTACAAGTATTTCTGTGGCATTTGCGTTTGGAGCTACAGTCCACTCATACTCCTCGATTGAGGTGTTGTCCTCAAGACGTTTGGTTGGGACATGGTTAACCGAACGACGATAGGCCGGGAGGTACTCAACAACCTCATGAATTGCTTTGTCCCCCTTAAGTATGCGGTTCTCGTGTCGAACCTTCACGGAAAAGTTGCTGATGTACATGTCACTTCCGTACAACTCATCGAGCAAGTCCAAGAGGCGTGATAGTTCATCTTCGTTTATGCTGGCATACAAAGCGGAATCGGGTGCTTGCGTTGCGCGTGCAAGCGAAACGCGGTCGTGCATCATCGCCAACCAAGTAGAATGCTGGTAGTTGTCTTTGTATGGAAATCCGTCTTCACCGGTGTTGTATGGCGGATCGATGTAGATGCACTTGACCTGCTCTTCGTAGCGCGCTTGCAGCAGCTGTAACGCTTGAAAGTTCTCGCTGTGGACTAGCAGGCCCTCGGTTTGCTCATCGAGATTTTCGATGTTCGCAATGACGCGATTCCGCAGACTCTTGTCTTCCTCCTTTGCTACAGCGAAGTACTTGGTGTCCAGCACCAAGTATGGGTTCGCTTCCAGAAAAGGCACGGTTAGAGGCTCGCTATAGCCCGCGATGTCTTGGATGTGAAAGAGCTTCTTCCATTCCTCACGTTGAGCGGCGTTGGCAGCGATCTCAGCGTACAGTTCCTTGGGCACGCGGTCCAGCGTAATGCACCAATTGGTCTCCACCACGAACTTCTTCTTCAGCCACAGCTTCTTTTGGAAGTTCTCCAACTGCTCTAGGAATTCGATCACCGGTGTGGCGGCTGCCTTCAGAGCCTTTACGGTGCGCAGTTGGGCGGCGTACTTGTGCTCGTCGTCCAGGTGCAGATCGTCCAGCAGCAGCACTTCGTTCTTGATGAAGAAGTCCAACTCGCGCCGCAGGAAACCGCCGAGGTCCTTGTGGATGAAGTAGTCGAAGGT
>Ga0105044_10015442_pt1 | contig 10317 bp, 9 predicted proteins | sample MAT01_FD_78092 | JGI IMG/M metagenome (GOLD analysis project Ga0105044, IMG submission 78092) | Freshwater microbial communities from Lake Fryxell liftoff mats and glacier meltwater in Antarctica - MAT-01 | ecosystem: Environmental > Aquatic > Freshwater > Ice > Liftoff microbial mat | place...
CGGCTGGCAGCGGCAGCCCATGGCATTGACCGTACAAGAAGTCATGGAAAGCGTTTTAAAAAGGGTTCTGAAAACGTTCAGCTCGGTCAATGGCTGCGGACGTACAGATGCCGGCGTACACGCAAGTCAGTATTTTTTTCATACCGATTTGGTAGAAACGGATCTGGATGAACTGCTGTTTAAACTCAATCGCACCCTGCCACCAGACATCACCGTTTTTGCAATAATACCAGTCCATGAGCGGGCAAATGCTCGTTTTGATGCGATCCAGCGCGGTTATGATTATTTTATCCACCTTCGAAAGGATCCCTTTTTGCAGGCTGGCAGTGCTTTGTATTCGGATATGAATCTGGATATTCAGCGCATGAAAGCAGCGGTGGAGTTATTGCCGCAATACGAGGATTATTACGCTTTTTGCAAGTCGCCGGCGAGCTTTAAACATACCATTTGCCGGGTCAGCGCCGCCCATTTGTGGATGGATAAAAGTGGAGAACGCCTTCGATTTCAGATCAGTGCCAACCGATTTTTGACCGGCATGATCCGGATCATAGTCGGCCGCTTGTTAGAAATCGGCACCGGCAGGATGAGCATGGAAGCATTTGAAGGCCACCTGCGCGACAAAAAAACACCGCGTATTATAACTGGAGCGCATCCACAGGGGCTTTATCTGTCGAAAGTGGTGTATCCTTACCTGGAGTTGCCACCAGGGACAGTGTTTGGCGGGGTGGAATCAGGGGATTGGGTTTGAGTTGAAATCCTCGGCATTTCTTTGTTATTTTGATCGAAATACGATTCATTAAACCCAAGAATATAAGTGCTGTTTCTTAAAGGAGATGTTACGCTGGTGCGTTGAGGATGGGTTTGATCCTTGAACCAATCAATTCAATCGATTGCATCAATTTTTCATGCAGGACTTCTGCCGTATCCATCTGAAACGTAAGCCTGGAAATGCCCCTCGGTGGTGTTGGCCACGTAACCCAAAGAATGCAAACTCACTTTCAATTGCTCCGGGCCATAGCCGGCCTGTTTCCTTGACTCGCTATAAAGATCAATCCCCTACTTCGGCTGACTTGGCCGCACCTCAATCTTACTTGGCAAAGTACGAGGATTCATTTTCAACAGATCTACTACTAATTGTCCAATGTCTTCAGGCTGGATTTTCCAGGCATCTGCCGCATTGGGTTCGTGGTTGTTGAAATGCGTAGCCACTGAGCCTGGCATAATGGTGGAACATTTGATTCCAGCTTCACGCAGGTCGAGCATGACTGCCTGGGTGAAACCCACCAAGCCAAACTTGCTGGCGTTGTAAGCGGAAGCGGAGGCAAAAAAGTTAGTGCCTGCCAAACTGGCTATACTGATAAAATAGCCCTTGGATTGGGTGAGCGCATCCAACGAAGCCTTGAGACTGTAAAAAACACCTGTAAGGTTGGTGTCTATGGTCTCGTGCCATTGTTCCGGCGTAAGTGAGGTAATGGGTGCGAAATGGCCCAGCCCGGCATTTGCGATGAGTACGTCCAGACGTCCAAAAGCTTCCAGGGTTTTGCCCACCGCATTTTTCTGCGCGTCAAAATCTCGCACATCGGCTACGATGGCGATCAGTTTCCCGGGCCCAATCTTCGAAAGTTTAAGGGCCGCCGCATCAGCAGCTTCCTGATGGCGACTGGTAATGGCAACGTTCATCCCTGCTTGGAGCATACTTTCGGCAATGCCGTAGCCGATACCTTTGCTGCCCCCTGTGATAAGGGCTGTTTTTCCGTTTAGATTATTCATAATCTGCTAAACACCGCAATAGGGGAATGGTTGAAAGGGTAAACGGCTAAGGGTTACTTAAAAAATGCATTGAAAAACCCGACCGTATTCCATAGCATGCCGCCATTTCCCAAAATATTTTCAAAAACCAATTAAGTTTGCAACCAAATCATCACCCAAACAAATACAATCCTATGCAATTCAGAATCTTGACCCTAATTGGCCTGCTCAGTTTTTCCACCCTGCTCTTCTTTTGTAAAAAAGACGTAGAGCCAACGCCGGAAAGCCCTTTTTTCGATTTTTTCAACGACGCGTCGATCTCGATCGATACGGTTGTACAGAATGCTGATGCCTGGGAATACGGCTTTAGTTTTACCCCGCTTAAAAGTGGAAAAATCACCCAATTTAGCACCAAAATACCGGCAACTGGTAATTTTACAGCTACCCTTTGGGATCTTTCCGGTGCCACTCCAGTGATCATGCTGTCAAAAACGGTCAATTCCGCTGTATTAGATGGCGTTGCGTCTACCGACATTCCTGAAATTGCACTGTCCAAAGGGACCAAATATGGTATTACGGTATTATCAAACTCATTTTATCGGATAACGAAACCAGGCAATGCAACTTTCGACTTCCCTAAAACCATTGGCAATATCCGCATAGACGGATTCCGTGAAGTGGTAAACAACACCAGTGCGGCCACCTTCCCAACCATGACAAACGATACCCGGGTGGCCCCTTGTGTGAATGTTATTTTTATTGCCGATTAATGATGCTCCATCGTTGTGGACTCCTATTCTTGGTTCTTTTGGCCTCCTGGAAAGTACAAGCCCAGCAGCGGCAGCTTGATTCACTGCTAAACCTGGAAAAAACTTACTTGCAGGAAGATACGATCCGGGCAAAACTGCTCAATGATCTTGCTCGCAGGTATTATGCCATAGATCCAAACATTGGGATTAAGTTCGCAGAAAAGGGGGTTCAACTTGGTGCTAAACTTTCCGACAAAAAATGGCTCTCCAGTGCCCTCAGTGCAATGGGCGGCAGTTATTTGACGCTGAACGATTATCCTTCCGCACTCGAAAACTACCAAAAAGCACTCGAAATCAATGAGCGTATCGGGAATTTGCAAGGCATCGGCAACAATTACAACAACATCGGACTGGTCTATTATTCCATCTTTGATTATCCAAAGGCTTTAGAATACCATCAGAAAACGCTCAATATCAATGAACGAACAGGAAATAAAACCGGTATGGGCAACAGTCTGGGTAATATCGGCAATATTTACAATGACCTGCATGACTACCCAAAAGCCGTGGAGTACTACGAAAGGGCTCTGTCCATCAGCGAAAACACCAACAACCTCCAAAGTGTGGCGGGTAATCTGGTCAACCTCGGCAATGTGTACACCAAGCTTCAGAATTATAAAAAAGCGCTTGAATACAAGCAAAGTGCGCTAAAAATCAATGAACAACTGGGGAATCAACCCCGGATTGCCAACAATCTGGGAAACATTGGCAACGTGTATATCCTCTTGGAAGATTATCCTTCAGCCATGCAATACCATGAACGCGCACTGGCAATCTCAGAGAAAATCAATGATAGAAAAGGGGCCGCTTTCAACTATACCAGCATCGGGAATGTCCATTTTTTGCAGAAAAACTACGGCAAAGCCATAGATTATGAACTGAAAGCGCTTGATCTGGCCAATGCTACCGGATCGCTAAGTACAGCCAGTGAGGCGCTGCTCAATCTTTCGCAAATTTATGAGGCTACCGAAAAATTTGACAGTGCATATCTCGCTTATACAGGCCATATCATACTCCGAGACAGCATGAACAATGCGGAGAAGGAAAAAGAAGTGACCAAAAAGACCTTACAATTTGAATTCAGCAAAAAAGAAGACTCGCTGCGACAACACCAGATCATTACAGACACCAAACTTGAGCAACAAACGCTGATCGCAGCCAAACAGCAACAAGAACTTGCGTACAAACAGATTGCGATCAACCTGGCCAATAAAGACAAGGAGTTGCAGCATCTGGCCTACTTGAAATCTCAGGCCGATTTGCAATTTGAACAGAGCCTTACCCGAGAAAAGGAAGAACAACTGAGCCTGGCAGAGAACGAGAAAAAACTGCAAATCACACAGGTTAGCCTCCAGAAAAGTCAACTGGAGCTTCAGGATAAAGCCCTGCAAACCCAAAAAACGCAGCGGCTTTTTTTTCTTGCAGGAATTATCCTGTTGTCCCTTCTCTCCTTTTTCATTTTTCGCAACTTTCTCAACCAGAAAAAATCCACTCGGATCATCCAACTGGAAAAGCAAAAGTCTGATGAATTATTACTCAATATTCTTCCTGCAGAAGTAGCCGATGAACTCAAGGAAAGTGGCCGTGCCATGGCTCGACAATTCGATGAAGTGACCGTCTTGTTTACTGATTTTGTGGACTTTACAAAAATATCAGAAAACCTATCTCCGCAGGAATTGGTCAGCGAACTGCACCTCAATTTTAAGGCATTTGACGAGATCATCGAACGGCATGGGTTGGAAAAAATAAAAACCATCGGAGATGCCTACATGGCGGTAGCAGGGCTGCCTGTCCCCCTGGCAGACCATGCGCTCCTGGCTGCGCAAGCTGCGCTGGAAATCCAGACTTTTGTTCGGCAACGGCAGAGCGGTCTGGCCAATCAGTTTGAAATTCGGATCGGACTGCACAGCGGCCCAGTCGTGGCTGGTATTGTAGGCGTGAAAAAGTTCGCTTACGACATCTGGGGCGACACCGTGAACACCGCAGCACGCATGGAAAGCAGCAGCGAACCCGGAAAGATTAATATGAGCGGCACTACCTATGCCTTGTTAAAAGATACGCTTGCTTGTGATTATCGGGGCAAGATTACCGCAAAGAACAAGGGAGAAATAGACATGTATTTCTTAAGGTAATCGGAGGTTGAGCACTCCTATGCTGCGTAGATTCTTGTCGAGCATGCGACTTTATGAAGCAGGTCTAAAGAAACCTTCTAATTTTGCCCTTGAAAGGCAGCTCACCCCTACCCGATTGCTTCAAGTCTTATCACGCTTTCCATGAAAAACAGCCTGAATTTTTTCCCCAATCAAATCGATTCCGCCCAAGCCCGGTTGAAAATTACCGACGAAGCAGAAGCTTGTGCATCAGTGCTCTTGGCTTGTCGACGCGCAGATGAAATCGATGGGGCAGGCGGGACTGCGGCTTTTCTTGCCACCCTAAAAAGTCGCAATATCTTCATTGGATACGATCCGGAGACCCTTATCGAAAAAGCTGGTCAATATTATGCGCAAGCTGGCAGCTCAGCAGCCTTGATAGATGCAGCCATGGATGCCATCCGAGACCAAACCCGGCTACCATTGTTCTACCACTGCCTTGATGTCATCCTCGCAGATGGATTAGTGACACCTCAGGAGCATAAGGTATTTCAGTACTTAATTGGAAGGTTTAAAGTAGAGGAGGAGGTAGCCTTTAATGCGATGGAGGTTTTGGTGGTTAAAAACCAGTTGTAAGCGCTTGTTCTGGATTTTTGGTTCGAGGCGAAAGCGCGCAAATTTTATTTCTCATTATTCCGCCATTCCTTTCTAATTCCAAAAAATTGGCAAGACTATTGCCTAGGAACTGGTAAATAATAACTTTTCACTTCTTTAAAGCATTATTTCATCGTATGAAATCTGATCAAAAAATAATCTTCACCTTGCTTTTAATTTGCGTTAGCGCTTTTGCTTCCGCTCAAGTGACTACCGTACGTCGGTACAACCCAACGGGCAGTTCGACTACCCCCCAGACTTATTCCACCGAATCCTCTGAAGATGCTGCTGCGCGACGCGCGAAAGCACTTGCAAAGGTGCAAGGCAAACCTAGCAGCACTACTTCTGCAAAAGGACTTTCCCCTGCACAATACAGCACGGACGGCCCTGCTCCGGCGCAATACAGCACTGCGCCCAATCCGGCAACCACCTTCACCGTCAATGGCGCAAACGTGGAGCGCAAAGTGCGCAAAGGAGAAGGCCAGGTTGGAGACCTGCTTTTCACCCCGATCATTGAGTTGCATTATGTTCAATTCGCAGTGTATTGCAAGAATACACCTGTGGACAAAGCACCTTCCATTGAAGGTTTAATGTTATTGTGGCATGAAGGCAGCAAATGTCCGGGCGGAGAAGAAGGTGCTTGCTATATCGTCAAGGGCTACGATACCGCAGCAGATGCAAAAGCAGCCGTGCTTCGATTCAAAACCAGTCGCATAGATTGCTGGTACAACCCCGCATTGACAGGAGCTGCTGTAGAGGTAATTGGGGTACGATCGTAAATCAACCTTATGTGTGGTCGCTATTCATTTGCGCCTAAACCCAAGCAGCGCAAAACCCTGGAAAACATCGTGGAAGTCCCGGCGGAACTAGAGCTCCGTTTCAACATTGCACCTACGCAATCCGCGTATGTTATTGCCAATGATTTGCCTACCCGTTTGGAACAGATGGAATGGGGTTTGGTGCCACAGTGGAGTGCCGATGGCAAAAACTTAGGCAAACTTATTAACGCCCGGGCAGAAGGCATCGCAGAAAAACCTTCTTTTCGCGATCCAATTCAGCACAAACGATGCCTTGTGCCCGCTGATAGCTTTTATGAATGGCGCAAACTTTCGGGCGTGCGAAAAACGCCCTACCGCATATTTCTAGAAAATGAAGACTTGCTTTTTCTAGCCGGCATCTGGGATGAGTGGAAGCAGGCGGGTAAAATCAAACGTACGTTTTCGATTATTACTACCACGCCCAACCGCGAGATGTCGGACTTGCACGATCGGATGCCGGTACTTTTGCCTGATGCCGAAGCACAACGACTTTGGCTGTATCCCTTGCCCTTAAACGAGGTGCTTTCCCTACTCCACCCGCCAAAGGATGGTCTGCTTTCCAGGTACCGGGTTTCTGAAAAACTCAACAAAGCAGGGATTGAGGGGCCAGATTTACAGATGCAGGTACCAGAGGAACTGAGCCTTTTTTAGGCTTTTTCTTGCGCTTTTGGGCTTTTTTGATTTACGATCAACAATTAATCAAAAAAATCCCCCTACTCACTTGCTGGTTTCCTTCCAATGTTCGCACCTTTGCCGTACGAACGTTCGGTATATGCCAGTTAAAAAAATTGACAAACAAGAATTATTGCACCGTTGCTGGGAGGTTTTCAATCGGCACGGCTACCACGGCACCTCAGTGAGTATGCTGGCGGAGGCCACGGGCTTGGGTAAATCTGGATTGATGCACCACCATTTGTCCAAAGAAAGCCTAATGCGCGCCGTACTGGAGTATGCCCAGGAAACGCTGCGCAGCAAGGTATTTTCAGTACTGGAAGAGGATCTCCCGCCGGAGCAAAAGCTCGAAAAAATGCTACGCAGACAGAATCGTCTGGTAAAAATGGAGCGCCAAGGCTGCTTTTTTGCGAACACTGCGTTGGAAACTGGTCGCGACGGGCTTTTCAACGAACCCATTCAAATAATTTGGGAAGAATGGAAAAAAGCAGTAGCCGGTATACTGCGTACCATCATGTCGCCAGAAGCAGCGGACAGTACCGCCTATCGCTTGCTGCTGGAGTACGAAGGCGCCATAATTATGTACAAAATCAGCAACGAGGCGCAACACCTCGAGCAATTCATAGCCAGAGCCGTGGCCCTTTTTGGCAAAACAATGCAGAAAAAATCCTGATCATGCAAAAAATCATCCTCAAAGCCATCGGTCTGGGGCTTAACCTCTGGTCTTTGGTGGCCCCCCAACATGCTGCTAAAACTACTGCGCAAATCTTCTCCAGACCTCCTAGACCACAGGTGCGCTCAAAAGAGCGTCAGTTTTTAGACTCCGCTCGGCAGGTACACCGCGAACTCGCCGGACAAAACATCGTGGAATACCACTGGGGGCCTGAGGCTGGGCCGCTGGTACTGCTTAGTTACGGCTGGGCCTACAATGCGGGCCGCTGGAGGCATTTTGTGCCCAATTTGGTCGAAGCCGGTTACCGAGTATTGGCGTATGATCCGCCCGGACACGGTCTTGCGCCTTCAGGCACGATGAATATTCCCGCCAACGCTGCGATTATCCGTGCATTATTGGAATGCTATGGCCCGGCTTATTCTATCGTTGCGCATTCTTTTGGCGGCGGAAGCAGCGTCAATGCCTTGCAAGATCTACCCCGCGCCTTGCACCCACGTAGCATGGTGATCATGGCCGCGTTTAGTTTTGCACCGCGTATTTTCCTGGAGTACAAGAAAGCCCTGGGCCTTTGGTCGCCGCTATACTGGCGCATGATACGCGGGTTTGAAAAACGGGTCGGGTATCCAATAGATCACTATGATTTTGCTATGATGACTGCTGCTTTCCCGCATATCGAAGGACTGCTGGTGCATGATCCCGGCGATCCGGTGACGCCTTATGCGGAATCACGCCGCTACCACGATTTTTGGCCTGGAAGTCATTTGTACAGCCCAACGGAAGGAGGGCATCACCTGGGCACGGCGGGCATTACGCGTGCAGTGCTGGGCTTTGTACAAAAAGGGGAGATTCCAGTCCAGGCAGAGCGGCAAGAGCGGCCTTTGCCTGTGGAACATGAGCTGGTGCAGCACTTTGTAGGGTTATAAGCTATTTTTTTACGATACCGAAATCTTTGACTATTTAAAGTAAGCACCTGTTGGGGAATTTTTTGCCGGGCCAAATTACAATCTATGCTTTTCAGAGAAGCTCAACACACTGATATCGTCCAAATTCAAGTTGTTCGAAATTCCGTCCGGGAAAACACTTTGTCTGATCCAGCCCTTGTTTTGAGGTCGGCATGCACGGGAAGGATGAAGTTAAATTTGAGATGCGGCATGAGGAATGGGTGCGATTGGCGATGAAATAACGAAGCGTAAAGTCAGCTCCGGATCCTTCGCTGCGCTCAGGATGACAAGGGAGGATTGTAGTATTTTCCAAAAACACGCGGGGTACAAGCAAGAAAACAGTCAGGACGATCAGGAATGAAATCTCTTTCCTATGAGCCCTTAGGCATCTTCCCGCCCCTTCCCACTGCCCCTTTCCCAAACCTATCCCGAATCTTATCCATAGCATCTAACAGCCGCGACTCCTTTTCCGTGTTGTCAAACAAATTGAGTTGGGTAGAGCCCTGCACCAATTCACTAAAACGCACCCCTACGAGCCGGATGGCCTGACGGCGTTCGTACAAACGGTCGAACAGGCTTAGGGTGTGTTCCACCAGCGGGACGTCTTGTGCCGTATAGGAGATTTTAGCTTGTTTGGTAAACGTGTTAAAATCCGCATAGCGCAATTTCACCGTGACGCAGGCTGTGAGTTTTCCGAGGGAACGCAGTTGATAGGCCAATTGTGCCGTTTGTTTTCGGATCTCGTCGTGCAAAAAGCGCATTTCGATGGTATCGGTGTGGAAGGTGCGTTCGGTGGAAATCGAATCCTGTTCGCGGTAGGGTACCACCGGACTGTCATCTTCTCCATTGGCTTTTTTCCACATGATGAGGCCGTGTTTGCCAAATTCTCGCTGCAATAGACGCGGGGGAACCTCGCTCAAAATCTGACAAGTACGCACGCCCATGAGCGAAAGGCGGCGCTCCGTTTCCCGGCCAATTGAAGGGATTTTACCCACCGATAGTGGCGCAAGGAAAGTCCTTTCTGTACCAGCCTGGATCAGTTTGGCTCCATTGGGCTTGGCCTCCCCGGTGCCTACTTTCGACACGGTTTTATTCACCGAGAGCCCAAGCGACAAGGGCAGACCCGTTTCTTTGATGATACGTTGGCGTAGTTCGGTGCTCCATTTCCAGCAGCCGATGTACTTATCCATACCCGACAAGTCAAGGTAAAATTCGTCGATTGAAGCTTGTTCATACAAGGGCGCCTGATCTTCGATTACTGCCCGTACTAGCGCGGAGTGTTTGGAATACGTTTCCATGTCGCCGCGCAGCACCAAGGCGTCGGGGCACAATTGAAGGGCTTGCCGCATGGGCATGGCCGAGCGTACCCCGAATGCGCGGGCTTCGTAACTACAAGACGCCACCACACCCCGGTTGCTGCTGCCGCCAATGAGTAACGGTTTTCCGCGCAGACTGTCGTTGCGCAGTTGTTCCACCGCAACGAAAAAAGCGTCGAGGTCTAGGTGAAGGATGGAGCGGCTGAAGGATTGCATTATTTGAAGGGGTTTCCTGTTTTATATTTTTCTGTTTAAAATGGCAAAGCACTTCGAGCCCTCAGCCTTCATACCGCCCATCCACCCGATACGCCAAACGCTCCATGCTATGCGTTTCCAAACTCACAAACCCAAAATCCGAGGTAAGTCGCCCGCGAATCCGATACACCCCACGCCCCCGAAAAGGCGTTTTTTTGACCTGATCTGGGAAATGAACCGTATCAAAAAATCGCCCCTCCATATCGAGCCAGGTGCCAAATTGCATGAGTTCCCCCTTGACGGTGCGTGTGTCTTTTCGGCAGACGTAATAGCCCGTCATCATGACCAATTTATGGATGTGCTCGGCTATCTCGCGGGCCAGCAGGCCAAAATTTTCGAC
>Ga0105044_10015445_pt1 | contig 10315 bp, 6 predicted proteins | sample MAT01_FD_78092 | JGI IMG/M metagenome (GOLD analysis project Ga0105044, IMG submission 78092) | Freshwater microbial communities from Lake Fryxell liftoff mats and glacier meltwater in Antarctica - MAT-01 | ecosystem: Environmental > Aquatic > Freshwater > Ice > Liftoff microbial mat | place...
AGCGAGTCTGCGACCACTTAATAGCTTGGTCGGTGGCGCGGCGTGCGCCGCCAAGCATACCCGCGGAAAGGGTGCAGCGGCCATAGTTAAGGCAAGAGAGGGCGATTTGTAAGCCGCGTCCTTCCTGGCCGAGGAGGTGATCTTTGTGAACGCGAACGCCGTGAAAACGAATGCGGGCCTGCCACGTGCCGCGGATGCCGCACTTGCTGCGGTTTTTCTGGAAGATCTCGACACCGGGCATCTCTGGGTGAAGGATCAGGGCGGAGATTTTGCCTTTGCCATCGGGGCGTTTCTCGCGGGTCATGACGGTGAAGAGGCGGGAGAGTGCGCCGCTGGTGGCCCACTTCTTCTCACCGGTTACAATGTAGTAATCGCCGTCTTTCTCGAAGGAGGTCTCCGCGCCGCCCGCATCGCAACCGACATTGGGTTCGGAGAGGCAGAACGCGCTGAGCCAATCTTTGGCGAGGTGGGGGAGCCACTGTTTTTTCTGCTCTTCGTTTCCGAAGAGCATGACGGCCTTACAGCCGATGGATTGGTGGGCTGAGACCATAACGGCGGTGGAGCCGCAGTACATGCCGATCTTTTCGAGCACTCGGTTGTAGGATGTAATTCCCATGCCCAGGCCGCCGAACTCTTTGTGGATGGTCATGCCGAGCACGCCCATGGAAAAGAGCTTATCAACGACCCAACGAGGAATTTCCTGTTCCTGATCGATCGCGACGCTGGGGTGCTCGTTGCGTAGGTAATCTTCAAGACGTGCCAGGAGCTGGTCGCACTCGGCTTGCTCGCGGGGCTCGATAAGGTTGGGGTAGGGGAAGTAATATTCTTCCTTGATATTGCCCCAGAAGAGGTTTTTGACGGGGCCCATTTTGGTGGGCTCGGCACCCAGCCACTCCTCGGCCTCCGCGATTAACTTACGGTCAGCTTCGGAGATGCCCTTCATGTTTTTGATGTCGGCCATAGGTGATTGCTCAGAGCGGGTGTCGTAATCAATGCGGGTAAGCCGTTACCGATGTAACGGTTACAGGAGTGAGACTGGAGGAAGGGAACCGACGGGGTGCATACGGACTCCTAATAGTAGCGAGTGAAGGGTGGCTAGGTGGGGCCTTTGGGCTAGGGCAATACCTCATTTCGTGATTGGCGCATGAGGTGAAAGGGCGCGGAGAAACAGCGAACACGGCCTAGAGACCAACAATCTTCTTGTTAAAGGTTTAGCAAGTGAACGAGAAGTGTGCGGCGGCCGGTTCATGCGAAGCTCGGAAAGATTGCCAACGTTCGGCGAGACTCGCGCGTTTGCCTCGGAAGGCGGCGGCCAGAGTGACAAGCATTATCGCGGTGTCGGGAGTCTGGCGATTTCGGTTCATTCTTAGCGGAGTTTATAGCGAGGCGGCAAGCGGTGTAGTATGGCAAGTGCGGAGCGGGGAAGCGGTGGAGGGGTGGACACGGCCATCGCCGGGGCCAAGAGCGTTACGGCAGGGGAGCATAATATAATTAAAAACCCCCGGCTCGTAATGCGAGCTGGGGGAGGAAGTGTGTGTGTGCGGCGTGCTGCTGCTAGTGGTTGTGTGGGATTATTATGTTGCGGCCTAGCGTAGCGAGTAGGTAGTACGAGTAGGTGTTGCGATTAGGCATTACGGCGGCGGCGTATACCGACTAAACCGGCCAGGCTTAGAAGGGCGAGTGAGCCGGGGTTGGGAATAGTGGTGAAGCGATCGAAGTTCGCGTAGCCGGGGGTGCCGTTGGTGCCGCCGAACTGACCGTCACCGAAGCCGGGGTTGCCGTTGGCTTGGAGGGCGGGGCTGGCCGGGATTGATTCGTTGCTGGCGTAACCGCTGTCGGAGATGTAAGCAGCGAAGAAGTCGATGTTGGAGTTAGCGCCGCTGCCGATGGACGCAAGGGGAATTGCGAACTCTCGGAAAGCGGAGGAGTCGTTATTGAACGTGCCATCGAAGCTGACGAAGTTCAGGCTGTTATCAGTGCCGCCACCGGTGAGCTCGAACGAAACAATACCGAAGTTGCCGATGACGATCGCGAAGTCTGCGGCGAAGGGCATGGCATCGTCGGCGTTGAGCGCGAGGTTAGAAGCACCCCGGCGTCCGCCATCGCCGTTGTCGCTCATGCCAGCATCAAAGAAACCGCCAGCTCGGGTATCGAGTTCGATGATGACGTTGTTATTGAGCAGTCCGCCCTGGGCGAAACCGATGTACAGGTTGGTGGCATCGCTATCGAAGTAAAGTATGCCCGAGCCGAGCACGCCGCCGAAGCCAGAGCCCGCGCCACGGTATAAATAGCTGTTGGCACCGTACTCGGCGGCTCCCAGCACGCCGTTTACAGTCGCGCCAGCGGGGGTGGTGTCAACGCGGGTGTCGACCAAGCCAGCGTTCGCAAAACCAGCGAGCGCAAGCAACGATAAAGCGGTTACAATCTTCATGCCTTTTCTCTCTTTCTCTTAACAACTGCTCCAACGGAGCGGAACAAATAGGCCGCGGCGACTTTAGCTCACAGGGCAAACCCAGGGTGAGTTTAACCCCACACGGGCGAAGCCGCAAGGGCAGCACGGAAGCGGAATTCCGTATGCATCAATGAGTATAGTGAGCGGCGCGTCAACTACAAAGATGAAAGCGTAGCGCAGACAGAAAGTTTGCTGACGAAGCAGCGATGTAACGGTTACATCGGCCGCTAACGTCCGAATAAGCGCATCGGGCGGCTGTCTTGGTGCCCGCTGGTGCGGGCGGCTGCACGTGAAGCCGAGTTATTCGAGCGGTTGGTCGAGCGCGGCTCTTGGGCTTGCCTGAGAGTTGGGCTGGCCGTTGGCTTGGAGTTTGGGTGCGGGGGGAAGCGGGGAGGGGGGCGTGCCGAGGTAGGTGAGTACGCGTTCCATGATGCGCCGGTTGATGGGGCCGGCGGTAGCCGCGCCGTAGTAAGTACGGGTGGCGATTCGTTTGGGGCCGGGATCGTCGATCACGACCAAGACGACGATTCGGGGGCGCTCGGTAGGCCCCGCACCGATAAAGCTGGGGACGTACTGGTGTTGTAAGTAGCCGTAGGGAGGCGCGGGAGGGCGGGAGGTGCCGCTCTTTCCGAACATAAGGTACTTCCAAGGCGTTCCATCGGGGGCGGTCTTGGCGTATTTACGTTCCATGCTCGCACTGACGTACGTGAGCGTTTCGCGGGTCTGCATGGCGATCTTGGAGGGCAGGACTCGATAAATGACGCCGGCGGACTCATCCGCTGCGGGAGCCGTGGTGCGGAGGCGTGGCAGGGTGCCAGCGAGTTGCCCGTCGCGTGCGAAGACGCAGAAGGCGCGGGCCATCTGGACGGGTGTCACACCGACTTCGTTGCCGTAGGCCATCGAGGTGTGGGAGAAGACGCTCCATTTGTCCAGCGATGTAACAATGCCTGCGGATTCGCCGGGGAGCGGGACGCCGGTTTTGGAGCCGAATCCGAACCTGAGGATGGCATCACGAAACTCTTTGGGCTTGAGCAGGGTGGTGCCCTTGATCATGCCGATGTTGGAAGAGTTAATTAAAACTTCGCGCCATGTCATGGTTTCGGCGCCGGTCACGTCTTGAATGGGGCGGCCGGTGGGGGCGACCCATGACCCGCCCTCGGTATCGACAACGCTATCAAGGCGTAAGCGGCCCGTCTCAAGGATTGTCGACCACATGAACGGTTTGAAGGTTGAGCCTGGTTCGTAGATGTCTTCGACGCAGCGGTTGCGGCCCAGGCCCGCGAGCGAGGGTTTGCCATCCTCGGAAACATCAGGGCGAACGATAATATAACGATTGCGAGAATGGGTGATGAGGCCGCTTTTGGCACGCATCAGGGCGGGGCGGGCCTTTTCTTCGGGCGTGGGCTTAGGAATCGGGACCAAGCCGGGGACGTGGCGGTAGGTCTGCGACATCGCGAGGATTTCACCGGTGTTTACATCGATGACGACGGCCTGCCCGCCCTGGGCATCACACTCTTCGACGCCCGATGTAAGTTCGGCCACGACGATGCGCTGTACTTCGAGGTCAAAGCTCAGGGCGAGGTCTCTGCCTGCTTGCGCCCGCTGAATTTGTCCGACCTCGCTCCATAGAGGGGTTCGCGAGGCATCGCGAACGAACCCGATTTTGCCGGGGACCCCCGTGAGTTGAGTATCTTTGCGCGATTCGATGCCAGTTTTGCTCTCGCCCTCCCAGCCATAGATCCCGACAATATTGGCGACTTCGATGCCGCCGAGAAAATCGCGGACCGCGTGATTCTCTAGCGATACGCCGCGGATCTTAAGCTTCTTATCCGCGAGCACCGCGCGGACGGCGTCGGCCTGCTCGGTGGTCATAAGCTCACCGATACTCAAATAGCGGATGAGTTTCTTTGGTTCTAAAGAGATGTCGTAATCGGGGGAGGTGGGGTAAGCAAATGGGTTGAAAGAATCAGGCGCTGTTACGATCTCGGGCGCAGTTACCAGTTCGGCCGCGGCCGAGCTAGCCGCGGTACCGGCCTTCTCGAGGGCCGCGAGGCGGGTCTGATTCTCTGAGATGGCCCACATTAACTTATTGGCGATGGACTCGGCGGAGATGCCCAAGGCATTGCCCAGGGCGACCGAGGTTTTGTCCATGTCCGAGATAAGTGTGGGATCAATGATGACGCGGGGAGAGAAACGGGTGGCGGCCAGCAGCCTCCCGCGGCGGTCAACGATATCGCCGCGTAACGCGAGCTCTTTGCGTGAGGTCACGCGCGGGGTGAGTTGGCTAAGGAGTTCCTGGCTGGGGGCGAGCTGAAGCTGAGCAACGCGCCCCGCGACGGCGACCATAATCACGGTTACACCCGCGGCGAGTGCGAACGACCAGCCGCGAAACGCGCGGCTTGGCTCACCGATGGGGGCGAGCAGCGGAACTGGACTCGCGCCGGAACGGGGAGTGAGTGAGGATTGCACCGGAGATGCGGGTGCCCGTTGGCTGGGTGGTGGGGGAGTCAAGGCTCTTCCTCCCGGGGCTCGCTCAAAGGCTCGCGATCTAAATTAAGTTCCTCGGAAGGACTCTCGAGCTGGGCTTTCACTTGTTCGGCTAGTTCGTCGGGGCTTAAGAGTTCTTCCCCGGCCTTCGCGACGCGAGTAGGTGAGCCTTTGGGCTTTGGCTTAGCTTTCACCGGCACTTTGGCGGGGGTCGCCTTCCCGGCGGTGGGTGCCTTGGTCGGCTTCACCTTGGCGGGCGTCGCTTTGCTGCGGGCGGCGGTGACAGAAGCTAATTCTGGCGTGAGCGAAGGCGGCTTGACCATGGCCGAGGGAGGCCCAACAACGTTGGGGTCCGCGAGCCGGGCCAGTTCGGCTTGCGAAAGCGAGTTCGCGGGTGAAATGGGGTGCAGCTCGATCAGCCCGGAAGTTAACTGCTCAATATTGGGCGGCGTGATGCGTTCGCCGATGCGCGAACGGAGCATCCAGAGACGCTCATCCTGTCGGTTGATGCGGAGCTGGGCTTGCGTAATCTCGCTAAGAGCCTGGGCCCGCTCCTGCCGCAGTGTGAGCAGCCACGCCGCGAAGAGGCTGAACGAGAGGATGAGTACCAGTAACTTCCAGAACACGATCTACGCCCTTTACTACCAAACACGGCCCAAGAAGAGGTCTGTTCGCCGCACTTAAGTTGACTGTAGAGGCCGGTGGGCGATGCTCACCTCGCGCTCGCCATCTTACTGATTATTCGGAAGCAGGATGGCCAAACCCATAGGGAGCGAATCGGGATCTTTAATGAGCGACTTGTTGAGGCGCATGATCTCTTCCGCGCGGCCAGTGCTGCCTAGTTGGTTTCGGGCGATGCTGCTGAGTGTGTCGCCTTTGCGGACGGTGTAGCTGGCTTTGGCGAGCGCGGCGGGCTTTACGAGACTTGCTTGCTTATCCAGTCTTGCTTGCTTTGCCTGATTCTCAAGTTTGGCTAGAGTATCCAAACTATCTATCTTGCCCACCTTATCAGCTTTGGTGCCCGCAGGCTTGCCGATAGTCGCATCGGCGAGCCGAGTGGGCGATGCCTTCGCGGCCGGCTTGGCAGCTTCAAGCGAGGGGATGACAACCTCGGAACCAATCTTAACTTGGCCGCTGTTCCCAAATACCTTGGGATTGGCATCGACTATCTGCTTGAAATACTTGCCATCGCCCAGGTATTGGCGGGCGAGCTTGTAAGCTGAGTCGCCCGCAAGGATAGTGTGGGTGCGGGTTCCTGAAGAAGTTCCTAGCGCGGAAGAAGAGCCACGAACGCCTTCGCTGAAATCGGCTTCAGAGACTGCCCAGCGGTTAGAGAGCCGCCGCGGAGCGATTTGAGTGCCACCGTCAATAGGTTCTTCGACAAGCTGAGCGGCGGGCGGGAGCGAGGAGCGTTCGGAGCCGCGGCGTATGCCGCCGCCGTTTCCTTGCTGGATGGTCGTGGGTTCGTCGATTTCTTCGACCTCTCCTAAAGCGAGGCGGGGGGTGCCGGGCTTAGAAGGCGTCGCGGAATCGGTGGGGAGTTTAGAGCCCGACGGCGCGGCGCGGCCATCAACCAAGGGGTCGACGAGAGGCTCGACCGCTGGTTCGTTGACCGCCCGGGGAACGAGCGCGGGCTCGCCGGGGAGTGCATCGGCCAAGGCGGGGTTGCGCTGCTCGGAGAGGTGATCGCTAATTAATACGGCAACTCCGAGCAAAAAAGTTACGCCAATTATCAACGCTAGTTTGAGTTCACGGGTCACGGCTGCACGCGTCCTTGCGGTTAAATCACCTAGCGATTGCGCCGCTGAAAATTCTGGCCTCGCGGATTTGTCTGCCTACACCGGATCGAGGCGTCCATGCTTCGATCAACGCGGCGGGCGACTTCAACTCTACATTCCGCGAATCCATCCGACTCTCACAATCATACATCCTCACAACCTCATCATCCCAGCAACCGGGGATAAACCCGGAGTATTTCTTCATGTAACCGGCAAACGCAAACCGCGCAGTTTGGCCGATCTAGCCCGGGGGTTGACGTGCACTTCTGCGTCGTCGCCGCGAATGAGTCCGCCCGACAGGTTTTCCCCACCCGCCAGCACCAGCTCCTGCAACGCTCTCTTCACGGGTCGATCTTCGAGTGAATGGAACGTAATAAATACCAGCCTCGCGCCGGGCGCGAGCCAACGGTGGCGGCGGTGCCGCAGGTAACCCAGCACTTCCGCAGTGACCGCAGCCAGAAGTGCTTCAATGCTCCCCAGCTCGTCATTCACCGCGATGCGAAGCGCCTGGAACGTGCGGGTGGCCGGATCGATGCCTCCGGCGTACCCCACAACCCCCCGAACGAGTTCAGCCAAGTGGGTGGTAGTAAGTATCGGTTGCTCGCGACGGACTTGCACAAGTTTTTTCGCGATCCTCCGCGCGTGGCGCTCCTCGCCAAACTCAAGGAGCAGTTTCGTAAGCTCTTCTTCGCTGCTTCCCGCGACTAATTCCGCCGCGGTGACGCCCCGGGAGGTGTCCATGCGCATGTCGAGAGGACCCTCGTATCGGAAGGAGAACCCGCGAGCGGGGGTATCGACCTGAGACGAAGCGAAACCAAAATCAGCGAGAAGTAAGTTGGCTTGAAGCCCCCGTGATTCGAGCGCATAGGGCACCTGCGCGAAGTTACCGTGTAGCGAAGTTAGGTTAATTCCCGCGCAGGCCTGGGAGACTGCTCCACTTGCGACCGAAAGATTGCCACTATCCAGGTCGTTAAGCACCACCGTGCCCTTGGGACCCAAGAGCTGGGCGACGGCGCTCGCGTGCCCGCCCAACCCCGCGGTGCAATCGATAAAGATTTCGCCCTCGCGCGGCGAGAGCAGATCAAGGACGGGTTGCAGCAAGACTGGAATGTGGCCGGACATCAGCAGACCAGAGTATCAGCGGAGGCGGACGGGCTGGAGCGATCGGACCAATGGGTTGAGTCTTGGAGGCAGGGCAACAGTGCAGGCAGTTAGTAGGGAAGGGGCGGGCATGGGGCGTACGCTATCTTCCATGCCCAAAGTTCTCGTTCTCGGTGCCGGGATGGTCGGAAGCGTAATGGCTTTGGACCTCTGCTCGGATTGTGAAGTTGTTTTGGCGGATATTCGGGAAGAGGCACTGAGCCAAGTGCGGGAGACCGCCGCGACGCGAGCCGATCTTGCTCCGATTGCACACCGATTGCGGACGGTGCAGGCCGACCTCTCCGACGCCGCGGCGATTGCCAAGCTCGCGGCTGATTGCGATGTGGTGGCGGGAGCACTCTCCAGCCGCATTGGTTACGGCGCGCTGCGCGCGGTGATCGAGGCGGGGAAGCCATACTGCGATATTTCGTTCATGGCCGAGGATTTTTTGGAGCTTGACGATCTGGCGAAGCGCGCGGGCGTGACGTGCATCACGGATTGCGGCGTGGCACCGGGAATGAGCAATATTCTCGCGGCGAAGGGAGCGGGCATGCTCGCCCCGTGTGAGCGCATCGAGATTTATGTGGGCGGGTTGCCGCGTGAGAGGCGCTGGCCCTTTGAATACAAAGCTGCCTTTTCGCCCGCGGATGTAATTGAAGAGTACACGCGCCCCAGCCGAATGGTGGAGTTTGGCACGGTGGTAACCAAGCCCGCGCTGAGCGACGCGGTGCTTATGAACTTTGACGGCGTAGGAACCTTGGAAGCATTCAACACCGACGGGCTGCGCAGTTTAATTACAACCGTTGGCGAGCGGTACGCCGTGCCGCACATGAAGGAACAGACGTTGCGGTATCCCGGGCACATCGAGCTCATGCGGGTGATGCGGGAGACCGGGCTTTTCAGCAAGGAACCGATTCTATTACGTTCTGCCAGCGAGGGGCCAATGGTGAGTGTGCGCCCGCTGGATGTAATAAGTAAACTTATGTTTCCCAAGTGGACATACGGGCCGGGCGAGGAAGACTTGACGGTAATGCGTATCACGGCCCAGGGGATGAGCGGGGGCGTCCGCAGGCGGTTGTGCTGGGAGTTGCTGGATTATTATGATCGTGAGACAAGCTCAACAAGTATGTCGCGCACTACCGCCTTCCCGTGCGCGATCGTGGCCCGGATGCTGGCTCGCGGAGAGTTTCAAGCTCCGGGGGTGAATCCCCCCGAGGCGTTGGCTGATCAACCGCATTTGGTGGATGCGTTGCTAAAGGAACTGCGAGCACGAGGCGTGACGTACACCCACTCGCGAGAAGAACTGTAAAGAGTCTGGCTTACGGTTGCTTAGTCGCGAGTTTTCTTATCACTCCTTCATTCAACCAACTGCCCAGCACACTACTTACTCTCTATGGCAATCAAAAAGAAATCAACGAAAGCACGAGCGAGCAAGGCCAAGTCTACAAGATGCTGGGCTGGGTACGAGCCAACCCCAGGTGTAACACCAGGGGCGAAAGGCAGTTGCAGGCCTAAAGGAAAGAAATAATAAGCAGACCGATTAGAAAACCACAGTATTCGATTACTCTGAAAAAGCCGCTGGCTGGGTTCGAGCCAGCAGCACGGCCTCAGAGCATGGGCGCACCTTAGTCCCAAGGTGTTTGTTAAGATTAACTTCAAACACCTTCCGCCCGCGAAGAAGCCGCTGCGGGGCGTCGCGGGGCTGGCCTACTAGCCACTCCGCGCGACAAGCCGCGTCTTGGCGTCACGTACGCAAAGGCGATCAGCCGCGATCAACTTCCCGGATTGTGAGTCACTGACTCGTCCGGTGCGCGAAGTCGCAGCTAACATGCGATGGGGCTGACCGGACGCCGCAGGGCGGGCGACGGCGCGCGTACCGCTCGCCATCAGCGTCGACTTTGGCTTTGGTTTTGCGGAAGATGGCCAATGTCCGCGCGGTGACGGATCAGTTGGTTAGGCGCGGTCCGACCACGCGCTACGGCGCGGTGTCGATCCACCGCGGCGGGACTTGCTGCTTGGCGATGGCGGCCTGCCACGCGCGAGCCTTCTTGGTCCACTCGTGGTCCTTGCCGTAGACTTGTTCGTGCAGCGGCAGAGCCTCGGCGATGCTGGCGGCGGCTTGCGGCCACTGGCCCGACTGGGCGAAGATGCGGGCTTGGTCGCGGAGGAAGCGAAGCACGAGCCGCTTGTTGTCGGGCTGATTCGCCTTGTGCCACTTGATGCAATGGTCGATGTCGGCCCGGGCTTCGTCGAGCCGGTTCAACTCGGCGAAGATGGTCGCCCGGTCGCCGCGCCAGACAGCGAGACCCCGATCGTCCACCGGCGTTTGCCGCTGGGCCCAGTCGATGGAAGATTGGATGGAAGCGAGGGCCTTGTCGAGCTTCTCCTGATCGCGCTCGATTCGCGCCAGCCAGCCGTAGTCGATGGCCAGGCTTCGCTGGTCGCGTGGAGACTGATC
>Ga0105044_10015447_pt1 | contig 10315 bp, 7 predicted proteins | sample MAT01_FD_78092 | JGI IMG/M metagenome (GOLD analysis project Ga0105044, IMG submission 78092) | Freshwater microbial communities from Lake Fryxell liftoff mats and glacier meltwater in Antarctica - MAT-01 | ecosystem: Environmental > Aquatic > Freshwater > Ice > Liftoff microbial mat | place...
GGTGCTGTCGTTCGCGTGACGATCGTTCCAGCGCAGCAACAGCTCGAAGCCATCGGTGGACGGGATCCCGACGACCACGCGGGCGAGTGGCTGCATCTCGAGCCGCGCGCGATACAGATTGCCGTCCCACAGGAGCTCGGCGGTCGTGCGCGAACCTTGATCGACCACGCGCGCACCGGGAAACCGGTCCTCCAGCGTGGCGCGTAGCGACATCGGGCCAGTCTAGCGTGCCCGACCGGTTGCAGCCCGCCACGGGCCAGCGTAAGCCGATGCCATGCCGAATCGCCTCGCTGCCGAGAGCTCGCCGTACCTGCGGCAACATGCTGCTAACCCGGTCGACTGGTGGCCGTGGGGGGAGGAGGCGTTCGCCGAGGCCAAGCGGCGCGACGTGCCGGTGTTCGTCTCGATCGGCTACGCCGCCTGTCACTGGTGCCACGTGATGGCACACGAGAGCTTCGAGGACGACGCCACCGCGAAGCTGATGAACGACCACTTCGTCAACATCAAGATCGATCGCGAGGAGCGCCCCGACGTCGACGCGGTCTTCATGAACGCGATCATGGTGCAGGGCGAGGGCGGGGGCTGGCCGCTGTCGGCGTTCTGCTTGCCCGACGGCCGGCCGTACTTCCTCGGCACGTACTTCCCGAACGTCGCGCGGTTCAACCGGCCGAGCTTCAAGGACCTGCTCGGAGCGATGGCCGATGCGTTCACGAGCCGCCGTGCCGACGCCGAGGACAACGCGCTCCAGCTGATGGATGGCCTGCAGCGCGTCGACGAGCACTACCGCAAGGGCGCGTCCGGTGCCGATCGCGAGAAGCTGACGAGCTCGCTGATCGTGATGGCGGGGCGTCAGCTCGCCGAGAAGTGCGACAAGGAGCGCGGCGGGATCTCCGGCGCGCCAAAGTTCCCGTCGAGCTCGAGCCAGGATCTGCTCGCCCGCGCGGGACGCTTCGCCTTCGGTGAGCCTGCGCGCGAGATGTTCGATGCGTGGGCGTGGGGCATGTCCGAGGGCGGCATCTACGATCACCTCGGCGGCGGCTTCGCGCGGTACTCCGTCGATGCCAAGTGGCTGGTGCCGCACTTCGAGAAGATGCTGTACGACCAGGCGCAGCTGCTCTCGATCTATGCGAGCTCGGCCGCGATGGGCGGGGACTTCTCGCATCGCGCGCACGAGGTGATCCGGGAGACCATCGCGTTCCTCGAGCGCGAGCTCAGCGACGCGGGCGGCGGCTTGTGGTCATCCCTCGATGCCGACAGCGAGGGCGAAGAGGGGAAGTTTTATGTGTGGACGCCGGCGCAGCTCAAGGCCGCGCTCGGACCGGTTGACACCCTGCTGTTCGCGCACGCGTACGGTGTCACCGACCAGGGCAACTTCGAGCACGCGACGAGCGTGCTGTCGCGCGTGACCCCGCGGAGCTCGCCCGCCGAGGAAGACCACCTCGCGGAGCTGCGCGCGAAGCTGCTCGCTGCTCGCGCATCGCGGGTGCGCCCGGGCACGGATGACAAGGTGCTCTCCGGCTGGAACGGGCTCGCGATCAGCGGCCTCGTCGCCGCGTCGCGTGCGACCGCACACGATCCCGCGCTCGCCCTCGCGCTCCGCGTCGCCACGTTCCTGCGTGACAAGATGATCGACGGCGATCGGATCGCGCGCGTCTTTCACGAGGGCAAGACCAAGCCGCTCGACGGCACGCTCGACGACTACGCGTTCGTCGCGGTCGCGTTTCTCGAGCTCGCCGAGGTCACCGGCGATCGCAGCTGGTGGGACCTCGCGGTCAAGCTGGTCGGCACGATCCGCTCGCGGTTCGTCGCCACCCGGGACGGCATCGTGATGTTCTTCCTCGCGCCCGACGACGACAAGCTGCTCGTCCATCGCCCGGAGTCGCATCACGACGGCGCGATTCCGTCGGGCGCCGCGGTCGCGGTGCACGCGCTCCTGCGCATCGGCCTGATCGGTGGCGACGCCGACGCGCTCGAGCTCGCCGAGACCTATCTCCTCCAGCGGCTCGCCGGTACGAGCACGAATGCGCACGCGACCGCGGCGCTGCTCGGCGCGCTCGACTTCTATCTCAAGCCGCGCATCGTCGTGATCTCCGAGGGCCTCGGCCGCGACCTCCTGCTGGCCACCGCACGCGGTGCGTACGTGCCCACGCTCGCGATCGCCGGTCCGTGGGCCGCACCGACGTTCCTCGAGGGCAAGACCGCGGGGCCCGATGGGGTCGCGCGTGCGTTCGTGTGCAGCGCGACGGCGTGCTCGCCACCCGCGACCACGCCCGATCAGCTCGAGCAGTTTCTCGACTAGACGCTGCGTTTCATCGCGTAGATCAACAGCAGCGAGAACGTCAGGATCGGGATCAGGTACGGCAGCACGATCAGCCCGCCGAGGTCGAACTTCGACCACCCGACGATGAACTCACCCCAGGTGACCGCGGACGTGATCATGAAGGCGCCGATGCCCTCCGGCCAATCGGTCTCCATCTTGAGCCCGAGCCAGAACACGATCGCGCCGATCAAGAACAGGACGAGCGCGAGCGTGTAGCTCGGCAACCCGAAGAACGTGGACATGCCATCACGGGCGCTCGTCGGGTCATTCCACACGACGTTGACGACGACCGCCACGAGCACCAGCAGGATCATGAAGATGAGATAGGTCCAGATCTTGGACCGGCCCTTTCCCATGAACTCCCTCTCGACCGCTTCCGACATGAGCCCATCCTATCGGTTAGCGAACGGCGCGTGCTCGATCGAGTAGCGGTTTCCGCAGCGCGTAGAGCCGGCCGGCCTTCGCGAGCGGTTCCAGCAGATCGCGGACGGCCTTCCACTCGGCGGCGGCGGTCTTCGGATCCGAGATCTCGGCGAGGCCACCATGGACCTCGGCGAGGAACACCGGCCACTGCGCGTTCTGCGGCGCGGCGGCGGCGGTCGTGGTCGCGATCGCGAGGGCCTCGGAGAGCGCGATCTTGCGCGCGGCGACATCGCCGGTGAGCTTCGCGACCTCGGCGGCGGCGATCAGTCCCTGCGCCAACGTCTCCTTCCACTCGTGGTTGATCGGATCGGCGGCGACCAGCAGACGCGCACGCGCGAGCCCGGACCGCACGAGCTCGGTGCCGGCCTTGCCGTTCTTCACCGCGTGCAGCTTGCCGAGGGCGATCTCGCTCGACGCCAGCTCGTTGCGAAACCCGGTGTGCTTGGGCGCTTCGTTGACCAGCGCGACGCGGATCGCGAGCGCCTGCTCGTGCGCCGCGGTCGCCCTCGCGAGGTCGGCCGTGTTGAGATACGCGTTGCCGAGCTTCGCCTGTGACCACGCGAGCGAGCGGCGATACGGCACGTTCTTCGGCGCTTGATTGGCGAGCGCGGTACGCAGTGTCAGGGCAGTGCCGTAGCTGGCGATGCCGCGATCGAGATCGCCGAGATAGATGTGGCCGTCGCCGGCGCGCGTGTAGGAGCGCGACAGATCGACCTGCCACGATGCGTTATCCGGATCGCGCTCGACCAGCTCGTGTTGCACGCCGATCGCGGTCTCGAGCTCGGCGAGCCCATCCTTGAACGAGCCGTCGTCGAGCAGCGTGAAGCCGAGATCGGCGAGGAGGTTGCCGTACTGCCGCTTCCACGCGGTGTTCGACGGATCGCGGCGCAGCATCGCCTCGAGGATCGGACGCGCCATCTCGTAGGTCTTGATCGCGCTCACGTCGTCGCCGGTCTGGCGCTGCAGATCCGCGACCGTGTTCTGAACGTCGATCACGCGTTCCTGCACCTCGACGTTGTCGGGCTGGGTCTCGAGCAACGTCTCGCGGAGCCGCAACGCGGTCTGGTACTCGCTCATCGCAGTCTTGGTGTCGCCACGCGCCTGCGCGACCGAGCCGAGCTTGAGGTGGCTCATCGACACCGCGAGCACCTCTTCGCTCGGGTTGTCCGCGGCAAGCGCCATCGCGCGCTGCCGGAGCATCTTGCCGTGCGTGTACTCCTCGAACGCCTTGTCGAGGCGCCCGTCGTTGCGCGCGAGATCGCCGAGCCGATCGTGGTTCTCGCTGGCGTGGAGCTGTGCGGCGCGCAGGTTCGGGGCCGTCTCCAGCACCTTCGCGAACCCGGTGCGGGCGGTCGTGTACGCCTTCGTTGCTTCGGCGATCTTGCCGCGGCCCTGGTAGATCGTGCCGATCTGAAAATCGAGGCGCGCCAGCATCGCGCGTGCACCGAGCGTGTCGGGACCATCGTCCTCGCCGACCAGCGCCGCGACCTGGGTGCGTACCTCGGTCCAGGTCTTGAGCGCGCGTTCGGTCTTGCCAGAGTCACGCTCGGCGCGGCCGATCAGCTCGACGGCGACCGCCATCCGCGATACGTCGCCACTCGGCATGCCGCCGGGAATGGTGGCGAGCGTCGTGTAGTACTCGCGGATCTGCGAGCCCAAATTCGCGAGCAGATCGAGCCGCCCGATCTGGACCAGCCGGACCTTGACGTCCGACAGCATCTTGTCGATCAGCCCCTCGGCGGCGAGGCGACGCGTATCGGAGAGCGTGCGCTCGTACTGCGCGGCATCGCGCTCGTACACGATCTGACGGATCGCGAGGCTGCCTGCAACCGCGAGCACGACGAACGACAGCGCGCCGATCGTGACCGCCGCGCGGTGCTTCTTGATCCAGCGCGCGAGCTTCTGCGACGTCGTGTAGCGATGCGCGGAGACCAGCTGGCCGGTCTGGAATCTGCGCAGCTCCTCGGCGAGCTCGCACGCCGACGGATAGCGCTTCGCCGGCACCGGATTCATCGCGCGTTCGACGATCGCGACCAGATCGTGCGGCGCACCTTCTTCACGCTCGCGCAGCGGCACCACCTTGCCGAGCGCCGCGGCGGCGATCACCTCGGTCGCCGTGCGTGCGTTGTACGGCGGCACGCCAGCGAGCAGGTGGTAGAGCATCGCGCCGAGCGCGAACACGTCGGCGCGCGCATCGACCGGCTCGCCGCGCGCCTGCTCGGGTGCCATGTATGCGGGCGTCCCCATCACCGCGCCGACCACCGTCAGCGAGTGATTGATCGTCGTCTTCTGGGTCACGCTCGGCGCATCAAGAACGCCGCCCGATTCGCTCACGCGGGCGCGGATCGCTGGCCGCTCGTTGATGCGATTCTCCGAGTCCGGACTGTCGTTGGCGTCGAGGTCTTTCGCGAGCCCCCAGTCGATCACGACGGTCTCGCCGAAGTCGCCGATCAGCACGTTGCCCGGCTTGAGATCGCGATGGACGATCCGCTGGCTGTGCGCGTACGCGATCGCGTCGGCCGCCGCGGCGATCCGCGGCAACAGTGCGAGTCGATCCGCGAGCGTGCGGAGCTCACCGATCACGTGATCGAGCGGACGCCCGGCGACGTGCTTCATCGAGAAGAACGGCTCGCCCGACGGCCATCGCCCGGCCTCGTAGACCGGCACGATGCCGGGATGCTGGAGGCGCGCGGTGATCAGCGCCTCGCGCTCGAACCGTTCGAGCGCATCGCCCGCGGGCTCGAGCAGGACCTTCAGCGCGACCGGGCGACCCAACCGGCGATCCTCGGCGGCGACGATCTTGCCCATGCCGCCGCGCGCGATCTCCCGCTGACCCTGATAGTGCGCGTCGTCGACCAGCGGCAGCTTCGACGGCAGTTTGGTCCCGAGATGCGCGAGGGGGGCGGCGAGCGTCCTGTCGCTCTCGAGCTCCGACATCGCGCGCGGACGTGGCGTGCCCTGCGACAACGTTGGTGGCGTCGGCCGCTGCGACAGTTCGCTCGTCGCGACCGTCGCCACCGTCGCCTCCTCCGGCGAAGGCTTGTTCCGAGGCTTGTCCACCGCTGCTTGGCCCTCTACGGTCAATCATAGCCGTCATGCGGACCGACCTGCACGTCGTAACTGCCGGAGCCGGCCCGCGGATCGTGTTCGTCCACGGAAGCGCTACCGATGGGGCGACCTGGTCGATCCAGCTCGCCCCGCGATCGTCGCTCAGGGAGCGCTTCACGCTGATCGTGTATACGCGGCGAAGTCAGGGGTCGGTCGAGGAGCATGCGGGAGATGCGATCGAGCTGGTCGGAGCCGCGCCCACCTTGATCGTCGGCTCGAGCTTCGGTGCGGTGGTCGCGCTCGAGGCGCTCCGGCGCGGCGTTCCCGCGATCCGCGGGGCGGTGTTGATCGAGCCACCGATGGCGGCGTCCGATGCAACGCCGGCGGCGCCGCTCGCATTCCTCGGCGAGTTCGATCGCCGCGTCGCCGAGCAGGGCGGTCCCGCCGCGGCCGAGTTCTTCCTCCGCACCGTTCTCGGTGACGTCGCCTACGACCGCATCCCCGAGGCGTTCGTCGATCGATCGAAGCAGCGCTGGGCCGAGATCCGCGCCGACTCGGAGGCGCTGATCTCGTATCGGCCTCGGTACCCCGAGCTCGCCGCGATCACGACGCCGGTGCTCCTGCTCGGCGGCGATCGATCCGCCGCGTACTTTCGCCCCACGCTCGAGGCCCTCTTCACGGCGCTACCGCACGCCCGGCTCGAGACCGTGCGCGGTGCCGGTCACATGCTCCACGCCGAGGCGCATCGTCAATTCGCCGAGCTGGTCACTGCATTCGCGACCGATTGCGGGCTTGCGTCCGTCTGAGCGATTGCGCCTGACCCACTGTTGGGTCAGATTGCGCCGCAATGTTAAAGGGTTTTCCCGAGACCGAGGGTCGACCGCCGGCCGTCGTGGTCGCCGTGCAGTTGCCCGGCGTCTCCGATGGAGAGCTCGAGTCCTCGCTGGACGAGCTCGAGCGGCTCGCACGCACGCTCGGCCTCGATCCGATCGCGCGGATCACGCAGCGCCGCGCCAAGCTCGCGCCCGGTGTCGTGCTCGGCGAAGGCAAGCTGGTGGAGCTCGCCGGCTGGACTGGCGGCGATGGCGTCGTCGAGACGTACTCGAAGCCGGGCAGCAAGCGCGGCGAGCATGACGACGCCGATCTCGCGATCGAGTCCGACGACGAGGAAGAGGGCGACGACGAGACGTCGGGCGAGAAGCCGAGTGCCAGGGCCAAGGTCGTGCTCGTCGATCACGATCTCTCGCCGACGCAGCACCTGAACCTCGAGCGCGCCACCGGCGTCGACGTGCTCGATCGCACCAGCGTGATCCTCGAGATCTTTCACCGCCACGCGAAGACCCGCGAGGCCCGGCTACAGGTCGAGGTCGCGCGGCTCAAGTACCTCGCACCACGGCTGCGCGCGAACTCCGGCGGCGGCGATCGCGTACGCGGCGGCGTCGGCGGCAAGGGCGCGGGCGAGAGCTCGATGGAGCTCGATCGTCGTCGGATCCGCGATCGGATCGCCGAGCTGCGCACCGAGCTGGCCCAGATCGAGGGCGGCTCGAAGACCCGGCGCGAGCGACGCAGCGAGCTGCCCACCGTGGCGCTCGTCGGCTACACCAACGCCGGCAAGTCCTCGCTGATGCGGTCGCTGACCTCGACCGAGGTCTATATCGCCGACAAGCTGTTCGCGACGCTCGACACCACGGTGCGCCGCCTCGCTCCTGCGAGCGAGCCCGACATCCTGATCAGCGACACCGTCGGCTTCATCAAGAAGCTGCCGCACGATCTGGTCGCCTCGTTTCGCTCGACGCTCGAGGAAGCGGCCGGCGCGGATCTGCTGCTGCATGTCGTCGATGCCGCGGATGCGGCGATGGCCGATCACATCGCGGTCACCACCGAGGTGCTTCGCGAGATCGGCGCCGACGTGGTGCCGACCTGGCTGGTGCTCAACAAGATCGATCGCGTCGACGCGGAGGGCAGGGCACGCCTGACCGATCGCCATCCCGATGCGCTCCAGCTATCCGCGAAGGACCGCGCGGATGTCGCCACGCTCCGCGAGCGACTGATCGCCCACTTCGGTGGCGCGATGGAAGAGACCGAGCTCGTCGTGCCGTGGGATGCCCAGCGCATGGTCCACCAGATCCACGAGCGCACCTCGGTGCTCGAGGAGCAGCACGGTGAAGACGGCACGCGTCTGCGGGTGCGCGCCCCGGTGACGATCCTCGACGATCTTCGCAAGCAGCTCGGCGCCACGCCGGTTCACGCTTGACCGGGCTCTCCTAGAAGCGGATCGAGAACGCGGCGACCGCGCCACCGCTCGTCGGTACGACGTACGCGGTGCGCGTTGTTGCCGCTGCCGCGCACGACCAGGTAGACGGTGAGCGCGGCGAATGCCACGCCGCCGCCGAGCGAGAGATACCCGGGCACCGCGTTGTTGTAGACGTCGGCGCAGGTCACGCCGGCCGGTGGCGTGGTCTTGCAATCACCGTCGGTGGCGACCAGGTAGGTACCAAACCCGAGGCCGACGAGGCCGGTGATCAACTTCCAGCCGCCCCACCCTCGGCGCCCATGTCCGGGCCAGGCCCGGCCGCAAGGTGCGTCGATGACAATCACGATCACAATCGCGGTCGAGTCATGGCTGCCTCACAGGGTGAACGAGACGGATGGTACACGCAGTGATGGTCGGCACTCAGAACCGTCCTTGCCAGCCGATGTAGGCACTGTCGCGACCTAGCGCTGCGATAGGCGCTGATCGACGGTGCTTGGTCTTCCGGAGCCAGAGAACCCCGCCTCCGATGGCGAGCACGCCACCGATCCCGAGGGCGACACCGAGCGGCGCGGTGTTGTTGATCTCGGGCGGCGCGTCAAGCCCCTCGTCCTCGTCGATCGCGAGCATCACGCCCCCGATGACGATCATCGCCACGCCAGCGCCCATCGTCAGCAGGGGCGGCAGCTTGCTCTTGCGCCCCGGTTCCCCGGTTGCGACCAGTGAGAGGTCAAGCTCGGTGGTCTCGCCGACCTTGATCACGATCCGTCGCTTCTCGCTGCGATGACGCGCGTGGGTGACGGTGATCTCGTGATCTCCCGGCATGATCTCGTGCACGATCGGCGTCGGACCGATCGGCTTGCCGTCGATCGCGCACGACGCGCCGGCCGGAGAGGTCGTCAGCTTCAGCGTGCCGGAGCTCACCGGGGCGGCCTTCAACAGCTGCGTCATCATGTCTTCGGTGGTCGATCGAAGCGATGCTTCGTTGCAGCGCTCGCAGAACCGGCGCGCCGAGGCTGTCTTCTGGCCGTTCTCGAACCAGTACGCCGTGACGGTGACCGTCTTGTCGATGTCGCCACCAAGCTGCAGCTCGACGCGCGCGAAGATGATCGACTTCGCGCGCCCGCGCTTCTCGATCACCGAGCGCGCACATCCCTCGTCCTCGATCACGAAGCAATCGGTGAGGGTGTTGACGGCATCGGCGGGGAGGGCGAGCGGCGCCAGCGTGTGGCCGTGCGCCTTCAACCAACCCTCGAGCTGGCGAACCAGCATCGGCTGCATCGTCGCCTCGCCGGCCACCACGACGCCGACCTCGGCATGTGCGGAGCCCGCGAGTGCGAGCACGAGAAGGACAGCGAGGTGGTTCACCATGGGTAGTGGATGCGCAGTGTCTGACCCTCGGCGATCTTGAACCGCTTGGTCACCCGGATCTTCGCCTCGGGGTCGGCGTTCACGAGGAGTAGCGTGTGATCTCCGGTCGTCAGCTCGAACGTCTGTGCGGTCTCGCCATGTGGCTTGCCGTCGACGAACACGGCAGTGGTCGGAAAACTGGTCACGTGGAGAGTCCCATACTTCTTGGTTTCGGTGACCTGCACCCGCGGCGCATCTTTTTGCGTCGGTTTCGCATCGGTCGGTGGCTCGGTCTTCGTCGCATCCGCCGGCACCTGGACCGGGGCGGCATCGAGGATCGCAGCGTCGCGCGCTGGCACCAGATCGGGAGCATTCGCAGCGACGTCGGGCGGCGGCGGGGGCGCCGTCGCGAGCTGGCTCCCCGATCCGGATCCACCGCGGATCGCCACGGTGATCCCGAGGGCGATCGCGCCACTCGCGATCGCGATCGCGATGATCACGAGCGCGACCGTGGCGCCCCTGCGACGGTGCACCGGCATCGTGCCGGTCGGCGCGTTCATCACCGCACCGAGGCTGACGGCAGCAGCAGGCCTGATCTCGGCGCGCGGTGGCGTCTGGTTCGGACCGGCGGCGGTCGCATCGAAGCCGAGCAGCGCCGGGTTGTACTGCGCCGGTTGGCCCTGGCGCATCAGGCTCTGGCGGACCGGCGCCTGTCCCGGGAATCGTTCGGCGAGCGTCATCACCAGCGCCTCGCGTCCAGCCTTCGGCGCATCGGTGCAGTGGAGGAGCTCGTGCACGGCCTCCTCGGCGGTCGCGTAGCGGTTCGGCAGATCACGCTCGAGCATCTTCATGCAGACACGCTCGACATCCTTCGGGATGTCACCGCGCAGCGAGCGCGGGCGCGGAATCTGCCCGAACAGGAC
>Ga0105044_10015448_pt1 | contig 10314 bp, 6 predicted proteins | sample MAT01_FD_78092 | JGI IMG/M metagenome (GOLD analysis project Ga0105044, IMG submission 78092) | Freshwater microbial communities from Lake Fryxell liftoff mats and glacier meltwater in Antarctica - MAT-01 | ecosystem: Environmental > Aquatic > Freshwater > Ice > Liftoff microbial mat | place...
CGGTAGTGGAACCGGTACCAATTACGACGACCGCTATCCAACCGATGGCTTTGTTTGGGAAAACTCGTTTGCCAGGCTAAGTGCGATCTCGGATGGCCTAAGCCAAACCGTAATGCTTTCGGAGACACTCAAGGGTGACAAGATTAACTCCACAGGTCCAATGCCAATGGCTCCACACCGTCGCATCGGCTCATGGGGTGGTTCGTCATCGAATCCTCCGGGCGTCCCAGGTTTTGTGTTAGGAAGTACGATTCGCGACCCTAATCTGGCTACGATCGCAGCGACACTTACATCCTGGAGAGGTCTGCGTGGCGAGAGTTGGATTCGCGGCGTCCCGTACTCAGTCGTGTCCAATGGTTACCTCACACCAAACAGCCGGACTCCTGACGTGAATGTTCATGGACGCGGTTGGTTTGCGCCTCGCAGTATGCACACCGGTGGCGCGCAAGTGACACTGGGTGATGGCTCTACGCACTTGCTCAGCGATGGCACCGACCGATTGATCCATGTCGCACTCCATTCCTCCAACGCCGGCGACATCGGTCGTCTGGAAAACTAATCCGTAGCGCAGGCACTCCGCTTGCAACATATCATACAAAGGAATTAAATAATGCAGTTTCCAAAATACAAAACGATTCTCTTTATTGCCTTAGCGAGCGCTTCGCCAGCCTTAGCTCAGTCCAAGCCTAATAACGCTGACACAGGTGCCAAAACACCTCGCACTGTGACTCGCCTTGTTTGGCAAGACGACGCGGAACAGTCCGTGCGTTGGGGCGACCTAATGCGAAATACCGATAGCTACACCATAAAACCGCAAGCGATTACTGGTTTTCCGAAGCTAGATGCGGACAAACAGGGAATGGTTCAAATGGAAGATGTCAACGGCTTGATCGTCGTTGGCATCCACGACAATGAGAACGGTACCTTCCAAAGTGGTTGGGTCGCAATGAATGCCGGAGTTTCCGAAGAGGAGCACGGCAATCACTCACATTGGCACTACGACAAGTTACCAGCCGTATCCGTGTCGCAACTGGGCACCGATGAAGGCAACCCAGCGCACGTCTACGAGTACCAAGGGGATATCTACTTGGCGAACGACAAGAAAAACGGTTTCACCATTTTGCCCTCGGTCGGCTTGCTCAAATCGCCCTCACCATCACTCGCGCGTTTCTTTTCGGGTGGCGGGAATCACATCACGCTCGCGGCCGTCAATCGCCAAGTCTGCTATTCAACCTGGGCTGACCGCGATGGCGAAAACAAAGGTCGAGTCGATGTGGTTTCGATCGATAGCGGTTCTAGCAAACCAGGCTATCAACTAAGCCTACCGAGCGGTGGACTGCACGGCGCCACAGCAAACTCAGGCCGTGTTTTCTTTGCTCCATCGGAGGGTATCTGCTGGGTCGATGCAGATCTAAAGCTAGAAAAAAACGCGAACAAGGTGGAGATCCATCATCTTTCATTGGGTGATGATCCCGCGACCAGCAAACCGATGCGAACAGGCGCTTTTGCAAATCATGAACAATTCGTCATGTTCACAGTAGGTTCAGCCGATGCGGCAAGTCTGTGCATGATCGATGCCAAGTCACCAAAACCTTCCGTCGTGAAACTGCCTATTCCTGTTGCCGATGGTCTTTCGCTAATGACCCCGAGATGCATCAAGACGCAGGCCGGCAAGCAGTATGCTTTCTTGTTCAGCGATCGACGTGGAAGCGAGGCGGCAGAGTCACTGACCGTTGTCGATCTCGACCCCAACGGTGACGGCAATCTAGCGGACGCGAAGATTACAAAATCGATGACTGTTGGAGCGAGCAAAATCGTTGGGCACGGCGGACATCATGAGATTTGCTTCTCTGGCAATCGTCGACTAGCGTGCATCACGAATCCTGGCGAGGGCTCGATTTGGGTTATGACGTTGGCGGATCTAGAAATCGTTAGCAAGAACCAAGTCAACGGAACGCCAAGCCGTATCCTGGCAATCGGTGGCTAGTGCGTCGTCCAACCTAAAGACTTGGGTTGGCAAACTTAGTTGCACGACGCTCCGCCGTCGTGATTCCGACGACGCGGGCGTCGCACAACAAAGGGCATGCTCAAGATCAAGCCTTGAAGACGCACTAGATAGATACTCAGTGACTTTGCTTCCCTTAGAAATGTGACACCGTGAAATACCTCAGTCTGTTCATCCTCTGTTGCTTATTTGTCCTAAATGGTTGCGGAGGCAAATCAACGCAGATCAAAGGTGGAACTCCAGGCAGTTTGATCGCTGGCGAGGTACCTGTTCCCGACTTTGAAATAGAAGTCTTCGCAGCTGACACATTGGTTTCTCTCGGTCTTGGATCGACTGGCCAGGACGGCAAGTTTCAACTCATGAAATCCAAAGGGGAAGGTCCTCTTTGGTTAGCAGCCGGACAGTATGTGATAACGCTGAAGTCCGTTGGTCCCGCACCTCCTCGCATTTTGCCCGCTTACGCAAATCCAGCCAAAACGCCGCTCAAGGTGAAATGGAACGCAGAAGATAAATCACTCGACTTAAAGATCCCAGCTTTCAAGTGATCGGTACCATTGGCCGACCGTTTATGAACTCGCCACTGACCCTGAAGGGGCGTCCAGCTTTCGCCCCGAATGGGGCCGAAACAAATTAGCCCAGGGCAGAGTGCAGCGACGGAACGTCGCGGAACGCCGCCCTGGGAACTACAAAACACCCAAACGTTGCCCTGAAGGGGCCCAACAAAATGCCTGCGTCAGCGATGGCTATTTAGTCGACCGAGATGATATCATCGGTGTGCTAATGCTCTTGTGAGTTGCGGCACCTCGCGATTTCTACCGATCTCATTTGTCAATGTGGTTATATATGGAGTTGTTTGGACGGAATCATCGCGTGTTGCCAACTCCTTTCCTTCCCAGACCTTGTCCCCGTTGTGCAAGAGTTGCAGTGACCGCCAAGAAGCGTTGGCCTGCCATCTGGGCCGTTCATTTCGACGGCATATGATCTTGCGAGCGTTCGCATTTGGTTTATTCGGAGTTGTGCGGAGGCGGCAACGGCCCCGGCATCTTTGATTGGTTCCGTTTCTGGCATAGGAATGGGCCTCCACGTTTTCGGCCTTCTTGGAACCCTCGAATTAAGTGATCGATAACAAAATGACTCACTTTTTTGAGGTAGAAAGTTCTAAATCTATGTTGAGACTACTCTCGATTGTTTGTCCTAGTGCGTTCCGGTCGGATCGACTTGAATGCGGAGCTGCTTTCCAGACTTCTTTTCCTTTGTGTTTCGCTTCGAGACCGGCAGATGTCTGCCTAATCAGTGCGAATTGCCATTGTGCTTGTTCACTTTCCTTCTTGGTCGCTTCAATGGCAAGAATCGCTTCTGGGTCCGTCCCCAACGCAAAAACAAACAAGGCACCATCAACACAATCGACGGTTTCAGGCTTGTAGCGGAAAAGCTCGCGAGGCAAGAGGCGGAGTGGTTCTCCGTCCGACTGGTTGAGACGCCATCCCAACATCGTAACGGAGAATTGCAAAGCTAGATGTTTCATTTGGCGTAGCCGTCCCGATTCCGTTGATTCGACGGCGGGTGCGGACGGGATGGGTACAAAAGTGAGGCTCTGCTCGGGCGCCCAAATAGTCGCTTGCCCCTGAGTTGCAAAAAACGCTCTACGTGAAAGTGAATCAAGCTCATGTATGAGCTTGCCTGACCAGATATAGGTCGCGACTGTCGCAATGGGTTTACCGTGGTCGACTGCTATCCCCAACAACCCGAGGCTGTGTGAATCACGAACATCATTCGTCCACCGGTGTACCGGTATGGCGTGGATCGAAGCCTCCCGCCCCGGACCCATACCGAAGCGAAACTCGTCTAAGGATTTATCGAGCAATGCATTGATTCTGGCTGACTTTTCACTTTCCCTCTTATCATCTGCATCGTCGGTCTGGGCAGGCGAACAAACGACGATCACGATTGCAAGGACAACAAGACACTGAACTAGTTCTTTGTTCATTTCCTGGGGGCTTTGTCATCTAGAGGAATGATGAAACGCGACGCCAACTTCGAAGACGTCTGACGCGCCTAATTCACATTAAAATAGACAATTCATCTATGCCGGTCAATTGTTTCGTCAAAATTTCCAATAATTATCGATTTTGAAGCAACGTTTGTATGGGTGAAACGCTGCTTCGACATCGAAAGGTAGGGTGGGCTCAGCCCACCCTACGTGGAAGCAGAGTGCGGCTGGATGTAACGTTGCTTCCTCTGGTATGAAACCTCATCTTTATCCACATTTAGGACCACACGAGAATCGAAATCTCCTCGGATTTTAATGAAACCAATGCGATTTCTCCCCCTCGCCCCTTTTTAGGGGAGAAGGGGTCGGGGGGTGAGGGGATGGAGCTAAGACTTGCAAGCCTCCGGTTCAGTGATTTGTTCATTCTTCAAAAACGTGGTGTGGCATTGAATTCACGATCGAAAATCCAATCAAAACACAGTGAAAAACCCCTCACCCCCAACCCCTCTCCCCTAAAAAGGGGCGAGGGGAGCAAGCACAAAGAGGGCTGGCGAAAACAGTTCACTGAAAAAATCTTCTTTAGATTCGCTTGACGCAAATAGACGGTGCGTCTATAAATGACGTACGAACTCAGATTTGCGAATCGAATTCAGCAGTATTGAGCGATCCTTTATGTCTACCCCATTGCCAAATAGCTACGTCGCTCGCGCCCAGTCTCTGTGTATCCTGGGACCAGCGATATTCTTTGCGTTTCAGTTAGCGGCATTAGATCGGCTCGGTGCTCAGGAGGATGCTGCCCAAAAGGATGGCGTTCAGGAGGATGGTGGCCCTTCCGCTCGGAATGAAGACGCGGAAGCTGCGAAAACGGACGGGGTTGAGCTGAGTCTTAAGTTTGCGAATTGGCTCAATGTTGAGGGACGTCGCTATTGGGGCGAACCGCCCGCACGTTGCGACGATTTGCTCTTGGCGAGGAGACTGTATTTGGATTTGCTCGGACGCGTGCCAAGCGTTGCTGAGATTCGTGACTATCTGGCCATGGATGAATCGACACGGCGAACGGTGCTCGTCGATCAGCTCGTGTTTCACCAGGGGCCGCGGGCTGTCGACTACAAGCGAACTTTTTCAGAGCATTGGGCCAGGCAGTGGCGTCGCGTCATGTTGCCGCCTGGATCGCAGGCGTCGATGAATCCTAGCGAACTGGAGGGCTGGATGTCTCAAAAGTTTGCGTCGGATACAAGTTTTGATTTGATGATGGCTTCATTGGTTGAAGTGAAAGATCCGAATCGGGATGGCGTCTATTTTCGGCTTTCGCAATCGAGTCCAGCAACCTACGCGGCCAACGTGTCGAGAGTCATGCTCGGTGTTCGACTGGAATGCGCACAGTGCCATGACCATCCATTTACCGAATGGAAGCAGGCGGATTTCTGGGGTTTGGCGGCGTTTTACTCGGATATTGGCGTTGCGCCTCAAGGTGGAAATGCGGCATCGAAGCTTGGTACTATCGAAATCGAGGGTGTTAAGTATTTCGCGAAGTACCTGTGGCAAGAACCCATAGGCGCAGATGTGAGTCGAGGGAAACTAGCCGCTTGGCTGACATCGCCCGGCAATCGGCAGTTTTCTTCGGTCGCCGTGAATCGATTCTGGCAGTTGCTGGTCGGGCGAGGTGTGTTTGCCTCGGTGGATGATCTCGACTTGGCATCGCCCAAGCAGAGAGAGTTGCTCGATGCTCTTGCGGTTCAGTTCGCCGAGAATAAGTTTCCGGTCCGCAGTCTGATTGCAGCCATCTGCAAGAGCGATTGGTATCAAGCCGTTGCGTCTGAGGTTGAGTTGCCAAAGGAATCGGATGAAAAAGTTGAGTCAGCTTTCTATCGTCCGCTCAAGTCGCTCTCGCCCGAGCAAGTGTTTGATTCCCTCGAGCAAGCGTTGATGTTGCCAATAAGCCGCCTTGATCCGTCGTCTGCGCGTTGGACGGGTGAGCGTGCGCAAATGGTCTCCAGGCTTGGTGAGTCGGTAGGCAAATCGCCCGAGGAGTATGCATCTGGAATTCCGCAGGCATTGGTCATGATGAACGGCAAGTTGACAGCGGATGCGATTAGCGTTGAAAATAGCAGGTTGTTGAGAGCCGCTCTCGACTCCCCGTTTATGTCTGCAGCAGATCGAATCGATACGTTGTGCTTGGCGACCTTGTCTCGGCGTCCGACAGAAGAGGAATCAAGTGCGTTCATGAATTACATCAATAAATATGCGTCCTTGGATGATAAGCGACGAGCTCACGGCGAAATTCTGTGGGCGTTAGTAAACAGTCCTGAGTTCGTTTTGTGTCGTTAAGTTTGTGGCGTTTCTCGGTAACGGGTGAGAACTATGAGAACAAACAGTTGTTTTTCAAGACGCGAAATGATGCGGATCGCGATGGCTTCGATTGGCGGTGCGAGCCTTTCTGGTTGGCTGCCGCGGCTCGCTACGGCCGCTTGCGAGGCGCGTTCTGCTAAGTCCTGCATTTTGCTCTGGATGCCAGGCGGCCCGAGTCAAATGGAAACGTTGGATCCCAAACCTGGCAGGCCGAACGGTGGGCCGACCAAGTCGATTGCGACCGCTGTGCCCGGTATTCATATCGCCGACAACTTGCCCAAAGTCGCAGGGCTAATGAACGATTTCTCGATCATTCGATCCATGCAAACAGGAGAAGGGGATCACGGGCGAGCAGCCAAGTTGATGCTGACGGGGTACAAGCCGACCGGCAATCCGATCGAGTATCCGGTATTGGGTTCGATGGTCGCCCAGCGACTTCAGAATGAAAAGTCCGAACTCCCAAGTTTCGTTTCGATCGCTCCTTTTCGACAGTCCGATTTAGGGGCTGGTTTTTTGGGGCCGAAGTTCTCGCCTTTGTTGGTATCTGGTGCAAGCAATGATCCAACCACCCGCGCTAATTTGACGATCGAAAACCTTTCTCCCATCGGTGGCGAATTGGCTCGCATGCAGGATCGAGCTAGCTTATTGAGTACGATTCGTCATGCTTCGGCGACAAAAGCGGATAGCTCTATTTCTAAGCATGCTGCGGTTTACGATCAAGCCTTGCGGATGGTCGACTCTCAGGGTGGAGGAGCCTTTCGATTGGACGAAGAGGAAGACGCGTTGCGAGATGCTTATGGCCGAAACCGATTTGGCCAAGGGTGCTTACTGGCTCGTCGACTTGTCGAGCGCGGGGTTCCATTTGTAGAAGTCGCCTTGGCAGATGTGGGCGTTGGTGGTGGGCTGTCGTGGGATACACACGCCGACAACTTCAAGAGTGTAAAGAACATTTGCGATGTCCTCGATCCCGCGTGGTCTTCACTCGTGAACGATCTGAAGAGTCGCGGGATGTACGAGTCGACTCTGGTCATATGGATGGGGGAGTTTGGCAGGACTCCGAAAGTGAACACGACAGCCGGGCGTGATCACCATCCGGACGGTTGGAGCATAGCCATGGGGGGAGCCGGAATCAAATCTGGGCAGGTCTACGGAAGCACTGGCCGCGATGGAACGGATGTCTCGAATCCGGTTAGCACGCCACAATTGTATGCTACGTTCCTGAAAGCCTTGGGGATTGATCCTTCATTGAGCAATCAAGTTCTCGATCGCCCGATCCCGTTGGTGGACGCTCATGGAGTCCCGATAAGCGAGCTGCTCCTATGACTCGACCATCAACAAGAGAAAGTTTTTTTCTCGTTTTCCAGTTGCTTGTTTTGGTTTGGCTGTTTGGCCTTGGCGGCAGCTATGTTTGCGCGGAGGACAAGGAGATCCAGCTTGGGCGTAGGGACTTGATCCTGTTGCTACCGACCGGTCCGTTGCACGTACGATTAAGGATCACGGAAGGCGAGCGTTCTTTGGAGCAGTTGCGTGCCGAGTATCTTGATCGATTGATCGTTCGCTTGGACACGAACAAGGATGGGCAGTTGAGTGGCGACGAAACTCGCAATCACGCGTTGTTCATGACGGGCAAGCGGTTCAGCGACACGGCCCTCGTCAAATCGCTGGCGCCAGCGCGGGGGTTGAGCCGAACTGCGGTTGAGCAATCGATCGAGCGAGCCATTGGGAAAAGTATGGTGTTTCGTCAAATTGGTTCCGTTGCGGAGCAGGATTTACAAGTGTTCAAGGTCTTGGACGAAGACCAATCCGGCTTGATCGAACGCGCTGAAATGCGAACAGCCGCAGCACGACTCGCGGCTCGGGATTTGGATCACGACTATTGCATTACGTTTGACGAGTTCGTGCCCACTGCGAATGCTTCGATGATGCCGGAGGTCGCCGCGATGATGGCGATGCAAGAGGCGCCGCCACCTGTTCACTCGGAACTATTGCGCGATGCGCGTGAGCCGGTCATGGCATCCCGATTGATTCGGACTTATGATACCGACAAAGACGCGAAATTGTCCAAAGAGGAATTGCGATGGGACGCATCACGAGTTGCCTACCTGGATGAAAACCACGATGGCGTCTTGGCCGTAGCAGAGCTATCGAAGATTGCGGACGCAGAACCAGACGTTCATGGCGAGATCGAATTGTCCGTTTCAAAGGAAGCAAAAAAAGACCGAGTGCAATTGATCTCCTCCAGGCAATCGGCCTCTGTTCGAGTGATCGAAGGGGGCATGATAGAGATCAAACAGCCATCGACAACCATCACCATCAGCTATCGACCTCGCAATCCTATTGAGGACGCGATGCGAAACGCGAGAGATGCATTCAACGCAATTGATCTCGACGGAAACGGCTACATGGATCGTGACGAGATTGCGACTCATCCACGCTTCCAACGTTATTTGTTCGATGCGATGGACGCGGATCATGACGATCGTGTCTTCGGTAAAGAAATGGACGAATACGTCAAGGGAATTGCAGAGCCTTCGGCAACCGTTTGTCAGGTAACGTTGTTTGATAGCGGCAATGGCTATTTTCAAATGCTGGATAGGAATGGGGACGGCAGGATATCGATCCGCGAACTTAGAACGGCCGAAGAGCATTTGCTGACGCACGCCGTGGGGGACGCTACCGAGTTGAATCCATCGCAGATGCCTCGCTATTTTCGCATCGAATTGCAGCGCGGTGGTCCGACCCTATTTGGACCGGGCAGCAGACCCCGAGCGGAAGTTCCCCAACCTGTTATGCAAACCAACAATGGTCCGATTTGGTTTCAACGGGCTGACCGAAATGGTGACGGCGATTTGGTTTGGGACGAATTCATTGGCCCCCGCGATGTTTTCGACCGTTTGGACAAGGACAAAGATGGTCTCATTGACCCTGCTGAAGCGAACGCAGCAGGATAGAATTTTAGCCTTCGATTCTCATCAAAAGAAAAAGACACATGACAGCAACTTTACGAAATCACGCTCCCGTTCATTTGGACGATGCGATCCTTGAACGAGTGCAGAAACTGCGAGACGCGCGTGAACGACTCTTGGAAGAAGTGGGCAAGGTCATCGTTGGTCAAAAGGATGTCATCGATTTGATGTTGCTGGGATTGCTTTGCCGAGGTCATGTGTTGATGCAGGGGGTGCCTGGGCTTGGTAAGACGTTGATGGCTAGAACGCTTTCGGCCACGTTGGACCTGAAGTTCAAGCGAGTTCAGTTTACGCCGGACCTAATGCCTTCGGACATAACGGGAACCGACATCTTGGAGGAGCAAGAAGGGGGCGGTGGTCACCGTATGAAATTCGTGCCCGGTCCCATTTTTACTAACTTTCTATTGGCGGATGAAATCAACCGGACGCCGCCGAAAACACAGGCTGCGCTCTTGCAAGCGATGCAAGAGCGGGAAGTCTCGATTGGGAATCAAACGTACACATTATCGCCACCGTTTTTCGTCGTGGCAACACAGAATCCGATCGAGATGGAAGGGACTTATCCGCTTCCTGAGGCCCAGGTCGATCGATTCATGTTCAACATCCGAGTGCGATATCCTGCATTGGCGGAGGAGGCAGCTATCATACGGGGGACGACCGGTACGGAGGCTTCTACGCCGGCACGCGTGCTAGAATGCAGCGAGTTGCTTTTGCTGCAGGATGTTGTTCGTGCAGTGCCAGTCTCAGACGATGTGATCATGTACGCAGCTCGACTCGTATCTGCCACTCGTCCGGATTCGGCGCTTGCGATCGACTATGTCAAGAAGTATGTGGTTTATGGCGCCAGTCCGCGAGCGGGGCAGTCGTTGATATTAGCGGCCAAGGCTCGCAGCATCTTGGAGGGTCGGTATCACGTTGACTTTGATGACGTCAAGCGTTTAGCGCATCCGGTATTGCGACATCGCTTGGTACTCAATTTCCATGGGCGGGCTGATGCTGTGGAC
>Ga0105044_10015455_pt1 | contig 10311 bp, 11 predicted proteins | sample MAT01_FD_78092 | JGI IMG/M metagenome (GOLD analysis project Ga0105044, IMG submission 78092) | Freshwater microbial communities from Lake Fryxell liftoff mats and glacier meltwater in Antarctica - MAT-01 | ecosystem: Environmental > Aquatic > Freshwater > Ice > Liftoff microbial mat | place...
ACCACGGCATCGAAACGGCGCTCACCTACCATCTGCGGGCCGACGGCCACCACCTGTCCACGCAGGCGGGCACGCAACTGCGGGTCACCAGCCACCAGCATTTCACCCGCCAGCACCTGGCCGAGTTCAAGGTCGCGGCGCATCAGCCGGGGCCACATCAGGGCACCTTGCGGCGCGGAGGTGACGTTGCCGGCGAGGTCCTGCCGCCATATGTCCGAGCCACCATCGAGCCGGAACTCGATTTCGTCCCGGCGCAAGGCGACGATCAGCAAGCTCCATTCGACCGCCGGCCCGCGCGGGCCGGCGCGGTCTTCATAGACCAGGCGGTCGCCCAGGCCCACCGGCAAAGCGGCGGCGCGGGCGGCTGGCAGGTCGGTGCTGAAAGGCGGGCAGGCCTTGAAAGCCGAGGCCACCTTCAGCGCTTCATAGCGGCCCTTCAGCCGGCCCAGTTCGGCGGCATCGAGGCCGTCGGGCCGCATGGCGAAAAGCGCGGGCCAGAACACGGTGGCGCCGAGACCGAGCGCCACGATGTTGTTGCCGGCACGCTCGTCGACGGTGTAAGCAACATCGACGGCACGCTGCTGCACGCGGTCTTGCTCGTCGTCGATGCGAGAGCAGTCCCAAGTGGCGAAATCCACCGGGTTGGCGGGCAGCGGTTTGACGTCACCGGCGCGCGTCACGCAGCCTGCCAGCAAGATGGCAAGCAAACTGAAAAGGGCAGGTGAAAACTGCATCAGGCGCGCATTGTGACGCGCCTGCGGGCACGGCCCGCCGCGCCATGCGCCACGCCCAGACCGACGCGACGGCCGGCCCGGGCCGGCGAGCTCACTTGGGCGCGGCTTCGGCTTCCTTCTTCTTGGCCATCGCGGCCGCTTGCTTCGGGTGATTTTCCGCGAATCGCTTCTTCGCTGCGGCCTGCTGCTCAGGCGTCAAGGCGTCGTACCTGGCCTTGGCGGCAGCCTTCTTTTCCGCTTGTTGTTCAGGCGTGAGCTTCCTCCATTCTTCCTTCGTCATCTTCTGTTGGCCGTCAGCGGCCGCAAAGGCGGAAGGCAGGGCCAGCATGCCGGCGGACAGTGCGACGAAAGTGCCGAGTATGAGTTTCTTCATGTCGAGTTTCCTTTGGGGTTGGGCAGTTGACAGCACAGTGGCCCGTTCAGCCAGTGAGTTTTTCCGCCTCACACCTTAATGCAAGCCAGGTGCCGCCGGTTGACTGGCGCGGCAACGCCGGCAGGCGGCTCGAATGCAAAGCTTTGTTGCCGGCGGACATGACGGACAGTTGCGCCGGCCACCAGACCAGCGGTCGGTCGAAAAGAGTTGCAAACGGGGGTCAAACCGGGCTTCAGTCCGGGCCTCGCGGAGCCGACAAACAAGGTGAGCCCGACCCTGAGGAGACACACCATGAACGCGCCCAACCGAAGCGCCAGCTTCGTCACCGCCAACCCGCACGCGCTTGCCACCATCCTGGAAGCCAGCCAGACGAAAAGCATCATCGCCTCGAGCGACATCTTCGACAACTCGGGCATCAAGCTGTGGGCCCGCGACATGCCTGTGTCGGGTGCGCTGCAGCGCAAGCTGCTCGACCGCCAATTGCGCAACCCGCTGGAAAGCTGTCTGGTGGCCGAAGACGGCGTCACCGCGCAGACACTGGCGCTCGCAACGCAGAAGCTGGTCGAGGCCGACACGCCCTTGAGTGCCCTGCTGCGCCCGCAAGCCGCCCGCATCGCCCAGGAAGTGCCGCATCTGCCCCTGCATTCGGTGGTTCAACTGCTGCTCACGGCGGGCCAGGTGTCACGGCCGGAATCGTTCGACCATGCCGTGCAGGCGATGGCGCTGGCCGGCGCGCTGATGGCCACGCAAGGCGGCAGCACCGCCGAGCTTCGCCTGGCCATGCTGGCCGGCCTGATGCACGACCTGGGGGAGATGTACATCGATCCGCGCTATGGCGAGGCCGATGCCGACCGCACGCTCGACATCGTCAGCTACCAGCAACTGGTGGTGCACCCGCACGTCGGCCAGTTGTTGATCACCCAGCTCACCAACTACCCGGCCGCACTGGCGCGCGCGGTGGCCGAACACCATGAGCGGCTGGACGGCTCGGGTTACCCGCACAGCCTGCAGCGCGAGGGCATCTCGTCGCTCGGCCGCCTGCTGGCGGTGACCGAAGGCGCGCTCGGCGTGCTGCGCGGTGAACGGCCTTACCTGTCGCGCGTCAGCGTGGCGCTGCGTGTGGTGCCCGGCGAATACGACCTCAGCTGGACCGGGCGCATCGCCGACGCCGCGCGGAATCAGCCCACATTGCAGGCCATCCTGAGCACCGAGGAAGTGCAGGCCAGGCTGGCGCGACTCGACGGCGCGATGCGCCTGGCGCAGGAAAGCACCGACGCACTGGCCGCCGCCGCCACGTCACCGACACTCAAGGACGCCACCGCGCTGGCGCAGCACCTGCTGGGCCGCCTGCGCACCGGCTGGTACGCCAGCGGGCTTTGGAGCAGCGACGCCGTGACCGCGCAGGACGCGGCCGAGGTGGAGTCGGTCGAGGACGAACTTTTCTTCCGCCTGCGTTCGATCGAACGTGCCACCCGGCTGCGCGCCGGCGAGTTGCCAGCCGCCGAAGCCCAGCTGTTGCAGGCGCTTTGCGACACCCTGAGCAGCACCGCCCTCTGATCGCCTGCGAGGGCAGCGCCACGGCTGGGCGGAGTCACTTCGGCCCGGGGCCGGACCGTGCGGCCGGCCGGGCCTTGACGTGCTTCATGATGCCGATGAAGGTGTCGGTCCAGCAGACATCGCGGTCCGCCGACAGATGGGCCGACAGATGGGCCGGCAAATCCTCGTGCGCCAGACGCGACACGCCGAGGTGGCCGCCTGCCAAGCCGTGAAAGGTGATGTTGGCCATGGTGCCGGCGCGCGCGGCGCGCTGGACCAGTTCGATCAGCTGGGCGCCCGTCGCATTCGAGGGCGCCGCCACGGACACGCCGTACGGGTCGAGCGTGGTCATGTCCGCCACCACGCCGCCGGCAGCGGATTTGATCGCGACGAAGTCCGCCCCGATGCGGCCGAGGTAGTTTTCGCCCGCCGCCAGCAGGTCACCGCAGGGCGAGGTGAAGGTGCGCTCCTGCCGGCCGTCGACTCCTTGCAGCAAGATATTGCCAACCCGGATCTGCGCCGCCAACTGTGCCGCGCTGGTCTTGTCGAGGTCGTTCTCGGCACTCACCCAGGCGCGGTCGGGGGGCGGAACGAGAGCACTGATGGAACAGCGTGTGGTTGCCCAGTTCGTGGCCGCTCGCCGCAGCGGCCCGCCAATCCGGCAACCGTCGCTTCAGCGTATCGCTGCTCGGCGTGAGGTAGAAACTGGCCCTTCAGGCCGGCCGCGTCGAGCGCCGGGATGGCGGTGTCGGGCTGGCTGTCGAGCGCGTCATCGCAGGCCAGGCCCACCGCGGCCTTCGCGCCCTGCGGCCAGACGAAGGGCGGTTCGGCGGCCTGCGCCGGCAATCCCCACAGGCAAGTGAAGAGCAGCGTCGGGAAGAGACGTTTCATGATGGACGTTCCCGGCTGGGCATGGGCCGTCTCGTCTTGTGGCTGAACCTGCGGCCGAACCTGCGACCGAACTTGCGGCCGAACCTGCCCCTTCAAGGCTGCCGGTTCGAGATTCTGCAGCCGGCCCGACATACGGCGACATGCGATTGTGGTGCGGTCGGCGGACACTCCGGCAGATGCTGCGGCCGGTGGCAATCCCGGTGTAGCCAGACATGACGCGTGCAAGGGCCGATCGCAGGTCGACGCGGGAATCGGCGCGACACTCTTCCCATCGGTCGTTCCGCAGCTTCGCCGCCTGGCCTGCGCGGGATTGCGGCACAGAACGAACCCGGCATTCAATCGTTGCGCAGGATCCTGACGCCTGCTTTCGATGCCAGCCTCGGACCGCACGCACCGCCGCAGCCCTTCACGACCGACGCAGCGCCGCTGGTCCTGATACCAGCGACGCAGGCTGGCCGGACCCTGCTCTCAGGCGGGCTCGCAGCACAGCGGCTGACACCGCTGCGGGCTCGCACCAATGCTTCTCGGTCATCGCGGCGCTGCTGTCCACCCAGTGCCGCAGAAACGTTTCTGCGCGAACGCCGGGCGCCGACCGGGGCCTTCGTGCTCTCAGCCCGGAGCCCCCGCCAGCACGCGCAGCACGGCTTTGGCGGCATGCAGCGGTTGCTCCATCGGGAACAGGTGCGAGCCTTCAAGCCAGTCGATGCGCCCGCGTGTCACCGCGCGCGTGGCGGCCATGCCGACCTGCCGCACCTCAGCCGACTGTGTGCCGCCGATGAAGGACACCGGACACTTGGGCGGATGACGCTGCAGCAGGGTGCCGAAGTGGTGCGGCAGCGTGTTGTAGAAGCGTGTTTCCACCTCGCGGTGGAAAGCCAGGCGCACGCCACCATTTTCGGTGTCGGGCTGGATGCCGGCGCTGATGTAGTCGCGCAGCACGCGAGGGTCCCAGCGCGCGAAAGCGTGTTTGGCGGCGTAGTGGCGGTGTGCGTCCTCGGCCGAGGGCCAGTGCTGGCGCCGCGCTTTCGACACCTTGCCCGGCGAGACCCGGCCGATGAAACCGGCCACCTTGGCCATCTGCACGCTGTGCGCGCGCCAGCCGGCGACGATCGGGGAGTCGATCAGCACGACGCCGGCCACCAGGTCGGGCCGCTTGATGGCGGCCAGCAGGCTGACGTAGCCGCCCAGCGAATGGCCGACCAGTTGCACGCGTTCACCCGCGGCCTGCGTCTCCATGAAGTGGATCAGTTCGTCGCGTGTTGGCCGCCAGTTGCTCGCCACCGGGTAGGCCGGGTCGTGGCCGAACTTTTCCAGCGCCAGCACTTTGTGGCCGGCGGCGCGCCAAGTCTCGAAGAGCACGCGGTAGGTGCCTGCGGGGAACCCGTTGGCATGGCTGAAGACGAGTGTCACGGGCATGCGTGCTGAGAAGTCCAAATCATGGAGTGTGCCCCGAACCGCTGCCGGCGCTGCGCCACACTGAGGGATGCCGGACATCGCCCAGCCGACCCTGCTGCTGCAACAGGCGCATGCCGGCGACGGCGGCGCCGCCGGCCGGGCCTTCGCCGCCCTCGGCCCGGAGCTGCTGAAGATCGCCCGCGCCCGGTTGCGTGTGCCCCAGGCGCCCACGCTGCTCGACACGCAGTCCCTGGTGCACGAGAGTCTTCCGCGCTTCGTCGGCTGCAGCCTGCAGGTGCCGCAGAGCCGAGGCGCTGGACGCCCACTTCCGTCTGACGGACGCGCGCGGCCCGGATGACGACTGCGCCCGCGCGCGCCAGCACGACGAACGCCTGCGCCTGCGACTGCGCGCCGACGCGAGCTTCGGCCCACGCCACCGCTGGGCCGTGAGCACGCGCCTGCAGATCGCCGCCTGCACGCTGGCCCTGGGCCAGCCGCTCGAATCGCGCAAGCTGTTCGATCGTGTGCTGGCCGGCGCTGCGGCGGTGCCCGGTATTCATCAAGCCGACCTGCTGGCGGTGCGCTTCCGCCGGCTCAATGGCGTGCGCCTGACCGGCGAGACCGAAGAAGCCCTGCCGATGGCAAGCGCGCCGATGGCCTTCGTCGATGCCATGCACCCGGGGCCCGACTGCAACGTCGAGGCGCAACGGCTGCGCCTGGCCCGGGTGCTGCTGCGCGCCGGCCGCCAAGAGCTCGTTCCAGAATAACTTGAACATTTGACTCGCTGGCCTTGGGCGCGCTGCGGCGTTGCGAATCGCTTGTGTGGCTCGCCACACGGCGCACTTCGCGCCTTGCATCGCATCCCGATCCAGCGGCCAAATGTCCAAGTTATTTCCTCACGAGCCCTAACCGGAGTTCGCCGAGGTGTTTGCGATGGCGGTGCGGCACATCGACACGCTGCAAAACGCGGCGTTCATGAATCGCGGCCGGCAGACGGCGGCGGCCTCTGCCGCAAACAGCGTGGCGCGCTTTAGCATCAGCGGATCAAGATGCCAAGTGCCGAACCACTCCCTGCCGCCCCTGCCGCCCCCGTGACGGTCGACGCTTCGCAGCTGCTGGCCGACCAGATCGCCGCCGTGCAGCGCACGCTGCCGGCCACCGTCGCCGGCAACCTGCTGCTCGCGGCCGTGCTGGCTTGGGCGCTGCACGGCAGCGTCTCGTCCGCCGCGCTGGGGCTGTGGGTGGGTCTGCTGGCGCTGCACTGCGCGGTCAACGGCTGGGTCATCGCGGCCACGCGGCAGCGGCCCGTCACGCCGCGAAATGCAGCGCGCCGCGCCCGCGCCGGTGTGCGCTCGGCGCTGGTCCTCGGGCTGGTCTGGGCCGGCGGCATCCTCGGCCTGTGGCCGGACGGTGACGGCGCGCTGGCGCAGAAGTTTCTGCTCGTGTTCCTCGTGGCGGGCGTGTCCTCGGGGGCGCTGCATTCGCTGTCGCCGCATCTGCCCACCTTCACTGCCTTCTTCGTTCCAACCGTGCTGGCCGTCGCCCTGGCGGCAGCGCTCGACGGCGGTGCGGTCTTCCAGGCCGTCGCCGGGATCACGGTCGTCTACGGGCTCGTCACCTGGCGCTACGCGCAGAGCCTGAATCGCACGCTCGCCGAGGCGATGAGCGGCCGCCATCAGCTGTCGGCGCTGGCCCAGCAGCTGGGCCAGGAGGTGCAACGCGTCGAGCAGGCGCGGCGCGCGCGCAGCCGGCTGATGGCCGCGGCGAGCCACGACCTGCGGCAGCCGGTGCACGCGTTATCGCTGTTCCTGGGCCTGACCGCCGCCGAACCGCTGCCGGCCGCGCAGGCGCGGCGCATCGCGCTTGCGCAGCGCAGCGTCGAGAGCCTGAGCGCGCAGTTCGACGCGCTGCTCGACCTGGCGCGCCTGGATGCCGGCGCTCTGCGGGTCGAGCCCCGCGCGGTGGCGATGCGCCCGCTGGTGGAGAACGTCGTCGAAGCCATGCGGGCGCAGGCCGAGGCGCGGGGCCTGGTGCTGCGGCTGCGTGCATGCGACGCCATGGCGCTGACCGACCCGCTGCTGGCCGAGCGCATGCTGCGCAACCTGGTGGCCAATGCCATCCGCTACACCGACCGCGGCGGCGTGCTCGTCGCCCTGCGTGCCCCGGCGGGCGGTGGCGCGCGCCTGCAGGTGGTCGACACCGGCATCGGCATCGCACCGGCCGAGCAGGCGCAGGTTTTCGAGGAGTTCGCGCAGGCCGAGGGCGCGGCCGGCCGAGGCGGCCTGGGGCTGGGGCTGGCCATCGTGCGCGGCTGCGCCACGCTGCTGGGGCACGCCGTGTCGCTGCGCTCGGCGCCCGGGCGTGGCAGCCGTTTCACGATCGACCTGCAGCCGCCGCCCTGGGCCGAGCTGCCGGCCGCGCCCCTGGTGCCACGCCAGGCCGCCGCCGCGCCGGACCCGTATGTGTGGGCGCCCGGCGCGCCCGCCGCACTGGCCGGTGCGGTGATCCTCGTCATCGAGGACGACCCGGCGGTGCGCGCCGCCACCGCCGAAGCGCTTGCGCAATGGGGCGCCGAAGTCGTGGTCGGCGCCGATGTCGACGCCGTGCTGGCGCCGTTGGCGGCTCGCCCGCTGCGCCCGGCGCTCATCATCACCGATGGCCGGCTGGCGCAGGGCGCCGGCGGGCTGGCCGCGGTGCAGAGCGTGCGCGAGGAGTACAACGACGACGAACTGCCGGCGCTGGTGATCAGCGCCGATGCGGCCGCGCTGGAGGCGGCGCGCGCCGCCGGCCTGCCTGCGCTGCGCAAGCCGGTGACGCCCGCCGCGCTGGCCGCCGCCGTGCGCGAGGCGCTGGCGGCGCGTGATGGGCCACCGCGCCGCAGCGGCCCCTGAGCCGCAATCCTCCCCGGCCCTTCAGGCCTGCCGCGGGCCGGCGTCGAGCAGCCCGGCTTCGCGCGCCCGCATCACCGCGTGGGTGCGGTTGAGGGCGCCGAGAATATCGAACAGCGCCTGCACATGCAGCTTCACGGTGCGTTCGGCGATGTCGAGTTCGCGGCCGATTTCCTTGTTCGGCAGGCCGCGGGCCAGGCGTAGCAGCACCTCGCGCTGCCGCGACGTCAGCGGCGCGGCGCGGCCGGCCGGCGCCGCTTCAGCCGTGGCGGCCGCCAGCAGCAACGGCGGCAGATAGGCGTGCCCGTCGAGCACGAGTCGCAATGCCGCTGCGAGTGTGCCGTGGCTCTCGGACTTCGGGCAGTAGCCGTTGACGCCGGCCTGCAGCATGCGCCGTGCGTCGGCCGCATCACATGACGCCGAGAGCACGAAGATGCGCGGCGTGCTGCCGGCGCGCTCGCGCAGGCGGCGCACCACCGGTTCGCTGTCGCCGTCGGGCAGGCACAGGTCCAGCACAGCGACATCGGGCAAGCGAGGCCCGTCGAGCGCGCGCTGCGCCTCGGCCACGCTGCCGGCGATGAACAGCTCCGCGCCCGGCCGCAGTTCGGCCAGCAGCGCACACACGGCCTCGCGCATCAGCGGGTGGTCGTCGACGATCAAGACACGCATGTCGTGGATGCTAGCCGGGATGCTTCAAAAGGCCGACGCCCGCGCCGCGATGTGTTCACCAAGCGGGCGCCTGCGCCGCCCTGTGTTCACCAGGAGGGCGCCTGCGCCGCCCTGTGTTCACCAGGAGGGCGCCTGCGCCGCCCTGTGCCACTTTGCAGGCGACGACGCGCAGCCGCATCAGGTTGCCCGCGCCGACCGCAGCCGGCGCCGGGCGCGCGCGCCGATCAGCAGCAGCCCGGCGCCGAGCGACAGCCAGGTGGCCGGCTCGGGCACCGCCACCACCGACAGGCCGCCGTCCAGGTACAGGCGCGATACATCCAGCCGGGCGCCTGACGCCAGCGACAGTTCGTCGAAGGCGATCTGGCCGAAGCTGCCGAAGAACAGCGGCGTGTCGGGGAAGAGCTGGAACGTCTCGCCGATGCCCAGTTCAGCGCCGTCGAGAGAGGTCAGCGTGAGCCGGCCGCCTTCGAGCAGCAGGAAGTTGCTGGCGCTCAGCGCGTCCGACAAGCCGCCTTCGCCCAGGCGCATGAACAGATCGCTGGTAATCTGCAGCGCGACGCCGCCCCGCACCGCCAGCCGCGAGGCTTCAGGGTTGGTGCCCAGCCTCAGCTCGCGGCCGAACACCGTGAAGCCGCCGCCGGTGATCTCGCGGAACGTGCTGTCGTTGAAGCTGGCGTTGCCATAGAAAAACAGGCGGGCGCCCGCAGGGCCGTCGACGTGAATGGTGCCGGGGCCGAGCACCTCGACCGCGCCGAAGAGCACAAGGTCCTGCCCGGCGCCGGGGCGCAGCGTCCCGCCAATGACCGTGACGGCGTTGCCGACATGGCCGCCGCCGGCCAATTCGCCGCCGTTCAGCAGGTACAGCCGGCTGCCGTCCAGGCGGGCCGGCTCGCCGGTAGATGCGTTCACACCCTGCAGTTCGGTACGGCCTCTGCTGCTCCAGTCGGCGTTGTCGACGACGAGATGCGCTCCTGCCTCGATGCCCAGCAGGCCATCCTGATTGAAGCCGGCCGTGGCGATGCGGGCTGCGCTGCCGCCATACTGTCCCGTCACAGTGATCGTGCCGACGTTGCCCAGGTCGTCGGCACCATTCACCAGGCCACCGTCCTTGACCACGACATTCGGGCCCCCGGGGGTGCTCTTCAAGCTCAAGGCGCCTTGGTTGAGCAGGCCGCCGGGGCCGACATCCAGCCGGGCGAATTCACTGACGGTGATCAGGCTGTTTGCCTTGCTGGTCATCAGCAGGCCGTTGGCGAAGGTGCCGAACGGGTCCACCATGAGCCACGCTCCATCGATCACGTTGCCTGTCTGTGCTCGCAGGCTTCCTTGGTAAATCCGCAGCACAGCGCCGAAGTCGCCATTGGGCTTGAGCATGCCGTTGCCCAGTGTCAGCTGATTCACGGTGGTGGTGATGCCGGTCAGTTCGGCCGCGCCCGACAAGATGGCGGCCGTTTCGGTCGACGCCGGCAGCGGCGTCGCGCTTGCGGACCAGCATGAAGCCTGGGTCCACTGACTCTCCGCGCATAACCAGTCGCGCGTCTGGGCTGCCGCGGGCAGCGCCGTTCCAGCCAGGGCTGCGAAGGCCAGCGCCAGCGCAGCCGCGCGCCGCGGCAGGAGTGAAGGTGGAACCCGAACCGGAAAAGACAGCGCGAAGTCCTCCAAAAAGCCGGGCGGCCGCCCATCGGCAACCGGAACAAATGCACGTTATCAAGGCGCTGTGCCGGAGGGCAATGTCCAAAAGGGCAGGTTCCCCCGTTTCTGGGCTGACCTTTGCGCACGCTGGGCACGTGGCATTCGACTCGACAGTCCGTGCATCGATGTCATG
>Ga0105044_10015456_pt1 | contig 10310 bp, 8 predicted proteins | sample MAT01_FD_78092 | JGI IMG/M metagenome (GOLD analysis project Ga0105044, IMG submission 78092) | Freshwater microbial communities from Lake Fryxell liftoff mats and glacier meltwater in Antarctica - MAT-01 | ecosystem: Environmental > Aquatic > Freshwater > Ice > Liftoff microbial mat | place...
CGGCCAGGCTTGCCGGAACAGGCCTGTGTTCGCTTCATAACGCCCTTGCGCAGCTTGTCACCATACTGATGGATATAGTCAACGGCCATGGGCAGGAAAAAGAAAACCTTTCCCTGCAGACTCGAGTCCTGCCCGCTTTCTTCATCATCATAGGTGTCATCCCGGAAGATTTCTGCCGCGTCATCAGGAAAAGCGATGCCGGAGACAATGGCAATACTGGTTGAAAGCTCCTGTGCTTCTTCCGTAGTTGTTGCCGGATCAGGTTCGTGCTCTGTTATACCCCAGAGTTCCGGCTCAATACTTAAAACACGCATTAATCCCTGGCACCAGTCCCTGATCCGAGGAATGTCACTGCCTTTCATGCTCCCTATATCAAATGGAAATGCAAGAGTGCCGTCCTGATTTTCCTGCACTAAACGCTTATAACCCCCTATCAGCAGAGCAAACATACGATTGGCCTGACTCATGTCTTCAAAACGGGCCATTTCCATGCCGTACACAAGCGGCAGCAGATCATCCGGAGTAACAAGATCCGGTGCAATGGCAAGCCCGAACAACAATCCGCGCACTCCATCAGGGTTCAATGTAATTGCCGGTACTGCGGCCAGCATCAAAAATTCCGAAAGTTCCTGCTCCTCAACTTCTGTAAACATAAGCCTCCCCTATCCGGTCATGTAGAATCATTTATCCAGTGCTTTTTCAATTCGCTCGCAGATCGTTTTCAAAACCTTGATGCGAGCATAGTACTTATCATTGGCTTCCACCAGCGTCCATGGTGCGATCTCTGTACTGGTGCGGTCAATCATATCACAAACCGCCAGTTCGTATTCGGTCCACTTATCCCGATTGCGCCAATCATCATCTGTAATCTTGAAACGTTTGAACCCAATTTTTTCACGTGCCTTGAATCGCTTGAGCTGTTCATCCTGACTGATGGAAAGCCAAAATTTGACTACTACGGTGCGATTACGCACAAGCTGCTCCTCAAAGTCATTGATCTCGCCATAGGCACGCATCCAGTCCGCATGATCACAGTATCCTTCCACACGCTCAACCAGCACGCGTCCGTACCAGGAGCGATCAAATATGGCAAAACGGTTTTTGCGGGGAATACTACGCCAGAAACGCCACATATAGGGCTGTGCACGTTCTTCTTCGGTCGGTGCAGCAACCGGTGTCACCTTGTACTGCCTGGCATCCAGCGCCTGGGTTATGCGCCTGATACTGCCACCTTTACCAGCTGCGTCATTGCCTTCAAAGGCAATAACTACAGCCAACTTTTTAAAGTCCTTATGCCGTGTCAGCAGATTGAGTCGCCCCTGATACTTTTCAAGTTCTTCTTCATATTCTGACTTGCTGATTTTTTTGGACAGATCCAGTGTTTTCAGAATCAAAAGGTTGTCTAATGCGGGCATGATCGGTGGAATCGGCTCATGCTGTTTTGATGGGTCAGGGGTATCCAGACGCTGCCGTACGGCATTCAGCAAGGCTTTGCCAATTGTCAGGTAGCGATAGCGCGGGTCCGTTCCCTCAACTATTGTCCAGGGAGATTCGGCTGTGCTGGTACAACGTAGCATGCGCTCTGAAACAGTCCTGAATTTACTGTACAACTTATAGTTTTTCCAGTCGGTTTCCGTAACACGCCAACGGGTATTGGGATCTTTCTCCAACGATTTTAGTCGCTTTTTTTGCTCACTTTCAGAGAGGTGCAGCCAGAATTTGAGAACTAATGCCCCTTCATTACAGAGCATTTTCTCAAAGCGTACAATCCGTTCCAGACGCTGATCCAGTTCAGCATTTTTAATTGTGCCGTAGACATTTTCTACCAACGGACCTGAATACCAGGTTCCGATGAAAATGCCGATTTTTCCGGCAGGAGGCAATACCCGCCAATAGCGGAACATCTGTGGCCGTTCAAGCTCTTCATCGGTCAGGTCACGCACGGCATGTGTCTCAACATGTCTCGGGTCAAGCCATTCATTCAGAATGTTGACTGTTTCACCTTTTCCAGCACTGTCAATCCCGGCAATCAGAATGATTACGGGAAATTTTTTCGAATGTAGCATGTCAAGCTGGGCATCCAGCAGCCCTTCTCTAAGAGGTGAAATCTCTCTTTTCCAGACTGCCTTGCTGATTTTGTGACCAAGTTCCGCTGACTCGAACATAACATCCTCTCTTTCCGGTTTAATAATACCTTATCAAGAATGCAGTAGCTGTCAAACATTGCAGTATTTCAAGGTTCTGACAAGTGCTGTTTTTTATCTTGGAATTATATGTCTAAACATGCTAGTTTTTACAAAAATAAAACAGGAGGGATTCAATTTGAAAAAGACATTATTGACCTTACTTGCCATATCCTCAATTGCCATTTCCGGTTGCGACAGTAAACCAAAAACAGAGGCACCTAAAAAACCAGATGCTTCACCAGCTGCACCGGCTGCACAACTTCCTCCAGGCCATCCGGTACCTGCCGGTCAGATGCCTGCAGCCGCACCGGCTGGAGCAAATCCACATGCCAACTTGAAACCGCAGGAAATAAAGGCTGGTGAAGGAATTAAGGCCAAGGTAAGCCAGATTATTGAAACAAAAACCAATCCCCCTTACATCTACCTTGAAGTAGCTGACGCTAAAGGCCAGAAACTCTGGCTGGCTCTTCCAAAGATGGCTGTTAAGGTTGGTGACACCATTGAATACCCTGAAGCACCTGTAGTGACTAATTTCGCCAGTCCTTCACTTAAGAGAACTTTTGACAAGCTTTCCATGGTACAGGGAATCAGAATCGTGAAATAAGTTTCTATAATTTTTTTGCTGTTAGACAGCGGGGCCTTTTAGGTCCCGCTTTTTTATTGACTTGACGGACGCAAGAGATGGTCCATGTTTTGGAATTATTTCAAGAACCTTGCAGTAGAATTCCTGCACTTTTGACTTTTTACCTGCTTCTGCAAATAACTCCGCTAACAAATACCATCCCCACGGATTTTCCGGTGACTTGACAGTTATTTCCCTGAACTCCTCTTCAGCAAGCCTAAAATCATTATTTTGACGATAATATTCACCGGCAATTATATTCGAAGTATAGCAATAACCCAACAGGTGTTTCTGCTTTTCAAATTCCTTTGGCCCCGCAGAAACATTACCAGACAGGGCTTTCAGGTAACGACTTGCATTTTTGCCAGGCTTTGGCATGGCGTATAAAGCATTTGCATGTTTTTTTTGAAAGATGTCAGCAGAAACATTTCCTGAGTTAACAGCTTCAGCAAAAAGGGAAGTACCCGGATAATATGCCAATGGAGACACATAGCCGTCATCAGGAGAAATACGACGCATCAGTGAAAGTGTTGCTTTGATGTCGTCTTCGCTTTCACCAGGTATATCACTGATCAAATAGACTGAAAGTTGGATTCCGACTTTTCGAACCAGTGCTGACGCTGTTTCCACCTGTTCCGGTGTAATCTTTTTCCCCAGTAAATCAAGTGTTGCAGGAGAGCCGGATTCAACTCCAAGCTGCACACATTCGCATCCGGCAAGTTTCATCCAGACCAGCAGTTCCTCGTCAAGAGCCGTAACTCTGGATTGGCAATTCCAGACTATACCGGCATTGCGCTCTATCAGTAATCTGCAGAAAGCGATCGTTCTGGCGCGGTCAGCGGTAAAAGTATCATCACGGAAAGAGAAGTAAATCAGCCCAAGACGTTCCCTGATAAACAGGACCTCCTCTACAATATTTTCAGGTGAACGAAAACGAACTCGTTTGTTCCAAAATACCGGTGAGCTGCAAAAACGACAGGCAGACGGACAGCCCCTGCTAGTTACAATAAATTCTGCCTGAAACTCCATATCCAAACCAATAGAACGTTCCAGATGCAAAGACGAAAACGGGACCATATCCAGATTTTCCAACAGTTTTCTTTGCGGTGTTATAACAACCTGACCGCTCTTACAATATGCAATTCCATTGACCTGATCCATTGATCGGCCAGCCTTGCAACATTCGGCCAGCTCTAAAAGAGTTGCTTCCCCTTCCCCGATAACCACCAAATCAACAGAAGCGTTCTTACACAAGATTTCTTTATACTGAAAGGTCGCATGCCCACCTCCCACTATAACCAGACACTTAGGGAAAATTTTCTTCACCAGGTCGGCCAATTCCAATGAGGCATGCCTGTTGTGTGTCCATTGTGAAATGCAGAAGATTGAGGGATTCTGACCAGCAATCAACGTCCTTTTCTCACTGTCAGAATAACCGGACAGGTTTACAAGTGATGAGTCAAATCCGGCCTGAATTAGAGTGGAATGCAGATAACAGAGACCTGTTGGTAACATGGTCACAAAGGGATCACTTCGATCAGGCATTCCGGAAATATAGCCAAGCAGAATTTTCATGGGCTCTGGGTAAAAAAAATCCGGGTCAGATGACCCGGATTCAATTAATTTATCAATAAGTGGTTTCAGTTATTCTGACTGATTGTCAAGCCAAGTGTGTCATTTTGCAGAACTTCATTTTCCCGTTCTTCTTCAACCCCTAGCAACAAAGCACTAAAGTTGTCCTCATCCACCTGTTCACCGACCCTGCGAGCACCCAGGTAACGGCCAAGATAATATGGCGTATCCATGCTGGATATTACTACTCTGCGGTCACGTGAAGAGGCGTGAATCATCTTGCGGTTGCCCAGATAAATACCAACGTGGGAAGGAAAGCGGGCATATGTTTGAAAAAATACCAGATCACCCTTTTGCAGGTCTCCACGCATTACTTCATTGCCAACATGAAACTGTTCACGTGCAGTGCGAGGCAGTCTGATTTTCATGTCACGAAAAACCTGTTGCGTAAAGCTGGAACAATCCAGTGCATTGCGGCTGTTACCGCCAAAACGGTAGCGCGCCCCAAGGAAGCTGTAAGCTGTCTTTTTCAGTGTGTTTGATGCGGTCTCGTTTTCTTCCAGTGTTTTGGCAAGATCTATCGGCTTGTCTGAATCCAGATCAGTCAATTCTGCCAGAGTATTTGCAAGTTCTTTCTCGTTCAGCAGATCAGAGTTTATCGTTGCAAGGCGATTTTCTAAAACTGCACGTTTCGGTGCAGCAGCTGGTGCGACTTCATTCAGGACCAGAACCTGCCCTTGTTTGATTTTATTGCCCTTGATTTTATTAAGGCTGCGCAAGGTACCCATTTTTACACCGGTTTTCTTGGCAATACCAGGCAGGGTATCTCCTTTGACAACTTTGTATGACTTTGGACTTTCTGCAACCGTTTCCTTCTTGGCCTTGGCAACGGCATGAGAAGGTATGATAAGACGAGTTCCCTGCTTTATCTGAACTCCGGTCAATGTATTTACAGTTTTGAGCTCTTCAACAGAGACGTGATATTTGCGGGAAATTGAGTGAAGTGACTCACTCTTGCGGACTACGTGAGTTTTTGAAGCCAGGACCAGTTGGGGGAAAGCAAGCAGCATAATGCAAATCAGTAATATGTGTCGGATATTTGCCATTTATCCTCCTTTTTGTTTCAGTCTATAGCACGTCCAGCATTGTTCTTATATCCCTGGCTTTTCAAAAAGTCAAATATTAAAAATTTAATGTTTCACAAAAAACACCCGATATAATCACATAAGTAGCTGTTATATGGCTATTTTTTATGTCGAACATCAACCTTTATAGCCACCGGTTCCTCTCTCAAAACAGTAATCTGGTTCATCGGCGGAATCAGGTTTTTGTACTGCTCTTTCCCCTTATACAGCCCAGAAATATCAACCTCTTCTGTTACAATTGAATTAATTTTGCTGATTTGAACTGACGGACCTTCAATTTCAACGGTTGCAGGTTCTGAAACGACAATACCTCCCTGAAGAGCAGCTGGCAAAGATCCTTTTATCACAACTTTGACTGATACTCTCTTGCGCTCTTTTTTGTCTGTCACTATTTTAACTGCAGGAGGCGTAATTCTGCTAATAACCATCCCGGAAGGCAGGTTAAAATCAGAATTTTTTATTCGCAAACTTGTGTGGCCCTCATGAACCTCAGAAATATCAACATCGGCAACCAGATCCAGCTTGGAAGGCATAGGAGTCAAAATCGAATACGAACGCAACTGGACCTCTACCTCATCAGGAACCCCTTTTATCAGCGCGAGCCCTTCCGGTATACCATGCATCCTGACAGGCGCAGAGACTGTTGTAATCTGACCTTGTCGTGAAGTTATCAATGCCCAGAAAGATATTACAAGCAGTAAAACCGCCGTTTTTGTAACGAAATCACTAAAAAGTACCTGTTTAAGACCCTTGCTTTTTTTCTCTGCGGCCGGATTAATCAAACCATCCAGGGCAAATACCAGACTGGCAGATGAGTCAATCTCTGTCATGACACCTTCAGCCGCCAGAGTAACCACACCTCGTTCCTCAGAAACGACAACCACAATAGCGTCGGTACGCTCAGAAAGCCCCATGGCTGCGCGATGCCTTGTCCCCAGATATTGTGGTATATCCGGGCTTACGGAAAGCGGTAGGTGACAGGAAGCCACAACAATCCGGCCATCCCTTATTAAAGAGGCGCCATCATGCAGAGGAGCGCCCGGACTAAAGATAGATTCGAGTATCTGTGGTGTCACTTCGCAGTCCAGGCGAACTCCATTCAACATCAAATCCGCCAGAGACTCACTACGTTGAAACACCAACAGGGCACCGGTTCGCTTGGATGCCATTGAAAAAAGTGTATCGGCAATCTCCTGAAATCTGCTTTCCTGTGGTCCATCCTGATTGTAAAACAGATGCCTGACCAGACTGAATCTGTACAATGCCTGACGAATTTCCGATTGAAAAACAACCACGACCAGCACAATCAAAACTGTTCCCAGCTCCTGCAAAATCCAACTGGTCATGTAAAGGCCAAGAAAACGGGTCGCAAAATAAATTAAGGTCACCACACCCAACCCCAATAGAACTTGCATGGCACGGGTACTTCTGAACCAGGTGTAAAGCTGATACACAAGAAAAGTCATGATCAGAATATCGGCGATGTCCTGAATTCGGATATATGGCTGTACCACTAAAACTCCTTCAACTTTCAACAGATTATCGACCCATTTTTGCTGGTCATAGCACATGAAAATATGTTACAAGGCAGAATTGTATTAAAAGCAAAACACAAAGGTTGCAATATTATGTTCAAGCTTTCAGATAAGGGTAAAAAAAACCAGCAGATGTTCGGAGACATTGCCCCCCGTTACGACTTTCTTAACCGGCTGCTCAGTTTAGGCATCGACAGAAACTGGCGTACTACAGCCGTGCAGATGATTAAGTACAGTGAAGGTTCAAGAATTCTTGATGTCGCCACCGGCACAGGGGATGTTGCACTGGAAATTGCTCGGTTAACTCCACCATCTGTAAAAATTACCGGCGCCGACTTTTGCAAGGAGATGGTTGATCTGGGACGGGAAAAAGTTGCAGCGACACCATATGCCAACAGGATTGACTTCAAAATAGCCCCTTGCGAAGATCTCCCCTTTCCCGACAATACATTCGACTCAACCACAATCGCCTTCGGGATCCGCAATGTTGTCGACAGAAAACTGGGGCTGACTGAATTACGCAGGACACTAAAAACAGGCGGACGATTAATAATACTGGAGCCTTCGACCCCGACCGCCCCTCTGATCAAGCAGCTTTATTTACTCTACTTCATGCAGATACTGCCGCTTGTCGGCGGCCTGTTTTCACGCTACAACGCCTATAAATACCTGACTGACTCAGTTCTAAACTTCCCCTCCACCGAAGAGTTTTCTCAACTTATGAGAGAGGCCGGCTTCACCAACGTGAAGGTCCATGCTCTGACTTTCGGTATTGCCAGCATCTACGTAGGTGAAAAGGCCTGATCAGGCTTTGAACCTGCTCTCCGTCCCGACCAGCAATCTCTTGATATTTTCATGATGTTTGGCAATGACAATAACTGCAATGATCATTGTAACGATGACCAGCGAGCGGTCGCTACCCATTAGCATGATTGCCACAGGCATGACTGCTGCCGCCATAACAGACCCGAGTGAAACATAACGCCACTTCAGCATTAGTATAACAAACACACCCAGAGCAGCACAGACAGCCAGAGGTGAAAGCGCCAGAAAAACACCCAGAGCCGTTGCCACCCCTTTACCCCCCTTGAATCGCATAAACAGTGAAAAAACGTGACCACAAAATGCTGCCAGTCCGATCCAGGCAACATAATTTACCGGAAGTGCATAGTATTTTGCCAGGAGCACAGGGATTATCCCTTTAAGACAGTCACCAATCAGAGTCAATACCCCAACCTTGCGCCCGACAGTACGGTAAAGATTTGTAGCCCCGATATTACCGCTTCCCTCTTTGCGCACATCAATGCCGGCAAGCTTGCCCAGAAGCAATCCGGTCGGAATAGATCCCAGCAGATAAGCTCCGGCAAGAAGAATCAGCAGTAAATAGTGTTCAGCCATCACAGCCCCTTTTCGGGAACAAGTCCGGTTTTTTTAGCATATTCGCTTTCCGGATACTCTTTAACCAGAGTTTGATAGGTTTCAAGAGACTTGTTTTTTTGATCCGCTTCCTGATAGGCTTTGCCAAGATAAAACAGGATTTCAGCCCGTCGAATTTTTTCCGGATACATTTTTAGTGCATATTCAAATCTACCGACAGCAGAAACAACCTTCCCGGTTTTCAGATAAAACTTGCCAACATAAAGCTCATACTGAATCTGCTTATCTTTGCAGTTGTTTATTTTTTCAGTGACTTCTGCCTTAAACTCACCAGCAGGATACTGTGTCAGATAGGACTCAAACAGCAGCAGGGAGTTGTTTAACGGCACCTGGTCCGTATCAATTCCCTTTATCTGCATGTAGTTGCTCAACGCTTGTCGAAAAAGGGCATAACCGGCACTCTGATGTCTAGGGTGTAACTTCCGGAATCCTTCATACTCAACCGCTGACTCGATATATTCCTTATTCAGAAAATAGGTATCGGCAATGGCAAGCTCTACTTTTGCAGAAACTTCAGGAGGTGGATATTTTTCGCGAACTTTCTTCCACTGCTCAATAGCCTTTTCATATTTGCCTTCACTGTAGAACCTGTCTGCATCGGCAATCAATTCATCTGCTGTGCTTCTAACAGGCGCAGTCGCGCAACCTTGAAAAACAAAAGCAGCAAAAATCAAAACAACACAGTTTCTGAATAAAATATTCATACAACTCCTCATGTTTTTGTCATAATAAATTAAAGAATCCCACTGCCGCGCTGATCAGCCAGCAGATTAGAAATGATATCATGATTCAACCAGAGGACCGGTGCCTCCGGTTTCCAGGAACCATGTAAAATCAGCCTGCCTGTGGACATGAATACAATCCTGGAGAGTTCTGCACAGACAAGCTGTTTACTGTCGGCATGCATGTCCATCAACTCTGCTGAGGCTGCCAACATCAACTCGGCCTGCTCCTGTGTGTTATGCTGCGGCCAGGTGGCAAAATCTAACATATCTGCGATAAGCGGTGAGGTTGTGTAGGCCTCTGCCTTTTCCAGCATCACGTCAAGGCTTTCACCCGGGGCCAGCATTTCCTGGCAACGCTCAAACAGCGGCCTGGAACATTCCTCTCCAACAATATCCCTAATAGATGCCAGCAGCCTGTAAAGCGGTATTTCCACACCCAGAAAAAGAACGCTGGAATTTGTTTGAATCTCCGGACAGTTAAAAACTGTCGCAGAAATGCCTTTTGCTGTTGCTTCCGAGGCGATAGTTTCCAAACGCATCTTTGCCCAACCCGGCATGTAGGCAATATAGGATTGCCAACGGTATTCACCACCCAAAAGAACGCCGGTGCCGTGGTATCCATAGGCGGTATAACGCACCTGCCCGCCTTCGGACGAAACCCGCTGGCGCAGACCGGTTGTTTCTTCCAGCAGACAACGGAAAGTATCGGCGGTTACGACATTGAAACTGGCCTGACACATGCGGCCGATTCCACTTTCCCACAACTCTCTAGATGATAGATATTTTTCTCCGGTGCCTTTGAACACTCGATTGAGCAACACCATAAAAATCCTGGAACGCGGGAAACCACCAGCCATGACATGAGAAACAAGTACATTTGCACCTGCGGGGATAATCGCTTCCAGCTCTTTTACAAAAGCCTTCAAGTTTAGACTGAAACTGGCACACCCGATTTCTACAGCGTTTTCCAGGTATTGATCTGTAAAACTGATTTTATCCCACTCGTCCAGCTTGATCTGTTTCATCTGTTCAGAAATGGACGGCTCGCCATCCACGACAATCAAATCGATACCGGCTTCCAGCGGCAC
>Ga0105044_10015457_pt1 | contig 10310 bp, 7 predicted proteins | sample MAT01_FD_78092 | JGI IMG/M metagenome (GOLD analysis project Ga0105044, IMG submission 78092) | Freshwater microbial communities from Lake Fryxell liftoff mats and glacier meltwater in Antarctica - MAT-01 | ecosystem: Environmental > Aquatic > Freshwater > Ice > Liftoff microbial mat | place...
ACGTCAATAAATTCAGACACCATTGGTTTCTCGGATGAAGAGTGTCCGGACTGTTCCGGCGGTGAGTCGCCTGTCTTTATCAGTAATAATGCTCCCGAAGATTTCAAAATCTCAAATCATCCAAACCCTTTCAATCCGTCAACACTAATCAGTTATAGTCTGCCGATTGATGCTAATGTAAAGATCACTGTGTTCAATACATTAGGTCAGATTGTAAAAGAACTGACAAATGAATTCAGGACTGCCGGAAATTATTCTGTGAGCTTTGACGGAAGTAACTTAGCAAGCGGGATATATTACTACCGGCTTGAAGTGGGAAGTTTTATAGCAACGAAGAAGATGCTGCTTTTGAAATAAATAAATTGTATTCAGACTTAAAGAAAAAAGCCCCTGAATAAACCCCCCGGCTTTTTTTTATTGATTCTTCTCTGAGATCGCTTCTTATCTCTCCGCACAAACTTTCAACTATACAAACTTTACAAACTTTACAAACTTTACAAACTTTCAACTTTTTACAATACTTCCTTTTTATATAAACTCACATTTACTAAATTTGCCTACAAAAAACCTCACAAAGCTTGTTCAAAAAAATACTAATCGCCAACAGAGGCGAGATCGCAGTAAGGATAATTAACGCTGCAAAGGAAATGAATATCAGGACAGTTGCTGTATACTCGGATTTTGACCGGTATTCACTTTTCACAAAACTAGCTGATGAGGCGATTCACATCGGAGAATCTCCCGCTTCAAAAAGCTATCTGTTGGCTGATAAAATAATCGAGGCCGCGAAGGCAACGGGTGCCGAAGCAATTCATCCCGGATACGGGTTTCTTTCCGAAAGAAGCTTCTTTGCAAAGATGTGCGCTGGTAATAATATTAAATTTATCGGACCCGATCATAACGCCATTGAATTACTGGGGAGCAAGACGGATGCAAAAATTCTCGCAATAAAAAACAAAGTACCTGTTGTGCCCGGTGCTGAAAAGCCCCTCACAGATTTAAGGAAAATTAAATCAATTGCTAAAGACATCGGCTATCCCGTTCTGATAAAGGCTTCGGCAGGCGGCGGCGGGAAAGGCATGCGTGTCGTGAATGAGGAACAGGATCTTGAACGTTCCCTCACTGCCGCGCAAAACGAAGCGAGATCTTCCTTTGGCGATGACAGTGTCTTTATAGAAAAATATATTGAATCACCAAGGCATATTGAATTTCAAATGCTTGCTGATGAGCACGGCAACGTGATCCATCTCGGTGAACGTGAATGCTCAATGCAGCGCCGTCACCAGAAGATAATTGAAGAGACACCGTCGGTGCTGATGAGCGATGAGCTGCGGAATGAAATGGGCGAATGCGCGAAACGACTTTTGAAGGCAGCGAAATATTCAAATGCCGGAACAGTTGAGTTCATCGTTGATAAAAATAATAAGTATTTTTTCCTTGAAGTTAACACACGGCTTCAGGTGGAACATCCGGTAACTGAATTAAGAACCGGCATTGATCTTGTCAAAGAGCAATTCAGGATTGCTTCGGGTGAAAAGCTTTCATTGACACAGGATGATGTCACGTTCAGCGGACACGCGATCGAATGCAGGATCTGCGCTGAAGACGCAGAGAATAATTTTATGCCGTCAACCGGTAAGATCACTTATATGAACAAGCCTTCGGGTAACGGTATAAGGGAAGATACAGGCATTGAAGAGGGAGATGAAATTTCAATTTATTACGATCCGATGATCTCAAAATTAATTGCATACGGCACGGACAGGGAAGATGCTTCCGGAAAGATGAAACGGGCATTAAGAGAATACAAGATCAAAGGTATCAAGACTAACATATCCTTTCTGCTGTCTCTGCTTGAATGCAAAGAGTTTGAAGAAGGGAATTACAATACGCAGTTCATCGAAAAGGATTTTCTGAAAAGAGAAGTTGTGAACACTGAGCCCGACGCTGAATCTTCAGCTGCGATCGCACTGGCTGCAATTTTATACAGGGAAAATAAAAACCCGAAGCCGAAAATTACCGTAAGCAATGGAGATCACGCCGGCAAATGGAAAAATAAAAGAGTGGAGAATTACCGTTGAAAAAATATTATACTAAAATTGATCAATCGAAAACTTTCGAGACTGAAATTACAGGTCCGGGTAAATTCATTGCTGACGGAAAAGAGTATGAGTTTGAGCATAAGCCGGTAAGCAGTAATGTTTTTATTTTAAGGATTAACAATAAAAATTATTTTGTAGATATTACCGATACAGATATAGCGGGAGTGTATGAAGTCGGCATTGACGGAATAAGCTATAAGGTCGAAAGTAGAAGTGAGCTGGATCTTATGATCGAAAAACTGAATGGAAACAAAAGTGAAGGCAAGCTGAAGAAGGAAATTCACTCGCCGATGCCCGGAATAATAGTGAAACTCAATGTCACAGAAGGACAAACGATAAATAAAGGTGAAGTATTGCTTGTGCTTGAAGCGATGAAAATGGAAAACGAGATCAAGGCAGTAAAGGATTGTATAATAAAGAAAATCAATGTCAGTGAAAGAAGCTCGGTTGAGAAAAATGAGCTGCTGCTTACTCTTGAATAAAACACTGTATAATTAAAACCAAACAAAATTGTTTTTAGCATTTGCATCTTTGCTGGCGGCGGTAGTGCCGATGTTCATTTATCTTATCATCATCTGGTTTCTCGACAGGTATGAAAGAGAGCCATTCTGGTTTGTGCTGCTTAATTTTTTCTGGGGAGCGACAGGAGCGATCTTCCTGGGCATCATCGGAAGTCTCATCTTTCAGATACCGCTCAATGAAGTAATAAGTTCAGTCGCTGATGAAAATTCCATCGAGCTTGTTAATCTTTCGGGAGCAGTAATAACAGCACCGTTAGTTGAAGAGTTTACAAAGGGAATGTTCCTTTTACTGATGTCGTTAAGCAAAAGGTTTGACGGAGGAGTGGACGGAGCGGTTCTCGGAGGAGCGATCGGACTGGGTTTTGGTATGACCGAAAATTTTATGTACTTCCTTTCATACGGTACAACCCCGGGTGCATGGCTGATGCTCGTCATTATCCGTACCCTTTTCTCCGCGGTAATGCATTGTCTATCCACCGCAACGTTCGGAGCATTTCTGGGTTATGCAAAATTCAAGCCTTTTATATTTAAGATCATTCTTGTGCCTGTCGGATTTTTCATGGCGGTGTTTTTGCATTTCGCCTGGAACTTCTCGGTTAGCTTTGAAGACACAACTATCTTCGGATTTTTATTCTTAATAATTTATTTATTCGTAACGTTTTCAATCTTCCAGATCTCGATATATTTTGAAGGCAAAACAATATTTAAGGAACTGCAGGACGAAGCAAATCTTGGATTAATTCCGCATGATCATCTGAATCATCTTCCTTATATATCGAGGAGGTTCCGGTACGGCTGGTGTCCTGTTGGCGTTGATCAGAAAAATTATGTAAAGACAGCAACTACGCTTGCTCTTAGAAAGAACCAGGTAAAAAATACCAAAGGAAATATCCAGCAAAGCTATCTCAGGGATATTGAGAACTTACGTTACCAGATACAGATGATGTATTACAATGCAAACCTGAAGTATCATGGAATAGCATCTGACAAGAAAGTATAAAATATGTTTGCAAAGAAGGGCATGCGGTAAGGTTGTTCTGATAAATCCGTGCATACGGATTTTTTAAATTTGAAGTAAATATATCATGTGATTGTTAAGGATCTTTGAAAATATAAAACAAAATCAGTTTGCAAAAAACGTTTCCGTATTAGCATCGGGGACGATCATCGTTCAGGGAATTTCCATTCTGTTATCACCTGTTCTCTCACGGCTCTACACTCCTGAAGATTACGGATTACTTGCTGTTTTCATTTCCTGTATAAGCGTTCTGATCGTGATCGGAAGCTTTCGTTATGAGCTCGCCATACTGATTCCAAAAGAATCCGCGGAAGCAAATGCTCTTTTGATATTATCCATCGGGATCAATATTATTTTCGCTGCTGTCATATTTGTGCTGACTTTAATTTTCAACAGCTCACTCTCCGTGCTTCTCGGAAATGAAAAGATCAGCTTCTGGCTTTACTTCATAGCACCGGTTTTTCTTGCGTCTGGTATCTCGCAATCTCTTACAAGCTGGTACAACAGGAATAAGAATTATAAATTAATTTCCGGGGTCCGTATTTATCAGTCATCGATAAACTCCGTGTTCTCACTTGGGCTCGGATTTTTGAAATTCAATTCCGTTGGACTGATCGTAAGCCAGATAGTTTCGCAGATATTATCTTCAATGTATATAATCAAAAGGTCAGCACTCAGTCTCAGACAATTTTCGTTCAGCATTCCTGAATTGAAAAAAACCGCGAAAAAGCATATTGAATTTCCGGCATATAGTCTGCCGAGCGCGCTGCTTGATGTGTTTTCGATCAACTCCGTGATCTTTCTTCTTAATTATTTTTTCACAGAGTCAGTTACCGGTGCATATTCTTTCTCGCTGAGGATCTTAACATTGCCGACAGTGGTCATCGGAGCCGCAATAGGTCAGGTCTTTTATCAGAAGATCTCGGAAGCTTACAGTAATAATGAAAAGATCACAACGTCAATTTTTAAGACATGGAAAGTTTTATTCATAATAGGAATTGTTCCGGCGATCACAATATTTTTTTTCGGTGAGCAGTTATTTGATTTTATCTTTGGAAGCAAATGGGCTGTCGCGGGAGAAGTGAGCAGCTATTTGTGCATACTTACGTTAGTAAATTTTGTCAGCTCGCCTACAAGCAGCGCGATGATCGTTCTGAAAAAGCAGAAGATTGTATTGATTGTGAATGTAATCACTTTCATTTACCGCCCGCTGGCAATTATGTATGGATATTATACAGATAATTTTTTAAACGGGATCATACTCTACGTGGTACTCGAGATCATTCAGATCTTCTTTTATAATTTCTTCCTTTTAAGAAGCGCTGCTAGATCCGATTCTGAATTAAATACAACGCGTAATAATAAAAACGGGACCGGGCTATGAATGTATTTATAATACCTTCTTGGTATCCCGACAGGAACAGCATCATATCAGGCATCTTTGTAAAGGAGCAGGCGGAAGCTCTTGCGGACAGCTACCCGGAACATAATTTCATTCTTTCCAATTGTGAAAACTTTTATCTGAGCATCACAAAACCGGCGGAGTTCATTAAAGTTTACAGACAGCATTCAAAAGCAGAAAGTATTATTAAAGATAAAAGTAAAAACTTAACAGAGCTGTATAAACCGGCTTTAACATGGACCGGTAAATTTAAAGGCGATATTAAAAACATCGTAAAAGCTCATCTTGAGAATTTCAATTATGCACGGAAGAAGTTTGGAGCGATGGACATAATTCATTCACATTCAGCTTACCCGGGAGGATATTCCGCGATGATTATCAGCAGGGAGTCCAAGATCCCTTATGTAGTCACCGAGCACATGGCTCCATTCCCATTTGAATCTTATCTGATTAATGGAAAGCTTTCGGATAATGTGTCCCTTCCGCTTGTGAACGCAGACGGAATAATTGCCGTAAGTAATTTTCAGGCGGAGAGGATCAAGTCTTTCGGAATTAAGCAGCCGGTTGTGATCCCGAATGTTGTCAATGAAGAAGAGTTTAAAGCTGATCAAGCTCGATCACCCAACACTAAAATAAAATTTTTAACTGTTACGACATTCATTGAAAGGAAAGGAATTGAAGAGCTGCTTGCGGCGATACTGAACTGTAATGATAAATGTAAGGACTGTGAATTTACGATCGCCGGTACAGGTCATCTTGAAAATTATATTGAAAATTTTATAAGTGATAATTCATTGGGAGGAAAGGTAATTTTGATAAAGGATCCGTCAAGGGAGGAGATCGTCAGGCTGTACAAGCAGTGTGACATATTCATCCTGACGAGCAGGCTTGAATCGTTCGGAATAGTTTACGTCGAAGCGCTGGCATGCGGAAAGCCGGTGATAGCAACTGATTGCGGAGGACCGCGGGATTTTATGCATGATAAAACAGGATTACTTGTGGAAGTCGGAAATGTCAATGAAATTTCAAATGCAATTCTGAAGATGGCATCCGGTCATAAAAAATATGATCCTCTTAACATAAGAAATTTTTTTATGGATAATTTTTCGAGACAGATTGTCTGCGAAAAAATTATTTCATATTACAAAAAAATATTATTGCAGAATGTCCCAACATAAAATTTTATCGATAGTTGGCGCTCGACCACAATTTATCAAGCTTGCGCCCGTAGCCGATATCTTAAAGAAGAAGTATGATCATGTTATTCTGCACACGGGTCAGCATTACAATAAAAACATGTCCGATCTTTTTTTTAAAGAATTAAAAATTCCTGAACCAAAATACAATTTAGGAATTGGCTCGTCGTCACATGCAGGTCAAACGGCAAAAATGCTTGCCGGTATTGAAAGAATATTGTTGACCGAAAAACCATTTCTAGTAATAGTTTATGGAGATACAAATTCTACTTTAGCAGGTTCAATAGCAGCGGCGAAGTTAAACATAAAGATCGTACACGTAGAAGCGGGACTGAGAAGCTTTAATAAGGTAATGCCTGAAGAAATTAACAGAGTATTAACCGATCATTCGTCTGATTATTTATTTGCACCCACTAAGACCGCTATGAGCAATTTAAAGAATGAAGGACTTTCCGGGAAATCTTTTTTTACAGGGGACATCACAGTGGATGCAATCAGGAATAACATTTCATATGCATTGGAAAATCAGGGTGTAATGAAGAAAGTCGGTTCAGATAAGTATTATCTGTTAACACTTCATCGTCCTTATAATGTGGATAACTTGAATACGTTGACTAGGATATTAAAAGAGCTTGGAAAAACCGGCAAACAAATCGTGTTTCCTGTTCATCCCAGAACAGCAAGCATTTTAAAGCAGGGAGCATCAAAGCTGTTCAGGAATATCAGATTCATTTCACCTGTAGGATATTTTGATTTTCTAACACTTCAAAGTAATGCTGAAAAGATCATCACAGATTCAGGAGGGATACAAAAGGAAGCTTATATTTTGAAAAAACCCTGTGTAACTTTGAGAAGCGAAACAGAATGGATTGAAACTGTGAGCTCAGGCTGGAATATATTGATTGATCCGAACAAAGTGAAAAGCTTTGCGGGTACAATAGAATCATTTTTTCCAAAGAAAAGACACGAAGATCTTTTTGGACAAAACGTGGCGGAAAGAATGTTAAAAATCATAAATGAAATTTCTTAAGCAATGAGCAAAAAAAAGATACTGATACTTTCCATTACCAATCAGGATGTAGCGCCAAGGGTAATAAGACAAATTGATTTTCTGGAAGGAAAATATGATCTGTATTGCTGTGGTTTACAAAACTCGATCGTTTCTAAGGATAAATTTTTTCCGATCCGGAAAGGGAGTCATTCAATATTTCAAAAAATTATTATCAGTCTTTTAAAATTATTCAGATTACACAATACGGCGGAAAAATTCATTATAAAATATAAATACAGAATTGACATTCCTGACCAGGCTCCTGATTTCGATCTGGTAGTTGCCCACGATCTTGATGCTGTAGCACTGGCTTACAATAAATTTAATGCAAAGAAAGTCTTTGTTGATCTGCATGAATATGCTCAGGAAGAATTTGGTGAAACACTTTACTGGAAGTATGTGAACAAGGATTTTTTAAATTATCAGTGTAAGATATATTTTCCGAAAGTGGACGCGTGTACAACTGTCTGTCAGAGCATTTCTGAAGAATACAAAAAGAATTTTTCCCTGGCTCCGGTAGTAATTACCAATGCGGCTTCATTTGTTGATCTGAAACCGGCAAAGGCAGGAGAAACGATCAGGATCATTTCTCACGGCGGAGCAATCAGATCACGCAAATTGGAACTGATGATTGAGATCGCAAAAAATCTTGACAAAAGATTTACACTTGATCTGATGTTGATACCAAATGATCTGCCTTATTATAATATGCTGAAAAAAATGGCTGAGGAAACAGATAATGTAAAGATCATTCCCCCGGTGGATTACAGCCGGATCATTACGTATTGCAATAACTATGATCTGGGATTGTATATAATCTTCCCGACTAATTTAAATAACAAGTATTCCTTACCCAACAAATTTTTCGAATTTATACAGTCAAGGCTTGCAATTGTGACCGGACCATCGGTAGAAATGGAAAGATACATAAACAAGTACGGGCTTGGAATCTCGACCGGGAATTTTGATCCTGTAGACATTGCAAAAGAGATAAATAAACTTTCGGGCGCAGGGATACAGGAATTCAAATCGAATACAGATAAACATGCATGGGAATTATCCTCTGAGAAAAATAAAATTTTATTCAATGGCATGGTTGATAAATTATTGCAAAATTAAAAAAACTTTTTTATGTGCGGAATATCCGGAATTTACAGCCGGCAGAGTAATATTGATAAGGCAATAATAAAGAGCATGAATGACTGCATTGCTCACCGCGGTCCGGATGATGAAGGATTTCTTGCGTATTCGACTGAAACAAAGAAAGCATACGAACTTAATTCAAACGCATTCAGTGATTTCAGGGAAAACGCAAATCTGTTTCTGGGACACAGGCGGCTTTCAATTATTGACACTTCAAATGCTGGACACGAGCCGTTTGTTGATCCGACGTCGAAGTACTTTATGATATTCAACGGAGAAATTTATAATTACATTGAGCTTCGTGAAGACCTGATAAAGAAAGGTTACAAGTTTCATTCAAAGACAGATACTGAAGTTCTTCTGTATCTCTACATTGAGTACAAAGAAAAATGTCTCGGCTATTTAAACGGTATGTGGTCATTCGTGATCCTTGATACGGAAAGAAATATTCTGTTCGGTTCACGCGACCGTTTTGGCGTCAAGCCGTTCTATTATTTTCTTGATAATAATTATTTTTTGTTCGCTTCAGAGATAAAGGCGCTGCTAAAGGCGCCGCAGATCAACCGTTCGATTAACGCGAAAGCCGCTTTTGACTTTCTAGCCGGCGGAAGAATGCTTGAGCCCGACATAACCATGTTCGAAAAGATTTTTGAACTTGAGTCGTCACACTATTTTACTGTCGATCTTAATAATAATTTTTTTGAAAAGAAGAGATATTACGAACTTACTTATACTGATAAATTCGAAAAGTTTGATGAGACACGATCAAAGCATTATATAGAGGAGATCAGAGAGAAAATTATAAACGCGATAAGACTTCGCCTGAGATCGGATGTTGCCATCGGGTCTTGTCTGAGCGGCGGCATAGACAGCTCGTCGATCGTATGCGTTATAAATTACCTGATGAAAGACCAAAAGATAGAGCAGGTTGGTGATCTGCAGAAAGTGTTCACGGCATCTTTTCCCGGTACATTGATCGATGAAACCAACTGGGCTGAGCTTGTAGTAAAGGAAACAAGTACTGACTGGCACAGGACATATCCGGATTCAAAATCATTGCTTGGTGATCTTGAAAAATTAGTTTACGTTCAGGATGTTCCTTTCGGATCAACTTCGATCTATTCGCAGTACCGTGTGATGAAGCTCGCGTCCGAGAACAAGGTCAAGGTGCTGCTTGACGGTCAGGGAGGTGACGAATTATTTACAGGTTATACTTATTTTATCAGATCATTTTATAATGAGCTGATCAAGCATAGGGACTTCAGCTCGGTGATGAATGAATATAAGAGTACGGCAAACTCTCCATTTGATAAGAAAGCGATCAACAAGATGTTCGGTAAAAGCTTTGCTAACTTATTCCTGCCGTCGGCGGTCAAGAAAAAACTTATCAACTTTATCGAACCGGAAAATCTTCTGATCGAAAAAAATTTTTATGACAATAATTTCGAACGTCTGAAAGAAGGCAAACTTCGTGAATTTACAAATCTGAATTCTTCGCTGCATAATCAGTTTACAATTTCAAGTCTGCGTGAGCTGCTTAAGTATGAGGACAGAAACTCCATGAATTTTTCGATTGAAGCACGGACACCTTTTGCGGATGACATAAACCTTATAGAGTATGTGTTCAATATTCCGGGCTCGTATAAAATGCGCAACGGATGGACAAAGTATCTGATGCGAGAATCGATGAAAGGAATTGTTCCGGAAAAAATATTAACAAGAACAGATAAGGTAGGATTTGCTACGCCGGAATATTACTGGCTTAATGATATTAAAGATAATCTGAAGGAATATTTTACAAAAGATCTTAATGAATATATAAAGATCGATAAAATTGTAGGGGACTGGGATTCAATATTTGCCGGACAGAAGAAGAC
>Ga0105044_10015458_pt1 | contig 10310 bp, 8 predicted proteins | sample MAT01_FD_78092 | JGI IMG/M metagenome (GOLD analysis project Ga0105044, IMG submission 78092) | Freshwater microbial communities from Lake Fryxell liftoff mats and glacier meltwater in Antarctica - MAT-01 | ecosystem: Environmental > Aquatic > Freshwater > Ice > Liftoff microbial mat | place...
CGTCGGGGATCGCGTCGGTGCCCGGCACCAGCCCGTGCTTGGAGCTGTGCAGGATCGTGCGGCTGGTGGAGATGCCGACCGCACCGGCCTCCATGGCCTCCTGGGCCAGCGTCGCCATGGCCGTGATCTCATCCGTGTCGGGCTGCTCGTGGGCCCGCTCGCCCATCACGTAGGCGCGCAGGGCGGCGTGCGGCACCTGGGCGGCCACCTCGACCGTGCGAGGCATGGAGGCGACGGCGTCGAGGTACTCGGGGAAGGTCTCCCAGTCCCACGTGATGCCCTCGTGCAGGGCGGCGCCGGGGATGTCCTCGACGCCCTCCATCAGCTCGATGAGGAAGTCGTGGCCGTCGGGGCGGGCTGGGGCGAAGCCGACGCCGCAGTTGCCCATGACCACGGTGGTGACGCCGTGGCCGCTCGAGGGGGTGACCTCGGGATCCCAGGTGACCTGGCCGTCGTAGTGGGTGTGGATGTCGACCCAGCCGGGGGCGACCACGCAGCCCTCGGCGTCGAGCTCCTGGCGGGCCGGTCCGGTGACCTCGCCGACCTCGGTGATGCGTCCGTCGGCGTCGACGGCGATGTCGCCGCCGAACCGTGGTGCGCCGGTGCCGTCGACGATCACGCCGTCGCGGATGACGAGCTCGTGCATGAGACCTGTTCCCTCTGCCGGCCCGCGGTTGGACCCGGCGCCCAGAAACTAGACCGCTCAGTCAAGTTCTGCCCAGCGTCTCTCGGGCGCCCGACTGTGGCGACAGGAGCACCAGCCGTATCCTCCACGCGTGACGGACGAGCAGCCGCTGGACGGCGCCGACGAGGTCGAGCGGCCGGGTGACGTGCTCGAAGACGACGTGCCCGAGGTGGCGCCCGAGGCCGCCCTCGCCGCCCTCGCCGGACTGCGCTCCCGACGGCGCAAGCGGCGCACCGCCCAGGTGGAGTGGTTCGACGCCTTCTACCAGGCGTACGTCACCGCCCTCATCGCCGGCGTGGCCATCCTGCTGGGCTCCGGCCTGGTGGGCGGTGGCCCGGTCAGCGAATCTGGGGTCGACCGCATACTCGCCGACGGGCCCCGCGTGCTCGGCCTGCTCACCGCCCTCGCCCTCGCCGCCGGCCTGCGCTCGGGCAGTCGTGGCGGACCGCTGGCCCTCGAGCCGGCCGAGGTGCAGCAGGCCTTGCTCGCCCCGGTGCCCCGCCGCAAGGCCCTGCACGGTCCTGCGGTGCGCCAGGCCCGCTTCCTGCTGTTCGCCTCGCTGGTCGCCGGTGCGGTGGCCGGCCAGCTGGTCGCCCGTCGCCTCGACGGCGGCATCCTCACCTGGGCCTCGGTCAGCGCCCTCTGGACGGCCTTCACCGTCGGCGGAGCCGTCGCCTGCGGCTGGCTCGCCTCCGGCCACCGCCTCGACCGTCGCCTGGCCACCCTCATCGGCGCCCTGCTCATCGCCTGGTCCATCGGCGACCTCACCGAGGTGCTCCCCCAGTCGCCCCTCACCGAGCTGGGCCGCCTCGCCCTCTGGCCCGTCGAAGCCGAGCCCCTCGCCCTGGTGCCGGGCCTGGCGATCCTCGCCGCCATGGGGATCGGCCTGGCCTCGCTCGGCGGCGTCTCGCTCGAGCACGCCCAGCGCCGCTCGGCCCTCGTCGGCGAGCTGCGCTTCGCAGCCACCATGCGCGACCTGCGCACCGTGATCGTGCTTCGCCGCCAGCTCAACCAAGAGCGGGCCCGCACCCGCCCGTGGTTGCCCACCCGCCGCCGCGGCGGGCGAACCCTGGTGGTCCTCCGAGGTTGGCGATCGCTCGACCGCATCCCCCTGTCACGGCTGCTGCGCCTGGTGGGCCTCGGCGTGGCCGGTGCCCTCGCGGCTCGAGCGGCCTGGACCGGCGCCACCCCGCTGGTGATCGTCGCCGGCATCGTGGCCTTCATCGCCGCCCTCGACGCCGTCGAGCCTCTGGCCCAAGAGGTGGACCACCCCGCCTTCACCGAGCTGGCCCCCGTCGACTCCGGCGACGTTCTGGTGCGCCACCTCATCGTCCCCGTGATCACCATGCTCCTCGTGTCCGTGGTCGGCCTGGCCGCCTTCGCCTTCACCCGTCCCGACGCCGAGGGCTGGGCCATCGCCGGCGTCACCGCCGTGGCCGTCGCCCTCTCCGGCACCGCCGGGGCAGCCATCAGCACCGTGAAGGACGTCAGGCAGTCGAGCGACGCCGCCGCCGTGCAGACCGAGTCGCTCATGCCGCCCGAGGCGGCCGGCACCCGCATCCTCTTCCAGGCCATCTGGCCGCCGGCCGTGGCCACCCTCGGCTTCGTGCCGATGGTGCTGGCCCGCCACGCAGCCACCAGCGGCGGCACCACCGACCCGGTGAAGACCGCCCTCACCTGGGGCATCGGCGTCCTGGTGGTCACCATCCTGGTGGCCGGTTGGGTGCGCTTCCGCCAAGAGATCCACACCTTCTTCGCCAACGCCATGGAACAGCAGAACAGCGGCGCCGCCGGCGCTGGGAACGGGAGGGCCTGAGATGGCCAAGCGCAAGAGGACGGTTCCCAAGTCGGCCGCCTTCCAGGCCGAGGGCCTCGGCAAGGACTACGGCGACATCGTCGCCCTCGCCCCCCTCGACCTGACGGTCGACCCCGGCCACCTGGTGGCCCTCATCGGGCACAACGGCTCGGGCAAGTCCACCCTGCTGAAGCTGGGCGCCGGCCTGCTCGACGCCACCGACGGCACCGCCCGCATCCACGGCAAGGCCGCCGGCTCGATGGGCGCCCGCACCCGCCTCTCGTACCTGCCTGACGCCCCCGTGCTCTACGACGACCTCTCGGTGCGTGAGCACGTGGAGTACGTCGCCCGCCTGCACGGCGTGGACGATTGGGAGCAGAAGGGCGAGGCCCTCATCGAGAGCTTCGGGCTCGGCAACCGGGCCGACGACCTGCCCGTGGGGTTCAGCCGCGGCCTGCGCCAGAAGACCGCCCTCGTGCTCGGCCTGGTCCGGCCCTTCACGCTGCTGATGATCGACGAGCCCTTCGTCGGCCTCGACGGCACCGGCAAGAAGGCCCTGCTCGACGCCATCGACGGGGCCAAGGCCGACGGTCACACCGTGATGGTGGCCACCCACGACCTCGACCTGGTGGAGCGCACCGACCGCTGCGTCGCCCTCCGCGACGGCGAGCTCGTGCACGACGGCCCCGTCGAACCTGCGGAGCTCCTAGCCCTGGCGGGGTGAAGCTCCCGGTTTCGGTCGAGAACACCGCACCCGGCGCGTCTCGACGGCTCACCTCTGGGTGGCGCGCGGTCTTCTCGACCGAGTTCGTTCGTCCCGCCTCCGGCGGGGCTGCAGATCTGCGTCCCGGGCTCGCAGCAAGCTGCTCCTCCTCGCTCGCCTTCGACGAGTGCGACGTAAGTCGCCCGCCCCGCTGCTCGTGCGAACGCTGTTCGTCGGGGAGTCGCCCGCCCAGCGGGACCTGCGAACGCCGTTCGTCGGGGATGAGGGTCGGGGTGTTCTCAACCGAGGGTGTCGAGGACGAGGGCGCCGGCGCTTCCTGCTGCGATGCCGAGGCCCGCGCCGCCGACCACGTCCAAGGGGAGGTGGGCGCCGACGTAGAGGCGGCCGGCGCCGACCATCAGGCAGGCCACCAGCAGGGCCAGCTCGCCCCAAGCGGGCACGGCCGGCCCGCAGGCGATGGCCAGAGACACCGCCACCATCATGTGGCCGGACACGTAGCCGAAGTCGGTGGCGTCCTCGCGCAGCAGGGCATCGTCGAAGAAGTGCACCGGGCGTCCTCGCCGCACCTGGCTCTTCACGCCCTTGGCCACGAGCCACGCCACGAAGACCGTGCCCATGAGGACCGCTCCGGTCACCACCGAGCGATCGAGCACGCCCAGCACACCACCGGCGGCCAGCCCGCCGAGCACCGCACCCAGCTGCATCACCGGGAGCAGGACCACGCCGACCGGCCGAGGCAGCCTGTTGAAGGCGAAGAACACCGAGCGCTCCCACGATGGCACCGCACCCCGGGACGCCAGCGCCCACGACTCGGCAGCCACGCCCAGGCCCAGCACGAGCAGCACCCCCCGAGCCCACGGCTGGGAGCCACCGACGTCGGCCAGGACCGGCTGGTGCAGCAGGGCACCCGCGGAGGCCACCGTCGAAGCGATCACGTCGACGGAGCGACCAAGGCCTTCAGCTGCTCGAGGTGGCCGGGGCGCTCCTTGAGGGCGGTGCGAGTGGCGCCGCTGAGCGCCACCGCCTTGAGACGGTCGCCAGCCGACTCCACCGCCTCGTCGCCCACCACGGAACGGGCCACCGCGACGACCCGCTCCGGGTCGACTGCCATCGACTGGGAGGCGATGGCCTCGGCCATGTCGGTGGCGAGCAAGAGATCGGAGGCGGCCAGCTCGCTGAAGCCGAAGTCGATCAGCCAGGCCTCGCCGTCGTCCGCTCGGAACACGTTCGCCAAGCGCAGGTCGCGGTGGGCGATGCGGTGGCGGCGGATGATGGCCAGCTGCTCCCAGACCCCCGTGAGCAGCTCGTCGGTGAGGTCCTCCACAGGCACGCTGTCGAGCGACCGACCGTCGATGCCCTCATAGGAGAGCACGAAGCCGCCCGGCTCGGCGGTGGCCAGGCCCACGAAGCGGGGCGTGCGCACGCCGAGGTCCCTCGCGGCGAGGGCGACCAGGGCCTCGTGCTCCACCGCTCGGCGCAGCGACGAGAAGGGCCTTTCGTCGCCCAGCAGCCGGTGGCGCCACGACCGCCAGATGCGGAAGAGCAGGTCGGCGCTGCGCTCGTCTCGGCCCAGCACCTTCACGAACAGCGGGCCCTCCGGTGTGGTGCCGAAGTACGGCGTCGAGCCACGGGCGTCGACCGCGGCCGGGTGCAGGTCCGTCACCTCCACGCCGATGGCCTCCAGTCCTGCGGTGATCGAGGCGGCGTCCGGCCGACGCACCGGTGCCCCGAGCCCGACGAGCACCGCCGCTCCCGCCGTCCACCCCCACAGCAGCGAGACGACCACCTGGAGCGAGAGCGGCGCGGTGATGAAGTGGCAGATCGCCAACGACACCAGCAGCGCCCATCCCGCCTCCCGCGCTCGGCGCGGCAGCCAGGGTGCGGCGGCGGTGAGCACCGCGGCGGCGACGGCCAGACCGGTGGCGCTCGGGAACTGGGAGTCGCCGAGCGGCCCGAGCAGGTCGTCGGAGGGCGTGGCGAGGGTGGGGTCGAAGGAGAAGGAGTCGACCACCAGAGCGAAGGTGAGGGCGACGGCACCGGCCAGCAGCACGGTGAGCAGGGCTCGGAACCGCCGAGTCCACAGCGCCCACACCAGACCGACCAACACGGCCCAGAAGACGGCGAAGCGGGTGATGCCGAGGAGGGCGGCGAGCAGACCCTCGGGCAGGGTCTCCAGTCCGTCGAGCAGCTGGCTGGCGAACGAGGTGATCGAGTCGCCGAAGAGCACGTCGAGCAGCAGGAACACCAGCAGGCCGGCGGCTGCCACCACCAGCCGAAGCACGTCGGCCGGCGATCGTTCGACGCTCGACGCCGTCGTGGTCCCCGCCTGTGCCCCGGTCATGGCCGGAACCTACCCGCCCCACCCGCGGCCGATCGGCGACGCGTAGGTTGCCCCCCGACCCACCTCTCGGCCCGGAGTCCCCTGTGATCGTCGTGCACGTCGAAGCCCAGATCGACCTGGCCAAGGAGGAGCAGGCACGCGCTGCCGCCTTGGTCATGCAGGAGGCGACGCGGGCCGAGCCCGGCAACCTCGCCTACCGCTTCTCGCAGGCGGTGGACGACCCGGCCGCCGTGCTGGTGTTCGAGGCGTGGAAGGACCAGCCCGCCATCGACGCCCACGGCGCCAGCACCCACATGGCCGATTTCGGCACGGTGCTCGGCCAGGTGCTGGCCGGACCGGTGACGGTGACCCAGTACGAGGTCAAGGACAGCACCACCTTCACCATGTGACCCGTCGCATCTCGGGGGCACGAAGGCCGGGGCCCGTAGCCTGATGGCATGCACGACGTTGCCGGTGTGGGAACCTCATCTGGTCTCGAGTTCCAGATCCAGGCCGCACTGGCCCGCACCTGTGGCACGAGTTCGGCGACAGCCACCTGATCCTCCCGTACCGTTCGACCGCATGAGCGAGCCCGGGAGCGCCGGCGCCGAGGCCGAGGCACGGGAGCAGGCCGTGGGCATCCGGCCCGCGCCCTCGCTGCCCGAGGGCCGGCGGGCCGTGCTCTACGCGGTGCGTCGCCGGGGCGACGCCACCGTCGAGCAGGTGGCCGGTCAGCTGGAGATGACGGTCAGCGGCGCTCGCCAGCACCTCAGCGCCCTCGTCGACGACGGGATGCTCGAGGCCTCCGAGTCCATCGAGCCCCGCACCACGAGAGGTCGAGTGCCACTGGTCTACGCGGTGACGCCAAAGGGCGACGCCCTCTTCCCCAAGGCCTACGGCGAGCTCACCAACGAGCTGCTCGGCTTCCTCACCGAGGAGGAGCCCGACACGGTCGACCGCCTCTTCGACCGTCGCCGCCAGGCCCGCATCACCAACGCCCAAGCCCGGCTCGACGCCCTGTCGACGCTCGAGGCCAAGGTGGCCGAGCTGGCCGCCATCCTCGACGAGGACGGCTACCTCGCCTCGTGGGAGCCCATGGCCGGCCGGGACGGGTTCTTGGTGGTGGAGCACAACTGCGCCATCTGGGCGGTGGCCAGCCAGTACGGACAGGCCTGCGCCAGCGAGCTCGAGTTCATCCGGGCCGTGCTGCCCGACGCCGACGTCGAGCGCACCCAGCACATGGTCGAGGGCGCCCGCCGCTGCGCCTACGCCGTCACCCCCCGCCCCAGCTGACCGACCCCCGCCCCGTTCTGTGGGCGGTCACACGGTCTGAGACCGTTCGTCTGCCCACAGAACGGCACGAGGGCAGGTCGGGGCGGGTCGGGGCGAGGGGTAGACCTTCATCACCGCCCTCACCATCTCGACGATGGCGTGATCCCGAACCACCCGATCTGAGCGGGCCGGCGCTGGCGTGCTTGCATGGGCCTCGCAGCCCGTGGAGGTCACGGGCCTGAAGGGGGAACTGCCATGAAGGTGCCGTTGACGGTCAGCGACTTCCTCGACCGGGCCGAGCTCGTCTACGGCGACCGCGTCGGCATCGTCGACGAACCCGACCAGCCCGCGGCATCGTGGGACTCGCTCACCTGGGGTGAGGTCGCAGGTCGGGCTCGAGCCCAAGCCGCAGGCCTCGACGCCCTCGGCATAGGGCGCGGCGAGCGCGTCGCCGTCGTCTCCCACAACGCCGCCCGGCTCTACACCGGCTTCTGGGGCGTGAGCGGCTGGGGCCGCATCCTCGTGCCCATCAACTTCCGGTTGAGCGCAGCCGAGATCAGCTACATCGTCGAGCACTCCGGTGCCTCCGTGCTGCTCATCGACCCCGAGCTGGAGGACTCCCTGAAGGGGGTCGAGGCGAAGCACCGGTTCGTCATCGGTGCCGAGGCCGACGAGGCCCTGCTGCGCTTCGACGCCGAGCCCGAACCGTGGACCGAGGCCGACGAAGACGCCACCGCCACCATCAACTACACGAGCGGCACCACGGCGCGGCCCAAGGGCGTGCAGCTCACCCACCGCAACGTGTGGATCAACGCCACCACCTTCGCCATGCACATGCAGGTGAGCGACCGCGACACCTACCTGCACACCCTGCCGATGTTCCACTGCAACGGCTGGGGCATGACCTACGCCATGGCCGGGCTCGGGGCCACCAACGTGGTCATCCGCAAGATCGACGGCGCCGAGATCCTCCGCCGCGTGGAGCAGCACGGCGTCACCCTGATGTGCTGCGCTCCCGCGGTGGTGGCCGCGGTGCTCGACGCGGCGGCCGAGTGGGACGGGCCCGTCCCCGGGGCCGGCACCACCCGCGTCGTCGTGGCCGGCGCCCCACCTCCCACCCGCACGATCGAGCGGGTGGAGACCGAGCTGGGCTGGCAGCTGAACCAGATCTACGGCCTCACCGAGACCTCGCCGCTGCTCACCATCAGCCGGCCTCGGGCCGAGTGGGACGAGCTCAGCCCCGGCGAGCGGGCCGTGAAGCTCAGCCGGGCGGGCTCGCCGTCGCTGGGCACCCAGATCCGCATCGACGCCCACGGCGAGATCCTCGCCCGCTCCAACACGGTGATGGACGGCTACTGGGAGCAGCCCGACGCCACCGAGGCGGCCATCGAGGTCTTCGACGACGGGAGCAGCTGGTTCCACACCGGCGACGGCGGCACGATGGACGACGAGGGCTACCTCTCCATCTCCGACCGCAAGAAGGACGTGATCATCACCGGCGGTGAGAACGTCAGCTCGATCGAGGTCGAGGATGCCCTCTTCTCCCACCCTGCGGTGGCCGAGGCCGCCGTGATCGGCGTGCCCTCCGAGAGGTGGGGCGAGACGGTGAAGGGATTGGTCGTGCTGGCCGAGGGGCAGACGGCCACCGAAGCCGAGCTCATCGAGCACTGCCGTGGCCGCCTCGCGCACTACAAGTGCCCGACCTCCGTCGAGGTGCGCGGCGAGCTGGCCCGCACGGCCACCGGCAAGCTGCAGAAGTTCAAGCTGCGCACCCCGTACTGGGAGGGCCAGGAGAAGCAGGTCGGCTGACCTCGAGACGGGCCGAACACCCCGCCGGGTGGTCGAATCGCCGCTCAGGGAGAACAGTCCTGCTGCCGATCCCTAGTGTGTGCGCATGGGGGAGGGGCACGAGCCGGACGGTGGACGCGCCTCCGCACGTGACGACGACCCCGCCCTGCTCGTCCGCATCCTCGACGCCAGCCCCTACCTGACCTTCCTGCTCGACCCCGTCGGCCAGATCATCTGGACCAACGACGCCGTCGAGCGCACCTTCGGCTACCGGCCCGACGAGGCCATCGGCACGAACATCCTCGATCACATCGACGCGAGCTGGGACCCCGGCGCCCTGGGCTCCATCGCCGATTCGCTCAGCGCCGACGGCCTCCGCCTCCCCACCGTGTTCCAGGGCATCCGCAAGGACGGCTCGAACGTCATCGTGGAGGCCTGGTCGAACGCCCAGCTCAACGACCCCGTCCTCAACGGGCTGGTCGTCTGCGTGCGCCGATGGGACGAGCGCATCCTGATCGACCGGGCCTTCGAGTCCTTGGCCGCCGGCGAGGCGCTCGAGCACACCCTGCGCCTGCTGGTGCAGGTGATGGCGTCCGAGACCCTCGAGGCCCACGGCGCCGTGCTCTACGACCGAGGCCGAGACGGGTTCGACCAGCACGTCAGCCATCCCGACCTGCAAGCCGGCTTGAAGGCCCCCGGCGCGGGCGGCGATCGCAGCCCGTGGGAGGAGGCCCGCCGCTCGGGTGAGCCCTTCGCCGTGCCGGTCGACGACCTCCCGGAGCCGATCCGCACCCACGCGGAGGGCGCCGGCCACGACATGTGCTGGGTGTGGCCGGTCACCGGCGACGCCGGCGGCGTCGAGGCCTGCCTCGTCGCGTGGCGCTCGGGCTCGGAGGTCACCCCCGACTGCACCCGTGTGCGGCTGCTCGAGTCGCTCGTGCGCCTGGCCCGCCTCGCCTTCGAGCGGGACCGCACCCACGCCCGCCTCGAGCACGCTGCCACCCACGACCCGCTCACCCACCTGGCCAACCGGGCTCGCTTCTACGACACCCTCGAACAGGCCACCGGCGACGGCACGGGCCGGGTCGGGGTGCTCTACCTCGACCTCGACGGGTTCAAGCCCGTCAACGACACGCTCGGCCACGGCGCTGGCGACGAGGTGCTCGTGGCCGTGGCCCGGCGGCTCGACGCGGCGGTGCGCGACGGTGACCTGGTGGCGCGCCTCGGCGGCGACGAGTTCGCCGTGCTGTGCCCGACCCTCACGGGTACCGGCGAGCTGGAGGTGTTGGCCCAGCGCCTGGTGGATGTGGTCGCCCTCCCGTTCGAGGTGCGGGGCGAGCAGGTCACCCTCGGCGTGAGCATCGGCGCCAGCATCGGCACGAGCGGCACCGTCGACGGCGACGGCCTGGTGGAGGCCGCCGACCGCGCCCTCTACCGCGTCAAGCGCGCGGCGAAGGGCGGCTGGGAGATTTCGAGCTCTGACAGCCTCGCTGGCGCTCGGCTCTCCTCCCTCGAGTCTTGATGGTCCGCCTGCGGCGGGCGGAAGACCTTCTTCCCGGGCTCGCAGCAAGCTTCTCCCCCTCGCTCGCCTTCGGCGAGTCCCGGCACGAAGGCCGGGCTGCTCGCTTCGCTTCGCAGAGCCCCGCCTACTGGCGTGAGTCTTCGGCCCGCTGGGCCACGGCCGCTGCGGCAGCCTCTTCGCTCGGCTTGGCGACCTTGAGGTCGA
>Ga0105044_10015462_pt1 | contig 10307 bp, 7 predicted proteins | sample MAT01_FD_78092 | JGI IMG/M metagenome (GOLD analysis project Ga0105044, IMG submission 78092) | Freshwater microbial communities from Lake Fryxell liftoff mats and glacier meltwater in Antarctica - MAT-01 | ecosystem: Environmental > Aquatic > Freshwater > Ice > Liftoff microbial mat | place...
AACATCTCGCTGAAGTCGTGGGTCGGAACGCCTTCCCACGAAGTATTCCCGGTCGTGCCGCCGACGTCCGCCGTGGAGTCTTGTGCCGGAGGCTGAGCTGCGGCATACTGCGTTTGCAGATCGCGGATGATCTTCTCGTTCACATGCATGCCGTGGGCCAGGCTTTCGACCGCTCTGGCAACGGCGTCGTTGTACTCACGCTGCTGGCGGGTGAGGAAGCTCGACAGGTACGAGACGACGCTGGCGGTTTTGCGTGCGAGCATCCGCTTGATGCCGCGGAAACGGTTCATCTCGGGAGCGACCGCCCCAAGAGGAGCGCGAAGAAACGCCTTGGTCAAGTTGCTTTGCACATCTGTCCACTTGGTCGACGGTGTGTGTGTGGTACGAGCCATGACCGAACCTCCTAAAGTGATCACCGCTGCCGCTGCTCTGCTCCTGGAACCCGATTTTGAAGACACCTTGCGAAAAGGCGGAGTCTTTCTGCGGATTCTGCAAATTGCAACGAATCGCGAACGAGCCGGGCAAATAGCGTAGTTTCAGCAAGCAGTCAATCGATCCCTGCGGACAACGAGGGACTGACCTCAACAAGCTGCTGTGGCGGTGGTGCCGCGCACAGAGATGTTGACTCGATGTCGACTGGAGGATATGGGGCATTCCGCCTTCAAGACCAGTTCCATTTCGAGGGGCCCTTCACGTGCGCATCGGTATCGACTTGCTCGGCATGCAGCATCCGGACTCCCGCGGTCGGGGAATCGGGCGCTATGTGGAGGCACTGGTCGAAGCGCTGCACGCGTTGGACAGCACTCATCAATTTGAATTGATCCGACATGAACAACTCCCGCAGGACTTGTTCTCCTGGGAACGCGAACGACCTGTCGCCGGCTCGAGTTCGGCCAGGTGGGCGTCGGAAACGATCAGCGATATCGGGCAGTTGACTCGCTTCGGTCGCGATCGGTATGACGTGATCCTGCTGACGTTGCCGTTCAGCCGCTTCACCCTGCCGCGTGCCGGTCGGAACTCGCCGCGAATTGCCTGCATCTTGTACGACTTGATCCCTTTTCTGTTTCCAGAGCGTTACCTTGCGAATCGGGAAGCCGGCGAACACTATTACGACTCCCTTCAGACATTGAAGAGTTACGATCGCCTCCTGGCGATCTCGGATTCTGCCCGGGCGGATTGCGAGAAGTTGCTGGGGTTGCGCCCGGGCGTTGCAGTGAACATCAGCACCGGCGGACAACCCGATCTGTTCTTTCCGGCGGGAGACCGGCGTTCCGACCAGGCCGGGCATGCTCTGTTGAACGAACTGGGCATTCATTCACCGTACGTATTCAACGTCGGCGGCGGCGACAGCCGGAAGAATATGGAAGGCCTGGTTCACGCCTTCGGAATGTTGCCTGAGCGAGTCAGGAAGACGCATCAACTTGTGATCACCTGCAAGTTGGACGAACCAACGGCGGGGATGTTGAAGATTATTGCGGACATCTACGGGGTTCGGAACCGTCTGGTTGTCACCGACGGAGTGTCGGACACAACGTTGCTGACGCTCTACCAGCATGCAACATTGTTTGTGTTCCCATCCGAATACGAAGGCTTCGGGTTGCCGATACTCGAGGCCATGCTGTGCGGGGTTCCGGTCATCGCCGGGAACAACTCATCCCAGCCTGAAGTGGTCGGCGATGCCGGTATCCTCGTCAACAGCACGGACCTGAACGCCTTGTCACTCGAAATAGGTCGCATGCTTGGCGACGAGACACTTCGGCGAAACATGGCTGAACGCGGGCTGGCTCAAGCGCGTGCGTTCACATGGAAGGCTGTCGCCGGGAATACACTCGACGCCTTCGAGAAACTGGCCGATCGACCGGTCACTATCCGTACCCGCCGCGCGCAGGCACCAAAGCCGCGTATCGCCGTTTTCTCGCCGATGCCGCCCAAGGCCTCCGGAATTGCCGACTATGCCGCTTCCCTCATCGCGAGCTTGAACGAACACTACGCGGTCGACATCTATCACGACGACGGCTACGTTCCGAACGCTGCCTTGGCTGATCGCGAAGTTCGTGCCTACAACTTCAACTTGTTCCCCGCGCGCACGACCGCCATCGACTACGCGGGCATCCTGTACCAGATGGGGAACAACGCCAGATACCATGAGTTCATTTACCGCATGATGGCGCACTATCCCGGTGTCGTCACTCTGCATGATTTCTTCCTGGGCGATTACTTTTTCAACGCCGCCAAGCGTGCGAGCGACCGCTCGATTGTTGATCGGGAACTGCTTGAAATTCGCTCGGAAGGGTTGCGGGCACTGCTTCGCCGCAAGCTCGATCTCGATAAAGACCCCTTGCCATTCACCGATGAGTTGCGCCAGCACGGACAGTATCTCAATCGTGGTGTGTTCAACCGCGCATCGAGCGTTGTCGTTCATGAACAGTGGAACGCCGCCAAGGCGGTGGAGATCGATCCTTCATGGGCGGAACAGGTAAGAGTGATTCCATTCGGCGTCTCCCGCCGCGAGTCGCTTTCTCCGCGACAGAGGACCGAACTGCGTATTCGGTACGGCTTGCCGGCCGAGTCGCTCGTCGTCGGCAGTTTCGGAATTGTCGCTCCGTCGAAACTGAATAATGAGGCGCTCAAGGCATTCCGCATTCTGGCGGAGGTGAACCGCGATGCGATCTTTGTGTTCGCCGGTCCCACGTTCATCAATCTCCAGGCGGTCGCCACCTCACTGGGACTGGGTTCACGTGTCCGCATTCTCGGGCGGATTCCGTTAGATGACTTCGAGGCACTGGCCCAGTGTGCGGACATCGGCATTAATCTGCGGCGGCCGCCGACCAACGGCGAAACCTCCGCCGGGCTGTTCTCGCTGCTCGGTGCGGGGGTGCCGACGATTGTGACCAACGTCGATACCTTCGCCGGCTATCCCGATGATGTGGTGGTCAAGGTCGACTGGAATGACCGTTTCGAGGAGTCGCTGGCCCGCGAGATGCTGACCCTGGCCCGAGATTCCCGACGGCGCGAACGGATCGGTGCGGCGGCGGCGGCACACATTCGCCGCAATCACGACTGGGGCCGGGTGGCAGCGCTCTATGCGCAGGCAATCGAAGAATCTCGGGGCCGGGTGGTGCGTGGTCCGGGCGTCGGATTGGATCGCAGAGCGGCCTGAGCTTCCGAACACAGATACACTCCTGACATGGGATCGGATCGATGTCCATCATCAAAAAAAGCGCCAAGCGGTTCCTGCGGATGTTCTGGCGAGCCGGCATGCCGTTCACCCGACCGTTTGTCCGCAGTTTCGACAACATGATCAACAAAGCCGTCAGCCGGTTGGAGAGCAAACTTGACAATGGTGCGTCAATGTCGCTTCCTCCCGCGATCCACGCGGCCTTCCGGTCGATTGTGATCGAACTCGATCGGATCGAGCATCGAATGGACGAGATCCAGGAGACACAGCATGAACTGCTGAATCGCCTGAACGCGTTGCGCTGAAGAACCTGCCGACCCGCATTGCTACAATCTTCGTAAGCACGGGGATTGTTTCGTTGAATCACCTGACCCACTATTGGACCGCCGACGACGCTGCGATCGCCCGCGCCGCGGCGATCCTCCGTGCGGGCGGCCTGGTGGCGTTTCCGACGGAGACGGTCTACGGGTTGGGGGCGAATGCGCTCGACCCGACCGCGGTCGCGGGAATCTACCAGGCCAAGGGACGGCCGTCGAACAATCCGCTGATTGTACATGTGAACGACGACGTGTCGGCCCGATCGCTGGCGGCGGCATGGCCTGCGTCGGCCGCGGCGCTGACGGCAGCGTTCTGGCCCGGGCCGCTGACTTTGGTGCTGCCTCGCAGCGAGCGCGTGCCCGACATCGTCACCGGCGGCGGGCCGACGGTCGCGCTGCGGTCGCCGGCCCATCCGGTCGCCCGGGCGCTGATCGAAGTGGCCGGGATGCCGATCGCGGCCCCGAGTGCCAACCGCAGTTCGGAACTGTCGCCGACGCGCGCCGAGCATGTGCGTGCCGGCCTCGATGGCCGGATCGATGCCATCCTCGACGGCGGGCCGACCACGGCCGGAATCGAATCGACCGTGGTTGATCTGTCCGGCATTGTTCCGCGCTTGCTGCGGCCGGGGCCGATCCCGCTGGCGATGCTGGAAGCACTCGTCGGTCCGTTCGCGATGTTCGACCACTCAAGCGGCGGTCCGCTGCCGTCACCCGGCATGCTCGAGCGGCACTATTCGCCGCATACGCCGTTGCTGTGTCTGGAATCAATCGATGTTGAAATGTTGATGGGACGGAATATAGGGGCGATCGTACCCGCGCCGACGGGAGTTTCGGGCGTGATTGAACGTGTCATCATACCGACGCCCGAAGCGTATGCCGAACGGTTGTACGATTTGTTGCATGAACTGGATGGGCTGGGCCTTGACGGCATCGTCGCCTGGATGCCGCCGGACCGGCCCGAATGGCTCGCCCTGCGCGATCGTTTGCGCAGGGCAAGTTTCGGAAGCTGACTACTTCCCGATGTAGCTGAGCGCCAGAATGGCGAACGCGGTGGCCAGCTCGGGTGAGCCTTCGCCGAAGCCGGGGTTCTTGTTCGTCCAACTGCCGTCGGCCGCCTGGGCCTTCGTCAGCGTGTCGAACAGTTCCTGCTTCCAATCGTGCTTCTTGCCGGCCGCGTCTTCGAACATCGGTTCGCCCAGCGCGCTCATCGCCTTGGCGAACGTGTGGTAGTAGTAGAACAGGCCGGCGTCGCCCATGCCCGGGTTCTCCGCCAGCGTGTAGTGCTTCTTGATCCACGTCAGCGCGGCTTCGACGCGCGGGTCTTTCTTGTCGACGCCGGCATACAGGAAACTCTTCAGGCCGGTGTAAGTCATGCCACCTTCGGAACGCAGGCCCCCTGCGGCAGTCACGCGGTCACTTTTCTTGCCGCCTTTGCCGGCCGCGGCACTCGGGTCGTAGATGAAGCCGCCCTTGTCCTCCGCGCTGGTCTTGGCAGCCCAGGCGGACTTCTGCACTTCACCCGGCAGGTTCTGACAACGGGTGACGAAGATCAGTGCATCCTTGATGGCCTGGTCATCCTTGGGCACACCCGCGGCGAGCAGGGCATCCACGAAGAAGCCGGTGTTGGACAGGTCAGGCCGTCCCTTGCCGCCGTAGCCGACGCCTCCGAAGCTGTCGTCGTCACTCTTGATCTGCAGCGACTTCAGGTACTTGGCGGCGTTCGCGATCACCTTGTCGTACTGGCCGGTGGTGTTGGCTTCCTTGAAGGCGATGAGCGCGACGCAGGTGGTGTAGTTTTCGAGTTGCTTGTTGTAGATGCCGCCATCCGCCTGGATGTTCTTCTCGAGGTATTCCATCGCCTTCTTGACGGCCGGGTCATCGCCGTGGCCGGTGCGGACCAGGCCGGCGGTCACGAGTGCCGTCACGCCGGGGCCGAACTTGGCGACGTAGCTGCCATCGGGGTTCTGCTTGGTCTTCAGGAACGCGACTGCCTTCTCGGTGGCGGCATTCACGTCAGCCGGCTTTGGCGCGGCCGAGGTCGGCAGAGAAATGATCAGGATGCCGAGCGTCGCGCAGGCAGCGAATTTCAACAGTCTCATGGAGGAACTCCGGGGAACGATGGGAATATCTGATCCAACGGTGGGCAAATACCGTTCCGGTGATTGTATACCCGTCGCGCCGCTTACGGTGTCGCCTTGCGTCGTTCGCGTTGGTCACAACTTCACCAGATATGACAACAAACTAGCCACGTTCGCGCGCCAGGCGTACGATCAGCCTCTCCAACTGCACTTTTTCCGGCAGCGGGTTGCCGCCCTTCATTCCCTGGTCGATGTCGACCAGCCAGTCGTACAGTTTGTCGAGTCGGCTCTGGCCAAGGTGCTTCATCTGCAGCCGCGCGGAGGCACGCGCCTGCGGCCAACTGGCCACGCCGGCCTGATCCATCGCCTGATCGACAGAGGCACCGAGGCGGTACAGCCGGCCGGCCATCGCCAGCTTGCGAAGCTGCGAACCAAGCGCGCCGACGATTCCCAGCGGGGCCTCGCCTTCCTCGAACAATTCACTGAGGATGCCGAGCGCCTGCGCGGGTTTGCCGTCGCCGACAGCATCCATGATCTTGAACACGTTGGCCGAGCGGCTGCGACCGACGAGTGCATCCACGTCGGCGGCGTCGATCGAAGACTTCTTGCCGACGAACACCGCCAGTTTCGCCAGTTCCGAATCGAGCAGGCCCATCTGCGCGCCGACCAGTTCGACGAGCAGTTCGGCAGCGTTCTTCAACAGTTTGCGTTCGTACTGGGCCTGGCACCATTCGATGCACCAGCCCGCCAGCTTGAATCCCGCGGGTGCCTTGCAAACGAGTGTGGCCGGGTCGGGTACGGCCTTCGCCAGCTTCGTCGTCCCCGGCCAGGATTTGACATCGAGAATCAGGATGCCGCATCCGGACGGTTTTTCGAGGTACTTTTCCAGCCCGCTGCGATGCTTCGTTACGAACGGGTCCGCCTGTTCGACAATCACCAGCCGCAGATCGCAGAGGAACGGCAGCGTTTCCAGTTCCCCGCGAATGGTTGACAGGTCAGCCTTGTCGCCCGGGTAGACCGACAGCGCCAACGACGGGTCGGCATCGCCCAGCAGCCCGCTGATCAGCGCGTGCTGGCAACGGCGTTTCAGAAAATCCTCGTCCCCGGCCAGCACGTAGATCGGCTGTTTCTTCGGCCGTGTGCCTTTGTCGAGGAATGCCATCGCGTCCATCGCGGCCCCTCCGCCGTCAGGCGTTGCGATACTCGTTCACCAGTCGCTTCGGCACGCCGATATCGACGGTGTGCACTTCGCCGATCCACGGGTGCGAACTCTCGGCCTCGAAGCCACGCTTCCAGCCAACGAACGTGGCCGTGTGCGCCGCCTTCACGGTGGTGCCGAGCGGCTCGCCCGTGTCGCCGTCGAGCCCGCTGGGAATGTCGACCGCCAGTACCGGGTTGCCGCCGGCGTTGATCATGGCCGCGACTTCATCGAATGGCGCGTCCAACGGCCGGTCGAGACCCGTGCCGAACAGGCAATCGACGATCCAACACTCATTGAGTGTGATCTCCCCGGTCAGCTGTTTCAGTGTCGCCTCAGGCAGCGCCGGCCCGGAACTGTCGACGAAGGTGATCTCTCGCCCCGAGCGTGCCAGGATGCGAAAGTTCGCTTCCGCATCCGCCGACAGATCGGGAGAAATCCCGAACTCAAGGACGTTGGCCGTACTGTCACGCACCGGCGCGAACAGCCAGACGCGTACCGGCCAGCCGTGATTCTCCAGGTGGCGGGCGATCACGAAACCGTCGCCGCCGTTATTGCCCGGCCCGCACAGAATCGTGACGAGTTTCTTCTCGGGGTTCAGCCGGCGCACCAGGACGGCAACGCCACGGCCGGCGTTCTCCATCAGCACCAGCGAGTTCATGCCGTACTCAGCCACGGCGCGTCGATCGATCGCGCGGACCTGTTCGCGCGTAAGGTACCACTGCTTGTATCCACTCATGATTTCTTCCTGCCGGGCGACCGGATCGGCGGATCCCCACGTGCCCGCCTTCTAAAGGTTACGGCGCTGTTCAAGCCCCGTCGCGACTGAATCACCCCGGATCGGCTGCCAGATGCTACAACAACGGTGCCCGCCCGTGGGAGGCGCTCTCATGCCGCGATTGCTGATGGTTTCACTGACAGTCCTGCTGCTGCCCGCGTTCGCGGGTGCCCAACCGACGCGCGAATTGCAGATCCTGCAGGACGGTCTGCGTAAAGTGATCGACGACGCGCAGCCGTCGATCGCCTGCATTCTGGTCTCACGCAGCGAACGTTACCGTGATTTCAATGCCCTGTCCGGCGGGCCCGAAGGCCGACTTGGCGGTTTCGACGCCCGTCCTTTGAACACCGCCTTTGCCGATCCTTCACGCAAGGACCTGCTGCGTCGGCTCGACCTTGCGAACCCCGACCCGTTGCCTGAATCATACGGCAGCGGTGTAGTCATTGATGCGTCGGGCCTGATCCTCACGAACTTCCACGTCGTGCAGAACGCCACCAAGATCTTCGTCCGCCTTCCGGGCGTCGCGGGTAGCTATGCGGACATCCTTGCCGCCGATGGCCGCAGCGATCTGGCCGTGCTGAAACTGATCAGCCCGCCCGCCAACCTGAAGCCGCTGCGGTTCGGCGAAGGCCAACTTGCCCGCAAGGGCGACTTTGTCGTCGGCCTGGCGAACCCGTTCGCGGCCGGTTTCCGCGATGGCGGGGCGACGGCCACGCACGGGATCATCGGCAATCTGCGTCGCAAAGCCCCTTTGGCCACCCCGGAGAATGATCGCGGCCGGACACTGCACCACCTGGGAACGCTGATGCAGACCGACCTGCGGCTGAACGTCGGCTGCAGCGGCGGGGCCGTGCTGAACATGGACGGCGAAATGATCGCGTTGACCAACTCGATGGCCGCGGTCATCGGAGGCGATGCGCCGGGCGGCTTCGCGGTGCCGCTGACGCCGGGGATCAAGCGAATCATCGAAGTGCTGAAGCGCGGTGAGGAAGTCGAGTACGGGTTCCTGGGCGTCGGCGTCGACAACCTCAATGCGTTTGAACGGGCCGGGGCAGTCATCGATCTTGTCAGCGAAGGCACCCCCGCACGGCGGGCCGGCCTGGCGGTGGGCGAGATCATCACCGCTGTCAACAACGTGCCGATCCGCGACTACGATGAACTGTTCCTGGAAGTCGGCACCGCGATGGCGGGATCGGAGATCGCGTTGAAAGTACTGTCGTTCGGCAACCGCACCCGGGCAGTCAACGTGCGACTGGCGAAGTTCCAGTACCCCGGCCCGGTGATCGCGACACGACGGCCGGCGGCGGTACACGGGCTGCGCATCGACTATGGCAGCGTCGCCAGTGCCGACGTGCCGCTGCCGGAAGGCGTCTACATCCGCGATGTTGACCGTGGCAGCCCTGCCGAGGCGAAACTGAAAGAGTTGCTGGAACGCGGTCGCTGGATCATCACATCGGTGAACGGCAAGCCGACCCCGACGCCGGTTGACTTCTATCGGGAGGCGGGCCTGGGGAGGGGGCCGCTCGAACTGCGCATCGTCGAAGTGGCGCGCAACGCCGAGGCCACGGCCCGAAGCGTGACGCTGCCGTAGCGTTTGCCAGCCCCTACAACCGTTACGTCCGGCACGGTCTTCCGTGCCGATTCGTCCATGTCTGCTGGGATTTGCCGATCCGGCGTGTTATTCTGCATCGGGACATATCCCGGAGATTCTTCCATGAGCATTCGCACGGTCGCGTTCGTCGGCCTGTTGCTGGCCGCCGCACCTGCCTTCGGGCAGGGTGACATCACCACGTACATTCAGCCATCGGTGCCGACGCTGCGCGATCTCGATCGCCTGAATCTGCAGATGGCCTGGAAAGAGGTTGCCCCGGTCGAGAATCGCAGTGACGGTCTCGCATCGGTGCAGATGATCGACAATCAGGTCTTCGTGCAGACTCGCGGCAACGTCGTCGTCGTCCTCGATCTGGCGACCGGCGGTGAAATCTGGCGGATGAACATGCCCAAGCGCTATGTTCCGGTTTTCGGCCTGGCGGCCAACCGCAACCTGGTGATGGTCGTCAACGGCCCGCGCCTGTACGTACTGGATCGCGTTAACGGCAAAATGAAGTACAACGTCGAACTGCCGTCGACCGTGGCCGCGGGACTCGCGGCTGACAACCATCAGTGCTATGTGGTACTGTCGAACAATCGGCTGATCTCTGTCGGTCTGGATCCGGAGGACGTGCGCCGCGGCTTTACACGGCCGCGGCTCATCGAAAGCCCCGATCCGCCGACTGGACTTTCGATCAAGCCGCAGGAAACCGGCGAGTTGACTTCCACATCGAACATCTCCCCGTCGCTGACGTTGTTGAGGAGTTTAAAGCCGCCGTACACTTATTACTCGCGCGATGTTTCGCCATCGCTGGCGATGCTCCCGACGTTGCGAACCCCGTACCGCAATGAGACGGGCAATCGCGCGCCGTCGATGGCCATGGTCAGCAACCTGAGCAAGCTGGCTGAGTACAGTGAGATCGGCACCGAGGACAAACCGCGTATTCTCTGGGAACTTCAGGCCAACCGCAGGGTTGAACAGGCGCCGCTGACCTATGGCGAGTTCCTGATCGTCGCCAGTGCGGATCGTACGGTGTTCGTCGTCGACAAATACGCCGAACGGCAGAACACGATCCGTCACGAGTATCAGATCGATTCCAACATCTCGGCCCCGATCGCGCAGTACGGACCCGAGTTGTATTTCTGCGTTGCCGATGGCAACGTCTAC
>Ga0105044_10015464_pt1 | contig 10307 bp, 10 predicted proteins | sample MAT01_FD_78092 | JGI IMG/M metagenome (GOLD analysis project Ga0105044, IMG submission 78092) | Freshwater microbial communities from Lake Fryxell liftoff mats and glacier meltwater in Antarctica - MAT-01 | ecosystem: Environmental > Aquatic > Freshwater > Ice > Liftoff microbial mat | place...
AAATATGAAAAGTACATGCCGTTCCTGTTGACGACATTCTTTTTCATCCTTGGCCTCAACCTCATCGGTCAGATTCCTTTTTTCCCAGGCAGTGCCAACGTGACGGGCAATATTTCCGTTACCATTGTATTGGCCATGCTTACGTTCATCCTGATGTTGGCAAGTTCCAACAGGCATTTTTGGGAGCATATACTTTGGATGCCGGGTGTTCCAGCATGGATTAAAGTTATCCTGACACCGGTGGAGATCCTCGGCTTGTTCCTCAAGCCCTTTACCCTGCTGCTCCGACTTTTTGCAAACATCACCGCGGGCCACATCGTTGTTTTGTGCTTCGTAGGACTGATATTCATATTTGGTAAAGCGGGCACCGATGCCGGTGGCTCGGTCATTGGCCTTTTGGCGGCTGCACCCCTTACACTGTTTATGATGGCGTTGGAATTGCTGGTAGCCTTTTTGCAGGCGTTTATTTTTGTGATGTTGTCAGCTACATACTTCGGCATGGCACTTGAAGAGCCGCACCATCATTGATTGCAAACCATTATTGACTAAGCTTGAAGAAATTCAAAAAATCATCAGCTCAATAATCTCAACAACAAAAAAGAACTACCCGATTAGCTTTTTAATCGGAACCATATTTTACCTCCTAAAACCTGCCTCGACAATTGTCTTGACAACCCAAACTTGAAAAACCCTTAATTATCACATTATCGAATTAGCTAATTATCAAATTAGCTAATTACCACATCATTTTTTCATTATCAAATTAATTACAACATGAGTTACGCAGCAATTGGAGCAGGTTTGGCCGCTATCGGCGCCGGTATCGGTGTAGGAACGATTGGTGGCAAAGCCGTTGAAGGCATCGCCCGTCAGCCAGAAGCAGTAGGTGATATCCGTGCCAACATGATTTTGACCGCGGCCCTCGTTGAGGGTGCGGCATTGGTTGCCATGGTATTGTCTTTCTTCGTGAAGGCAGCAGGCTAGAAACGCTCAACCGGGCCCGCGCGAAGCGGTTGGCGACGCAACGGCCCGGTTATCCAAAACTCATCTCTCATCACTCATAACTCATCACTTAAAAAGATGCTTTTTCTCGCAGATTTCTCCGTCATCAAACCCGATCCAGGGTTGCTTTTATGGACGTCGATCATATTCCTTTTGTTTTGGTTCATTATGAGCCGCTTTGCTTTCAAGCCTATTGCTGAAAGCCTGAAAAAGCGCGAAATGGACATACAAAGCTCACTTGACGAGGCCAAACGCGCCCGCGAAGAGATGTCGCACTTGAAAGCAGAGAACGAAACCTTGTTGGCACAAGCCCGCGAAGAGCGTTCTGCCATCCTCAAAGAAGCCAAAGAAGCCAAAGAGGAAATCATTGCTGAAGCAAAAGACCGCGCCAATATCGAGTACAAACGCAAAGTAGAAAGCGCCATTCAAGATATTGAAAATCAAAAGCTCGCGGCAATGGTTGCCCTGAAAAATCAGGCAGGCATATTGGCCGTTGAAATTGCCGAGAAATTGCTGCGCAAAGAGTTGGGCAACAAAGCCGAACAGGAAGCATACGCAAAATCACTCGCAGACAACATCAACCTTAATTGAATGCGGAATGCGGAATTCGGAGTGCGGAATAATTGGCCGCTCATTCCAAATTCCAGCCTTCCTTTTTGATATATCGAATTCGACATGAGTGTACATAGAATCGCTACCCGCTACGCCAAATCGCTGATGGAACTTGCACAAGAGCAAGGGAAATTGACCCAGGTAAGTGCCGATATGGTGTCCCTGGCAACAGCCGTGCAGCACCGCGAACTTTTTTTGATGCTGAAAAGCCCCATTATTTACGGTGATAAAAAAATCGCTGTGCTGGATGCGCTTTTCAAAAGCCGGTTCGATTCTCTGACCATGGCTTACCTTGAGCTATTGGTTAATAAAGGCCGCGAAGTATATATCCCTGAAATCACGGCTGAATTTGCCGACCAGCACAAAATACTGCAAAAAATCACTTCCGTTACGGTTACCACCGCAGCTGAAATGAGCGATGCCGTGCTGAGTCAACTGAAGAAAAAACTGCTGGAAAGCGGCGTTACCGACGAAAACCTGGAGGTCGTCACCAAAGTAGACCCCAAACTTATTGGTGGCTTCCTGCTCGAATTCGACAACAAACGCTACGACGCATCCATTGCACATAAACTGGAGGAGCTGAAAAGCGCCTTCTCGAAAAACTTGTACGTAAAAGCATTTTAAAAGTTATGAGGTATAAGTTATAAGTTATTGCCGCTTAGGCGTGTACCATAACTCACAACCATCACTCAAGCTTAATAACTCATAATTCATCACTCATCACTCAAATATAATGGCAGACGTTAGACCGGAAGAAATCACCGCGATTCTCAAACAGCAACTTGCTGGCTTCGGGGCAGAAACAAACCTCGATGAGGTTGGCACCGTGCTACAAGTGGGCGACGGAATCGCCCGTATTTACGGCCTGAACAACGCACAATCAGGCGAACTTATCGAATTTGCCAATGGCGTCCGCGCCATTGTACTCAACCTCGAAGAAGACAATGTTGGTGCGGTACTCATGGGTTCCTCCGACGGCATCCGCGAAGGCTCTATCGTTAAACGCACCGGCCAAATTGCCTCTATTGAGGTAGGTGAAGGCCTCGCGGGTCGCGTAGTGAACACGCTGGGACAGCCTATCGACGGTAAAGGCCCGATTACGGGTGTTACCTACGAAATGGCACTGGAGCGCAAAGCACCTGGTGTTATCTACCGCCAGCCGGTGAACGAGCCCCTGCAAACGGGTATTAAAGCCATCGACTCGATGATCCCGATTGGCCGTGGCCAGCGTGAGCTCATCATTGGTGACCGCCAGATCGGCAAAACAGCCATCGCGGTGGATACCATCATCAACCAAAAAGAATTCTACGACCGCGGCGAACCGGTTTACTGTATCTACGTGGCATGCGGCCAAAAGGCTTCTACCGTGGCTACTGTGGCCCGTACCCTCGAAGAATACGGCGCCATGGCCTACACGGTCATCGTAGCTTCTTCTGCGGCGGATCCTGCACCATTGCAGTTCTACGCGCCGTTTGCTGGTGCTGCCATTGGCGAATTCTTCCGCGACACCGGTCGTCCGGCACTTATTGTTTTTGATGACTTGTCAAAGCAAGCCGTAGCATACCGCGAAGCATCCTTGTTGCTCCGTCGCCCTCCAGGCCGTGAGGCTTACCCTGGCGACGTATTTTACCTGCACAGCCGTTTGCTCGAGCGTGCCGCTAAAATCAACGCCAACGATGAAATCGCACAAGCCATGAACAACCTGCCAGAAAGCCTCGTGAAAGCGGGTCTCATCAAAGGAGGCGGTTCATTGACAGCATTGCCGATCATCGAAACACAAGCGGGCGACGTATCTGCCTATATCCCAACCAACGTGATTTCGATCACCGACGGCCAGATATTCCTCGAATCCAACCTCTTCAACGCAGGTGTTCGTCCAGCGATCAACGTTGGTATCTCGGTAAGCCGTGTGGGTGGTAACGCGCAGATCAAATCCATGAAAAAGATTGCTGGTACGCTCAAACTCGACCAGGCGCAATACCGCGAATTGGAGGCATTCTCCAAATTCGGTTCTGACCTCGACGCCGCTACCCAGGCCGTATTGGCCAAAGGTGCCCGCAACGTGGAAATCCTGAAGCAGCCACAATACAGCCCGGTATCCGTTGAAAAGCAAGTTGCCATCATCTACCTGGGCACCAACAACCTGCTGCGCGACGTACCACTCGAACACGTGCGCGAATTCGAGGAACTGTTCCTCGACCGCATGGAAGCCAAACTACCGGATGTCCTCGAAGAGCTCCGTTTAGGAAAACTCGACGAAGGCAGCCTATCTAAGCTGAAAGCTTTGGCGGCTGATTTGGCAGGACAATACAAGAAATAAGAGATGAGTGATGAGTTATGAGTTATGAGTTATGAGTTATGAGTTTGCACAACATTTGGGTTTTGGTTTGATTTTAGTTTTTCAGCACTCAGGCCAAAGGAGCGGTTAAAAAATTGAGACTGTTTCAAATGTTCATAACTCATCACTCATAACTCATCACTCATAACTCATAACTCATAACTCATCTCTTATAACTCATAACTCATCACTCATCACTCAGAAATATGGCTGGCGGTTTAAAAGAAGTACGCGATCGGATCAAGTCGGTAAAAAATACGCAACAGATAACGAAAGCCATGAAAATGGTATCGGCTGCTAAGTTGCGGAAGGCGCAAAATGCCATTGTGCAGGTGCGCCCTTATGCCAACCGCTTGAATCGAATGCTATCCAATATACTTTCCAACCTGGATGGTGGCGCGACAACAAGTTTTGGCAAAGCAAGGGAGGTAAAACAAACCCTGATTGTTGTCATGACCTCCAATCGTGGTCTTTGCGGTGCCTTTAACACCAATATTTGCAAGGAAGCTGCGGCATTAATTGACCATAAATACAGCCAACAACACCGCGACGGTAAGTTGACGATCTTGTTTATCGGCAAAAAAGGCTTTGCGTGGTTCCGTCGTCGCTACCGGGATGTGGAATTCATTACCGATTATATTCCGGTGTATGACAACCCAGCCTATGAGAATGTAAGCCTGGTTTCCGCAAAATTAATGGCGGAGTTTTCCAGTGGAAAATACGATGCCGTTGAACTGGTGTACGGTCGTTTCAAAAACGCCGCCACCACCTTCCCTACCGCAGAGCAATGGCTTCCAGTACCTAAAATGGAAGTTGCCGCAGGTGAGAAGCAGAAAAAAGCCGACTATATTTTCGAGCCCGACCAACAGCAATTGCTGGAAGATTTGGTGCCGAGCATCCTTCAGTTGTCTTTCCACAAATGTCTGCTCGACACCCAGGCTTCCGAGCATGGTGCCCGTATGACCTCGATGGACAAGGCGACGGATAATGCGGAGGAACTGCTCAAAGCATTGAAAATCGGCTACAATAAGGCGCGTCAGGAGGCCATTACCACGGAGTTGGGTGAGATTGTGAGTGGGGCAGCTGCACTCGAAGCCTAAAGCCTTCGGAGGTTTCAGGTTTCATGGTTTCAGGTTTCAGGTTGTGCGTTCCCTTGGTATTGTGAATGGAAATGAAGAAGAGGTTTCAGGTTTCAGGTTCTTCGTTCCCTAGGTATTGTGAAGCGGAAACTAAGCAGTTGGATTCCTGGACTCTAGCAGAATCCCACAAGCCGCAGCGCGGCGACATTCTAGTAGCAGGAAATTGATTGGGATGGTTTATGGTAGAAACCGCGTAGCGGCGACATTATAGATTTTGTCCATTATACATTTTATGGGTTTCATGGTTGTACGTTCGCTTGGTTTTGCGGACAAGCAACGATGAAACCCTCTTTTATTGGAACAATTTCGGGCCGAAGATGATTATACCGACGAAAGCGGCACCAATGGCAGCGATTAGAACAGCCGCTGCGGCCACATCCTTTGCCTTTCCAGCCAAGGGGTGGTGTTCCGGCGAAACAAGGTCTGTGAGGTACTCCAAAGCCGTATTGATGGCTTCCAGGCTGATGACAAAAGCCATACAGAGTACTACGGCAACCCATTCCATTTTTGATAGCTGGAAATAAAACCCTGCTGCGGTGACAGCAATGCTGGCCAGCAGGTGGAATCTTGCGTTGGGCTGCGTTTTGAACAGATCCTTGATTCCTTGCCATGCAAATTGGATACTGTGTATGCTTTTGCGGACACTCATAGTTCGGGTCGATTTAGGTCTTGCAGACTATCCAAGGCAGTTTTCACCTTTTCTTGTTTGCCTTGTTGCAACTGATGCGGCGCGATTTCCAAAAAATACAAACACATGGCAGCACAGCAGCCCATGCTGACAAACATCAGGCGCTTGCGGTTGGTTAAGAAAAACACCAGTCCAAGCCCGAGGTAGCCCAGGCATACAAAAACAGCACGGCTGGCCCAGTACACGCTGAGCGGATTGTCGGCAGGGAACACACAAAAAAAGCTCCCCGACAACAACAGCAAGGCAATGGCTTGGCGCATGCGCCGGTGGTCAAAAATGGAATTTGCCATGTGGTGCAAAGTTATGAACGAGAACTTTAAAAAACCCTGTTGAAAATTGGGAGAATGGAATTACCTTTGCGACCCATTCAGAAAGGAGAGATGTCCGAGTGGTTTAAGGAGCACGCCTGGAAAGTGTGTATACGCCAAAAGTGTATCCGGGGTTCGAATCCCCGTCTCTCCGCTTTACCCGCCGAAGCCCCCCGTCCGCCAGGACGGTGGCGTAGGCGGGTCACCAAGCCAACCTGTCATTTCGTTTTCGGAGAAAAAGGTAGGCTAACAAACGACTCTGCTCGTCCCAAATGGACGAAGCAGAGTCGTTCAAGTAACAAACCTAAATATTACCCAAACCACCAAACCAAATACCGAGCCCTATTACAGCTCCCCAACGCTGAAATATGGCAATAAAAACCAACCATGAAAACATGCCTGAAAACTATCTCCAAGACCCTGAAGACCAAACCCAAGAACCCCTAAACGCCCGCTTTTTCTACGTTTACATTCTTTTGTGCAAAGATGGAGGCTCCTACACTGGTTGCACCAGCAACTTGAAAGAGCGCATCAACCGACACAAAAAAGGCTGGGTGGACATTACTAAAGAAAGACTTCCGGTACAATTGCTTTGGTGTTGTGCATTCCCTGATCGCAGTGTTGCTTTTGATTTTGAGCAGTATTTGAAGTCTGGGTCTGGGAGGGCTTTTGCGAAGAAGCATTTGTTGGGGGGAGTTGGGAGGAAGTGAATGTTGAGTAGAAACTCAAATTAGCTTTTGATGTGGTTTGGATTGAAATTTGGACATCTTTTTTACCTTTGGTGAGGGGATTGGTTCAAAAGCATAGTGACCCGCCTACGCCACCGTCCTGCGGACGGGGGAACGGATTGGTTCAAAAGCATAGCAACCCGCCTACGCCACCGTCCTGCGGACGGGGGGCTTCGGCGGGTAAAGGAGAGATGGCAGAGTTGGTTTAATGTACCTGATTCGAAATCAGGCGTACTTCACGGTACCGGGGGTTCGAATCCCTCTCTCTCCGCCCAAAATTATTGGCTTACACGTATAGCACGTGTGAGCCATTTGTATTTTGCCTGAATTCCAGGCAAAATCAGAAAACTATCGGTTCGACAACCAAGTTGTTAATAATCGATGCTTAATGGAAAACCACTATTTGTCTTTTAGAAACTTTCATACATTTGGATCTTCTAAATGGATACCAACATGGAAAAAGCAGCATTTACAACATTGTTCCACAAAACAAAAGGGCTGTTTCAGGCTGGGCTCGGCCTGAAGGCATTTAAGGAGCTCTTAAAAGAATGGGAAGCATTGTTTGAGGACGATGATGTTAGTTTTGAACGTTATAAGACCACTGTTGGCTGTTTGGTATTCGAGTCCGAAATCAACAGTTTGCTGGAGGAGCAACTTAAACCCGATCAGTTAATGGCTGCCATCCACGAAAAATTCTTCCGCACTAAGGATAAGCGCTGTGAGGTTGGTCAGGTGTTGAGCCATATTAAAAACAAGGAAACAGACATCTACCGCGCTTTTAACAAAAACGTTCAATCTGTTGGGCTGATACTTAAATATGATAAGGACATGTTCAAGCCGAGCAAAAGGAGTGATTCTTTTGAACTTGATTCAGTGGTGTGTGCAGATGTATTTGGCATCGAATCTCCAAACGCCCCCAACGGTTTTATGCCATTATGCCCTGAATTCTACTACAACGGACAAATGGTCCCTAAAACGGTAATATTCGGATCAGGGTACCTGTTTTCCCCTAATGTGGTGGTGACTGCAGCCCATGTCATCAAAGAGGCCATAGAATCCATTCAGGATTCGAAGGACTTGATCTTTATTTTCGGATTGTACATTTATAAGCATTATAAAGACGGCAGGCCCAATATCCTATTGGCAAAAAAGGACAGTATATACCGATTGAACCAGGATAACCTTTGGGAAAATAGCCAGACAATAAATGGAGATACTGGTGATTCTGCTTGGTTAAAAGTTACCCCACTTTTTGATGAGGGACAAAGGAATAGCACCGTTACGACCAACCTAGATGCCAGAATACCAAATCCAGTAAGCATGAGTATAAATGAACCTGTATATGCTCTTGGGCATGGATTGGGTGTTCCGATGAAACTATCATTCAGTGGCACCATTGAGCACCCTTCTAAAAATGGCTGGATGGGCTGCGAGCTTGATATATTCCCAGGCAATTCTGGCTCCCCGGTTTTTCATGCCAATACCCATGAATTGCTGGGCATCATCAGTGGCCCCGACAACTTGTGGCGACCCGAATTCAGCTACAAGAATTGTGTTTCCTACCAGATAAACCTCAGCGGCAACCAATCAGTACAAACCAGTGAAATTGAACTTCTTATCAAAAAAATGAAAAAACATGAATACCATCACTGAAAGTTATCCCTTCTGCTATGCCATGAAAAATGGCAGCAATATCGACCTGTATATTTTGGTAAAAGTGCCCAGTGGGCAAAATATTCAGTTTCCGAGCAGCGGCTCCTTGTTTGGCCAAACTAAAGAGTTTGAAATCAACTTAACCAGTGCGGGTACCAACCCTGACAACGCCGGGAACAACTACGCCCATTATACATTCCCAATTAAAGAAGGCACGGAAACAATCAACACTGTAGAAGTATATACAATACCTGGACAAGCCGGGGCGCTGAGGATGAAAACCATGAAAATCTCCGTTGAAAACATGGATATAGTCGGGTCATTGGCTTTACCTACCCTCGATGGTAATGGTGCGGCATTGGATACACCGTATGTATGCACCAAGCTGATTGAAGTGATTCAGGGTAGCCAAAAGGTGTTTCCAGGCTTTGATGCCGAAATATACATCATCGGCGATAGCCCAAGGCAATTTTCAGTTACCCACGTAACGGTGGGCGATGCCGATAAGAATACTTCCTCGACGATTGTGGGCAGCGGCACCACCGGGGACAATGATTTTTCCTTCAAGAAAAACTTTGAGATAACAGACGTGCACACAAGCGAAGGTGCCCACCAAGCTACTTATGATAAAAACAATGAAAATAAAGGCCGAAAAGGCAAAACCAAGAACAAGCACCATACGGTGACACCTCCCCCAAAGCTCAGGTTCAAGCCCAAGCAATAGCATTTTTTTCCACATGCGCAATTTCGGAATCACATGCTGCTGCATATTTTTGAATGGCTTGGCATCGGCGCAATCATTCGACACCACCAACATCGACGCAAAAAACAGCGCTGCTTTTGCCATGCACGAAACAGCAGGAGACTCCGCGCTACAAATAAGTACCGAGCTGCTGAGCCAATCCCGACAAGCGGATTACCTCAAAGGGCAGGGAGATGCCTGTGTCACCATTGGCGCGATTTATCGAAATGAGGGCAATTTCCAAAAAAGTGACAGCTTTTTCAATGCCGCCCTGCACATCCGCCGCCAGATCGGCGACAGCATCCGTGTGGCCGCCGTGCTTATCAATCTAGGCATCAGCCGCTGCCTGCAAACCCAATATGATGTGGCCATTGAAAACATCCTCGCGGCCATACATATCTTAGAAACAAACCAACAGCTGGATAATGGCTTGTTGGGTGGTGCCTACCTCGAGCTCTCCAGCATTTTTGACGAATACCTGGAGCCCGAAGAAGCATTGCGCTATGCCCGGAAGGGTCTTCAAACATATATTAAAACAAATAATACTGAATCCGTTGGCCGGGCTGCTTATACATTGGGTAACCGTTTCCATGCAAATGGCGTTTTAGATAGCTCTCTTTTCTATTACAACCTGGCCTACAACAATTTCATGGCCTCCTCTCAAGACCTCAATTATATTTCCGAAATCTTGACCAATAAAGGCATTATTTATACCGAAAAAGGCAATTTTGCCCTAGCCAAGGAAAATTTTGATCAGGCGGAGGCGATACTGCAGCAACTGGGGGAAGATGCCGACTATTTCCATTACTACCTGAACAAAGCTGACTGGTTCATCCAGCAAGACAATCCGTTGAAAGGACTAGAATACCTGAAAAAAGCCCAGCTCGAAGGTGCGTTCAACAATTATGACAAAAATTTCCTGTATGAAAGCCTGGCAAAAACATACGCGAGCCTGAACCAAACCGACAGCGCCTATCACTACCAATCAGCGGCTTACAGCGTGCGCGATTCCATTTACAATGAGAGCAAACGCAAGGAATTTATCAAATTTCAGGCACAACGGTATAAAAACGAACTTGTCCAGCAAGCTGCCATAA
>Ga0105044_10015465_pt1 | contig 10307 bp, 7 predicted proteins | sample MAT01_FD_78092 | JGI IMG/M metagenome (GOLD analysis project Ga0105044, IMG submission 78092) | Freshwater microbial communities from Lake Fryxell liftoff mats and glacier meltwater in Antarctica - MAT-01 | ecosystem: Environmental > Aquatic > Freshwater > Ice > Liftoff microbial mat | place...
ATTTCAGACAGACCACAATGAGGTCCGGCTTTCGCCAAATGCGCTGATAGAAGACCTGCCCGCCGCCATCGCAGCCATGGATCATCCTTCCGGCGATGGCATCAATACCTACGTGGTGTCAAAAGCTGCCAAAGAATCGGGCATTACCATGGTCCTTTCTGGACTTGGTGGAGATGAATTGTTCGCCGGGTATCCCATTTTCCAGCAGATTTCCGAATTGCAGGGAAAAAAGTGGCTTCTGAGTTTTCCTTCATTTATGCGGCGTGCCATGGGCAGTGCCAGGGCTATGGCGGTGCCCGGAGTCGCTTCCGAAAAAATCACGCAGGTGATTTGCGAACCCTATTTTGATACAGAATACGCCTATCAGTATAGCCGGGAAGTGGCGTCACGCGAAGTAAACCGTCAGCTGCTTAATGTGCCTTTGGCTGGCAGCAGTGCCGTGTTTGACATGGTGCATGCAGGGGTGGGTTACGACACGCCGGGTTTTCGCTTGCCGTTGTTGAGTCGTATTTCCTATGCAGAGCTCACCACGTATCTGCAGTCCGTATTGCTTCGCGACACCGATCAGATGAGCATGGCCCACGCCCTGGAAGTACGCGTTCCGTTTCTTGATCACGCTTTGGTGCAAACCGTTTTGGGAGTTCCCGATAAGTTCAAATATCCCACCTCACCCAAAAAATTGTTTGTAGATGCGATGGGCGATTTGCTGCCTCCCGAAATTGTCAACCGACCCAAAATGGGATTCAGTTTTCCATTTGACCAATGGCTGCGCAATGAATTAAAATCCTTTTGTGGCGACCACGTCGCTGCCCTAGGTGCCCGTCCGGAATTCAACGCCAAAGCGCTCGGGCAGCGGTGGAACGCTTTTTTAAAACACGATCCCCGTGTAGGTTGGTCCAGAATTTGGTATCTGTGTATCTTAGAAGCCTGGCTTTCGCAAAATGGAATCAACTAACCAACCCGTTGTTTTCGTATTTACAGATTGGTATCTGCCTGGTTACAAAGCGGGTGGCCCAATCAGTTCTTGTGCGAATCTGATCTCAGCGCTCGGTGATTCAGTGCGATTTAAAGTGGTGTGTGGGGACCGGGACTACCTCGATGAGGAACCTTATCCCGATGTCGTTCTCAACAAATGGATCACTACGGGACATGCAGATGTGATGTATATCTCCGCCGCCAAACGCAAATACAGTGTCATTAAAAAGCTACTTAGCGACAATAAGTCCGACCATGTTTATATCAATGGACTTTTCAGCCGGGTTTTTTCCATTTTTCCCTTGCTGGCCGCCACAAAGCTCCAATTGAAAACCATCATCGCCCCCCGTGGCATGCTCGCTCCCGGAGCTCTTGGATTGAAATCGCGTAAAAAACAAGCCTTCCTGAATCTTGGCAAATCATTCGGGGTGTACCGAAAATCGGTTTTCCACGCCACGCATGCCCATGAGGCTGCCCACATTCTCGAAAACATACACTCGGATTGCAAGATTGTGGAACTGGCCAACATTCCCAAAATCGTTTTTCCGGCAACAAGGAGCCGTGAGAAAAAGGCGAATGTATTGCGCATGGTCTCTGTGGCGCGAATAGCGCGGGAAAAAAATATTGATTTTGCCTTGAATTGTCTCAGAGGAATGCCCGGCCATATTCAAATTCACTTTACCCTGATCGGTCCGGTCTACGACGCCGGCTATAGCGAGCGGTGCCGCAGTATCGCCCTTCCGGAAAATGTGACACTCGAATGGGTTGGTCCCAAAACGCCAATAGAAACCGGAAAGCTGATCGGAGATTCAGACCTTTTTTTCCTTCCCACGCTCGGCGAAAACTACGGACACGCCATCCTCGAAGCACTCTTGTGCGGTATTCCGGTGCTCATATCCGATCAGACGCCCTGGACCAGCCTTTCGGCAAATGGACTGGGCCTGGATTTGCCCCTGGGCGATACCGCTCCTTACCGGAAATATATTGAAAAGGTGTCCGAAATGGATGGTGCCGCCTATGCCCTCGCTTTTGGTTCCGTGGCTGAAAAGGCTGCCAAACTTGTAGTCCTTCCCGAGTTAATTGCGGGATACAAAAGTTTGTTTGAATGAAAACAGTCGATTTAAATAGGTTTTCCAATTCACAATACCATCCGGGTTCAAAACTAAAACAGGCATTGTGGTATGTGGTTAGCACCATTTTTTTTCAAACTTATCTGTTGCCATCATCCGGGCTAAAATCAGTGCTTCTGCGGGTTTTTGGCGCACGCATTGGCATGGGGTTGGTCATCAAGCCCAATGTTCAGATCAAATATCCCTGGTTTCTTTCGGTGGGTGATCACGTATGGATCGGCGAAAAAGTCTGGATAGACAATCTGGTGGCTGTAGATATTGGCGACCATGTTTGCATCTCGCAGGGGGCAATGTTGCTCACTGGAAATCACAATTACAGGAAGGAGACTTTTGATCTGATGACAGGAGAAATTCGTTTGGAAACAGGTGTTTGGATCGGGGCGCAATCCCTGGTTTGTCCGGGCGTTGTTTGCAGGTCGCACGCCGTTTTGAGCGTGATGTCGGTGGCCAGTTCTGATCTGGAGCCGTTTACAATCTACACCGGCAATCCGGCCATAGCCGTGAAACAAAGAATCATCGAATGAAGGTCAGCATTATCACCATTGCGTACAATGCGGCCGAAACAATTGAAGAAACCATCCGGTCTGTGATATCCCAGGATTATCATGATATTGAGTATATTCTGATCGACGGAGCTTCCCAGGATAAGACCCTCGAAATCGCTCAGCAGTATGTGTCTGGGATTGCTAAAATTATTTCCGAACCGGACGAGGGAATCTACGATGCCATGAACAAAGGGGTACGCAATGCAACTGGAGACTTGATAGGCATTCTCAATGCAGACGATGTTTTTGCGCATAGAGAGGTTATATCGCGGGTGGTGGAAACAATGAAAGCTGGAAATACGGATGCCTGTTATGCCGATTTGGAATATGTATCCCGTGAGAATCCCGGAAAAGTAGTCCGCTATTGGAAATCAGGCCAATATGTAAAATCAGCATTTCTGAATGGCTGGATGCCACCCCATCCCACCTTCTTCCTCAAAAAGGAATTGTATTTCAAATACGGCGTTTACCGAACTGCTTTGAGGAGCAGCGCCGATTACGAACTCATGTTGAGGATGTTGTATAAATTCGATGTGAAGACATCATATCTCCCTGAAGTTGTGGTACATATGAAGTTGGGAGGTCAAAGCAATGTTTCGTTGAGAAACCGTCTGAGAGCCAATAATGAAGACCGCCTTGCATGGAAACTCAACGAACTAAAACCGGCACGTCTTACATTTATCAAAAAACCACTGGGGAAAATATCCCAGTTTTTCCGACGCTAGAATTTCGCCCGGGTCTTGCGTTTACGCTTTTTGCTCTTGACCCAACTGTATCGGCGTTTGTAAAAACTACTTTTCCCCTTGATCACATAGCTGTAGCTAAACTGAGCAAAAAGATAGCCGTCATTGTTGGTGGGGTCACCGCGTTTTTCACCCACATCGAAACTTCCGAGATTTGGAATGTCCTGATCAAATTCAACGGCACGTTCCCGCGCATCGGCAATGGATTGTTGAGTTGTTCTGTTCGAGAGTTCGAAGGCGAGTTGGTTATTTTCCGGCGACATCCGACTCCGGGGTGCGTACGAGGTACTTACATCATCCAGATAATCCGTGAAGGTAGTTCGGTAACCGATTTCCCAACCAAAACGGTGCACTTTCTGAAAGGTGAAGTAAAGGCCTATTCCCGCAGGAATCGCCAATTGCCAATTGCCGTAATTTCTGCCCTCCGTCTGGAGCGGCTGCAAAGCCACGTATTCGCCATTAAATTCTTCTAGGTTCCCGTAGTATTTCGCTTTGGGATTGTGATAAAACACCCCGGCACCAGCGAAGCCATACACCCGGAAATCGGGATTGTAATACCCTCTTCCACCGGCGTCATTGTCATAAAACAGGGTGAGTTCACCACGTCCTGAAAGCTCGATGATGTCATTTCTGAAACTGAGGTTTCGGGCTACGCGGGCTGGATTTTTTGAATTAAAATCATTGCCCCGAATACGTCCGTAATTAACGCCTACGTTAAATGCAAGCTGCGGCGAAACCCTGTAGCGACCAAATCCGCCTACCACATATTGCGTGCGGTTTAGCTTCATGTCAAATACAAAATCGCGTCGCGTTTCTTCCTGTCCACCAATTTCTCCCAAATAATTAGAAGCACCGAGATTTACGCCGAAGTCCCACCGATATTGGCCTTCCATCTCCAGTGTACCCAGAGCGAGACAAATGATCAGCAAGTATTTCACTTTTTGCATGGCTGCAAATATATAAAGATAACCGCAACACTTTCTTACAGACTGATATGATTGGCCGCAACAGATATAGACCACAATCCCCGCTTTTTCTCTTTCTTCGTGGCGCTAATTTTCTCCAATGAATCCTTTGAAGAAGCTTCTTCAAATAGAATATCCCATCATCCAGGCGGGGATGGTGTGGTGCAGTGGGTGGGAGCTCGCTTCTGCCTCGTCAAATGCCGGTATCCTCGGCGTCATCGGCTCGGGGTCCATGTATCCAGAAGTATTGGACCTGCATATCGCCAGGTGTAAACAGGCTACGGAAAAGCCTTTTGGTGTAAACATACCGCTGATGTATCCCGATGTAGACAAACACATCAAAACCATCATCAAACACGGCGTGAAAGTGGTCATCACTTCTGCGGGAAATCCCGGACTATACACCCCGCAACTGCGCGATGAAGGGATTACAGTAATACATGTGGTGAGCAGCGCACATTTTGCCGAAAAGGCGCAAAAAGCTGGTGTGGATGCAATCGTGTGCGAAGGTTTTGAGGCGGGAGGTCACAATGGGAGGGAAGAAACCACCACAATGTGTATGATACCTGACGTGAGAAGGGCTACAGATCTTCCTTTGGCGGCAGCTGGCGGAATCGGCAGTGGCAGCGCTATCCTGGCGGCGATGGCATTGGGTGCGGATGGCGTTCAGATTGGCACCCGCTTTGTTGCGTCTGCAGAATCTTCAGCACATCATTCTTTTAAACAGGTGGTGATAAATGCCCGGGAAGGCGCTACAAAACTTACGTTGAAAGAACTGGCTCCGGTGCGTTTGGTAAAAAACAAATTTTATGAAGATGTACAGGAGGCTTACCGTCGGGGTACCACCCGGGAAAATCTCATTACCTTGCTCGGAAAGGGCCGAGCGAAGAAAGGGATGTTTGAAGGTGACCTCCATGAAGGTGAGTTGGAAATTGGGCAAGTATCCAGCACAATTGACGGGATACTGTCGGTGGCAGAAATTGTCAAAAATCTTGTTCGCGAATTTCGAGAAGCACAGATGAAAATTAAAAACATAGAAATTTAAGTATGACTATCAGAAAATATAACCAGAAGTTAAAAATGCGTAGATTTCTAATTTTATAACCGGGATATGTTCATGACTATAAAACAATGTCTATTAGTCACTTCAAGTGATTTTTAATGACGAAGGAGTCGAAAATTGAACTTAGCCGCAGGCGCTCTCATGATCGAAGGAAATAATCGAGAAGGAGTGATTTTCGATGACAAAAGAGTCGAAAATTTTATCGAGAAGCATACCAGATTCAGTTATAACCAACGGTTCTCAAAACAAATTTCCTCATCGCTTAGGCGCTGAGGAAATTCACTCGAACTGACTCATTATGGAAATACCGAATGCGCAATAATTTGAATTTTTGTTGAAAATTCACTATTTAACGTCAATTTACTGGGGTATAAGCGCAGAATCACAATTTAAATTAAAAATCATATGGTTTCATATCAAAAATATACGCTTGAAAATGGATTGACTTTGCTCGTGCACGTGGATAAAAACACGCCGATCGCAGCCGTAAATGCACTTTACGATGTCGGTGCCAGGGACGAAAGCAGCGATAAAACGGGATTCGCACACTTATTCGAGCATTTGATGTTTGGCGGAAGCCGGAACATACCCAACTACGACTCACCCCTGCAACAGGTTGGAGGGCAAAACAATGCTTTCACCAACAACGACATCACCAATTACTACATTACCCTGCCCAAAGCCAATATTGAAACAGCATTTTGGTTGGAATCCGATCGGATGTTGAGCCTGGCCTTTACACCAGAAAGTCTGGAGGTGCAGCGGAAAGTGGTAGTTGAAGAATTCAGGCAACAATATCTCAATCAGCCTTATGGCGATCTCTGGTTGCATCTGCGTCCGCTGGCATATAAAACCCATCCCTATCAATGGCCGACCATCGGGAAAGTAATCTCCCACATTGAAGAAGCAACAATGACCGACGTCAAAGATTTTTTCAGTCGACATTATCATCCCGCCAATGCCATCCTGTCGGTAGGTGGAAATGTGGACCCGGATCAAATTTTTGATCGCGTAAATCATTGGTTTGGCGATATTCCAAAAAAGGAAAAATTCAAAAGAAATTTGCCGGAAGAGCCTTTTCAGAGTGAACATCGGCTTACCACACTTCAACGCGATGTGCCGCAAGATGCCCTGCATTTGGTCTGGCATATGCCTGGTCGTACACATCCGGATTTTTCTGCTGCCGATATGCTTTCTGATATCTTGTCGCTGGGAAATTCTGCCCGCCTTACACAGGCACTTGTAAAACAAAATCCTGCATTTACCTCATTGAATCTCTATGTGCTGGGCAGTCGCGATCCGGGATTGATGGTCTGTTCGGGCATGCTGAGCGCCGGCGTTTCCCACGAAGAGGCCCGAAATCTCGTCCTTGCTGAAATTGAAAAATTACTGGACGAAGGTCCGACCAGCCGCGAACTGGAAAAAGTAAAAAATAGGTGTGAAATGAATCACATCCTTCCGGAAACGAGTGTATTGTCCAAAACCATGAACCTGGCTTACCACGAATGGCTTGGAGATGCCAACGGGATCAATACTGTTTTGGAAGATTACCGGAAGGTAACGGCCGGTGATGTGGTTCGGGTGGGGAAAGAAATATTCAACATGTCGAATATGAGTGAATTGCGTTATCAAAAAAATCAGGATTAACATGAGCCCAAATCGAAATACAGCGCCCGTTGCCACCAAACCCGATCAATTGCCTACACTGGATCTTACGCCCGCGCACCATTTTGGCGCCATGCCCATCTATGGAATTGAAGGAGGGGATGAAGATCTGATCAGAATAGAATTTGTCTTCAGGGCAGGCACGCGGTATGAGCAAAAAAACCTGGTGGCCTCCGCGTGCAATGCATTGCTCAAAGAGGGCACTGCAGGATTTACGAGTATAGAAATATCAGAAACCCTGGATTTCTATGGTGCTTCTCTGGTTCACGAGGTAAGCAAAGACCGGGCATCCGTTTATGTCGTTTGTCTGTCCAAATATCTGGAGGCCATTTTGCCAATTTTCACAGAGATTGTTACGCAACCTGTATTTGACGAAAATGAGTTGGCCATTTTCAAGCGCCGTTCACGAAGCCGTCTCGAGGTAAACCTTCAAAAAGTTGAATTTCAATGTAGATTGCTTTTCAGCGCAGCATTGTTTAAAGACACGCCGTATATCGATTATTTTATTCCCGGAGACTTTGATCTTTTCCATCGGGAAGATATATTGGATTTTTTTAAGGAAAATTACCGTTTGGAAAATGCTTTCTGTATTGTGAGTGGCAAGAATGCGGCATCAGCAGCAGATATGTTGGGATCTGCGCTTGGAAAGGCTGTGAATTTTCCTCCGGCTTCTCAGATTGCTGGTCCTGAAGTATCATGGGTTTACGAAAAAAGTGAAAATCTTTTAAATAAGGAGGGATATATTCAATCCGCTATCCGAATGGGGCTGCCCATGCCAGGACACAAACATGCGGATTATCCGGCACTTTATGTATTGAATACCGCATTGGGTGGATATTTTGGCAGCCGCTTGATGCAAAATATCCGCGAGGATAAGGGGTACACTTACGGCATCAGTTCGGGAATCAACATCATGGAAAAAGCTGCTTATCTGGCCATCGGCACCCAGGTAGGTTCTTCGCATACCGATGCCACTATTTTTGAAATTCGCAAGGAGATCAGCCGGTTGCGCGATGAAACCATGGATATTGAGGAGCTTCGGCAAATTCAATTCTACCTCGCCGGAAATTTGCTCCAACGGATGGACGGCACCTTTGAATTGGTGGGCCGATTGAAAACCCTATTGACGATGGGGCTTGATTCCGACCATTATCCAAAATTCATTAATCGTATATTTGCATTGGAGCCAGAGGAACTGAAGGAAATCGCCAATAAATATCTTTTGGCTGATCGGTTTTCGTTGGCAGTAATTGGTACATGGTAAGACGGATAAAATTGTCGGCCACCAAGTCAAATAATTGTTGCCGACGAGCGTTAGCTCTGTATCACGGGTGGGTGGTTATGAATATTTTGCTGGAAAAAGGACGTGCGAAAATTTTGTCAGCCATGTTGTTTTGGTTGATTGCTCTGACCATTGAGGCCCAGCCTTCTCCACCTACCAATTTTTGTGTAGGGGTAAATGCCGCAGGATTTATAGAGTTGACCTGGGAGGTGCCAACCAATCCAGACCCCACATTGAATTATCAGATTTTTCGTGATTCCGGAACGGGCTTCGTTCTAATCGACGTAATTGGACCATTTAACACGACCAATTACATAGATTTCACAGCCTCCACGGCTGTTGTTCATACATATTATGTCCAGAGTTTGCTCAATGGGGTAAGCTCAGCGGCCACAGTCTCACTTTCAAACATTGTATTAAATCTGAATGCCTCGGTCTCCTCTGTAGCGCAAATGAGTTGGAACAGTCCATTTCAACAAATACCGGCAACAGGAGATATTGAAATTCTCCGGAAAATAGCAGGGGGGGTATTTGAAGAATTGGTCACATTGCCATTGACTACCACATCTTTTAATGATACTTTATATGGATTTTGTGCCGATGTTGTGATTTCCTATCAGGTGATATACCATGGTGGAGATTGCACCATGGCTTCAAATATCGAAGAAAACGAATTTCAGGACACCCAGGCTCCCCCGCAACCGGTCATTGAAACGGCCACTGTCGATATCAATACAGGAGATATCATCCTTTATTGGTACCCCGTAACAGTTCCTGATTTGGACTTTTACCGGGTTCAGGATATTGATTTTGTAGCACAGCAATTTATAAACGTGGGGACGATCAACGCATCAGGACTTCCTGAGTTCGTATATGATGGCGCTGGAAATTCTGCCACGACGCTGGGGGTCATTGCTTTTGATGAATGTGGCAATGAGGCTTCATTTGGCGAAGTAGCTACCACCATGTTTGCAGATGCCACGTATACCGAATGCGAACTGGATGCCATGATTTCCTGGACTCCTTATGAGGGCTGGAGTGAGGGTGTGGAAAAATATGAGATCCGCGCCCAAATCGACGGAACGGAGGATATTGGTTTTGGTGAGGTTTCCGGCGATGTTTCGTTCTTTATGGCAACGGTGGAGCCAAACCGGGAATACTGTTTTTATATGGAAGCCCATTCCAATGGAAATCAACGCGTATCGCGCTCGAACCTCGCTTGTCTGGCTACCACTTACCCTGAAGTTAGCACGGTAAACTACATTTCGAGTGTTACAGTGGTCGATGAAAGTACCATCGAAGTAAATCTTCTTCAGGATTTAGACGCTGTGGGTACGACATATAAATTGTTTCGCGCGCGGTCGGGATCCGCATTTATATCACTTGGTACGTTTTTTCAATCTTCAAATCCGGTGCTCATGTACAGCGACAATGACGTGGATCCGCGCAACCTTGTATATCAATATAAGTGGGAGGCTTATGACGGTTGTGGAGTGCTTATTTCGACGTCCAATACCAGTCAGAATATCGTGCTGTCGGGATTGGCAGATTCCAGGGAATTACGGAATTATCTCAATTGGAACCAATACATCGGCTGGGACGGCCAGGTACTCGAATATGAGATTTTGCGAAAGCTGGGCAGTGAAGATATGCTCACACCATTTGCAAATGTTTCGGCCGGTGTGCTGGTTTTTGTTGATGATGCCGAGCAATATCGTTTCGATGAAGGAGAATTTTGTTACCAGATCAGGGCACGGGAAAACAGCAATAGTTTCGGTCCGGGTGCAGCATCATATTCAAACGTGATCTGCGTAACCCAGGAGCCTGTGATGTGGATTCCAAGTGCCATTATCTTAAACGGAGCGGATGAAAATCAAGTGTTTAAACCTGTTGCAGGCTTTATTGATTTCGACTCTTTCCGCATGGAAATAATCAACAA
>Ga0105044_10015469_pt1 | contig 10305 bp, 8 predicted proteins | sample MAT01_FD_78092 | JGI IMG/M metagenome (GOLD analysis project Ga0105044, IMG submission 78092) | Freshwater microbial communities from Lake Fryxell liftoff mats and glacier meltwater in Antarctica - MAT-01 | ecosystem: Environmental > Aquatic > Freshwater > Ice > Liftoff microbial mat | place...
CATTTTCCCGGAAATATGAGCCAAAACCTCGTGTCCACTCTCCAATTTCACTCGAAACATGGTTCCGGCCAAAACTGAAGAAATCTCCCCATCCACCTCCACAGCCTTCTCTTCCTCATCCTTGGTGGAACGCTTTGGCGGGCCATAGCGGTTGCGATTACGCGAGGGACGACGTCCGGTCTTCTTTGGTGTAGGAGGCATAAATTGGTATGGGATCAAGCGGGCGAGGCGGTGATGAAACATGCCTGCGCCCCGGCACGCTAGCCTATCACATGGACTCCATCAATCTCAAAAAATACAGACTTGCGCCAAACTCTTCTTTTCTTGCACATCGGACGCTTGCCAAGCCGCCATCCAGCCGCCACTTTCCTTGCGAGCAACCAAACTTGCGTGGAAAACAAAAAACCGCACGAACTCAATCGCCATGCCCGAGATTACTGAAAAAGAACTCCCACCGAACCTTAAGCCACTTTGGCTCAAAGCGCTCAGCGCCGTGCAGACTGGCAATCACGCCTACGGCATCAGCATTTTGCAAGCCCTTCTTAAAGACAGCCCCGGCTTTCTCGATGGACGTAAAATGCTCCGTAAATGCGAGATTCAGCTCGCCGGGAACACCAAGAAAAAAGCCGGCCTCTTCGGCATGTCAGGCAGTGGCATGGGAGTCATGAAGCTACAAGGACAGGCGAAAAAGGATCCCGCAGGCACCATCCCTCTCATTGAAAAAGAACTCGAAAAAGACCCGTTCAACGATCAAGCAAACGACCTCCTCTTCGACACCTGCCTCAAGCTGGAACTCTTCGAAACTGCCGCTTTCGCCTTGGAGACCGTCCGCAAAGGCAGTCCCGAAAACGCCAAACTCCTCCACAAGCTCGCCGAGTTCTACCTCTCCCGTGAGCAGCCGCTCATCGCTTCAGAAGTTTACAACGACATCATCAAGCACCACCCCACCGACGGCGCTGCGATCAAGGGCTCCAAAGACGCCTCCGCCCGCGCCTCGATGCAGAAACAAAAATGGGACGAAAACGCGGATATGCGCTCACTCATGAAGAACTCCTCCGAGTTCGAGGAACTTGAAAAGGCCTCCCGCACCGGTCTCACCCGCGAACAACTCGAAGAACGTCGAGATAAGATCATCGAGAAATACAACCTCGATCCGAATCACCTCGCCACGGTCAAAGACCTCGCAGGCATCTATGAACAACTCGAAGATTGGCACAACGCCCACACCTTCTTCAGCTGGGCACACTCCCTGAGCAATGGCGATGTCGCACTCGCCACCAAAGCCTCTGCGATGAAGGACAAATCCGTGGAAACGGATATGAAAAGTCTCGAGATCTCCGCTGCGGCCGATCCTGACAATGAAGAACTCAAGGCCGCCCTCGCAGCCCGCAAAGCAGAGCGCCTTGCCGAACAGGTCCAAGAAACCCAGCGCCGCGTGGATCAAAACCCCACCGATCCTCAACTTCGCTTCGAACTCGGCACCGCACTCTTCAAGGCGGGGGACCACAGCGCCGCCATCCCTCACCTCCAGCAAGCCACCCGCAACCCGCACATTCGGACCAAGGTCTTGCTCACCCTTGCCCGTGCCTTCCGCGCCAAAGGAATGTTCGACCTCGCCATCAAACAGCTATCAGACGCCCTCGCCGATCTGATCTCAATGGACAACACCAAAAAGGAAGTGCTCTATGAAAAAGGTCTCATCCACGCAGAAGTGAATGACAAGCCCGCCGCTCTCGACTGCTTCAAGCAGATTTACGAAGTGGATTACGGGTACCGCGACGTTGCCCAACGCGTGGAATCATCTTACGCATAACTCCGACCCCAAGTGGACCGTTTATACCGCCGCGCACGAAGATTCGAGGAATCCCTGTGAGGCGGATGCAGCTAAGGAGAAGGGGTTTCTAACCCCCTCTCCTTAATACGCCAGCGCTCACGTAATATCCAACCTCGAATTTTCGGTTGATCCCAAAGTGATCCATCAAACCCGAATCATACCGGAAAGCAAACACCTGATCGCTACCAAAGATGCCCTGGAACTCCCATCAACCAGAATTACATTCATGGGTCCAACTCGTTAAATCTGAGACGCGGCATCATCAGAAGTTACCAACTCGATTTCCCTCACCCATGAGCGCAACCACTCATTCGCAACTTGCGGCGAAGTGGTAAGCTCCGGGTGAATCTGAAGCGTCAGTGTCAGTCTTCCACGGTAAGTCACACATCCGGCCCCGATCATTTGAAAGCGCAAAACCGGTGGCGCAAACAACCAGTCACCCATGCACTCGGAAGCAGTGATTTTTTTTTCAGGATCCCACACGCCCAAATTCGAGAACGCTCCCACGCTCCACTGCGAAGTGGCGAGGCTCGTCTCAATCATCCGCATCTTGATCTCAGGAGTCGTTAGGCGGGTCGCCGTGAAGCCCTTCCAGGCCGCCATGTGCTGCCCTTTGCGCAAGGCTCCATAAATATGGCGGTGAATCTGCTTCACACTCTCCGATGCCCGAATTTGAATGCCTACATAACTCGAGTGATTGCCGGTGTCTTCCGACTGGAAGACCTTCCCCCGCAGATTCACAGGCACCATCCAGGGAATCGCACCCGCAGCATCTGCTAGAGCAGGACGTACGGCGCTGTCGAGATGTTTCATCAACAACGAATTTACCGTCACTTCCGCGATTCTACCAGCACGGCGGATCTTCGCCGTTTTTACTTCATCAAACACATGATGGGCCACCGCTGGGGCAGGTTGTGAGGTTGTTTCGAGTTCTTTTCCTTGTTTCAATTGATTCCACTCCAAAACCCGGCGGGAAGCTAACAGGGTCGGAAGAAACCTGAAAAAGTGTAACCAGGATTCATCATAAGGATGGTTGATCCTGGGTAGGTTGGGAAGCTCTGCCCCCCTTTCCCGCAGCAGATGCGCAAGCCCCCCGATGCCGTCGAAGTCCTTGTGAGATAAATAAAACCAATCCACTTTGCCGCTTAGGCGACACACCCGCCCGAAGCGAATTCCCACAAACTCACCAAGCGACTCCAAGGTATCAAACCACACCCGCACCTGATGGCCTGGCGAGGATGGATCAATCTCTTCTGTTTCGGGCGTCTCCATCGGATGGGGAATTTCCTGCGGCGGACCCTATTTACTAAATTTTGGTTAAATGTCAGGATTAATTTAACCTAATTGCCCCCCCTTGGTCGAAGCCCGGCCCAGTCACTCATGATCACTCAAATAACGCTCCGCTTCTAGAGCAGCAGCGCACCCTTGGCCTGCCGCCGTAATCGCTTGGCGATAGTAATGATCCGCCACATCACCGGCAGCGAAAAGACCAGGAGTCTTCGTCGCCGTGCGACCCGGATTCTGGAGAATGTAGCCATTTTCGTCCTTATCCACGAGAGCACCCAGGAAGGCACTGTTCGGCACGTGGCCGATTGCGACGAAAACACACGCCACCACCAGTTCCTTTTCCTCACCGTTGATCAGGTTTTTGAGCATCACGGCACGCATCTCGCCTTTTTCATCCGTGAGATACTGGCTGACGGTGGAATTCCAAATCGGTTCGATTTTGGGATTGGCCAAGGCCCGATCCGCCATGATTTTCGAAGCCCGCAACTCATCACGGCGGTGGATCAGATATACCTTGCTCGCAAACCGGGTCAAGAAACTCGCCTCTTCACAAGCGCTGTCGCCGCCGCCAATCACACAAACAGGCACATCCCGATAGAACGCCCCATCACAAGTCGCACATGATGTAAGCCCATGACCGACGAGCTTCTGCTCGCCCTCGATCCCCAGATGCCGCGGGGCTGCCCCGGTCGCGATGATCACCGTTTTCGTTTCAAACGACTGCGAACCGGCGTTCAACAGGAAAGTCCCATCCTCTTGGCGCTCCACCGACTCGACGCTGGCCCACTCGATCCGGGATCCGAATTTTTCCGCCTGCGCCTGCATTTTCATCATCAATTCCGGCCCCATGATTCCGTCCGGATGGCCCGGGAAATTCTCAACCTCCGTGGTGGTGGTGAGTTGTCCGCCAGGTTGGGTGCCTGTTAGCAAAAGCGGCGCTAAATTTGCCCGAGCCGTATAAATGGCAGCGGTATATCCCGCACAACCGGTTCCGATGATGATCACATTTTCCATAAATTCGATTGCGTCGAGCGCCCCGCAGTATTTCGGCGAAACGGGAGGCGAGTCAACCCCTCCCATGGAAATCCCTCAATTCCCCATTCCTGATCGCAAGAATTCACACAAACGAGTTGCCCCCAAGCGCGATCAGGAGAAACTCCCACCATCCATGACCCCTGATTTCATTCGCGAAGCACTCCGCCAAGTCCGTTACCCCGGTTTTTCCCGTGACATCGTTTCCTTCGGCCTCGTCAAAGACGTCAAATGCGAGCCCGGACTGGTCACAGTCCACCTCGAAATCGCCACCCGCGACGCCAAGATTCCAGAACAAATCTTCCAGGAATGCCACGCGATTCTCGATCCCCTTCCCGACATCGGCACGGTTAAAATCGAGATCGACGTCAAAGACGCACCCACCGCAGCCGCTGGTAGCACCGTCGGTAAATCTTCGATTCCAGGCGTCAAACGCATCATCGCAGTCGCCTCTGGAAAGGGCGGAGTCGGCAAATCCACCGTCGCTGCGAACCTCGCCGTCGCCCTCGCAGCTTCAGGTGCCAAGGTCGGCCTTTGCGATTGCGACCTCTATGGCCCGTCCGTCGCCCAAATGTTCGGCGTCAACGAGCGCCCCATGGCAAATGAGCAGGATGAGATCATCCCCCTCGAAGCGCACGGACTCAAACTGATGTCGATGGGATTCCTGCTGGAAGACCGCTCACCCGTCATCGTCCGCGGACCGATGGCCACGCGCTACACCCAGCAATTCCTTCGCCAAGTCGCATGGGAAGATCTCGATTACCTCGTGCTCGACCTTCCTCCCGGCACCGGCGACATCCAGCTCACCATCGTGCAAACGGTAAGTGTTGACGGAACCATCATCGTCACGACTCCTCAGGAAGTCGCCTTGATTGATGCCCGCAAGGCCGTCTCCATGTTCGAGAAAGTCAACGTTCCCATCCTCGGTTTAATCGAAAACATGGCATGGTTCGAGTGCGATGCCGGGAAAAAGTATTTCATCTTCGGCAAGGAGGGCGGCCTGCGCGAAGCGGCGGACATGAATGTCCCGCTGCTAGGACAAATCCCGATCGACATGGAAACCCGCGAGCGCGGCGACAGCGGTGCGCCAGTCGCCTTGGTGAATCCCTCGAAAAACAAAGTTTCCGCCGTATTCCACGAACTGGCCGCAACCATCCGCGCCAAGCTCCCGGTTTTCTAACCCACGGCCGGCAATGGGTTTCTTGTTTGAATGATCCGTATGAGGGACTCTCACAAAAGCCTATCTCCATCCGGCAGGATAGAATAGACTGCTGCAAAGCCTACGGATCCGCTGCATGAATCACAAATCTCCAGATCCCCACCTCGTCCAGGACGCCGACCACGACCTCGCCAGCCACAGCGGTGTCATCCGGGTTTCCACCGATCCGGTCCATGCCGTCGTCGATGTGGAATTCAACCCCGCCGTGTTGAGCGACAGCGACGTCCGCTCGCTGCTCAAGGAACACATCTCCCACGTCGAGTCATCCATCCGCAAGCAAACTTTCCGCCTGGAGGGCAATGCCTGCGAGGCCTGCGCCCAGATGCTTGAGAAAAAAGTCGGGAAAATCCCCGGCGTTAGACGCGCCACCGCGACCTATCTGGGAAAGGTGCTCTCCGTCACCTTCGACTCGGATGTCGAACCGGAAGACCAGGTCGTCGGCGACTTGAAAAAAACCGGGGCCGACATCAGGCCGCTTGCACCGCGAGGCGTCGATAGCCGCTCGCTTGGGCAAAAAGTTCGCTCCGGCGAGCTCAACGAGGAAATCTCCTGTGGCCTCGGCCTGATTTTCCTGATCGCCGCCCTGATTGTCGAGAAAACGGCCGGACTCAGCATGACCACGAACGCGCTCTATCTGGGAGCTTACCTCTTCGCCGGCCAACAAGGTGTGCGTTCCGCTTTTGCCTCGCTGCGGGAAGGCGTGCTCGACGTGGATGTGCTCATGGTCCTTGCCGCCCTTGGAGCCGCCTTGATCGGCGCACCGTTTGAAGGAGCGCTGCTGCTCTTTCTCTTCAGCTTTTCCAACGTTCTCCAACGCCATGCCATGGAGCGGACGCAAAAGGCCATCGAGTCCCTGCTCACCCTTCGTCCCGCCGAAGCCCTCGTGAAACGAAACGGCACAACGCTCAAGGTCGCCGTCGAGGATTTGGAAATCGGCGAAATCGTCGTCGTCCGCCCCGGCGAGCAGATCCCCGTGGACGGCGTCATTTCCGAGGGCAGCACAAACGTGGACGAGTCCTCTCTAACCGGCGAGTCGATGCCCGTCTCCAAAGCGCTCGGCAGCAACCTTTTCGCAGGCACCCTCAACCAGAGCGGCGGCATCGAACTCACCGTCACCAAGCGCTCGGAAGACTCCGCCCTCTCGCGCATGGTGAAACTCGTCGCCGAGGCCCAGGCGGAAAAATCCGGCACCCAGCGCTTCCTCGAAAAAGCCGAGCAATACTATGCCATGGGCGTCATCCTTTTCACCATCGGCGTATTCCTCCTGCCCTATCTGATGGGCTGGAACAACTTCCACGACGCGTTCTTCCGCGCCATGACCATCATGGTCGTCGCCTCGCCCTGCGCCCTTGTCATCAGCACCCCCGCCACCGTCCTCTCCGCCATCGGCGGGGCCGCCCGCCGCGGCATCCTCATCAAGGGCGGCTCCCACTTGGAAACCGCCTCCAAGATCGACATCGTCGCCATCGACAAGACCGGCACCCTAACTGTTGGGAAACCCTCGCTTACGGAAATCGTCACTGCCGACGGAGTCCACGACATCACCGCTCCCCTTCCCGCCCCGGTGACCGCTCTGCTTCGCGCCGCCGCCGCACTCGAAGCGAAGTCCGAGCATCCCCTCGCCCATGCCATCGTCAAAAGCGCGGAAACGCTCGGCATCAACCTCCCCGAAGCCACCGATTTCCAATCCACTGCCGGCAAGGGCGCGGAAGCCACCATCGAGACCATCCGCTACCTCGTCGGCAGCGAGCGGCTTTTCCGCGAGCTCAATGCGGGAGGCATCACCTCGCTCGCCGAAATCTCCCAACCCCTGCAAGCCAAGGGCAAAACCTGCGTCTGGCTTGGCTCCCGGATGGGCGACGCCGTCACCGCCCAAGCCTTGCTCGTCATGGCCGACACCATCCGCCCCGCCGCCCGGCAGTTGGCTGACGAACTCCACCGTCTCGGCGTGAAAAAAGTCGTCATGCTCACCGGCGACCAGCGCCTCGTCGCCGAAGCCATCGCCCAAGAAGCCAAGGTCGATGAAGTGCACGCCGAACTTCTACCCGAAGACAAACTCAACGTCATCCGCGAGCTGAAAAAGGAAGGCTCCGTCATGATGATCGGCGACGGCGTAAACGACGCCCCGGCTCTCGCCATCGCCGACATCGGCGTCGCCATGGGAGCCGCCGGCACCGACGTGGCCATGGAAACCGCCGACATCGTGCTGATGGGCGACCGCCTGGAAAACATCGCCATCCTCGTCGGCCACGCCCGGCGGGCGAAACGAGTCCTCACCCAGAATCTCGTTTTCGCCAGCGCCGTCATCGTCGTCCTGATTATTTCCGCCCTCGGATTTTCCCTGGCGCTTCCGTTAGGAGTCATCGGGCACGAAGGCAGCACCGTCCTGGTCTGCCTCAACGGTCTGCGGCTCCTCCTGGTCCATCAGGCAGGGAAGACTTCTTAAAAATGTCCCGGCGGTCTCAGCCGGTTTCAAAACCTCCGCGCTGGTAGCGCGTGATCCACCCAGGCTTCGCTCAAAGCTACGCCGGACAAGCCGTGGCGCGCCCACTTCACCTTCTCCCGCCGGAGGCTCTTCTTCTCCCGATCAAAAATCAAAAATCCTCAATCGTCATTCATCAATCAATCCCCCTCCACCCGCTCTCCATCCATCCCGAAAACATTCCCATCCGCATCCACCATCGTCCCGTCTGGGAAAAATATTGACCAAATCCCAGTTCCAACCGCGACCTGTTGAGCTATTTCAACCGACCGTTTGACGCACCGCCGACCGAGGAGGTAGCGAGGAGTGACGAAGCCTATTCCACCTGCTAAAGACCACCCGGACCGGCCGAAAATGGATCGTTTGATTCGTCCCAGCCTCACCGGGCCTCACCGCTATCGGGGCACGTCGCGTTCGCTCCTGTCCAAACCACCTACAAGCCTTCGGCGGTTTTCAGCGCCAAGCTGCGGAAACTCGGCCTCCGTGAGGAAACCATCGGCTATGGGCCGACCAAGGAAAAGTGGGAGGCGTGGAATCGGAATCGGTAGGAAATCATCGCAATCCCGGTCTGGACAGAATCCGGCTGCAGACTATGGTTTCGCCATGACAATCACGCTGCCTCCCGAACTCAACCAGCTCGTGGATCGACTCGTCCATACCGGTCGTTATGCCGACGAATCCGATGTCGTCCGTGAGGCCCTGCGAGTGCTTGAACGGCAGGAACTCGACGAATCTCCCGCCCTCGAAGCCGCTATCTTGGAGGGCGTTGATTCCCCGCATCAGCCCTATGACGCCTCGGTCATGGATCGCATCCGCCAGAACGCCCGCACCCTCGCACAAGCTTGGAAGTATCCATTGCCCTGCGGGCGGAGCAGGACATGACCTTACCATACCGCTGGTAGCTCGAAAATGCGGATAGCGACGTCGCAGAACGCTACTTGCTGGCCGTGCATGAAACGATTCTAGGGATCGCCGAGTGGCCGGGAATGGGCCGCCGCCGCCACTTTCGGGCTCCCGAACTCATTCACATTCGCAGTATCCAGATAAAAAGACCTTTCGACTGCCATCTGCTCTTTTACTTGGAAAGCGATACTCTTCGTATCGAACGCGTCATGCACGGGGCACGGGATCTTCCAAAACGATTACTGGAAGACCCTGAAGAATAGACATCCAATCTTTCCGCCTTCCGATTTATCTCAGCCCCTTCACCCTCTCCGCCACCGCTTCCCACTCCACGTCCGGCGTCAAATGGCACCCGCTCAGCCGGATCGCCTCAATGTCGCAAAAAACCGGTAGGGCGGATTCGGCCCGGTCCGCCCACTTATCGCCCTGTAGCGGCGTGTCTATGACCGTCGCTGATCGTCAGACCGGACCGTTGGAAATCGCCATTAGGTCTTTTGGCGCCAAGCTCCGCAAACTCAGCCTCCGTGAGGAAACCATTGGCCACGGGCCGACCAAGGAAAAGTGGGAGGCATGGAATTTACGAATCCAGCCAATTCCTCAAGAACCGAAAAGCTGGTGATCGCCCGAAATAGCGCTCGTCAGCCTGGTGTCATCATGCTTTGATACCGATGTGGCCAAGGAAAAGTCCAACAATTCTCGGAGTGATGATCGTAAGGCGGAAGCGCGCAAGATCACTGCATTTGTGGGGCGTTTGATTCAAGAGGGGAAGGCCAAGGAGTTTCTTGTCGAACACGGGTTTGTGAAGCAAACAGGTGGCCTTACGAAACGCTACGGCGGATGAGGATTCCGGGCTTGGTTCTAGGCTATCACGGCTGCGACCGGGATGTCGCGGATGCCATGAAACGGTTAGAGCGCCATTTCTCGAAGGCGGAGAACTTTTTAACGGCTCCAAGCTCTCAGAAAAGTGTCACGTCCAGTGGTGTGTCCGCGATCCAAAGCGAAGCGTCATCGGGTATTTCCGTCCAAGGAACCCTGAAGCCTCGGAACCCTGATCACGAATCATCGCAATGCGATGATTCGCTCCACCACCGCTTACCAATCCAGAAGGCGCATTTGCGCCTCAATGAAACGGTCCGGAGGACGCATCCCGGCTGGCCCGACGGAGGGCAATCCAGAAGGCGCATTTGCGCCTCAATGAAACGGTCCGGAGGACGCATCCCGGCTGGCCCGACGGAGGGCAATCCACCTGCGGCGTCAGGTGGCACCAGCTCAGGCGGACTGCTTCAATTGCCGGGTAAACGATTAGAGATTAGAGATTAGAGATCGGGGATTAGAGATTAGAGATCAGGGATCAGGGATCAGGGATCAGGGATCAGGGATCAGGGATCAGGGATCGGGGAACGGGGATAATGAATTCCCACCCTAACCGGGTGAAATACGACAGCCCAGGGCAACGCCCTGGGTTCTGAGACGCAAATGATCCGGCGCTTACCCGGCGCAAAGCACTCCCCAAGCTCACATCCAAAATCACCGAACATCACACCGAGC
>Ga0105044_10015470_pt1 | contig 10305 bp, 5 predicted proteins | sample MAT01_FD_78092 | JGI IMG/M metagenome (GOLD analysis project Ga0105044, IMG submission 78092) | Freshwater microbial communities from Lake Fryxell liftoff mats and glacier meltwater in Antarctica - MAT-01 | ecosystem: Environmental > Aquatic > Freshwater > Ice > Liftoff microbial mat | place...
CGGATACGTCTGCGGCACGCCGACCTCGACGTTGCCCTCGGCCTTCACCACGCCCTCGACGACGACTCGCGAGGTGTGGTGCGAGTCCATGGTGTAGCTGGCGAGGCCGACGCTGTCCGGCGCGGCCCGCGTGCCGCGGCAGTCGTGCTCGTTCATCACGTAGTCGGAAATCATGCGGCGTCCTTCGCGCACGTAGAGTTCGTGCGGCCAGCCCTCGGTCTCCTCGAATTGATCGCGCGGCAGGCCGAATTTCCGAGGGACGGCTCGCACTTTCTCCGGCACGGCTTCGTCATTGGCGAGGAACCACATCATCCCCTGCTGGTAGGTGACGTGCGCCTGGAAGATGCGCTCGCGCGTGGCGTAGTCGGCCTCGGGCCATTCGTTGCTCCCGCCGATGAAGTCGGTCGAAACCGGGCCGGCGTTGTTGCAGTCGCCGAGGTTCAATTTCACCGGGCCGTGCTTGTAGGTGAAGTCCCACACGAAGTCCGGCGGCGCGGTGGTGAGGTAGCGCAGGAGCAGCGCGTAGTCGTCGCGCTGGTAGCCGGCCGGTTTGGGAAAAGGCCGGCCCTCCGCGGCGGTCGTGAGCCACATGCGGAAATTGTATGCCTGCACCAGCTTGTCGCCCGTGCCCGCGGGCCGCGGCGGCTCGGCGGAAATGCCCGGCAGCAAGCCGCTCGCAGGAGCGCCCGGCGTGCGATACGGATCGACCGGGAATCGGAACTGATGGGTCTTCGCGATCTGGAATCCGTTGATCGTCTCGCCATGGACGGAGTTGTCCTCGCGCCCGACGTGGTAGCTCACGCCGGCGCGCGCGAGCAGGTCGCCCTCGTAGGTGGCATCGACAAACATCCGCGCCTCGATCCGGTTGCCATTCTCGAAAGTCAGCGCGCGGATGCGGTTGCCCTCCTTTTCCACCGCCTTCAGCCGGTGCTCGAAATAGACCGGCACCTCCGCCTCGGCGAGCATCGCGCGGAATGTTTTCTCCGCGTCGCCCGCGCGGAATCCGCTCCACTTTCCCATGCGCTCGAGAAACTCCGCCGCCATTCCGCCGATGGATTCCTTTCTCCCCAAATCGACCGCCGTCAACCCCGCCGAAGTCAACCCGCCGACATGCCGCCGGAAAACGACGAGCGCCGAAGTCTTGCCCATGCGCCGCGCCTGGACGGCCGCGCCGATGCCGCCCGGCGTGCCGCCATAGACGGCGACATCGACCTTGATCGTCTGCGGCGGATCGGCCGGCGGCACTTCGTAATAATGGCGCAGGCCGGGATTCGGCGTGGCGGGGTCGGAGGCGAAAGCGGCGGTGGCCAGCAGCAGGCCGAGGAATGCGGTGATGTTTCGTGATTTCATGGGTGGATGGGATGTTTGCGAATCAGGCGAGCAGCTCTTTCAGCGGCCCGGTCTGCATCTCGGCGGGGATCTCCTGGTCGAGGACTCCGAACTTGTCGCGCGGGGCGCCGGCGGCGTGGAGGAAGGTGCTGTAAAGGCTGGCGATGCTCCGGTGGCCGGGCAGGCCGTAGTGCGGATATTCGAGGTAACGTCCGCGGGTCTTCAACTTTCCGCCGAGGTCGCCGAGGATGACCATGGGGAATTCCCAGTTGGCCGCGTGGTGGCCGTCGCCGGCGTCGCTGAGGAAGACGATGCAGGTGTTGTCGAGCATCGTGCCGTTGCCCTCGGGCACGGCTTTGAGCTTGTCGGCGAGACGCACCATCATGCCGAGGTGGAAGCGGCGGATGATGCCGGCCAGTTCGTCGCCGGTCTTGCCATTCTCGCCGCCGCCGTGGCCGATGGTGTGCATGTTCACGCCCATGCCGAGCCCGCGATAGGTGACCTCGAAGTAACGGTCGCCGTTGCCGCTGCCGATGACGAGCGTGTTCGTGAGCCCGGCGATGAGCGCCGCGCCGCCGATTTCGACGTGGGCTTCGAGCCGGTCGGTTTCGGTTTCGGAGGTGAACTTCGGCCCAATCTGCGGCGCGAGTTTGCGCAATACTGGGTCTTTGTCCCGCACCGCGCCCTGCCGGCTCTTCATTTCGCCGAGCGCGTGGGTGTAAGCCTGCAGCTTCTCGCGCTCGGGTCCGGCAAGACTCCGCTCCAGCCGCTTGAGGTCGTCGGTCATGTAATCCAGCACGCAGGGCAGCGTCGCGAAATCAGCCTGCCCGGCCGGCGAGATGCTGCCGAAGAGCGCGTGGTGCGCATCGGTGGGCCTGCACTGCATCGGCGCGGCCGAACCGGCACCCCAGGCGGAGATATTGTAAGCCATGCTAAAAGTATTGCTGCGGGTAATCCCCAGCGAGACGTGCGGGAAGGGCGCGCGCAATGCCTGGGCGAGCGCGCAGTCGATCGTCACCCCGGCGGGACCCGAGTGCGAGCCATAGACTCCGAGCGCGCCGAAGTTATTGGAGTGGCCACCCTGGCAGGCGCGTCCGCTGAGGCCCATGAGGATGGTGAGGCGATCCTTGTAAGGGGCGAGTGTCTCAAAGTCGGGCGACAGTTGCAGGTTCTTGAGCGCGAGTTCGCGGAAGACGGGCGCGTTGGTGATCTGCTTTCCGCTCAACATTTTAAACGGACGCTCGACGCTGGCCGGCGTGATGGTTTGGGACTTGATGCCATTGCCCTGCACCACGAAGACGAAGCGTTTCGGCACGATGCTGCCCTGCGCCTGGGCCATGAGTTGTGTGAGCATCGGCGAGAGCACCGCCGCGCCGGTTCCGAGGGAGAGGCCGCGCAAGAAGCGGCGGCGGCTGATCGCGGCGGCGTTGGCAAGAGAGAGTTCAGGTGTCATGGCAGTGGATTAGTGGGCTTTTGGTTTTTGGAGGGCTTTGGCTTGGTGATAGGCGTGGCTTTTCTCCCACTTGGCGCGCTCCTCGGGAGTCATCGGTTCGGTCACGACGATGTTAATCTTGGGAAGATCCGCTTTCAGCTTCGCCAGATCAGCTTCCGTGCTCCCGACTTTGGAGAATCCCACCTTGGTCAGATTTGGAAGATCCTTTAACCGTTTCAAGCCGCCATCGTAGGTCAGGACGGTGTCGCTCATGCTCAGTTCCTTTAATGCGCGCATCGTGCCGATCGCCTGGAGCGCCGCGTCGCTCAGGTCGAAGCTGTTCGAGGAGTTCAGGCCGAGCACTTCGAGCGTCGGGTGATTGGCCAGCGCCTTGGCGCTTTGATCGTTCGCCGCGCTGTGCATGAGCCGCACGGTGCGCAGCTTGGGCGCGGTGGCGATGTGCTCCATGCCGACCGCGCCGCACCTCCCGTCGCTGCGGAAAGTTTCGAGCGCGGGATGTTTGGCAAGGGCCTCGGCGGTCTTGGCGCCGAATTTGGAGTGCGAAAAGACCAGCAGCTTCAGCGACTTCATCGCGGTGAAATTCGCGGCCCCTTCGTCATTGGCCATTCCGCCCTCGATGACCAGCTTCTCGGCTCCAATCTTCGCCAGCCGCGCCAGCCCGGCATTGTCCAGCACTTTGCCGGAGAAGGCGTAGGCCCGCAGCGGTACGCTTTCCAGAGCCGCCCACTGCTCTTCGGTGAGCGGCTCGCCTCCGCGCAAGGCAACTCCCAGCTCGCCGAGCGCGCTGTTTCCGCGGATTCCGGCCACGCCTTCCAGCACCGGAGGAACGGCGGGTATCGGGGGTTTGGCCGGGGGCGCCGCGTGGAGGGCGGCGGTCAGGAGGAGCGGCAGGAGGAAAAGGAGGCGTTTCATGGGTGGTGGCGGGTTGGAAGGGGAGAACGTTCAACGTTGGAACGTTCCCGCTCCGGTCTCCTGATTTCGTGTCATTCCGGTCAGCGCGAGTTCGGTCTTGGGCACGGTGCGGTAGAGAAAGGAATCCGACGTGAGCAGCGAGGCAATGAGCGCTTTCATGCTGCCCCCGCTTTTCACGTAAGCCTCATCGGCTGCCCGCAGCGTCGCCGCGTCGCCGAGATTTTCGTCCCGGCCCATCCAGAAACGGAAGGCGTAACGGACAAAGACCTGGCGCGTGCGCGGCGACTCCGCCAGGCGCTTGATCATGGCCACAGGTGTTTCCGCAGGGCCGTCCAGCTTCGGGTCACCGCTGCGATCGATGCTTCCTGACACGTCCAGGGGGAGCGATCGTTTCGCCGGAATCGGGGTGGCGCCTTTTTTCGCGGGCGGCAACGGCGGTGCGGTCGGGTCGATCAGCCATTGCGCGGTGCGGAACCGGCCGAAGTGATCGTATTGCTCGAACGGCAGCCCGAGCTGATTCATCCGGCTGTGGCACTGCCAGCAGTATTCCACCTTGGTAACCTGGTTGAGCCGGTCGCGCAGCGGGCGGCTTGGTTCATCGGGCACCTGCGCGTTCACGGTGATCGGGATCGGCGGAATGCTGCCGCCCAGGAGATGCTCGCGAACCCAGCGACCGCGCTGCACAGGATGATTGTCGAAGTTCCCGCTCTGCGCCACGAGCCAGCTCGGCTGGGTAAGAACGCCCGCGCGTTCCGCCGCGGGCAGCGCCACCGGCTGCGCGGCCGGCCACTCTGCCAGCCCGTAGTTGTGATGGATGTCCCGTTTCGGAACACTTCTGGAGACCGTTCCCGTTTTCGCGTCGAGAGTGGCGGCAACGAAGCTCAGATTCGTCTTCAAGAGCGTCCGCAAAACGTCCTGATCCTTCTCGAGAACGTGTAAAATCAGAAGATCGGTATCTCTGACCAGGGTTGCGGCGTGGTGATTCTCCTTTTCGACGTTGTCTTTGAAAACATCCGGCGCGGTGTCGTAGCCAAAGTATTCCTGGAAAAACTGCAGGATTTGCGGCTTGGGAAACTTCGGTTCATCCATGATCCGCTTGACCTCGCGTGCCGCATCTTCCCGCGTGGCCAGCTTGCCGCTGCCGGCGGCTTCGCTGAGGTTTCTGTCGAGGGTAAAGCCGAAAGCAAAGCTGATCGCGTAAGCCAACTCGCGCGGGCCAAGCAAGCGGTAGCCGCGTTTGTCCGCCGGGCCGAGCCCGAGTTCGAGCCGGTAAAGCGATTCGGGCTGGAGCTGCACGGCCACCAGCACCGTCCGGAGCGCCGCTTCCCGACCGCCAATCTTCTCCGCCTTGTCGTAGAGCGCCAGCAGCGGCTCCAGTTCCTTTGGCGAATAGCGGCCCCAGCGCCGGTAAAAAGCGAAACTATTGATCCACCCTGCGAGTTTCGCCCGATCCAGCGGCACCTTTGGATCCAGCAGCACCACGATCTCGCCTCCCGTTCCTTTGCCCGGCACGATGGCCCCGTTCTCGATCGTGTGCGCGGTCCTCGCCGCGGCCACTTGCTGTGCGTTGCGCAGCACCACGGCGAGGACGCCTTGATCGATCGTCGCCCCGGGTGCCTGATCCTTAAATCCCGGCTCACTCGAAGCCGTCATCGCCTGCCCGGCCGTCTGGCCCGGACTCTGCCGCAAGACCCACGCGGCGTAAATCTCCGGGCTGAAGCGCCAGACCCGCGGCGGATTGTCGAGCGGCGCGAGCGGGCCGGAAAAGAGCGCATCGTGATCGAGATACCTGCCGGACAACGTGGCTTCGAGCAGCGTCGTGTCCACCCCGCCGAGACGCAGCTCCGCGGTCAGCCAGGAGACCACCTTGCGGCTCTCCTCCGCGGTCGGCTGCGGCTTTTCCTCCGGCGGCATCTCGCCGATCCGCAACTGCTCGGCGATGTGCATCCACTTCTTCGATTGCGCGCCGGTGAGCTGCCGCAGATCGAGCTTTTCCATGTCGAAACCCGCCTTCGGCTTTTCCCCCGAATGGCACTTCACGCAATACTTCGCCAGCACCGGCCCGACCTCGCGCCGATAGACTTCCACCGACGCCGCCGAGATCGGGATGGTCGCCGGTTTCGGCTCCGGCAGGGGATGCGCCTGCCCCGCCGCCGTGGCCGCGAGCAGGCGGAGGAGGCAAAGCGAAAAAGGGTGGCGGGGCGGCATGGTGCGGGGCGCGCGGGGGGAGACTATTTATATCGGAACAGCTCGCTCTGCACGACCGCGTGGATGAGCGAGCGGAAGCCGTGGCCGTCGCGCGCGGTGCTCTGCGCGATGGCGGCGATGGCCGGCTGGTCGAGCGCGGTGACCGGCGCGCCGGTGGCATACGTGACGAGGTGGCTGGTCAGCCCGTAGGCGAGCGCGAGCGGGGTTTTCACGATGTGCTGGCGCAGGCCGTGGATGTCCTTGAAGTCGGTGCCGCCGGGCGTTTTGCCGCTCGGGTCCACGGGCAGGCCGTCCTTCCATTTCTTGCCGTCGAGCGTGCGATAGCTGGTGCGGAAAGCGCCGCCGACATCGAAGCTCTCCAGCGCGAAGCCGAAGGGATCGAACTTCGCGTGGCAGCCGGCGCAACTCGCGTCTTTGCGGTGCAGCTCGAGCTGTTCGCGCAGCGTCGTCGCGCCGCGAATGTCCGGCTCGAGCGGCATGACATCCGACGGCGGCGCAGCGATGTGCAGGCCGAGCAGGCGGTCGGCAAACCAGACGCCGCGCTTGATCGGCGAGGTGTTCGTGCCGTTGGCGGTGACTTTCATCACCGCGGCCTGCGTCCAGACGCCGCCGTACGGCGAGCCCGCGGGGAGGCTCACTTTTTGCAAGCCCACGCCGGTCACCGGCGGCAGGCCGTAGTGTTTGGCGAGCGGTGCATTGAGCAGCGTCCACGGGGCGGCGACGAGCTGCGCGACGCCGAGATTTTGCGCCACCATCTCGCGGAGAAAAGTCTGCGTCTCCCGCACGCTGGAGAAGCGGATGAGCTCGTCGTATTCAGGATAAAGCTTCCCGTCCGGCGTGGTGTCGGCGATGGCGCGGAGGCCGAGCCACTGGTCGGCGAAGTCATTCACGAACCGCGCGGATTTGGCGTGGGCGAGCAGGCGCTCGGTCTGCTCGCGGAGCACGCGCGGATCACGCAGGCGACCTTGGCGCGCGACCTCCAGCAGCGCGTCGTCGGGCGTGGAGTTCCAGAGGAAATACGAGAGGCGCGAGGCGAGCGCGAAGTCATTCAGCGGGCCGGGCGTTTCGACGAGGCAGAGGAAATCCGGCGCGAGGAGCAGCTCGGTGATCTGGCTGAAAAACGCCGCCTCGGCCGGCGTGCCGCTGTCGAGCCGCCGCGCGATTTCATCCACCCACTGCGCGACTTCCGCGCTCGTCGCATCGCGACGGAAAAAGCGCGGCGCAAGGCGCGTGAACGTCGCCCGCATGACGCGCAGAAATTCGTCGCGAGAAATTCCTTTTGCCACCTTCGCATCCTTGGCGATGACGATGCGCTTCGTCCTCTGCAGCTCCCCGGCCAGTTCCGTCGGAAAGTCGGCGGTGAGCAGCGCGTCGCCACGGAAAGGCGTCTCCGGCGGGATGATCTCGACCCATTGCAGGGCCAGCCCCGGCTTGGTGCATTTGCTGGCGTCCGCGTTTTTCGGCACCGGCACGCCGAGGCCAAACGGGAGCGGCCGGATGCTCTCGCCGACTTTGAGCAGCACGTCGGTTTCCAGCACCGTGGGCTTGCCGGGCGGCGCTTCCAGGACGCGCGCGAGGTCGAAGGTGTTCCCGGTGTAGATGCCAAAGGCGAGCGGCTGGTCCGTCTGGTAGGCATAGACCGAGAGGCGGATTTTATGCACGCCGGGGACACGCGCATTCGCACCGGGCCACAGGTTGCCGGAGTTGGTGTCGGAGTTGAAGGAGACGATCCAGCCATCCTCGAGGACGAGGAGGTGGCCCTTGGATTGGCCGCTCTCGCGCGCCTTCACGCGCACGGTGCGGGCGGCGAGCGGGTCGCCGGATTCGACCGGTTTCGGCGGCGGTAGGAACATCCACTTTTGCAAATCCTCGGCCATCCGCAGATAGCCGAGCGCGCCCTCGGCGGAGAGCGGGAGAGAGGTGCTCACCTTGTCGTAACCGCCAACGGTGCCATCGGACGGCAGATATTTTTCCACCGCGGGACGGAAGCCGAAAAGATCCTCTATCGTGTGGGCGTATTCATTCCGCGAGAGGCGGCGAAGCTGCGCGCGGCCCACGGCGCGCTGCTGCGTGAGGAGTGCCTGCGTGTATTCGCCGCGCACCCAGCTCACGAGTTGCGCACGTTCTGCGGCGGTGGGCTGCTTCTCGTCGTCGGGCGGCATCTCGCCGGCCTCGACTTGCTCGAGCGCGCGGAACCACATCTCGGGTTTGGCCGTGAGGTCCGCGAGCGAGTGCGCGTCCGCGAGATTGACCTTCCCCTTCTGCTTCTTCGGGCCGTGGCAATCGACGCAGTAGCTTTTCAGCACCGGCTCGACGCGCGTCTGGAAAGCGAGCGCGGCATCCCCGGCGGCGAGCTGCGGGGCGAGGGCGAGGAGAGAAAGGAGAGCGGCGAGGAACTTTCGCATACGCCTAAACCAAGTCGGCCATGGTCCCCTGGCCGGAGCCGAACTTGTCCGTGGGCACGCCGAATTTTTGCAGCATCGAGACGAAGACTTTGCCCAGCGGCGTGTTGTTTTTCGGGTCGCCCGCGAGGTGCTGGCCGTGCCGCCAGCCGCCCCCGGCGAGGAGGATGGGAAGGTTCCCCGTGTTGTGGCTGCTGGCGTCGCCGAGATTGCTGCCGATGAGCACCTGCGTCTGATCGAGCAGCGTGCCGCCGGCTTCGGGCGTGTCGCGCAGCGCGCGGAGGAAATCGCGCAGGGCCGTCATCTCCTCGCGCTCCACTTTGCGGAGTTGCTCGATTTTCGCCGGGTTGCGACCGTGATGGCTGAGGCCGTGGTGATCCTCCGTCACGCCCTCGATGGGCGGGCGCAAGTCCATGCCGCGGACGAAAATGGAGACGACCCGCGTGGAGTCGGTTTGCAGCGCGAGCTTGGTGAGATTGCAGAGCAGCCGGAGGCGTCCGCAGTTGTCGCTGCGATCGGTCGTGTCCACGGGCGGCGCTTCCTGCACCACCGGCTTGGGCCGGTTCACCCAGGCTTCGTCGGCCTGGAGCTGCTTCTCCATGTCGCGGATGGCGTCGGTGTAATCGGTGACTTGCTGCTGGTCCCGGACGCTGAGGCGGCGGTTCAGCGCGGAAAAGCGGCCACCCATGCGGTCGAGCACGCTCTGGCCTTTCTTCAGCCGCGCGAGTTCCGTCTGCACATCCTTCGCGTTGCCCGTGAGAAAGAGCCGGGCGAAAATCTGCGAGGGCACATGCAGCGCGGGCACCGCCGCGCCCGTCGCGGTGTGCGTGAGCGTGCCGCCGTCCTGCGTGGAGAGGCTGAGCAGGGGGAAGCGCGTGGCGGAGCCGGCGTGTTTCGCGGCCGCCATGTCGAGCGAGACGCTGTTGCGAAAGCCGGTGCCGCGCGGGTTCTTCGCGGTGGTCAGAAAGCACGCTTCGGAGGCGTGGTCGCCGCCAATCTCGGGATGCGAGATGCCCGAGAAGACGGTGAACTTTTCCCGCAAATCGCCGAGGAGCGCGAGATACTCGCTCGCCTCGTAGTCGCGCCCCGCTTTCGTGGGAAAAAACGACGGCCCGTAAAGCCCGAAGCTGGTGCAGATATTGACCATCCGGCGCGGCGGCGCGGCCATCTCCGCGGCGGAGGCAAAGGTCTCCAGCCACGGCAGCGCGAGCAGCGCGGAAGCAGTGTGGATGAATTGGCGGCGGGTGTGCGGCAGTGGTGAGGAAGTAGTCATGGCGTGTAGTGTGTAAATTCCCCTTCGGCCCTCATCCTCGTCCTCGAAGAACACCGCACAAGGTCGGGAATGGGAACTAAGAGCGACGAGCGAAGAGCGAGGACGAACGACGAAATCTTTGCAGCCCGAGCAGCATCGAGAACCCACCGAGGAGGGCCACTGCCGAACCGGGCTCCGGCACCACGGCCGCACCGCCGCCGATGAAGGCCGGTGCCGCGCTGAGTCCGGCGAGCGGCACGGTGCCGATGTTCAGCGCAGCGAGAGTCTGGCTCACGATGAAATTGGTGGTGGCGTTCGCAATGACGGTCGCCGTGCCGCCGGTGAAAGCGCCGCTCACATTGGTCACGCCTTGGCTGGTCGCCAGCGTGGTGTAGTTCTGCGCGCCGGAAAGCGTCGTCGTGCCCGCGCCGACCTTGGTGACTTTGAAGGCTCCGCCGATCGCGCCCGCGATGGTCAGCGAGCCTGCGCCGCCAACCTTCGCATCGTTCGTGAGGGTCACTGCGCCACCCACCGTTCCCGCGCCTGTGCCGGTGACCAGCGCTCCGTTGCCGCCAACCCCGTTGCCTCCCACGCTGATCGCCTCGGTGCCGATATTCGCCTGCACATCCAGCGTCGCGCCGCTCATAATGGTGGTGTCGGCTGCATTGGTGCCGAGCGCCGCGGCATTCGCGGCGATCAAAGTTCCGGCGGCGATGGATGTTGCGCCGGTGTAAGTGTTCGCGCCGGAA
>Ga0105044_10015471_pt1 | contig 10305 bp, 12 predicted proteins | sample MAT01_FD_78092 | JGI IMG/M metagenome (GOLD analysis project Ga0105044, IMG submission 78092) | Freshwater microbial communities from Lake Fryxell liftoff mats and glacier meltwater in Antarctica - MAT-01 | ecosystem: Environmental > Aquatic > Freshwater > Ice > Liftoff microbial mat | place...
AGTGCATCATTTATATTAACAATTACATATCCTTCGCATTCCACCACTATTACGCTTTCCAGAGAATAGCTCAGGTAAGTGATCTTTATATTGTTGGTTTTATATGATTTAAAGCTCACAGCTTCCGTAATTTTATTGAAATTATGGTGCTTCAGGTAGCCGACGATTCCCTTTCGCCATTGAAAAGGAAAGAAGATATGGGCATTTTTCTGAATTAGTTTAAGCGAAGGACTATGGAGATGGTCTTCGTGCCCGTGTGAAATAAGAATTATATCCGAATTCTCAACAGAACTAACTTCAACCGGCCGTGGAAATAAATGCCATTGCTTCTCGTAAGCAGAGCCCGTTATCCAAGGATCAAAAGCGATTTTCGTTCCATTTGTTTCAATAACAAAACAGGAATGACAGATGTAATCAATGCGCATAGTTAATTTTAGAAATTATTAGACTAAACTTCAAATTAATCAGGTTTCAGCTGCTAATGCAGGATCTTTAAATTATTTAGTTAGAGTCTATGGACAGACACTAGTTAGTTTATCTGATTCCAGGTAATTTAAAAAGGCCAAGAATAATATTAATACCCATGAATGCCTTTTTAATTAACCGTCCATTCAAATCGCGGGAAGTGCGTCTCCACTCGAAACTCATATTTCCCGATTTTTCAATAAACGGCTGATCGTGTCTCTTTTTCTCAATTACCACAACACTGTCATAATAATGGATCGAATCCACCGTCCTGGTAAATCCATTTATCCGGAGCGCCGCTTCTTTAGAATGATAAGCATTTAGGTGATCGACAAACTTTTTGCTATATTCAATAAAAGTTCCCGGTCTTTTAAATCCTCCCCCGTACGCACTCCAGTATGAAGTATGAGTGTCTTCGCAAACATAAACGCCTCCATTTTTCACCTGAGGGAACAATTCTTCGAAACTCACTTTTTGCTGAATCATTGTGTGCCCGCCATCATCGATAAGGATATCAATCGCCGGAAGTCTCTTTTTTACAGATTTAAGAAACTGCCTGTCGGCCTGATCACCAATAAAAATCTCAATGTTCTCCTCTTCCAGGTTTTTACATTTCGGATTTACATCAATCCCATAAATTTTTGCATTGCCTCCGAAATAGTCTTTCCACATCTGCAAGCTGCCTCCCTGGAAAACCCCGATCTCAAGGATTACAATCTCCTTACCCCGAAAACGGTTAAAATGCCTATCGTAGATATCGAAGTAATGGTTCCATTTGTTAATCAGTCTTTTATCATTTGTCCTAAAGTATCTTTCAAGATCAGTAGTAGTTTTTTCCATGTAACCGTATAGAAGATAATACGGCTAACGCAATGCTTATTGTTTTATTCTCAATTGCATTGTTTTAATAAAACGATACCGAAACCAGATAAACAGACTCTAATTAATGTCTGCCCACATAGTCGGGAGTCTGAGCTATTTAGGCTTCTGATTACGCGCAAGATGGCCGAAAATGCGCTGTCCCGTTTTGTGCGGGATGAGAAATTTTTCGGACTAGTGCAACGACATCAGGAGACTCTCAAACAGACTCTAATTAACCTTCATTTTCTTAAGCATACTCAGCGGCCCCGGACAATAAGCCTCGTGGCAACGAATACAAGCGGTTACCAGGTTATTGTATTCTATTTTTACCTGATCTCCGGAAGCCTGTGATGTCCGTTCGCACTGCACAAGAAACGCTGTTGCATGCTCTTCGAAATGTTTCCCTTTTTTGGATTCCGAGCTTACTTTTGCAGTGTAAATTTTCGCGTATTTTTTCTTATTGTATTTCCCGACCGGTTTTCCGGCTTTCACATTCTCCTTTATCCGGAGCATATCGCTTTTCATTTCAACCATGAGCTTGCTTAGCTGACTTTCGCCGGAAGAAAAACCGGAGAAAACAATCAACACAGCAATGCAAAGAAATAGTATGATAGCCCGCAACTGCATATTCCTGTTTTTGGCTTTCGTCTTCAGCAATGCTGTAAAGAAGGAATTATTTTGCGGCATAGATCATCACGCCATTCGCTTCAAATGACCAGCGTGTTTCAGGCTCAGTGATCTTTGCAATTTCCTCTTTCGATTTGCCTGCATCTTCTGCATAATGACGAAGCATATCAACACCAACAACTTCCTTAAATGCAACTCCTTCCATCACAGCTGTTCGGCCGTCGCAATCTTTCGGAACAAAAAAGCCATAATCCTTGAAACGAACCATCATGGCCTGACCGTTACCCAAGTCAACATTCATCCAACATCCTTTTTTCTTGCAAGCCTCATTGATCTTAGCCTTCAGCTTTACATTCATGGAATCCGAGCCACCCATTTTTTGTACAAATTCCTCAGTGCTGATCGCGCCTTCGGGTTTTATCTTGTCGCCATAATATTCAGCTTTCTGTGCATTTACGCTTAATGACAGGCTAATTGAAATGACAAAAAGAAAGATGAGCTTTTTCATGGATTTTTTTATTGGGAGCACAAAGGTAACAAAATACTTAAAGGGGTTTGGTGGCTTTTAAAATATGCCTTTTCCCTGGCGGCCCTTTCAGTTTTCTAGCTTCAAGGCCGGCATTTTGAAGCGAGCGGCGGACATCGCCTTTTGAGCAATAGGAAATCCAGATACCGCCCGGCCTTAAAAGGTCGGCGCATTTTCTCATCATTTTGTCATCCCATAATTCGGGTTGAGTACCGGGATCGAAAGCGTCATAATAAATCAGATCGAATTTTTCTGAAAACATTTCTTCCTGGAAATGACTTTCATAAATACTTGCTGAAAATCGCTGGCCAAGCTGCTTTCTTTCCCGGTTTTTAATTGAATGAAGTTTACGGAACTCTGTCAATCCAATACCAACGAAGTCAAGTTTCGACCAGATCTCTTCCTTCAAACGATAAGGTTCGAGGCCTGTGTAACGAATATCGATTTCCTGATTTTTTGCAGATTCCATCCAACTCAGGCCCGCGTTTAAACCTGTCCCAAATCCGATTTCAAGAATATTCACTGGCTGAGGGGCTGCCGAAAAAGCCTTTAATCCATTTTCAATAAATACAGTGGTAGATTCCTGAACAGCTCCCCAACTTGAATGATAAGTTGTATCAAGATCAGAATTATAAACGGTTTGACTTCCGTCTTTGGTAAGCCTTATCTCTAGCATTGCTGAGCTAAATCACACACAATAAATAACTTGCAGTAACAAGGATTAAATGTTTTACCAATTTACCCCGTAATATTCAGTACCTACTACTTAATACCATTTTACTTCGACAAAATCTTAAACTCGGTCCTTCTGTTAAGCTGCCTTCCCTGATCAGTATCATTCGGTGCAATTGGCTGGGTAAAACTATATCCCTTAAATTCGATGCGGTCCTTCTTAATTCCTTTTTTAACCAGGTACTCAACAACCGAAAGTGCCCTTGCCGTGGAAAGCTTCTCGTTGTAAGCCTGAGAACCAACATTATCCGTGTGGCTAGAGATTTCGATACGCATTGAGCCATTTACCTCGAGCACCTTCACGAACCTTTCAAGCTCTGATATAGACTGATTCCGCAATGTTGATTTGTCGAAATCATAAAAGATATTCCGGAGGACAATCTTCTGCCCTACTTCGAATTTATTAAGGGCAATATCCTTTTCAATTTCCTGATAAGCCTTTGATTCAGGAAGATCCACGTTTTCGGAATAAAAAAGGTAGCCTTCCAACGTAACAGCAATACCGTAATTTCGTCCTGAAGGCAACGACACTAAATATTTACCGGTTTTTGAATTGGACTGGAAAGAAGAAACGACTTCATTTTTTTCGTTGTCGGTAATCACAATTACAGCATTAACAGGCTCTTTAGAAAGTGCGTCGGTAACAGTTCCTTTAAGAATAGTTACGTTTGAACTGTATTTCCTGTCGAGCTTGGGTTCGATTACAGATTCCCGCTCTACAATCGTGCGGGAAAGCAGTAGCTGATCTACTGTATTCATCACCGTTTCCTTTTCAGGTCCGAGCAACGTTATTTTGTAGATATCAGTCTCCCCGATAGCATCCATTCTTGCAGAAGAATAGTAACCATGCTTACCGGATGCGGAAACCACGAAAAACACGTCCTTATCTGCAGAATTAATCGGATAGCCCACATTCTCTGGCTCCGACCATCTTCCATTTTCAAAAACAGTTCTGAAAATATCATAGTTCCCCATGGTTTTGTGTCCTTTGGAGCTGAAATACATTGTTTTCCCATCAGGGTGCAGGTAAACTGCTTCTTCGTCGTAAGGTGTATTTATCACAGGTCCGAGATTCTCTGCTTTCGTCCACTGGCCTTTTTCATTTTTACGGGTAACATAGATATCGAATCCACCAAGGTTATCATCTTCTTTGTTGCTGACGAAATAGATGGACTTTTCATCGTAGGAGAAACAAGCATGAACTTCTGAAGCACTTGTGTTAATGGCATTTCCACCTGCAGATTCCGGCTTCGACCATTTCTCTCCTTCAAGACTTGAAATGAGGATGTCACCAGCATTTTCATCGGTATATATGAATAGTTTCTGACCGTCGGGGGAAAGGGCAATCGTAGCATCATGCTCCTTCGTATTAACTGGTGGCCCAAGATTAACGGGCGGTGTCCACACATTATTCTGGCGTGTTGTACTGTAGATATCTTCAAAAAACATCCCGTCTGCAGCAATAGCTTTTCCGGTGCTGTTATCGCGGCGGGAAGTAAAAATCATCACAGACTCATCCGCCGAAATTACAGCAGCATATTCCCTATATTTTGAATTCACGACTGGTCCGATATTATCAATAATCACTCTCACCGGGTTTGCTACCAGGCGCTTTCCATCGTTGCATTCCGTGATTCTTTTATCCGCATCCAAACCTGGCTTTTTCTCTTTTACACCCTTGTATAAAGTGTAATACTTGATTGCATTATCAAAATCATGATTCAGGTGATAAGCTTCTCCCAGATAAAAAGCGATATGCTCATCAATGTCGGGCTTAAGCTGATAGGCCTTTTTCAAATAATCCAACGCCTTGTATTTGTTGGGAGAACTCAGATAACAGATTCCAAGTTTAAAATTCAACATGGAATTGTTTGGGTTGAAATTGTTGGCTTTCAGGTAGTAATCAATCGCCAGGTATTTGAGGTTGTCCCCGCTGTCGTACTCATAAGTGTAGAAACCATCACCTGAGTTGATATTACGTTCAGCTTCCTTTAAGCCTTTTTTGTCTTCAAAATTGGCCTTTGAAAATTCGGTGTCCTTTTGCCCTAAAGCGGCAAATGGTAAAACAAAAAGAAACAGGTAGAATATTTTTTTCATCATCTTAATTGCAATCGGCATCAATAAACTGTTTCGCCACTTCTACTCCGTTAAGGGTTGCTTCGTTCCAGTCTTTACAAGCTCCCTTTGTATCACGAAGATTTTCTTTTGATATCCCTCTGTTCATATATGCGTAACCGAATGTCGGATCAATCTTTATCGCCATATCAAAATCGGTAACTGCACCTTTGAAATCGCGAAGTGTATTTTTAAGGCAGCCCCTGTTGTTGTAGGCAAAGGGATCTTTTGAATCCAGTTCAATAGCCTTGTCAAAGTCGGCCATCGATCCATCAAAATCCTTCATTTCATATTTTAGCCTGCCCCTTTTTACGTAAGCGGTACTTTGTGTTGGATCGGCCTTAATGGCGTAACCAAATTCCACAAGCGCTTCCTGCATCTGCCCGGAAGTACGCAGAAGCGTTCCGAGATTATTATAAGCAGTAACCAGGTTCGGACGCAGCTTTGTGGCTTCCCCGTAATCACTTATTGCCCCAGCATTATCGCCAAGTTTTTGTTTCGCGCTCGCCCTGTCGTGGTAAGCCTCAGCGTAGTCGCTTCTCGAAGAAATTGCCATGGTAAATTGCTCAACAGCTTCGGTGTATTTTCCGACTTCGAAGAGAATACCTCCTGCAAAATACATCGCATCCGAATTTGCCGGATTTATCTTTCCAGATTCAATGTAATCAACCAAGGCCAATTCTTTGTTGTTATTTAGGTAATAAGCCTGTGCCCGACCGTAATAGGCACGGTCATTTCTTACTGTGTCCTTAGCAATTTCACTAGTAAAATCTGCAATTGCACCCGGATAGTCTTTTGTGTCCGCCTTACAGACTGCCCGGTTAAAATATGCCCTGGCAAAACTTGAATCGAGGGCAATCGCTTTATCGAAACTTGCTATTGCTGCCTTAAAATCTTTGTTATTAAACTGGGTAATTCCTTCATTATAGGCTTCAATTGCTTCCTGATTCTGAGCTAAAAGGCCCGTAAATACTACAAAAATCAAAAAAGCGGTAACGATAGTTTTTTTCATCAGCAGGTCAATATTTCCGCTTCTAATATATGAAGTTTGCAGTCGGAAAATCGCAAATTTAAACAAGATGGTTATTTTGAATGATGATCGATAATACATTCGAAGAGATTGCTATCTCTGAAAGTACTGAGATCATACACCGGTTTGCCGTCGGAACCAGCCTTTGCTTCGAAAATATCCCTTTTGAGCGCATTTTTAAAACAAACATGGAATAACTCAGTGCAGTAAAAGCTTGAAGTGTCGACGCTATTGAAATTATGGTCGAAAGGCTTCTGAATTTTTGAATAGCGCTGCGCCTCCAATGCCAGTAGGTTCAGTGTGTCGAAAGATGTCTTGTAACGCACCACGACAATGCTTTTTGGTTTGCTTTCGTTGAGAAACCGCTGAAGTGTTTGCTCCTGCACACCATCAAAATCTGCCACAGAACTCGAAAGGGCGTGAATCACTTTTATGTTTCCTGATTCATTAATAACCATTGCACAATGGGAAACCGCATTTGAGTCGTGCTGTGCATCTGCGATCGCATCACTGAAGAATCCGTAACCGTGGCGCATTATTATATCACCTGAACGAAGGAGTGCTTGTTCCTCCCTGGGCATCGGATAATATACCTGCTTTGTGTTTTCCGGGTCCCATAGGAGCTTATATGCGAGAAACATAGTTGGAACCAACACTATAGTAAGCAAAATAAGAAACCATCTGAATAGTTTTTTTCCTCCCGAAAGCTTCATGGTCCTATCAGTATTCTATTTTTCTGTTTCCGGTGGATCTTCTTTAATCTGCCCGACAAGCAACTTTCCTTCTTCCTTGACCGTTTTCACCGTTTCAATGCTCTCAGAATCAGTGTCCTTATCAAGATTTGTATAGCCGCAAACAGCGCTCGAATCGCTTTCAAGAATACACTTCATATTCTTCACTTCCCTTTGATTTCCCTTTATTTCTTCCCCTTGCGTCAACGTTATCATGAAATCAGGAACGCCCTGCGAGTTGCTTGTTTCAAATTCTTTTGCCTTTTTGAAGTCCTGTGCAAAAAATGCATTTAGCGAAGAAAGGGCGATACTCTCGGGGGTGTTTCCACTATTAGCTGAAAAGGAATAAATTCCTGCTGCCCCCAAGACTACAGCGAAAACTATCAGTAGTTTTTTCATACCCTTATAATTGAACGGATTGAAATTAACAATGATAAACGCAACAACCCTCTTTCCCTTGCGAAGCAACAGGAAAAAGGGTTGGTGAAACGGGTCTGAAAACGACCGTGGGAATTATTTTGCTTCTCTAGAAGGAACTGCGCTTGTGTCTCCAGACATCATGTTTGAATCAGCTGGCATCGGCTCTCCGCCCATTGCACCTTCTCCGGCAGCATCCATTGGATTTTCTTTCGGCTGGTTAACCAACCATTTGTCGCCTGACTTACGAAGGTTCAATTTCTCTTCTTTCGCAGCGTTAGTTGCCTTGTCATCAATCATGTAAGTACAAACCGCAGCAGTATCACCTTCTATTGTACATTTTAGATCTTTAATCTCTTTCTTTTCTTTGGTTTCTTCTTTTTTCTCCCCACTCATCGCAGAGATATTTTTCATGAAATCAAGAAATCCTTTAGTTTCTTCAGTTGAAAATTCTTTTGCTTTCTCATAATCCTCTGCATAAAATGCATCAAGATAGGATTGCGCAACTTTTTCAGGACCGCTTCCGCCTGAACAGGAAAATACAAATACTGCAACAAGCGATAGGACAGCGAATTTAAATGCGTTTTTCATGATTTGAAATGAGTTTTTATGAATGGCAAAATTGCTACGTTTTTTCGGAAAAAACAACAAAAATTTAACAAATTTTAACAATTTCCTTTCCGTGTTACCTTTCGGGTTTCCGCACTAAGAAAGAAAACGTTAGAACTGCTTGTTCAGGTTATCAACAAGCATATTGAAAAAATTACCTAATGGCTTCTCCACCATCATCTTAAGGAACGGATTTACGTCGCCCTCAAAATCCAGCCTGGCCTCCGATGCAGCATCAACTTGTCGGATTGTGATGAGCAGGGTAAATTTAAACGGTACCTTCCCGTAAGAAAGAAGATTTAATGTGGTATCAGGAGTGCGCCCTGTAATCTCCATACCGATATCGGCCATCCCTTTGATGGTAAACCTGCAATTATCAATCGTTGACTGCCAGTTAATTACCTGTTCGGGCATCAGCTTTTCCATGTTATTCATGTCGGAAAGAAAAGCAAACACCTTTCCCGGCGCAGCATTTACAGGCTTAAAGCCAGTATCTAATTTCAGCATTGGTCAGGCAATTTTCAACGTGTTTCCCCAGGATTCAGGACTACTTTTCCAGTTTTTAAGCTGATCAATCTCTTCCTTGGCAACGTATTTATTTTTCAGCGCCTGCTGTATGAGCGTATCGTAATTACTAAGGCTGAAGAAGGCGCACTTCTCTGCCTTAAACTCTCTAACGGCAGTATCAAAACCGTAATCGAAAATAGAAACAAGGCCTTTAACAAGACACCCTGCAGAAGTAAGTTCTTTAATAGCTTTAAGGCTGCTTTGTCCGGTAGAAATCAGATCTTCAACAACAACTACTGTTTGCCCTGGCTCCACTTTTCCTTCCACAAGATTTTCCATTCCATGGCCTTTTGCCGCAGCACGCACATATATAAAAGGAAGTCCTAGCTCCTGGGCCACAAGAGCGCCATGAGCAATTCCGCCAGTAGCGACGCCTGCGATCACATCCGGCTTTCCAAATTTTTCGATCACTGCTTTGGCAAGCTCCTGACGAATAAATGTGCGTACTTTTGGAAATGAAAGCGTAAGGCGGTTATCACAATAAATAGGTGATTTCCAGCCAGAAGCCCAGATAAAGGGCTTGGAAGGCTGAAGCTTAATAGCTTTAATTTGTAATAAGAAATCTGCCAGCTGTGCGGCAGTGTCCTGATTGTAAATCATGCAACAAAAGTACATTGTTTACTTTAACAGGAAAGGCCTACTTTTCAACAATCCGCAAGGTATTAGTGCTCACTCGGATGAGAAAAAAGTCTTTCCGGGAAGCGATATTTCCACTATCGAAAACGCTTTGAACTGGCTGAATGCTAACCCTTTCGATAATGCTCGCGCGATCGTTGCCGACCTAAATATTGAACAAGGTCTTTTGTTATTAAAATCACGATTTAATTTTCTTCGGGCAGCAGGAGGAATCGTAAAAAGTAGAAATAACAGGCTTCTGTTCATTCACAGGTTAGGGGTTTGGGATCTTCCGAAAGGAAAGGTTGAAAAAGAAGAAACGGTTAAAGTTGCCGCTGAACGGGAGATCATCGAGGAAACAGGAATAACAGGTTTAACAAACGAGGGATTGATCTGCCTTACGTGGCATACTTACACAATGAAAGGAAGGGAAATCCTAAAGGAAACAGCATGGTATGCGTACAGTGTTGAAAAAGAAGAAAAGCTTATTCCGCAAACAGAAGAAGACATTACTGAAGCAAAATGGGTTGAGAAAGACCAACTCAACCAAATACGCGAGAATACGTATCCTTCTATTATTGATGTGATCGAAGCTGATAAAAGAATATCAGTTGACCACGATGAATAATCGACGGTTCATGATATTTCATGCGACGTGTTTTCGATGAGGATGCACCGTTCGGGCAACGGAAAACCAATGTGTCCTTAATTCTATCTTCAAGACTGTTTTTTTTTCCACGTTGCTTTGATGCTTTTGTAAAGCAACATCTTTAGAACCTAAGGAGGAAAAATTGGATGCGCGATCCAGCAACTATTTGACAACAAATGGCCGTTGTCCGCACAAAGCCGACGTGAGTCACTCGTTAAATACACAAAAGAGTTTGAGTTAAATAGAGTCTGTCTATAGAGTCTCCTGATGTCGTTGCACTAGTCCGAAAAATGCTCTTTTACAAAAGTAAACTGCGCTTTTTCGGCCGTCGTGCGCCTAATCAGAAGCCCCTATAGTTCAG
>Ga0105044_10015472_pt1 | contig 10305 bp, 9 predicted proteins | sample MAT01_FD_78092 | JGI IMG/M metagenome (GOLD analysis project Ga0105044, IMG submission 78092) | Freshwater microbial communities from Lake Fryxell liftoff mats and glacier meltwater in Antarctica - MAT-01 | ecosystem: Environmental > Aquatic > Freshwater > Ice > Liftoff microbial mat | place...
ATGGTTCGTGCTCAGCGCCGTCAACCTTGGCACCGCCCAGGTGCTGGACGGGCGCCAGCTCTGGCAGTTCGGGCTGACCGCGGGCGTGCTGTTCCTGTTCGCCGCATTGTTGATTGCCTTTGTGGTCAATCGCCTGGTGGTCACACCACTGATTGCGCTGAAAAACTCGGCGCAGACGATCGCTGCAGGCAACTACACGCTGACCTTGCCGGCAACCGGTAGTGACGAGATCGGCGAACTGAGTGTGGCATTTGCTTCGATGGCCGACAAAGTGCGCCGGCATACCGAAGAACTGGAATCCACCGTGCGCGAGCGCACCGCCGAGCTGGTGGCTGCCAACGCCACGATGGCGCAGGCCAACGCCAAGATTGCCGATTCGATCAGCTACGCCAGCCGCATCCAGCAGGCCATGCTGCCGGTGCATGCGCTCGCTCGTGTGCTTGGCGAGCGGCACTATCTGTTGTGGCGGCCGCGCGACGTGGTCGGCGGCGATTTTTATCTGTTCCACACGACCGACACCGGCTACTTGATCGGCGTCGTCGATTGCGCCGGCCACGGCGTGCCTGGCGCACTGATGACTATGCTCGGCAAGGCGGCACTGGATCGGGCCATTGCCGAGGTCGGCACGGCCGACCCAGCCGGCATCCTGCTCGCTGCCGACCGCGCGCTGCGCGGCATGCTGCACGTCGGCGATCGCGCCAAAGGCGCCGCGACCTCCATGGACGTCGGTTTGGTGTACGTCGATCTGGGCACGTCGCAGCTATTGTTTGCCGGCGCCAGGGTGGACCTTTTGATTGGCAGTGCCGGTGGCCCGAGCCGACTGACCGGTGGACGCCGCGCCTTGGCCGAGCGCGTGGTCGGCGAATACCAGAATACGCTGGTCGACATCGATCCGGCGGCCACCTATCTACTCAGCAGCGACGGCGTGCTCGATCAGAACGGAGAGGACGACACGCTCGGCTTTGGGCGTGCCCGTGTGCAGACTCTGCTGCAGACGCACGCATCCGATCCGCTGGCCGACTTTGGCCAGGCTCTGGAAACGCAACTGGCTGCGTATCAGGGCCGCATGGCCCAGCGCGATGACATCAGCGTCCTGGCATTTCGCGTCGAGGCTGCCAGAAAGACCGTAAGGCATTGAACTGCCCTCGTGCGCAGCGTTGGTGGGTTGCCATGAATGTGAGGCGCGCAGACCCCCATTTTTGGAGTGCGGTGGCTTGCCACCGCTTTGGATGATGCTGTTTTGAGTCGACCCAAAGCATCCAAAGCGCGAGCAAGCTCGCGCACTCCAGATTGCACGCTACCGGCCAAGTCGCTTCCACGGGTTGACTCCGTGGCATAACCGTTCGGACAGGCCCGCACCCACGACTTACGCGTCGATTCGCACAATCGTGCGTCAGCGCCGATACTCCTGACTCCGGCCTATGCAGACTTCTCATGCTCTCCATTGACCTGTTTGCCCTGCAGCAGCGCTACACCGAGCAAGGCATTTTGCTCTGCTTCAACGGTCCGCTGTCGTCGAGCCTGATCGAGGAGATCGGCAAAGCGCTGCGCAATCACATGGAGTCGCAGTCGATCACCCCGTCCTCGGCGATGGACGTGTTCGGCGTGTACATCGAGTTGACGCAGAACATCCGCCATTATTTTCAGACCCACGCTTGGCCGGGAGCGGTCGCTACTGTGGTCATCGCCCGCAATGCAGCCGGTCACTACCTGGTCTCCGCCGGCAATCGGGTGCAGATCGCCGATGGTCGCGCCTTGCTGGAGCGCGTCGCTGCGCTGGCCGCACTCGACAAAGCCGCGCTGCGTTCAAGGTACAAGGACCAGATGCGAGCGCCGCGCGCGGATGCGGCAAGCGGCGCCGGGCTCGGCCTGATCGACATGGCACGCAAGGCAAGCGCGCCAATCCAGGGCCAGTTGCAGGAGATGGCGGATGGTTCGGCCTTCTTCAGCCTCAGCGTGGCCATCTGAGACCCAGCCATGACCGACCTTAAGATTGCCGGCAGCACCTCGACTCCAACCATCCAGTGCACGGCGCAGCCGTCACGCGTGCACATGAAGGGCGACTCCTACCCGGAAAACGCCTTCGATCTGTTCCAACCGGTGCTGCAATGGATGGAAGCACAGTTGGCCAGCGCCGATACGCTGACGATGGATCTGGAACTGGTTTACCTCAATACCAGCAGCGTGCGCATCATGATGGACCTGTTCGACACCCTCGAAGAGGCGCACAAAGACGGGCGTAAGGTGATCGTCAACTGGTACTACGACGCCCGCAATGAGCGCGTCGCCGAGCTTGCCGAGGAGTTCAAGGAAGACCTGACCCTGCCCTTCCACATCCTGCCACAGGGCTGACGTGAACGCGGCCAGCGATAGCGAAGCGCGCATTGAAGCACTGTTGGCCGATCCCGCCTATGCGGACCATCCATTGCGCGAGCCGCTCGCGCAGTTGTATCGCCAGTTCCAGGAACAGATACGTCATCTGGACCGGATCACGCGGATCTCCGATCGCTATCAGAATGCGGCGCAGCGCGAGGCCAGTTCGCTGACTGAGCGGCTCAACAAGCATCTGAAGCAGGTCGAAAAGATCGCCCGTATCTCCGATCGTTATCAATCGATGCTGCAAGATTTGAACAAGCGTCTGGAGCACGAGTCCACGCACGACACGCTGACTGGCCTGGCGAACCGGCGCCTGGGGCTGTCGCGCTTGTCCGCGTTGATCGCCGCTGATCAGCCGCTGAGCATTGCGCTGGTGGATGTCGATCACTTCAAGCGGGTCAACGATGCCTTCGGCCACGAGGCCGGCGATCAGGCGTTAACGGCCGTGGCGCGCGCCTTGCGCGACCCGCTCGGTGGCACCGAAATGGTCGCACGCTGGGGCGGCGAGGAGTTCCTGCTGATCTGGCCGCAAACCGATCTTGCCAGCGCGATCGAACACGCCCAGGCCTTGCGATCCGCGGTGCCGGCGCAGATGCCCAGCATCGACGGCCGCATCCTGCGCACCACTGTCAGTTTTGGCCTGGCGCAGCGACGCGACGGCGAAAGCGTCAATCAACTGTTACGTCGCGCTGACGCCGCACTGTACGCCGCCAAGGACGCCGGTCGCGATCGGGTGATGGTGGCAAAGTAGCGTTGGCGACAGGTTTCACCCGAAATGCTGATTTGGGCATTCGCAACAAGTTCCGCCTTGGCCACCACGGCTTGTCAGTGGACGAGGCGGATTCGCGCGGTCAGGTCCATTTCAATACCCAGTTCTTTGGGCCGACCGATACGGCGGCACGCTGTACTCGACGACGTCGCCAGGCGCAATTTCCAGGCGTACGCCAACGACGTCTCCGAGGATTGGCACACGTGCGCAGCAACGGTCCGCGAGCGCCGCCGACCGGATCGCGCTGGCGCCCACGGCGCGCAGGTATTCGAACACGCGGAAGAACGAGTAACCCTGATAGAGCACGTCGTCTATCACTAGCACTTGGCGATCCCAGACACTCGGCGCGCCGGTTTCGGGCGTGTCGAGTCGAGTTTTTTGGGTGCAGCAGGCGCAGATCGTCCGAATAACGCTTGACCTTGAGATCGAAGCGATCGGCGGCGAAACCCGGGTTCAGGTCGGCAATAGCGGCAACCAGCCGATCCGCCAGCGGCACGCCAGCGGCACGCCACGGCGCAGCACGCCAACCACCACCGGTCGTCGCATCGGATCCAGAAGCGCCAGCGTCTGCCTGGCCATGCGCTCGACGATGGCGGACAGATCCGCGGAGGTGGAGAGGCGGAAACGCTGGCCTGCGACTTCGGTCATAGCGGGGACTCGATCAGGCGGGTCGCTAATGATAGAGGGCCGTGCCGCTCTGTGGGTCGCGCGCAGGCGCAGCGTGTGGGCGCTTCGGTGGACTGGCTGATGGCGCCGATGCAGCAATGGGCGAACTGGTGCTCGTCGAGCATGTCGTCGCTGCTGGCGTTACCCAACCGAACCCGAACGCTTCGCGAAGGTGTCATCCGCGTGTTGCGCTGTTGCTGGATGGGTGCAGCCCCGGTGGCAAAGCGACCGCCACCGGAAAAGTGTCCACCCGTAACGTTCGCTTTTGCCGGCTTGCGGCATTCAGGGCCATGTACCCCAGCGCAGGAGCCGCCCGATGCGCCGTCTTTTTGTGATATTCCTGCTGCTGATCTCGACCAGCAGTCCTGCGCAGACCTTGTTGCTGTGCATCGGCAATGTCAGTCAGTTTGCCAGCGCTATCGATGCCGCCGCCGGGAATGACCCGGGCTTCGACCGCGTGATCGCGCGGGTGCGCACCGGTACTTACGATCTCAGCGGCAGCACCGCCTTCAGCGGCAACAACGTGGCGCGACTGATCAACAAGGACTTGGTCATTTCGGGTGGCTATAACAGCGATTGCAGTGCGCGCAGCTTGAATAGCTTCAACACCATCGTGCGCAACACCACGGCCACGCGTGGGCTGTTTCTGGCGCCGGTCGGTGACCTGACCATGCAGGGGCTCAGCTTTGACAACTTCGAGGGTAATCTGGGTACGCGCGTGACCAGCACGGTGGATGTGCTCACGCGCATCGAGTTCAGCAACAACCGCGTGTTTGGTGGCGAAGGCAACTTCGAGCTGAATGCGGAATCGGGTTCGGGCACGTCGCTGCTGATCCTGAAGAACAACGAGTTCGGCGGGCGCGTCAGCGCGGTCTGCCCGATCGATTTGAGCGGGGACAGCGGCGCGGGCACCGAGGTGCGCCTGATCATGGCAAACAACGTCATCAGCTTGAACACGAGTGACACCCTGCGCGGCGCCGTCTGCGTACGACATTTCGAACAGCCCGGCTTCTACAACAACATCTTCTTCGTCAACGTCGGCGGATCGGATCTGCATGGCATCAGCAATGTGGCCCCAATCAGCACGCGCAACAACATCATCGAAGCGACCACTAATCTGACCACCGGCTCGTCGAGCGGAAACCTCAACGTCAATCCGCAATTCCTGAATGCGCTCAGTGGTGATTTTCGCGTGCAGAGCACCTCGCCCGCGATCAATTTCGGCGAAGACGCGGTACCCACCGGCGCGGGCGCCAGCGACATTCTGGGTGGGCCTCGCATCGTCGGCGTGGCCATCGATCGCGGTGCGCATGAATCGATCATCACCGGCACCACCGACATCCTGACCACCAGCATCAGCGGCAGCGGCGTGGGGTCCTTGCGCAGCGCAATCGTGGCCGCGAATTCCAGCCCGGGCTTCAACCGCATCGCCTTCAACATCAGCGGCGGGTGTCCGCGCGTGATCAATCTGAACTCATTGCTGCCGGACATCAGCGACAGCCTGACCATCGATGGCACCACGCAGCCGGGCTACGTGCCCAACACCAACGACCTGAGCTACAACGGTACGCGCTGCGTGCTGCTCAAGCCCGCGGCCGGATTGTTGCAGACCGGCCTGCGGGTCCCGGCAGTGGCGTCCAGCAGTGTGCGTCTGGTGGTCGATTCGCTGATCTTCGGCGGCTTTTGTTATGCCGTGCGTCTGGATGGAGGCCGCGCGCACCAGTTTGTCGGCAGCCAGTTCGGAGGCAATGCGAACGCCATGGCGAACGAAGGCGGCATTTGGGTAGCCGATGCCGACGATGTGCAGATCGGCGGCAGCGAGTTCAGCCAGCTCAATACCTTTGCCGATTCCAGCGGCGCCGACGGCGTGGCCAGTGCGGGCATCCTGCTCGGGGCCGCATCGGAGCGCGCCGAGGTGATCCGCAACTTCATCGGCTTCGGTGCCAACGGCGTGCTGGAGGGCGGCAACGACTTCGGCATCCATGTGCTCGGCAATAGCCGTGTCATCGATCAGAACCTGATCGGCAACAACACTGTCGGCCTGTTCTTCGGCAGCGATGCCGCCAACAATTCGCTCACTGGCAACCGTATCGGCGTACCTGCGTTCTGCTTCGTGCCGCCGTGTGCGGGCTCTGGCAACCTGATCGGCGTACGCATTCTCGGCCATGACAATGCACTGGTCAGCAATCTGACCGCCTTCTACAGCGGGCCGGGTGTACGCGTGGAAGGCAACAGCAACCCGATCATCGATCACAGCTCGCACAGCAATGGCGATGGCAGCCTGCTGGTGCCGCCGATCGACATCGCCAGTGCGGGGTTCACGGCGAACGACAACGACGCGGTCGCCAACCCGCCGAATGGCAATCGCGGACAGAACTTCCCGGCGATCGTCAGCGTTAATTTCAATCAGGCCGGAGCGCTGGCAACCGTGCAGGGTGGGCTCAATTCGCGCAACGGGCGCTACCGGATATCGGTGTATGCCGGTGATCGCGTGCTCGATCTGGCGCGCTGCGAATCAACACGCAGCCTGTGGTCCGGCGATATCGAGATCACCAACGGCAGCGCCAATACCAACGGCAGCGGCGCCTTCTTCGCGCAAGTACTGAAGACCTTGGCGTTTGGCAAGCAATTGTCGGCCACCGCCACCCGTGTCGAGGTGCTGACCCAGGGCACCGACTTCACCGATACCAGCGAAATCGGGCCGTGCTTTGCTGCGCCGCTGTTTCTCGATGGTTTTGAATGACTCGCCGTCGATCCAGGAGAAAATTATGAAACGCTTAAACAGGCAGTGGACGTCGCTGAGTCTGTTGGCGACGCTGATGACACCTGCGCACGCCGCCACGTTCACAGTCATCAACACCAATGATGCGGGCGTAGGCTCGCTGCGTGATGCCATCACCCAAGCCAATTTAACCACCGCAGCCGATGAGATTCGTTTCGACATTCCCGGCGCTGGCCCGCATACGATTGCGCCTTTAAGCGCCTTGCCCGCAATCGCCAATCCGGTGTTGATCGACTGATCAGTACCTGCCGACTGCACAACATCGACCCCTACACCTATTCGGTCGACGTCCTCCAGCGCGTAGCCCTGCACCCCGCCGCCCGCGTCACCGAACTCACCCCGAGGCTCTGGAAGCAACACTTCGCCGACAATCCCATGCGCTCCGACCTCGACAATATCCGCGGTTAGGCTTTGTCAAGAACGCCGGGGGGTTAGCGCTTACTCGCCGGAATCCAACTCATCGAACACCCGCTGCGATGCGTAGTGGGCATCGGTTGCGCGGAGTTCCAGGAATGCCTGAGGATCGAGGCGATTCCAGGCGCGGGCGAACGCAGTAGCGGCGGGGAGTTGGGTCAGCGGCATTTCGCGCTCCAGTACAAGACGGCATCCAGGTCACGGCTCCGCGCCCTTGCCGCCATGAGCGAATCGAGCGCAGAGGTTCCGCACGGCCATATTCTCCGGTTTCGCATCTCACCTGGTGAGACGGGAAGGGCTCAGCCTACGGTCGCGATGAACCGACCTGACTGAGGAGATGTGCGATGACTGCAACCACACTGTTCGACGAACTGCGTGAAGCGCTGGCGGAACAGGAGTTCGATGGCGCTGCTGTCGGCATCGATCTCGGCACCACCAAGAGCTGCATCGCGGTGGCGCGCTTCGAAGATGGGGAACTCGTATGCGAGTGCCAGACCATCGACGAGCCCGGGCAACCCGAAGGTCAGATCGCCGTGCCATCGGTGGTGGCGGTGAAGGACGGCAAGACCATCGTCGGCCATGCCGCCAAGCGGCTGGCGCGCACGCCGCGCTTCTTCCAGCACCGCGGCTCGTTCTCCGAGACCAAGAACGAGATCGGCCTGCGGCACACCTATGCGCGTGCGCCGGAAAGCTTCCAGTCGGCCACCGAGATTGCTGCGCACATCATCCGGTACCTGTTGGAAGCCTCTGGCCTCGATGGTGAGCCGGTCGCCGACCCGCTGGTGATCACGGTGCCGGCTTCCTTCCACGGCGCCCAGCGAACCGCGACGCTGGAAGCGGCCGACGAGGCCTTTGGGGGCTGCCAGGATGTTCGTCTGCTCGATGAGCCCTATGCCGCGGTGCTGGATCTGTTGCACCGCGATCCCGGCAAGGCCGGCGAACATCTGGCGGCTGGCGCGACCTGGCTGGTGTTTGATTTCGGCGGCGGTACCTGCGATGTGGCCCTATTCACGCTGCAGGCATCCGAGACCGCCGCCTTGGCGCCGCGTCTGCTGGCGACCAGCCGCTACCACCGAATCGGCGGCGGCGATATCGACCGTGCCATCGTCCACGGGCATCTGATTCCGACGCTGCTGGAGCGCTACCGACTGGATCGCACGGCGGTGACGTTCGCCGACAAGCGCCGCCGCTTAGAGCCAGTGCTGCTGCCGGTCGCTGAGCAGCTGAAGCGGGCCTTGTGCCAGCGCCTGCGTGCGCAGAAGGAGGATGGCGACGAGGCCAGTGCGGTTGAGGTTGTCTCTGCCGGTGACCACTGCATCGAGTGGAACCACCGCGAGTTGTTCCTGAGCGACGCGCGCCTCGATCAGGCGACCTTCGAGAAGCTACTGCGCCCGTTCCTCGACCCGCACCCGGACAAGGCTGCTTCGGACGAGTTCGTCGAGCGCGATTCGGTGTTCCGGCCGATCCATCAGGTCCTGGCCCGCGCCGGCCTGCGGCCAGAGTCCATTGATCTCGTCCTGCTGGCGGGTTCCAGCAGCCGCATCCCGCAGGTGCAGGACGCCCTGCGGGAGTACTTCGCGGAAGCTGAGCTGGTCGAACTCGGCGACGATCTCGACGTGCAAGGCGCCATCGCGCGCGGCGCCGCTCTGCAGGCGCTCGCCATCGCCGCGACCGGCAAGCCGCTCATCGCGCCCGCATCCAGCGCCGAACTCGGCCTGCGCACACGGCAAGGTCTGATCCCGTTGGTGAAGGCCGGCGCCGCGTTGCCGGCCGAAGCCGGGCAGCCTGTGGTGGTCTTCGCGCCAGCCACCGTCGCTGACCGACCGGTGGATCTCGCCATTGAAGTGATCGCGGACGGCGGGCGCGTCGTGGGGCGCTCGATCTGGCAACTGGAGGCGCCGGTGACGCAGGGCGAGCCGTTGGCGGTGGCGTGGTCGCTGGACGAAAACCAGTGCCTGACGCTGCGGCTCCACCGCATCGACGGCGACGAAGATGGCGAGTCCGACTTCGAGCATCGCTTCGATGCGCCGCTGACCCATACCGACCAAGGGCAGGTCGCGCGCTGCCGGCTGCTAGAGGCGGAAGAGATGGTCCGCTGCAGCACGATTCCTGATCACCAACTCGGTCGCACTTTCGAGCAGATGGCGCGCGACGCAGCGCGCATTGGCCACCGCGAGCGGGCGCTGCACTACATCGCCTGCGCCGTGCAGCACAATGGTCCGACGTTCAATCTGCTCAACCTGCGAGCGATCTACCTCGAAGAATTGGGTGATCGTGCGCGCGCGGAATCGGTGTATCGGCAGGCCGCCGAGTGGCCGATGGCCGGCTTCAACCTGGCCTTGTTCCTGCACAAGAGCAAGCGCCACCAGGAAGCACTGGAAGTCATCGAGCAGGTGCTGGAGCGCAGCCCGCAGCCGGCGTATCTGGTGCTGAAAGGCGACATCGTCGCGGCGCTTGGCCAGCAAACCGCGGCGCGCCTGCTGCACCAAGATGCGGTCAGTCGCGTGGTCGACCCGACGAAGCAGTCGGTGTGGAGCCTGGGCTGGCTGGCAAGGTGCGCGCGATCACTCGGCCACGAAGATATGGCGCAGAAGTTTCGCGAGGCCAGCGCGGCGCAGATCGAAGCCGAGGAGGATAGTGTCCTGCAAGGCGCGCTCCTGCCAGAGCGCGGCGATGGCACCAGCGAGATGAGGGCGGAGGCATGACCAAGACGTCGTGGGACGTCCACGGGTGCCCGCTGGCGAAGCGATGCCGCGCTCGCTGGTAGAAGCTGGAACCGGTGCAGGGCGACCAAGCCATCCGCTTCTGTGCTGCCTGCGAGCGCTCGGTCTATCTGTGCCAGACCGACGAGGACTTGGCCAAGCACAGCGCGCTCGGCCGCTGCGTGGCACTGGAGGTCATCGACATCCGCGTTGCGCACGTCGGCGAGTCGTTGCCGGTTCCAGGGCGTTACCGGGTGGTTGAGTCGGGCGCCGATGACTCGGAGACGTGAACAATCGGGCCGTCGTGATCGACGGCACTAAGGATTCCGATGTGTAAGGCGAGCGGTAGTGTCGGGCACGTCAGGCCAAGCATCATTGACGCATTGCGGCGCCTTACGCTGGCACTCGCCAGCAATAGTTCCATCCGGCCAGACGATGTTTCGGAATCCAAAGGCACGACCCCTGCATTGGCAGCAAGTCCTTGACGACCCCGCGCGCGCGTCACCTTCATCCAACCCTTCAAGGTTCCAATATTCAATCCCAGATCGTCGGCGACCGCGCGGATTGGCCGCGAACCGCGCTCGAAGACCTTGCGC
>Ga0105044_10015476_pt1 | contig 10304 bp, 10 predicted proteins | sample MAT01_FD_78092 | JGI IMG/M metagenome (GOLD analysis project Ga0105044, IMG submission 78092) | Freshwater microbial communities from Lake Fryxell liftoff mats and glacier meltwater in Antarctica - MAT-01 | ecosystem: Environmental > Aquatic > Freshwater > Ice > Liftoff microbial mat | place...
CGAGTGGACCACGTTAAAACGGCGCGATGGTGACTACTCCGCGACTCCCTCTTCGAGCAGTTCGGGGAACACGTCCCCCGGCAGTCCGCTCGACTTCACATGCTCGTGCAATTTTTTGAGCGCGGCGAATCGAATGTTCGCGACCTGTTGTTCCGACACCTGCAAATACTTCGCGATGTCGCGGTTCGGCCATCCCTTCACGAAGAGGAGTTCCAGCACCTGAATTCGCTGGAAGTCGCCCTTTTCTTTCCACGTTCGGATCATCGACCCGAGCGTGCGACACACCGCCTGATGCTCCAGATCGATACGTTCGTTGGTACGGGCGACGCTCGACGCACGGGGTTGATTGTCGTCAAATTTGTTCGTCATCAGTTCGTCCGCGTTCTCGCCGCCGATCTGCATTTGGTGTCGCAGTTTCTTGCGAAGGAAATCGGTAACTTTGTGCGACGCGATCGTGAACAGGTACGTTTGAAGCTCACGCTTGTCGTCGAAGTTGGGCAGACTGTTGAGGAAACCGATGAACGTCTCCTGAACGACGTCTTCGGAACTGGCACGATCGCGCAATCGCTGGTTGGCGAACGCGATGAGACGGCCTTCGTAGCGGGCGATGAGTTGGCCCCACGCCTGCGGATGCCCCTGTCGGATTTGCTGAATCAGGATCGAATCGCTGCCCAGTGACATGATGCACCTCGATGGGTCAAATCAACGTCAACACCAACGCCGTCGTCATCAGGATCGCAGCCGCTCCGAGTCCGAGCCAGTGCGTGATCCTTCCCTTCGCCCAATCGTCGAGTCGGAAGAACAGCACGAGCACGACCATCAAGGTGAGTCCGATTCCGCCCATCCGAGCGAGCCACCACATGCGATCGATCGACCGCAACTCGCGAATCTGCTCCGGCGTGATCTCGCCCCGCAAATCGACTTTGAACATTTTGTCGTTGATCGGCGAGGGGAACCACTCCGATCGCGTCGGAAGTTCTTTCGTCGCGAACTCCCGTTCGATGCGTTCGATGGATGGGATCGAACGGATCGGCGGTTTCTGTGCCTGCAAATGAACCATGAGGTGTGCGCGGACGTGCTCGAGCGCGTCCGCTCTCGCGTCCTCTTCGTGCGAATTCCATCCGCTCTCGACGTAGAAAATGTACGCACCGAGTTCCGACGGATCACCCGCGACGGCGCGAGAACCCGACACACCGACGGCCAACAGAACGAACAGGGATGTCATTCGCATGATTCGTTCCTCATCTCAATGGGTGGCGGTTTCGGAGAGTGATTCCTGCGGGACCGGCGTATGTTTGTTCGTCAATCGTAATTTGCGGGGTGGGACCGCTTTCACGATCGGCTGCCACGGACTGACGATCTGCACGATGCACGCCATCGCCGCGAGCGATCCCAACACCATCGCCGGAGGCGTTTCGAGCCGCCAGACCACCATCCACGGCACACCGACGAACACAGCGACGATGATGGGGAACAGCGTGAATCGTTCCGCGCGTTCGCGGGTCGGAATTTTCCACCAGCTCACCAACCCCATCGCGAACGCGAAATAGAGAACGTATCCGGCGAATTCGGCCCGCCCTTCGGGGGCAACGCCAGCGATATTCCACCACGATTCGCTCGCATGACCAATCGACGGTTGCGGAGTCCAGCCGTGCATCCAGAACGCGAACGCGCCGATCAATCCACCCATCAGGGTCATCGTCATGCGTCGCAGAATGAAACCGGATTGTCGCGGTTTCCAGAATTTCGCCGGAATGAGCACCGATCCGCACAGAACGAGCGTCAGGAAGTATACATGGCTCAGTTCGAGCGGGTTTTGTGATCGCTTCAGACCTGCGAAGATCAACGTCGTCGCGAGCGCGAACACCGGCACCAGCGCGAGCGAACCAGCGATTTCCGAAACCTTTTCACGCATCGTCAAAGGAATCGATGTCGGAATTTGCGGGACCGACCGACTCGGCGAACTCGACGTGCTCGACGAAGGCGAACGGTAGATCGTCGCTGCGAGTTCCTGCCGAACGTACACGGGCGACTGGATCGGCGTATCGCCGGGCAAGGTCATCGGCATGATGACGGGCTTCGGACGGTCGAGTGCCTCAATCTCCTGTGCCATTTCGAGCATTCCGGGGTAGCGACGCACTGGATTTTTGTCGAGCGCACGACGTACAATCTCCCTGTATGCATCGGGGATGTGTGCCAGGTCGGGAACTTCCGTGAGATGCTTCATCAGGATTTCGCCGACGCTCTCACCGTCGAACGGTGGTTTCCCCGTCAGCATTTCGTACAGGATGATCCCGCACGCATAGACGTCGATCTGTTTGTTGTAGTCGCCTCGCGAAATTTCCGGGGCCATGTAGTGAACGGTGCCGATGTTCGCGGTGTTCCCCGCTTTGCTGTCGGAGAGTGTCTTGCACAACCCATAATCGCCGACCTTGAGTTGACCGTGTTCGATGAAGATGTTGGCCGGTTTCAGATCGCGATGTACGATGCCGTGATCGTGGAGATGATTGACGGCACGAGCGAGCGCGAGGAACCACTCGCGCACCATCGATTCGGGCAGTCCGCGTCCTTCGCGGGTGAGCACGCCGGCGAGCGAATCGCCGAGGATGTACTCCATCACGAGCCAGTAATTGCCGCGTGAATCCTTGCGCAAGTCGTACAGGTGCAACAAATTGGGGTGTTTGATGTTCAGACACGGTTCGACGCCGCGCAATTCGATTTCGGCGTGTTTGTGGAGCAATTTCAGGGCGACTTCTTTGCCGAAATCGCTGATGGCGAGATACACTTCGCCAAATCCGCCCTGACCGACCCCCCGCTTGAGCGTGAAGCCTTCGAGCGGTTTTGTTCCGGAGCGAAAGGTGAACTTCATGGGACGCCTCGATCGTGTTCGCCTGGGGCGCGGTGTTCACAGGGGAATTCGTTGCGGAGCGACGGAGATTTCATTTTGTTCCGGGCGAACGGCCTGCGTAAGCTGGCTGGTGACTCTCCAACATCGTGTGTGTCAGTCATTCACCAGCCAGCTTACGCAGGCCGTTCGCCCGGAATGGTTTCATTTCACCGGCACCAGTTCGACCGCGAACACGAACGAATCGCCCTCGACGGTCGTCGGCAATTGCAACGGCGTTTGCCCGTGATGGGCTTTGCCGTCGATGTGATATTCGCCCGCGTGACTGACCGCCAGACCGGTGCCCTGCTTCATTAATATAACGGGTTTCATCAGACCGGGGATGGGGATGTGCGATTGTCCGGGTGGTCCGAGGATCAGTTTTTCCGCCATCAGCAGCACGCCATCGACCCCGAGCGGCAACCGATGTCCGCTCGTGAGCGTGAGTTGCGCCGTCGGGCTGATCATCAGCGGCTTTTTGAACAAAAACTGACACGTCGCGCCCAAAGTGATCCGATCGTTCGCATGCAGCAGTGTTTTATCGATCGACGAACCGTTCACCTGCACCGGTCGACTCGCTTCGAGTAAATAACCCTCGTCATCGCGTGTGAGCGTGGCGTGCATGCGTGACACGTCGGCGAACAACGGCACGTCGATCGGTCCGTCGCCGATCGCCTGACCGAACGTGATCCGCGATGACAGACAAACCAGATATCCGCCCACGCCATCGATCCAGAGAAGAAAGCGTTTCAGCGGTCCCGTCGGCGTCGTGGGCGGAACGGTGAGCAGCGTCTCGTCGGTGGGTTCGTCGGAGGCTTCGAGGAGCAATGTGTTGAACTGACCGGGTGGTGCGGGCACCGGTTTGAGCATTTCCCACGCACGAGTCCGAGCCTGTTGCGCCTCGCGGTTCATCGGCGCGGCAGCGGTCGCTTCTTCCGCCGTTCGCAGGACTTCCGCCCACGATCGCGATTCGAGCGCGTCCTGCATTCGGCCAATCGCGTCCCGGAAACTCGTGTGTCGTCCTTCGAGTTCGATGATGAATCGATCGAGGCCGGTCGGCGGAACGAATTTCTTATTGCGAATGCGATCGAGCGATTGAAATGCGAGCAGAAAATCGCCCCGATCGGCCTGTTCCTGCGCCTGAATCCAGTCGGACGCAAGTTCCTGCACGGTCGCGAGATCGGCGTGACGGACTTTGCGTTCACGCAACAGGATCGCCTGATGAACGGCGGGGAGTGGTTTGCCGTTTTCGAGCGATGCCTTCGCGGACGCGAGTCCGAGTCGGGTCAATGTTTCGCGGAGCTGAACGACGGCGGCGTGCTTGTCGTCGAGTGTTTCGGCGCGGAGCAGATCAACCCACGCGGCTTCGACATCGTCGCCGCGTAAATAGCGTTCGCCACGTTCGGCGAACGCTTTGATCACGTCAGGGAGCAGTCGCCAGGCTTTGCGATCGTTTTGTTCGACGAGCGGAGCGATGAGTTTTTGCGCATCGTCGGGGCGGTTGGTGCGCAAAAACTCCTTCACCTGTTGCAGAATCATCGCGGGCGTCGGCGGAGGTGGTGCCATGCGTTATCCAGCCGGGAAAGCCCACAGCGTCTGTGCGAGACGCTGTGAGTGAACATCAATCGATCTTCGGCATCTCGATCGGTTTATCGATCGCTTTGGTCTTCGACTCGCCCAATCCTTCGAGGATCTGATCGACGGTCAGATCCGAAGCCGCGACCGTATCGTCCAGAGTGGTCGCGAGATGGAGCGTTTCACGATCCACAGCCAGACGTCGCTTCACTTCCTTAAGCGTCGTCTGAATGTCGCTCAGACGGCTGCCGTTGTTGCTCGCATATTTGCTCTCGGTCTGTTCGAGACGCAGCAATTTGAGTTCGGCTTCCATTTCGGCGACGAGGGTTGTGAGTTCGGTCTTTTGGTGACCCAGAGCGATCAGTTGCTTTTCGACCACGCCGCGATTGCGGACGCGGATCGTGAGCATCTTTTCCTTCGCCAGAAGATCCTTCTTACGAGCGTTGGCGGTCTGCACATCGAGTCGCAGAAGTTCCTTCGCCTCGTCCACCGAGACGTTCCGACCATTATAACGAACGAGGGCATCGCCTTTCTTCAGCAATTCCCCGCGAGCGCGCAGAACTTCTTCATTTTGAGCGAGTTCGGTTCGGAGTTCCTCGATTTCCGAGGCCAGATCGCGGACCGCGACTTTTTCGGTCGCCAGTTCCCCGCGTGTTTTCTCGATGTCCTTCGCGAGTTGACCGATTTCGTATCGGACACGTTCGAGTTCGACTTCGGGCGGAATCGCTTCCTGAACGGAGTTCGCTGCCGAGTGGTAGAGAGTGGCAATGTAGCTTCCCAGACGTGTTTGCGACAACACGCCCGCACCCACCAGGCCAACGGCGGCGAGAACGGCAATTTTTTTGATCATCGGATCGTCCTTCAGAAGAGAGGGAAGTTGGCCTGCAATGCCGCGTCCCGTTCGCTCCGAGGGAGATCATCTGAACAAATGAACAGATGTTACTCCGAACGGAGTCATCAGGTGATTCGACGGTCGTGAGTGCGGATTTTGATTTCGGGGAAAATTTCCGGTGTGGAAGACGACGCGAGTATCGGGGTCATTGCGTTTCGATGGTGGGGCGGGTATTCTGTATGAATCTGAGGCGTCTTGCTCGTTCAAAGTAGAAAGCATGTTTCCAGACGTCACTGAAGCGTCTCCGACCGCGAACGGTCTCCACTCTCAGACCAATGGCACGCCATCGCAGAAGGAACCCGAACTGTCTGCCGAATCACGTGATGCGATGATTCACCGAGCGAAGGATATTCTGGCGGGACGCATCATCCCACCCGAAATGGTGACACCACCGGGCATCATCGAATACCTTCAGAAGCAATTCGCCGGGTACGATCCCGGGCCGACCGCCGAGGCGATGCGCGACATGATCGAACACCACACCCTCTATGCTCACTATTCGGGGCGCCCGATCGTAATGACGAGGATTGAGGGGAAGGTCGCCATCCTCGCGGCTGGCGAAGAGGAGATCCGAGCGTTGTTGCCCACTCTCGACAGCGATGAAATCTCGAGGGTGTTGCTTCACGATATGCTCTGATGTTACACTCACCCTCATTCGATCGCTGTTGACGCAGCATCCGGTCAGTTTGCCCGATGCTGCCGAGAAGTAGCGTTTCCGCGAGTCCGCGAATTCCTTCTCGCGATTGCGATCGCATGGATGCGGTGGTATGCTGGAGGTGATGTCCTCCGACTCCTCGATTGCAAACTGAAGGAGAGACTATGCCCTCGCTTACAACTCATCTTGCTCCGCATTTGAACGGTCTTCATTCACAGGCCAATGGCACCCACGAAGGCAACGGCAAGGAACTGTCCGCTGAGGCCCGCGACGCGATGATCCGGCGCGCCAAGGACATCCTCGCCGGGCGCACCACCCCTCCCGAACTGGAACCCCCGCAGTTCGTCCTCGACTGGTTTCAGAAGGAGTTCGCCGGATACAACCCACCGCCCACACCCGAAGCGATGCGAGACCTGATCGAGCACGCCACCCTCCAGGCACACTTCCGGGGCGTCCCGATCGCCGCTTGTCGCGTCGATGGTAAGATCGCCGTCCTGGCGGTGGGCAATGAAGAAATCAGGGCACTGCTGACCGTCCTGGTCGATCCCGAGGCACCTCGAGTCGTCATTCTCGACACGGACCCGTACTGATTGGCCTTTTGGTTCTGGAGTTTCAGGGATGTCGTCCTTCAATGTCCTTCGTCAATCGCCCCGCCGAGTCGCACTTGCCAGCGTCTTGCCGGAACGGGTCCATTCACTCGGCACCATCGGGTTGCGGTGCCGGATCCACTTGCGAATAGAGATTGAGAGTGGTTGGGAGCCACATCGATTCGGGAGCATCCTACTCTTTGATCAGTCTGGAAATGGCACGCCTCCGGCGATTGCCGATCCCGCCACCCGAATCGGAAATTGATCTCCCGCTCACGACGGCCGACGGGAGAACCGCCATTCGAGTCCGACCGGGCCGAATTCGTGCGTGGTGGAGCGCAAACGGTCAGGGATATCCGTTCGATTGGCCGGTACTTTTTCGAGTCGATATGCCACCCGGTGTTCCCCCGATTCTCGGACTCGGCGGCATCGTCCGAACCTGCTCGTGGCACTTCGACGGGAGCTTTTCCCCCGAATTCCCGCTCGGTTCACTCACTCTCACCGACATCCGCTGAAACGAAATCCGCTCGCGAATCGTCTTGACACTTCCCCGCTCTCCCGTTCTAATACCTAAAGTTTTAGGTTTAACTTTTTGAGCGATGCCCACAGGAGGACTTCGTGAACGAACTTCCAAGCCCGACCGGGCGAGAACTGGAGATCCTGAAAGTTCTCTGGGAACACGGATCGCACAGCGTCCGCGAGGTGCATCAGCGATTGCAGCCGCACGACGGCGAAATCCTCGCCCCGAACACGGTGCAGACGTTGCTCCGCATCATGGAGACGAAGAAACTCGTTTCGCACACCGTCGAAGGTCGGACGTTTATCTACGCTCCGCAGTTCAGTCGCGAGGAGAGCGCGAAACGGTTCCTCGATCGCGTGTTCGACGGAGCCGCGTCGGAACTGGTGATGAGTCTGCTCCGCACCGAACAAATCTCCGAAGACGAACTCGAACGCATGCAATCGATGCTCACCGAAGCGAGGCGACAGCGGGGGCACACATCATGAGCAACCTGATGGAATGGTGGCTGCGCGGGGTCGTCGGCGGAGCGTTCCTGTTGTTCGTCGGGTGGGCACTACTTCACACGGTGAGTTCGCCCGGACGGCGCGAACGCGTCGGCGCGTGGACCGTTCGTGCGGTCGTGCTGATGCCACTGTTCGCGCTGATGCCCGGTTGGTGGAATATCGAAGCATCGCCGGAACCGATTCACGTCGTGAAGGCAGAACCGCCACCGGTCATCGAAACGATCCCCGAACCGATCTTCGTTCCGGTCGCGTGGGTGCAACTGACAGCCGTAGAACCGACCCCCGCGATCCATGCGCCGATCTCGGAACCGATTGCGAAACCATCGATTTCGCGCATCCTGCTGATGGTGTACGGCGGCATCGCGGGGTTGCTTTTGCTGCGGTTGTTCATCGGACAGTTGGCACTGTGGCGATTGCGGCGAAAATCCGTCGTCGCGCCGAACGAAGTCAAAGCGATCCTTCCCGATACCGATGTTCGGGTTTGTGATCGCATCGAAGCACCGATCTGCTTCGGACTGTTCCGACCGATCGTATTGTTGCCGAATTCGATCGCATTGGATGATTCCCATGCGTTAGGATGGGTGTTGCGACACGAGAACGACCATCTCCGACGCGGCGATCCGTGGACGTGCTGGTATCTGGGCGTCGCTCATGCGTTGTACTTTTTCGTCCCGTGGATGCGCTGGTTCCAGCGGGATGTTCGATTGGCACAGGAATACCTGGCCGATGCGGCCGCGGTCGGCGAACCGTCGCCGGTCGGAAAGCTGGAGTATGCGGAGTTCCTGATTCGATTATCGCGTCGGCTGGGCGGACCAACAATGGTTTTGTCCGGCGCGACAGGTGTGAAGGCGGGGTCTTCCGACCTCTTCCGGAGAGTGAGTATGTTGCTCGAAGAAACCGAAGGCATGAAATCCCGTCCGTCGCGATCGTGGTCGCTGATGATCGCGGTCGGATTCCTCGGACTGTCGCTGATGGTCGCGGGCCTGTCAGTCCGCGCTCAGGATGCACCGAAGATCGTGGTGGAATCGATTCCCGCCAACAAAGTCGCACCGGCGGTGCTGCCGAAACAGAACGTCATCGTTGTGCAACCGTTCAATCCCGGCGTGGACATCGTTCAGGACGAACTCGCACGTTTGAAAGAACAGTTGAAAGACGTGCCGGGAGCCGACGAGATGCTCCAGCAGATGGAAGAAATGCAGAAGCAGATGAAGGCACTCCAGCGACGGATGCCGATGCGAGCGCAGATTCAGGTTCAGGGACAAAATCTGAATCCGATCCCGTTCCAGTTTCAGATTCCGAACCTCGGTAACGTCGGCGGGGTCGGCTTCGGTGGCGGTCTGCCCGGATTCCAGCCTGCTCAGATCATGCCGTTCAATCCGGGGATGCAGCCCGGATTTGGTGCCAATCCGTTCATGCCCGTCGCGCAGGAAGGTCGATTTGGCATGCGAATCGAGAAACCGACTCCCGTGCTCGCCGATCAACTCGACTTGCCGGTCGGTCAGGGAATGGTGGTCAGTCAGGTGATCAACGATTCGGCTGCCGCGAAGGCAGGCATCAAAGCCAACGACATTCTGCTCGAAGTGGACGGCAAAGCGGTGCCGAACGATCCGGCCGACTTCATGCGTCGAGTCGGCGAAATCAAAGCGGATCAGGCGATCGATGTCCTAGTTCTGCGCAAGGGACGTAAGGAAACGATCAAGGGATTGAAACTGCCGGAAGCGCAAAAGGTCGATCATTTCATCCCGGCCCAACCGTTCGGGTTCCAGCCACTTCAACCGATGGCCATCCCGGTACCGCCGATCCTGAACCCGAAGGTCAACAACCTTGTTCCGATGGCGATTGCACCGATTCCGCCGTTGCCGGGCGGTAATCAGGAATCGATGTCGATCAGCATTCAGAACAACAGCTTCACTTCGACCTACATGAAGAATAAACTGACCATCACAATCACCGGCGACATCGACGGCGGCAAATCAACCGTGACCGAAATCGTGATCACGGACGGAGATAAGAAAATCACCGCCGCAACCGCGAAAGAAGTTCCGACCGAGTATCAGGACGCGGTGAAAAAGGCGATGAGCGGCTTGCCGAACCGTTGACGTTTAAAGCAAGACACGAGACAGGAGACACGAGACAAGAGAAAATCACTGCATGGCGGAACGAATTTTCCTGTGCGTCGTCTTGCTCGTGTCTCGTGTCTCCTGTCTCGTGTCTTCCGAGGAAATCTGATGGCGAGTCCCGACGTGCAGGCGGTGGCGAATAAGATCATCGCCAACATCGAGAAAGTCATCATCGGCAAGCGATCCGCGATATCGATCGCGCTCGCCGCGTACCTCTGCGAAGGGCATATTCTGCTCGAGGATGTGCCGGGTGTCGCCAAGACGATGTTCGCCCGCGCACTCTCCCGCACCATCGGCTGCGCGTTCAAACGACTGCAATGCACGCCCGACCTGCTCCCGACCGACGTGACGGGCGTGTCCATTTTTAATCAGAAAACGACCGAGTTCGAGTTCCGTCCCGGTCCCATTTTTGCGCAGACGGTTCTCGCGGACGAAATCAACCGCGCCACCCCACGAACACAGTCCGCGCTCCTCGAAGCAATGGCGGAACGGCGCGTCACCGTCGATGGCACCAGCTACAATCTGAAACCGCCATTCCTCGTGATCGCGACACAGAACCCCGTCGATC
>Ga0105044_10015477_pt1 | contig 10303 bp, 13 predicted proteins | sample MAT01_FD_78092 | JGI IMG/M metagenome (GOLD analysis project Ga0105044, IMG submission 78092) | Freshwater microbial communities from Lake Fryxell liftoff mats and glacier meltwater in Antarctica - MAT-01 | ecosystem: Environmental > Aquatic > Freshwater > Ice > Liftoff microbial mat | place...
CCGAATGGCCTCACGCCCTGCGAATACATCTGCAGGATATGGACATCTGAGCCGGAACGATTCATCCCCGACCCGATCCACCAGATGCCGGGACTAAACACCTCTAGCCTTTGAAGCAGTGGTTGCGGTACCATTCGAAGTAAGCCGGATGCGGATGCAACTCGGGGTCTTGCGGCAAGAGGAGGCGCCGGTCCGGCAAAAGAAGCCTTTCCGCGATGTCGGAAGCGACGCTGTCCCGGACGATCAACAACGCATTGTCGCGGTCAACGGAAACGAGGCCCCGGTCGAACATCCAGTGCACAGTGCCGGACAGGGCAAGGCCGTTGCGCACGGTATCCGGCCCAAGGTCTTGGACAGGAACGATATGCGCTGCCTCGACTTCCGGTCGCCCACCTCCGTTGCGCAGGGCAAGCCCAGACATCGCGCATCGCCCGGCATAGGCACGCTTGACCTGACGCGCGAAGGCCCTGTCCCGGAACGCTCGCGACGTGAGGATCTGCGGGCGCACTGCTTCGTAGAGGGGCGCAAACGGCTCCTGGGGTTGCGCAGCCATTCCTCCGAAATCCGGTTGCCAGGGCAACTCTCCCGTAGGCGGCAGGACATCTTGGCTCGCTTCCTCTCGAAGCCCTTCAGACAGAATCGCCGCAAGATCACCTTCGAAGATGATCCGAACGGCAGATGTGTTTGAGCCTCGTGACAGGGGCAGGCCCGTCTCTTAGGGCGCTCCCGTCGTTTTGAGCCGCGGAACCAGCCTCTCGAAGCTCAACTCCGATGCCCGGTCCAGAACGGCGAAACTGTGGGTTGCGACTGCGGGATCGGCCACGATCCTTTCGAGCCGCTGGACTGAATGATATCCCATTGCGCTGCGGCTGCGGCGGCTTCGATAGAAAATCACCCAGTCGCCCAGCGTTTGGATCACGCGCTTCAGATACCTGTTGGGAACGTGATAGACGTCCCCCGGCCGGTCGGCATAGCCTGAAAGGGGCGACGCTGTGAAAACTGCTTTGCTCATCACCGGGACGATAAGGACTGACCAACACCTCGCAATCAAAAAAGGGCGCCCACACCGGGGCGCCCTTTTTTCGTTTCATGCCTGGGGCAGGATCACATCATGCCGTCCATGCCGCCCATGCCACCCATGCCGCCGCCGCCACCGCCTGCAGCCTTGTCGGCCGGACGGTCAGCAATCATCGCTTCCGTGGTGATCAGGAGGGAGGCGACCGAGGCCGCGTCTTCCAGCGCGGTACGCACGACTTTGGCCGGGTCGATCACACCGAAGGCGAACATGTCACCATATTCTTCGGTCTGCGCGTTGAAGCCAAAGGTCTTGTCGTTGGACTCGCGGACCTTGCCCGCCACAACCGAACCGTCCACGCCCGCGTTCTGGGCGATCTGCCGCAGCGGTGCTTCCAGCGCCTTGCGGACGATGTTGATGCCGTTGGTCTGATCGGCATTGGCGCCGACCATACCCTCAAGTGCCTTGCCTGCCTGGATCAGGGCCACGCCGCCGCCAACGACGACACCTTCCTGAACGGCTGCACGGGTTGCGTTCAGTGCGTCATCGACGCGGTCCTTACGCTCTTTCACTTCGACTTCGGTCATGCCGCCGACCTTGATTACCGCAACACCGCCAGCCAGCTTGGCCACACGCTCTTGCAGCTTTTCGCGATCGTAGTCCGAGGTGGTTTCCTCGATCTGGGTGCGGATCTGGGTCACACGGGCAGCAATCTCGGCCTTGTCGCCACTGCCATCAACGATGGTCGTGGTATCCTTGTTGATCGAGATCTTCTTGGCCCGGCCCAGCATATCGATGGTGACATTCTCGAGCTTCATGCCCAGATCGTCCGAGATCACCTGGCCGCCGGTCAGCACAGCGATGTCCTGCAGCATCGCCTTGCGGCGATCACCAAAGCCCGGAGCCTTCACGGCCGCGATCTTCAGGCCGCCGCGCAGTTTGTTCACAACAAGCGTGGCCAGAGCCTCACCCTCGACGTCTTCGGAGATGATCAGGAGCGGCTTTTGCGACTGGATCACGGCTTCCAAGAGCGGGACCAGCGGCTGCAGCGAGGACAGTTTCTTTTCGTGCAGCAGAACAAGACAGTCTTCCAGATCGGCGACCATCTTGTCGGCGTTGGTCACGAAGTAAGGCGACAGGTACCCGCGGTCGAACTGCATGCCTTCGACGACCTCGGTAGTGGTCTCAAGGCCCTTGTTCTCTTCAACGGTAATTACACCCTCGTTGCCGACTTTCTGCATTGCATCGGCAATCTGACGACCGATCTCGGCTTCGCCATTGGCCGCAATCGAACCGACTTGCGCCACTTCAGCGCTGTCCGAAACCGGACGGGACGCGGCCTTGATCGCTGCCACAACTTTGGCGGTTGCCATGTCGATGCCGCGCTTGAGGTCCATCGGGTTCATGCCCGCTGCAACCGACTTCATACCCTCCTTGATGATCGCCTGGGCGAGCACGGTGGCGGTTGTGGTGCCGTCGCCGGCCTCATCGTTGGTGCGGGAAGCGACTTCCTTCACCATCTGGGCGCCCATGTTCTCGAACTTGTCCAGAAGTTCGATCTCTTTGGCAACCGTCACGCCATCCTTGGTGATGCGCGGCGCGCCGAAGGATTTCTCGATCACCACGTTGCGGCCTTTCGGGCCCAGGGTCACCTTGACCGCATCGGCCAGAATGTTGACGCCACGCAGCAGGCGGTCGCGGGCATCGGTATCAAAACGTACGTCTTTAGCACCCATGGTGCAGACTCCTAGAATTCAGGTTGCAGGGTCAGGTGCGCCTTGGCGCACCAACGCAAAGCGATCTCAGGCGATGATGCCGAGAATGTCGCTTTCCTTCATGATCAGCAGTTCTTCGCCATTCAGCGTCACTTCGGTGCCGGACCATTTGCCAAACAGGATACGGTCGCCTGCCTTGACGGACGGCGCGATCAGCTCGCCCGAGTCCTTGCGCGCGCCTTCGCCGACCGAGACGATTTCGCCCTCGGCGGGTTTTTCCTTGGCGGTATCGGGGATGATCAGGCCGCCTTTGGTCTTGTCTTCGCCTTGAATGCGGCGGACCAGAACGCGGTCATGCAGCGGTTTGAAAGCCATCTGGTAACACTCCCATGGGTATCCAGGTTGATTGCGGCGTTAGCACTCATACCATACGACTGCTAACGACGCAGGTGATAGGCATCGCGCGGGGCCGTGTCAACACCCGACATGCGGCGAAATCTGCCGAAGTCGGCTTGGCAGCGGGGCGATGCGATGTCACCCTGCGCGATGCCCGAACTGGCACGAAGGGATCCCCGATGCTGCGTCTCGCCACCCTCTTTGTTGCACTTGTCCTTGCCGGGGCGCCGGCAGGCACTGCTCTTGCCGCGTGCGAGGGTAGAGATATGCTGGCCGACATGACACCGGACGCGCGGACAGAGCTGGAGGCTGCGACCGATGCCATCCCCTATCCACGCGGCAACTTCTGGCGCGCAACGCGCAAGACCGCGGAGCGGACAGAAGAGATCACGCTGGTAGGCACCTACCACCTTGACGATCCGCGCCACGTGCCGCTGATGAAGACGCTTGGCCCGCTGATTGCGGCGGTAACGATCGTGCTGGTCGAGGCCGGACCTCTAGATCAGAAAGCGCTGCAGGACCACATCGCGCGCGATCCCTCGATCATGCTGATCACCGAAGGGCCGAGCCTTCTGGAACAAATGCCTGCTGCCGACTGGCGCCTGTTGACCGATGCCCTGGCCAAGCGTGGCGTGCCGTCGATCATGGCAGCCCGGATGCGGCCCTGGTATGTCAACCTGATGCTTGCCATTCCAACCTGCGCGCCGCAGGCTGCGACGCAGGAAATGGGGCTTGACGGGATGGTGATGGCGCGGGCAACCGAGGTCGGCGTGCCCGTCGCGTCGCTGGAACGCTACGACACGGTTCTTGGGCTTTTCGATCAGATACCAGCTGCGGATCAGATCAGCATGATCCGCACGACGCTGTCGATGGATGACCGCGCCCAGGATTATTCCACGACGATGGCAAATGCCTATTTCGCCGGGGAAAGTCGGCTGTTGTGGGAAATGGTACGGCAGGAAGCTTACAAATTACCCGGCAATACCAAGGCCATGGTCGATGCGGAATTCGCCCGGATGGAAGTGATCTTGATGGATGCACGCAATCAGGCCTGGATTCCAGTGATGGAGGCTGCCGCGGCGAAGGGCCCGGTTCTCGCTGCCTTCGGCGCGCTGCATCTGCCGGGCGACGAGGGGGTTCTGGCGCTGCTGGAACGACGTGGGTTCACCATTTCGCCATTGGAGTTCTAGGATGTTTCCCGGCCATCGTCTGCGGCGCATGGCCGTGCTCGACTGCGGCACATTCGATGTCGGGCCAGGCAAGCGGCAGATCGGCATTCCGGCGTTTTTGCTGGAGACCGATCTCGGCGCGCGTCTGCTGGTGGATACCGGCTTTGATGCGGCCTATGCGACCGATCCCGCAGGTACTGCGGCGCGGGACGGGCTGGGCGACTTTGGCAGGCTCGTTGATTTCACGGCGCGGCAGACGGTGGCGGGGCAGCTAAACCTTCTGGGCCTTTCCCCGGCGGATATAGACTTTCTCATCCTGACACATGGGCATATCGACCATGTCGGCGGGCTGTCCTTGTTTGCGCATTGCCCCATTCTGCTTACCGCAGTGGAACGGGCCGCTCTGCGGCCGATCTACTGGGGCGATGTCCGGCCGGTCGCCTGGCCACAGACCACCTATCATGAGATCACCGCCGACACCGAGGTTTTGCCTGGGCTGACCGTGCTGCCCACGCCGGGTCACACGCCGGGGCATCTGTCGCTGCATCTGGCGCTGCCGTCGGGCCGGGAGGTGATCCTTGCCGCCGACGCGATCAACCGGGAAAGCGAGCCCGCCGAGGGTTATGGCGACGCGATGGACCCCACGACCGCCGCCAACTCCGGCGCGCGGCTGCTGGCCCTGCAGGCGGCACGAAGTGCTTTGCTGATCTACGGCCACGACCCGGTGCAATGGACCAGCCTGCCGAAGGCGCCGGAGTATCTGGAATGACCCTGACGGGCCCCTCATCCCCCACCCGCAAGACCCGGCCCGCAGATTGCGCCGTCCTGATCTGCGCGGCTCAGGCCTGTATCGACATGAGGGCGGCTTCGGGTTCCAACAGCAGCCGCACCAGCCCCACCTGACCGGCCACCCCGGCCTTGGAAAAGATACTGCGCAGATGCGAGCGGAGGGTCGAGTCCGCAATGTCGAGCGTCTTTGCAATCTTTGTCAGGTCAGTTTCGCGCCGGATCAGGCTGCAGATGCGGGTTTCCGATGCGGTCAGGCCCAACGGGTTCCTGTCGGACAACGGGTGTGCATGTCGCCGCGATGAACGGTGGCCCGCGATCGCTGGCGTCGCACGCAGAATCCGTGCGATGCGCCCCTCGGGCCGCCGCCCCCAGGACAGCGCCATTGCCGCGGCCAGCGTCGCGATCCCTGCGCGGCGCCCCCGGTCCAGCGGGGCAGAAAGATGGAACTCCAGCACATCCGCCCGTTCGCCCATAGCCGAGAGCGGGATCAGCATCGCCTCGCAAAAGCCCCGCTCCCGCATCCAGTCGATTGTTCGCGGCTCCAGCCGGGCCGCGACGTCGGGATCAAGCTCGGTCATCGACCACAGGGTGCCCGGTTTGGCCCGGCTCGGCGTCCGGCCCACCAGCGCAAACCCATGCGGCCGGGTCAACGGCCGTTTTCCCCGTGCCGCACCAAGGTCCACGGTCGCAATCGTGCGCTGCGCCCCGGTTTCGGTATCCACGCGCTGCAGATGCGCCACCTCGGCCAGCGCAAGACCGCCGAACTCGACCAGCGCGTCGCGCAGCGCGCCGTCGCCATGCAGACACTCGGTCCAGCGGATCAGAACCTGCAAGAGGGCGTCAATCGGAAAGCCGGGGAAAGTCCCATCCGGCGGGGAAAAAGACACCTCGGCTGCACCATTACTCTGAAACCACCGGGCGGCAGGAACCAGGAAACCGCCCCACACATTACCAACACAACGAAGGATGCGGGGTGACACCAAAAACGTCAAAGAATTCAGCTCATTGGCAGATAATCCGGAAGAGTGCGCCACTCTTGTCCGGTTTTGGAGCGATTTTCGACACAATTTGCGCCTCTGAAACCGCGCTGCCATGCGAATCACCTCATGCCGTTGCGGCGGGACCGATCCACCGATCTGCCTGGTGACCGCACATCTTTGAAGAATGTTCGCCTTTGGGTTGTTAAAATACCCGGGCTCCACAACCCTTGATCGACAAACCTCCCCGTTTCGGACGATGCCCCGCGATTAACACATCGGTAATCTTTTCCGTATTCGGGGGCGTCCTGCTCGTGACCCGGATGCCTTTGACAGCTGTGTCCGAGGATCATCGAAACCTCAGAAGTTGGAAAAAACATATGAAAAACCTCATCAAGACCTTTCTGCGCGACGAAGACGGTGCGGCCCTTGTCGAATATGGCCTCGCCCTCCTGGTCGTGATCCTCGTCGGCACCGGCGCGCTGATCGGCCTTTCTCAGGATACCGGAACCCTGTTCACCCGGGCCGATGTCGCAACCAACGCAGCAGTGGTCGCGACCACTCCCTGATCTCACCTACCCAAGACCGCCCTGCGTCCCCGCAGGGCGGCCCCCCCCATTCCCGCCTTTTCCGGAGTCCGATCATGCGCGCCACTTCCATTGTTATGGCCCTTTTCGGCCTTGCCGTTGCGGGCGGGTCGGCGCAACTGGCGCGCGATCTTCTGACGGCACCTTCGGCGGATGCGGCCAGTGGCCGCGCCCTCGTCATGGTGATGACCGCCGCATCCGAGATCAAGCGGGGCGAGATCATCCAGCCCTTCATGATCAAGGCGCAGGGCTGGCCCGCCGAGGCAGTGCCGCCGGAGTCCTTCACCGATGCGGCCCTTCTTCTGCCCGCGAACGGCGAAGAGCCACGCCGTGCGCTGCGCTCGCTCGTTCCGGGCGAAGTGATCTTGCAGGGCAAGATCTCCGGTTTTGGCGAAAAGGTCACGATTGCCCAGTCGCTGTCGCCCAATACCCGCGCCATGGCGATCAAGGTCGATGCCGTGACGGCGGTGGGCGGCTTTGTCACGCCGGGCGACTATGTCGATCTGCTGCTGACACGCGGCGACGGCGAAACCCTCATGACCGACACGATCCTGCGCAACATTCGTGTGGTGGCCGTCGATCAGTCGGACGATGAGCAGAGCGGCGCGCCGGACGTGGCTGCGACAGTCACCGTCGAGGTCAGCGCCGAGCAGGGTCAGGTGATCGCCCTGGCACAGCGCGCGGGCACGTTGAGCCTTGCGCTGCGCATGCCCGACACCACCGACACCGCCCCGATCGAGCGGCTGCGGCTAAGCGATCTGGTCCCCGAACCGGTGGTCGAAGCGGCCGAGGTGGCCCCTTCCCCTGCCCCCATCATTGTGGTCGAAGCCCCCCCGCCGCCGCGCCGCGTGATCATCGTTCGCCGCGGCACCGACGAGCAGGAGGTCACCCTGAAAAACTGATCCAAACGCCAGAATTCGCCCGTTCCGATCCTGCATTGAGATCAAGGCACCCCGACCATGTCCCCTGTCCCCCGGCTCCTCAGACTGACCAGCCTTACCCCGTCCCGCTTTGCCCGCGACGAGGCTGGCGGCGTGCTGGTCCTGTGGGCGCTGTTTCTGGCGGTGGCCCTGGGGTTTCTGGCGCTGTCCTTCGACCTTGGACGGGTCGCGAGCACCCAAAGCGAGCTGCAATCCTTTGCCGATCAGGTGGCCCTCGCCTCGGCGGGTGAGCTTGATGGCCGTTCGGATGCGATCACCCGGGCCAGTGCCGCAGCCGCAGGGCTGATCAGCGATCGGCAAACCTATGCCACAGGCACGACGGCGCTTGGCGGGGCGGGGAGCTATACGATTTCCTTTCTCAGCGCGCTGCCGGCGGATGACCGGGTCGTTGCGACCGCCGTCACCACGAACGCAAGCCAGGCGCGATATGTCCGCATTCAGGTCGCGCAGCGCACGATCAGCACCCCGTTTGCCGCAGCCAACGCCGCGATGACCGGCAACGCGGGCGCCAGCACGCAATCGACCGTCAGTGCCTCGGCCACAGCAGGCATGACCTCCTGGGCTTGCGACGTCACCCCCCTGATGTTCTGCGTGCCAAACGCCAGCTGGCGGGCCAGCAGCAACATCGGGTCCCAGATTCTGCTTAGGTCCGGTGGTGGGCAAAGCGCCTGGCTGCCGGGGAACTTCGGTTTCATGGACGTCACGGCCATTCCAACTGACCCGAGCGGGCCCTGCGCCGCGCTGAACGGCGCAACACTATACGAGTGTCTTGTGGGGGCAGAGCGTGGGATCACGTCCTGCATCCGTACGGATACATTCGTTCTTCAAACCCAACCGGGCCAGCGCAATGGTCTCGCCGCCGCGTTCAACATGCGCTTTGACATCTATCAGGGCAACTCGGGGAAACTGGCGACCAATTTCGCCTACAGGCCTGCGGCAAACACTGTTCAGGGCACGCGTCCCAACGGCAATTCCAGTTGCCGCAACAATAACCCTCAGGCATCGAACGCGCTTCCCCTGCCGCGTGACACCAACATAAGTGGGGGCAACCGGTTCGGCAACGGGTCATGGAACCGCCAGACCTATGTGAACGCGAACCACGGGGGCGTCTATCCCGCGGGCACCAATTCGACCAGTTCGCGCTATCAGATGTATCTTGCCGAAATTGCAGGGGCACGGGCGCGATCCTTCCCGAACAACGTACCGCTTCCCGGCCGCAACGAAACCGGCGCGCCGCAATGCCATAGTGGCGTGAGCCCTGACCTGGAGCGCCGCACCATCACCGCCGCAGCCGTCGACTGCACGACCCTGTCCGGCGGTGGCGGGCGCACGACCGTCACACCACTGGAGTATGTCAAGGTGTTCCTGACCGAACCCGTCGGGGTTCAAGGCAACGAGGCCGACATCTACGGTGAGGTCGTCGGTTCCGCTGGCGGCGTCGGGTCGGGTGCGACGACCGGGGCCTTCAACGATTTCATCCAGCTTTACCGGTAATCAGGATGAGGATCCTTCGCATCAGCAGCACCACAGCGCACACCGCAGGCCGCCGCTTCCGTGCCTTTGCCCGCCGGGAGGACGGATCGGCGCTGGTGGAATTCGCCATCAGCCTGCCGCTGATCCTGATCCTTGGCCTGCTCAGCGTTGAATCGATGCGGCTTTTCTGGTCCTACCAGGCGGCCATCGCCGGGGTTCGGGATGCAACCCGCTATCTGGCCCGCGTAGCCCCTGCCGACATCTGCACCACGGGCGGGTCCGTCGCGGGCTATGCGACACAACTGCAAGGTATTGTCGAGACGACGATCAGCGGCGGCGCCCTCTTTCCCGCCGGTGTTCGCGTAACCTCGCTGACCCCCTCGCTCGTCTGCGTGACAACCCTCGGGTTGCGCCAGGCCTCGGTTCCGGTGGCGACGGTGGCGGCCGATGTGTCGATCACCATGCCCTTCAGCCAGATCCTTGCGGTGATCGGGCTTGCACCTGCGGCCACCCTCAACACCACGGTCAGCGACCGGGCGCGGGTCTACGGGCTATGATGGCGCGAGGCACCCTTTCCGCAGCGAAGTCCCGGGCGCGGGCGTTCTGGGCCGACGAAAGCGGCGCGAACCTGGTGGAGTTTTCGCTGGTGGTGACGCTGTTTTTGTTTCTGTTGTTCGCGATCATCGACTTTGGCCGCGTCGGCAATGCCTGGGTCGGCGCGAACAAGGCCACGCAATTGGCCGCACGTCTGGCGGCAGTGCGCCCGCCCGCCTGCCCGGGCGTGCCCACTTTGACTGTGCGCGGGACTGCCAGCCCTGCTGCCAACTTCGGATCGCTCTGCCGGGCGGGGGCGGGCGTCTGTTCCAGCCCCACAGCCGTCATATGCCAGGGCAGCGCCGCTAACGCGACCGCGCAAGAGATCTTCACCGCCGTCCGCCCGCTGGTTCCGGCCGGGACCACCATCGGCCAGATGCGTTTCAGCTATACGCCCGACCGCGATCTGGGATTTCTGGGCGGCCCTTATGTGCCTATGGTGACAGTAGAATTCACCAGCGTGACTTTCACCTTTGTCTCGCCACTTGGCGCGCTGGTCACCGCGATGACCGGCAGCGCCTCGACCCTTGGTCGCGCGATCGCCATGCCAGGCATGTCGGTGTCGCTGCCTGCAGAAGACCTCGCCCTTGGAATGGATGGCTAGAATGAACGACCACTCGGACACCGGAGGGACCAGACAATGAACG
>Ga0105044_10015480_pt1 | contig 10302 bp, 9 predicted proteins | sample MAT01_FD_78092 | JGI IMG/M metagenome (GOLD analysis project Ga0105044, IMG submission 78092) | Freshwater microbial communities from Lake Fryxell liftoff mats and glacier meltwater in Antarctica - MAT-01 | ecosystem: Environmental > Aquatic > Freshwater > Ice > Liftoff microbial mat | place...
ACGAGGCCCGCACGCTCAGGCCGCTGCAGGCCGCTGCGTGTACTTACCGCATCGCCTTTGGCCCACGCGCCGGCCAGAAGGTGCTGACGCTGCAGGGTGCCATGCCGAGGGACGCGGACTTCAAGCAGACGCTGTGCGCGGACATCCAGGGCTTCAGCCTCCACGCCGCCGTGCGTTGCGGCGCCGACGACCGCCAGGCGCTGGAGCAACAACCGCTCGGCGATGGTCTGCTGCAGGTCTTCATGGATTCCACCGGGATGGACTGGGCAGTTCGGGTAATACCGCGAGAAATCTTTGAGACGACCCCTCCCGACGAATTGCCGGCATTCTCTCAACATGACGGCGACGACGATGTTCTCGCATGGACCAGCCTCGACGGCACCTACGAAGAAATTTCAGGTCTTGCAAAACCAGTTATTTCCTCGTTCGCCGAGTATGGCGGAAAGTCTGCCGGCTACCAGCGCAGGGCCCTGCCGGAAGAGCAAGTCACTCAACCCCCAACGCCTTGAAAACTGCATCCACCGGATCTGCGCAGAAGCTCGTCTGGAACTTCGCGAACATCTCCCTGACACCGACGGGAAGCCCGTCACGCATGGGTAGAGTACGGTTGCTGTTGGTCGACCCCGCCCAGGCAGTAGACCCGCGGCCAGTGCAGCGTGCTCGGTTGCGCAGCCCTATTCGACCAGCGTAGCCACACGCGCCAGCACATCCGCGATCAAGTCGGCCGGCACCGCATCGATGAACTGTGCACGGCGGGCTTTCCAGTCCACGGTTCGCACTTGGTTGCACAGCACGACACCATCGGTTGTCAGGCCCGTACCTGCAAGGGCCACCGTCCACGCCTTTCCTCGAGCGAACGCGCCACCGCGAGTCACAGGGCAGGCCAGCGCGATGCCAAAGCGGTTGAAAGCTTCGGGTGAGAGCACCAGCGCTGGCCGGGTTCCTTGCTGTTCATGCCCGGCACTCGGGTCGAAGTCCAGGCGGATGATGTCGCCCCGCTTGGGCACGTAGCTCGCTCGCCGTGTCGGCATGTCGGGCGCCCCGCTACCAGACTTCACGCCCTGCTGGCTTGGCCTCAGCCCAGCCCTTGACCGTCGGCATGTCACCCGGCTTCATGCCTTCCAGCAGCTCAGCCAAGCTGTAGCGCGGGCGTGCAGGCGACAGCACCAAGCGCCCGTCTTCCAAGATCACAGCAACCGATGCGCCGGCCGCCAAGCCCAGTGTGCGGAGCATCTGGCGTGGCAAGGTGACGGAGATGGAACCGCCCACAGAGCGAAGGGTTGCGGTATGCATGGCGGAACCTCCAACGGCAGTTTTTTGAACAGGCCAGATTGTCACATAAAAGTGTGATTTTCCATCCTACGAGGTGGGCTCCGCTGAACTCGCAGATGCCCTGGGCGAGGCGCGGCCCGCCCAACAGACGGGTCCACACAGTCGCTTGGAAGCCAAGTTTGCGTGGCACGCTTGACATCCGTCCAAGCACAATACGGGGGTGTCACAGAGCAAGTTTCGCGACCTGAGTGCAGGTTCATGCGATCGCTCAGTCCCCTACCTTCTCTCAACACAATCTTGTCCATCGATCCATGATCTCTCCGAAGTCCCCGCCTAGCCCGGGCTCCCCCAGCGACAAGGAAGTGCAGGCCCTGCTGCTGCGCCATGCCTGCCCGACACCCCTGCACATGCTGCGCACGCTCTTGCTGGGCTGCATCGCCAGCCCGCGCCTGGAGGTTTCGCCCATGGCGGCATTGGCACAGGCCTGGGGCGGCCAGTTGCCCGAGTTCGCCTCCGAAGAAGAGGTCACGGAAGTGATGCAGGTGATCGTGCAAGGCCTCTGGAACCGGCTGTCAGAGCACCAGAGCACGCGCAACCCTTTCCGCCTGCCGCGGTTCGAAGTGCTCGCCACACGACAGGCGCTGCTGGACTTGGCGCGCATGCGGGCGCAGGAACTCCGGGGCTTCGCTGAAGGGCTGTTTGGCGCCGAAGATGAGATGTTGCTGCCGCAGAAGGCGCATGAAGCGGTGGTGGCGCTGGCCGAACTGCATGCGATGTTCGATGGCGCGGCCACGCTCCTGGCCGATGAATCAAAGCCCGCACCGGAACCTGAGCTGAAGGCGCTGCTTCGCAATCTGCAGCAGCTGACCATCGTCGCCGACGAACAGGTCAACAAGGTGGTGCAGTCGTGCAAGCGGGCCCGCGGCCAGCACCTGGAGGCCATGTCCTCGTCGCTGTCCCGCAACTTCGCAGCGGCCGAAGACGATGACGATAGTGGCGCAAGCGAAGACCTCGATGACGGTGAACCCCACTTCATCGGATCCCCGCTGAGCCAACGCGTGATGCGCAACGGCGTGACGGTCAACATTGACATCTACGGCGACTCTGAAGGTCGCTGGATTCTGGAGATCGTGGATGCGGAGCGCGCGTCTCATGTCTGGGGCGAGCACTTCGAGACCGATCAGCAGGCACTGGACGAAGCGCTGCGCGCGCTCGACGAAGAGCCGCTGGAGTTTTTTGGCCGCACGGGGGACCAGGCCTTGAATTGAAGACGCTGCTCGCCGGACCATGCGGCACGGCGGGCATGAGCAGCTTCAGTTGCCTGCCGCCGGGCGATGTTGGATTACCTCGGAGTTGAGCAGGGTGCCGAGCCCGCTCAAGCGCTGGGTCAGGCGCCTGCTGGCCTCGACCAGGCGGTGGCCATCCTTGGCCACCAACGTGAGTGCCGCCTTGGCCCGCGTGATCCCGGTGTAGACCAGTTCACGAGTGAGCACCGTCGCGTTGTCAGGTGGCAGCACGAGAACAACGTGCGCGAACTCCGAACCTTGGCTCTTGTGCACGGTCATCGCAAAGGCCGTCTCGACGTCGGCCAGCCGGCCGACCGACACCGACCTCAATTCCGCGCCATCCAGGAAATAGGCACGCCTGCGGTCCAGGTGCAGATGGTCGGCGTGTGCGGCGTTGTACCCGGGCCCGAAGACGCTGTCGAAGAAACCGCAGGCCTGGCTGTGGGTGCTGCGCAGGAAGGCCGCCCGTTCATCGTCACCGCGCCAATGCGAAGCGACCAGCATCGCCCGGCTGTTTCTGGATGCTGAAGCCACCATTGGGCAGCGGCTGAGCCGAGCCAAGACCAAGATTTCCGCCGCGGGCATTGCCTATGCAGTGCCAGAGCCCGAGCACTGGGAGGACAGGCTGCAGGCCGTCTTGATCACGGTGTATCTGATCTTCACGACAGGCGATACCTCAGACCACAGCTCAGGCCAGGACGTCAGGGACCTGTGCGAGGAAGCGCTCTTTCTGGGGCAGATGCTGCTGGCACTTTGCCCTGCGCAGCCAGAGATCGAGGGCGCACTGGCCTTGATGCTGTTGACCGACGCGCGCCGGGCGGCCCGCGTCAGCGCCATCGGCGCCACGGTTCCCCCCGCCGAGCAAGACCGCAGCCTGTGGGATCGCGTCAAGGAGGCGCAGGGGCGGCAACTGCTCGAGACGGCCCTGCGACGCAGGCGGGCCGGCCCGTTTCAGGTCAAGGCGGCCATCAGCGCTTGCCAGATGGCCGACCCGGCGCCCGACTGGCCACAGATCCTGCAGCTGTACACGGTGCTGCTGACGATCGAGCCGACGCCAGTGGTGCGCGTCAACCACGCAGTCGCGCCGGCAGAAAACGGCCACGTGGACGTTGCAATGTCCCTGCTGTTCGAGCTCCAGAAGTCGCTGCCCGACTTTCAGCCCTTGCACGCAGCGCATGCGGCTGTGCTTGCCAAAGCGGGCGAGAAAGACGGCGCCTTGGGCCGCCTACGCCAAGGCCATCGAGTTGGCCTCCAACGACAGCGACCGCCTGTTCCTGGCGGGCCGAGCCAAGCGGCTGGAGATGATCCTAGTGGACCGTTCCGTCAACGAGGTTACAAATGAAATTGATGCAATCGATCGTCAGGCCAGGCGCGGTTCTAGGATGATCGTTCCGGGCTCCAGTGCCTGAGTCTGGGGAAACCGCACGGTCGTCTGATTTCGCATGCACCTGCTCAAGGTCGCACCCAAGTCACCCGCCCCAGCTGTCCTTCAGCGTGGTGATGCGGTTGAACACCGGGGCATCGGCGCGGTGGTCCTTGCGGTCGGCGATGAAGTAGCCGTGGCGCTCGAACTGGAGGCGTTGTTCGGGCGCGGTCTGGGCCAGGCTGGGCTCGACGTAGGCCGGCACCGTCACTTTGCTGTGCGGGTTCAGCACGGTGTGGAAGTCGCGGCCGGCGGCGTCCGGTTGGGCTTCGGTGAAGAGCCGGTCGTACAGCACCACGGTGGCTGGCAGCGCATCGTGCATGCCGACCCAGGTGATGGTGCCCTTGACTTTGACCGCGTCAGCGCCCGGGGTGCCGCTCTTGGTGTCGGGCAGCACGCGGGCCAGCACGCGGCTGACGCGGCCGGCTTCATTGGTCTCGAAGCCGGTGCATTCGACCACCACGCCGTACTTCAGGCGCACGCGGTTGCCGGGGCGCACGCTGCCGTCGGGCTGCGTGCTGGGTGGGTACAGGCGAAAGAAGCCCTTGGGCGGGTCTTGGGCAAAGTCATCGGCCTCGATCCAGAGCTCGGGGCCCAGCGAAAACTGCCGTAGCCCAAGTTCTGGACGCTGTGGATGCGCGGGGGCCTGGCAGGGCTCGGTGTGGTCCTGGCTGCCAAAGACCTCGGCCCAATTGACCAGCGTCAGCCGCAGCGGCTCCAGCACCGCCATCGCGCGCGGCGCCTGGCCTTCGAGGTCGGCGCGCAAGCAGCCTTCCAGCACGCTGTAGTCCAGCCAGATGTCGTGTTTGCTGGCCCCTGTGCCAGCGGCCATCGCGCGGATGCTCTCTGGGGTGTAGCCGCGCTTGCGCATGCCAAAGATCGTCGGCAGGCGGGGGTCGTCCCAGCCGTCGACGATGCCATCGTCGACCAGCTCGCGCAACTTGCGCTTGCTTGTCACGACGTAGCTGAGGTTGAGGCGCCCAAACTCGTACTGCCGGGGCAGTGGCGCTGCCAGCAGGCCGAGCTCGGCGAGTTTGGCCAGCAGCCAGTCGTAAAACGGGCGCTGGTCTTCAAACTCCAGCGTGCACAGGCTGTGGGTGATGTTTTCCAGCGCGTCTTCGATCGGGTGCGCATAGGTGTACATCGGGTAGATGCACCAGGTGTCGCCGGTGTTGTGGTGGTGCGCGCGCTTGATGCGGTACAGCGGGGGGTCACGCAGGTTGATGTTGGGGCTGGCCATGTCGATCCTGGCGCGCAGCACGGCAGCGCCATCGTCCAGTTCGCCATCCTTCATCTGGCGCAGACGCTGCAGGTTGTGCTGCGGGCTGCGGTCGCGGTAAGGGCTGTTGGTGCCGGGGTGGTTGAAGTCGCCCCGGTTGGCGCGGATCTGCTCTGCGCTTTGTTCGTCCACGTAGGCCAGCCCGGCGCCGACCAGCGCTTCGGCAGCGCGGTACATGAAGTCGAAGTACTGGCTGGCGTAGTACAAATGGGAGGTGCTGACACCATCGATTCGGGTGTGCCAATCGAAGCCCAGCCACTGCACGGCTTCGATGATGGCGTCCACATACTCCTGCTCTTCCCTGGCCGGGTTGGTGTCGTCAAAACGCAGGTGGCAGACGCCGCCATAGGCTTGTGCCAGGCCGAAGTTCAGGCAGATGCTTTTGGCGTGGCCCACATGCAGGTAGCCGTTGGGCTCGGGCGGGAAGCGGGTGCGGATGCGCGCCGGGTCCAAGGGGCCGGCGGCGTGGTGCACCGCATCGCCCGGGCTGCCGCCGAAGCGGCGCTGCGCATAGGTGCCGGCTTCCAGGTCACGCTCGATGATGCCGCGCAAGAAATTGCTGGCGGGCGGCGGGCTGGACTTGCTGGATTCGGAGGCCATGCAACGGAGGCGCCGGCAGGCACCTGTAGGGAAAAGGAGGACTGCCGATTCTATCGAGCCGGTGATTGCCGGCAGGGTTTGCTGGCAGGGGTTCGCTGCCGTCGTTTGCCCGGCGGGCTGGCGATAATGGGCTGCGGGCTTTCGGCAGCCCTTTTTGTTCACGCTCTGCGTTTGTCCAGCCCGCCAATGACACCTCCAGCCCGCCAATGACTCCTCTTGCTCGCCTTTGTACCCAGCCCGCGTCAATGCACTGTTGCCCCTGGGCAGCATCGGCTTGGCGCCAGACGCGGCAGAGTATGCCGGCGCGCGCGGTTGCCGGCCTGCTGGCCCTGGGCCTGATGCCAGCGCTGCTGGCACCCGCGCCGGCCGTTGCACAAGACCAGCCCCTGTGGGAGCTGGGGCTGGGCGTGGGTGCCTTGCAGCTGCCGCACTACCGGGGCAGCGACCAGACGCATGATTGGCTGCTGCCTTTGCCGTACGCCATCTACCGCGGCAAGATCTTCCGTGCCACGCGCGAAGGCGCGCGTGCCGTTTTGCTGGAGAGCGAGCGCCTGGACATCGACCTCAGTGTGGCTGCCAGCGCCCCGGTGCGCAGCGACGGCAACCGCGCCAGACAAGGCATGCCCGAGTTGGCGGCCACGCTCGAACTCGGGCCGAACATCAATTTCAGGCTGGCCCAAGGCTCCAACTGGAAGGTCGATCTGCGTTTGCCGGTGCACGCCGTGATGAGCCTGGAGCGCTCGCCACAGGGCTTGGGCTGGACCGCCAACCCGGTCATCAACCTGGACACCCGGCTGGCTGGCTGGAACCTGGGGTTGCAGGCCGGGCCGCTGTTTGGCAGCACCCAGTATCACGACCATTTTTACGGCGTCGATGCGCAGTTCGCTCAAACCGGCCGAAGTGCCTACCGCGCCAAAAGTGGCTTTGGCGGCACGCGCATGACGGTGGGCCTGTCGCGGCGCGTCGGCCAAGGTTGGCTGGGCGCTTTTGTACGTGCTGACAGCGTTGCAGGGGCAGCCTTTGAAGGCAGCCCGCTGGTCAGGCAGAGCCACAACTTGGCCGCCGGGCTGGCGTTCAGCTGGGTCTTCTTCAGCTCTGCACAGCGTGTCCAGGTCGACGACTGAACCGCACCCCCGGCCGCAGCCTGGGCCGCAGCCTGGGCCGCAGCTGCCAACGCGTGAGCTGCCGGTTGCACCGCATTCAGCCATCGAGCGGGAGCAGCGACTGCCGCAGGGACGACTGCCGCCGCTGTGGTTGTGGCCTTTAGCTTGGCTGGGCATGCAAACCAACCTGCTGATCCAGGGGCTGATCCTGGGGTCCTGGAGCATCGCAGCACTGCTTCTGTACCCGTTGATTCCCCGCCGAGCAGGCCTGCGTCTGGGCCGCGTGATGGTGGCGCGAATCTATGGCCTGTTCTGGCGCATCGTCACCTTCAGCGGCATGATGCGGCTGGATGCCCAGGCACTGGACAGTTTGCGGGACGAAGACAGGCTGGTGCTGGTGGCCAACCACCCCAGCATGCTGGACGCGGTGCTGCTGGCAGCCAGGCTGCCGCGCAGCTTCTGCGTCATGAAAGCCAGCCTGATGCGCAACCCTTTCCTGGGCCCCGGCGCCAGGTTGGCCCGCTATGTCCGCAACGACTCGGCGCTGGGCATGGTGCGCTGTGCCGTGCGTGAGTTGCAAGACGGCGGACAGTTGCTGTTGTTCCCGGAAGGCACCCGCACCACAGAGCCGCCGGTCAACAAATTTCACGCCAGTTTTGCAGTCATTGCCCGGCGCGCCAAAGTGCCGGTGCAGACGGTCATCATCGAAACCAATTCGCCCTACCTCAGCAAAGGCTGGCCCCTGTGGCGGCTGCCACCGCTGCCGGTCTGCTTTGTGGTGCGCCTGGGGCGACGCTTCGACCCCTTGGCTGCAACAGATGCCGACAGCTTGAGCAAAGAAGTGCACGCCTACTTTGTCGATGAGCTTGGGGCCGACGCGAGGACCGGCCATGCCACCCAGTCAGCCGAAGCTGCCGGACAGGGACCATGAGCCCAAGGGCTGAACCACTGCCTTCGGCCACGCACCTGGTGCTGATCCCGAGTTACAACACCGGCCCCCAGATGGTGCGTACGCTGGCCCAGGCGCGCAGCCAGTGGTCACCCGTGTGGGTGGTCGTTGACGGCAGCGACGACGGCACCACTGAGCAAGCGCAGGCTTTGGCTCAGGCCGACCCTGGGCTGCAGGTCTTTGTATTGCCGCACAACCAGGGCAAAGGCGCGGCCGTGCTGCACGGGCTGGAGCGTGCAGTGCAGGCTGGCTTCAGCCATGTGCTGACGATGGATGCCGATGGCCAGCATCCGGCAGCCTTGATTCAAGAGTTCATGCGGGTTTCACAACAGCGACCTGAGACGATGGTGCTGGGCCGGCCGGTGTTTGACGCCAGTGCACCGCTGCTGCGCGTGCGTGGCAGACGCATCTCCAACGCCTGGACCCAGCTGGAGACGCTGCTGGCCGGCATCGGTGACTCGTTGTACGGCTTTCGGGTCTACCCAGCCGCTGATCTGTTGGCAGTGATGCGCGGCCAGCGCTGGATGCGGCGCTTCGACTTCGACACCGAGGCGGTTGTGCGGCTGGCCTGGCGAGGCATCAAGCCGCTCAACATCGACGCGCCAGTCAAGTACCTGAAACCCGAAGAAGGGGGCGTTTCACACTTCCGCTATGGCCGCGACAACGTGTTGCTGACCTGGATGCATGCGCGGCTGATGCTTGGCTTTGCCATTCGGCTGCCAGGATTGCTGTGGCGGCGCTGGCAGCGGTTGCCGCCGTTTCAACTTTGAAACCCAGGCCACGAATCGCCCAAGGTCCCCGCTTGCTGCACGCCAATACAGCTTGTCGGAGCAGGAGGGTGGGGCGCCGTATGGAGCGAAGTAAAGGAGGAGTCGGCGTCCGCAGGACGACGGCGGGGGACATGAGCGCAATACGGCGCCCCGCCCTCCTGATCCCGCGCTGATGCTCGCAAAATCAAGGTCGCACACCCCGCCTCAAGCAACCACCGCCTCCTCAGCCAGACGCGGAAACAGCAGCGAAGTGCCATCCAGAACCGGCCCCCCCGCCCCATCGATCGCCGCTGCCAACGCTGCGTTGTCCACTTGCGGATAGTCCAGCGCAGCACGCTCCATGATCTGGGTGGCCAACTGGCGCAGCAACACCGCTGATTGGCGCAAACGCTGCCGCAAGGCCGACCTGTCCAAGGTATCCAGCATGCTGCCGTTGAGCTCGACAAACCAGGGCAGCGATGCCTGGTCCAGCATCACGGGCAGATTGCGCTTTTGGCTGACCTCGCCCAGCTCGCGCAAGAACTTCTGCATGGCTTGGTTGAGCGGCTGAACGCTGGCCAGATCGGTGCGCAAATGCTGCAGCGCCATCAGGTCGGTGGTGGCGTTGTGGAAGAACAACTGCGCCAGCACGCCCCAGTAATAGGCGTAGTCCCAAAAGATCTTCAGCGGCAGCACTTCAGGGTCACCAAACAGGCCGTACTGATCGACATACAGGCTCAGCGTGTTGTCGTAGAAGCCCTGAAAAATCTGCTCGTAGATGCGGCTCATGGACGAGATCGACTGGCCTTCCATCTCGCGCGCCACCAGCTCGGTGATGTAGGTGTTGCCCATCGCGATGAAATCGCTGCCGGGTGAGTAGAAGGGGTCCAGAAAGCGGCCCGCCTCGCCCGTCAGCGCCCAGCGCTGGTCTGAGAAGACCTGTTTGCAGTCGTACGAAAAGCGCTTGAAGAACGCAAAGTCCTGCAACTTGTGGCGCTTGTCGTCCAGGGCGTCAAACAGTCTGGGCTGGTACTGGCGCAGCCAATCCATCGCGCGCTCGAAAGTGTTCATCTGGTTCAGCGCGTGGTAGCGCGGGTCGGCCACGATGCCCACCGAGTGCGAGCCCGATGACAACGGAATCAGCCACACCCAATAGCCTGCGCCGACCAGATGGTTGGTGGACAACCAGCGGTCCGGCTTGTAGCAGCGCGCTTGCCAGGCGGGGTCGGTCGACCATTGGTCCAGGCGGATGTGTTCAGAAATTCGAAACCACACAGCGTGCGCCGCGTGTGGGTTCTCTTTGGAGAGCCCGAGTTTTTTCTTGATCAAGCCCACCCGGCCGCTGGCGTCGATGACCCAGCGCGCGCCGGCACGGTGTTCTTGCGGCTGCCCAGCCATCGTCTGCCGCCAACTGACGGTGTGCAAGGCGGCCGGCTGCTGCTTGCCGTCTGCCAGATCCAGCCCCGTGACCACGGCGCCGTCGACGAAGCGCACGCCCCGGCGTTGAGCTTCTTCGGCCAGAAAGTTCTCGAACACGCCACGGTCGATTTGCCAACTGCCCACAGGCAAGGGCCGGCTGGCGCCCAGCTCGGTGACCTGGTCGATGTCGCGGCGGCCCTCGGAGAAAAAGAACCTGAAGCC
>Ga0105044_10015482_pt1 | contig 10302 bp, 9 predicted proteins | sample MAT01_FD_78092 | JGI IMG/M metagenome (GOLD analysis project Ga0105044, IMG submission 78092) | Freshwater microbial communities from Lake Fryxell liftoff mats and glacier meltwater in Antarctica - MAT-01 | ecosystem: Environmental > Aquatic > Freshwater > Ice > Liftoff microbial mat | place...
TAGTAGTTCTTTTTAGTATCTTTGAAGTATCAAGGGCGGCCACTGTGGCCGGGGGGTCCGGGTCTGGTGGCCGGTTGTCAAGCGGCCGGATTGGCCGGTTGTCGCCATTGGCCGGTTGGTCCGGAGGGCTGGATTTGACCTCATCCGACTCGTCGTCCGCCCCGTCATCCAGCATGCCGGGAGGGGCTGGTTTGCGCCCCTCGAAGGCCACAAGCAGGATCATGTCCGACTGGCGGCTGCCGTTGCCGCGGCGGCGAACGATGCGCCGGATCACTCCTCGGGCGTCCATGTCTGCCAGCACCCGGCGCACCGTGCGCTCGCCCAGCGCAGTTTGATCGGCCAGGGTCTTTTGCGAGGGCCAACCGACGCCGAACTCGTTGGCATAGTTGGCCAGCACGAGGAGCAGCACCTTTTCGGTGACGCTGCCCGCGGCATAGTCCAGCGCCCAGGTGATCGCCTGAACGCTCATAGCGCCGCCGTCACCGTCAGGCGTTTGACGATCGCGGCCATCAGGGCGATGCGCTTGTTGGCGTCAGCCTGGCGCATCTGGCCCGCCCGAACACGGGTCCAGTAGACCTGCTTGCGCATGTCCAATTCGCGCTGGGCCTCGGCGATCAGCACTGCGACCGGGATCGCGCCGAAGGGGATGATCTGTGCCATGGCAGCCCCCTCAACGCCGACCGGCAACAGCACGGCTGGCGCCCGCCTTGCGGGCCTCCTGCTCGCGTAGCCAGTCGCGGACAGCCTCCATCCGGTAAAGCACCTGGCGCCCAACCCTTACGCAGGGCGGGCCAACCCGGCGGGTCTCCCAGCGCTGCAGCGTGTCCACCGATAGGGTTAGTTCCCGGGCAAGGTCGGGGCGGTTCAGCCAGCCGGTCAGCAGGCCGGAGTCCACCTCCGGCACAGCTAAGTCCGCATCCTTCAAGCCAATGTTTTTCATATCTTTCCTCCATGACCGGCGCCCCGCGATCGGTGCGCTAAAATCGGTCAGGGGGAGACAAGCACGGGCAAGGCACCGGCAAAGAGGCAGAAACCGGCAGAAACAAACCGGCAATTCTGCCGGTCCCGTTATCCACCGCTTTCGGAGCCACAGCCTCGGATTTCATTTTGAACAAACGGGGAACTCTGACAACTTCGGGGAGAGCAGTTCACAACAAGAATCGCCAGATGATCACCCCCGCCGACAGGGAGGGGGGCAGGCTTCGTGCGTTGCGAAGCCAAGGTCTTATTGGAGGTCGTAACAGGAGGCAGGCATGGCGTTTCCGGCGCAGTATTTCTATTCGATTCTTGAGGTTGCGGGTCGCTGGGGGTGCACCCAGACCGAGGTCATCAACTATGCGATGTTCGACGAGATCAATTTGGTGGCAGGGTTTTCTGCGGTCAAATTCGGTACGGAATGCGCGGCCGGTCTGATGAATGTGCCCGGCAGTGAGGTGCGGGCGCTCTTCCGACCCTACGGCAAAGGCGCAAAGAAAATCTATGTCACGCAAGCGCGCCAGTCGCCTTCCGAGGACTGGAAAACCATAAGCGAACCGGCGCGCGGCGTGCGGTGCGGCGGACATCATGATCACCGCCCGTGAAATCGATCGGTTTGAGGAAGCAAATGGGATCGGCCGGACCCGCAGCGCTGGGCCAGGCGCACCGGGTCGATACGACTGGGAAGGCTTCCACATGGCCCTGTTCAAACGCATCTACACCGGCGGATTTCCCGCGCAGCAGCGTGACTTAGTCCTTGAGATGCAGGAGTGGTTCATCGCCAATTCCGCCGATGGCGAGGCCCCGGACGAGAGCACTATCCGCCGCCGGATCAAGGCTATTTGGCAGGAACTGAACCCGGTCCAAACCTGATTCTCCGCACACCGCAAAACGACCGGCAGAATTGCCGGTCTGTTTCTGCCGGTTTCCGCCTCTCTGCCGGTGCCTTGTGTGGAGCAGGTTGCTCTTTGCCGATTCTCGATCCTCAGTCGGCCTGAAATGGAGGGCCCACATGGGAACGCACTTGACGGAACGCGTCGTAAAGGCTTCCGAAATCGGCACCCGGAAGTATGTGATCTTTGACGAGGATTGCGCGGGCTTCGGTCTGTGCGTGTTCCTCTCGGGCCGCAAGCGGTTCATCCTGATCTACCGCGCCGCCGGGCGGCAGCGGCGCATGACCATCGGCACGTGGCCAAGCTGGTCGGTGATCGCCGCCCGGGAAGAGGCCAAGCGGCTGAAGCGTGACATCGATCGCGGCGAAGACCCGATGGACACACGGACCAACGCCCGGCACGCGCCTATCATGAAGGATCTGATCGACCGCTTCATCGACGAGCACCTGCCGAAGCTTGAGGCCACCAATGCCAAGGATCAGATCAGCATGCTGAATGGGCTGGTCCTGCCGGATTGGCGGACCCGCAAAGTGGCGGACATCACGCCGACCGACATTGATCGCCTCCTGACCAAGATCGCGCTGGGCAGGCCGCGCCCGTCCAAAACGGCGCCCAAAGGCAAACGCCGCACTCCCCTGAAACCCGGGAAGCCGACGCCGGTGCGGGCCAACCGTGTCGGAGAGGTGCTGCGCAAGATGTTCAGCCTGGCCGTCACGTGGAAAATGCGGACCGACAATCCGGCGACCAGTTTCCGCAAGCGGCCTGAGACTGCCCGCGAGCGGTTCCTCTCTTTCGAGGAAATCCAGCGTCTGGCCGATGCGCTGTGCGCCGATCCCGACCAGCGCGCCGCCGGGATCATCCGCCTTTGCATGCTCACCGGCGCACGCTGCGGCGAGGCCCGCACCGCCACCTTCGACCAATTCAATCTCGATCTGGCAATCTGGACCAAACAAGCAGCCTACACCAAGCAGCGCCGCGTCCACCGCGTACCGATCTCGCACGAAGCGGTTGCCTTGATCCGCCTGCGCGGCGATGCCGTGCCCAAGGGCTGTCCGTTCCTCTTCCCCGGCGATGTGCCCGGGCAGCCGGTGGTCGACCTCAAGAGGTTCTGGGAAAGGATGCGGGTGCAGGCCGACATCCCCGACGTGCGCATTCACGACCTCCGCCATACCTTCGCATCGCTGCTGATCTCCGGAGGGGCGTCGCTGGAAATGATCGGGCGGCTGCTTGGTCACACCCAAATAGGCACCACCCAGCGCTATGCTCACCTGATCGACTCGCCCTTGCGGGCCGGGGTGAACGCGGTGGGGGAGATGCTGAAGCCGAGGCTAAAGGTGGTGGCGTGACTGCCTTGCTTGCACCTAACTGCTACACGCAAACAAATGGCGCCAAACCCCTGAATCTGTCGTTCACGCACCGGGGTTTGTTCTCGCAGCATTTGTTTGAAGCAGTCATTCAATCACTGTAAAACCCAGCCTTTGATCACACAGCACAAGCGAGCACCGACGGAAAGCGAGACCGCCCCAAATTGGCACGGTGCAGTTCAGCGGTGGTGTCGCCGTGTCATAAGGCTTTCGACAGCCTGCGCTAGTTGGTAAAACGCGACCGACAGCAGCACGCTGACAACCGCAACCGTCCAGATCATGCTGAAATCCATGTAACCGCGCGACTGGTTCATCAGGTTGCCAAGGCCTCGCCCGGTGGCCAGCCATTCAGCAATCATCACGCCCAACAGGGCGCGCGGAACGGTGGTACGGATGGCCGCGAATACCCAAGGGAGGGACGCCGGAATGGCCACCAGCCGCAATTCCCGCCAAACGGTTGCACCATAAGCGCGGGGCAGTTCCAGCACCGACCGAGGCACCTGAGACAGGCCTTGGGTTATCATCACATAGGCCGGAAAGAAGGTGACCGAGATGGTGATCCATAATGTCACCGCCGGGCCCCGGCCAAGGATCAGCACAAAAAGCGGGGTCAGCGCAACCAGCGGCATGGTCTGCGTCACCAGCGCCACCGGCAGAAAAGCGCGGGTAAAGCCCGGTGCCAGTTGCGAGGTGACGGCAAGGGCAAAGGCAAAGGCAAGCCCCGCCGCCATTCCAAGCGCGGTGATCGGTAAGGTTTCGGCCAGGGCGGCCAAGAGCCGAGCCTGCGCCTCTGCCGATCCTTCGGACAGGAACAGGTAGGCAAACACATCCCAAGGTGTCTTGCCGATCATGTTGGGGACGTTCAGTAGCCACAAGGCTGCCCACCAGATGGCAAAAGGCAGCACAAGTGACACCGCGCCAACCCACAGCCCGCCGCCCGTCGCGGGCGCGGGCGGTGCGGCGGGGTTCAGCGTCACAGCGCGCGATGCGCCCAGCATCCGGGCCGACAGCGCGGCAAACAGCGCATAGGACAACCCGGCGATCAGCGTTGCGGTCAGCCCGATGCCCCACAGTCGCGCTGGATCGCCGCGCCCGAGCGAGCCAAGCAGGTAGGCCCCTAGACCCCAGCGGCCACCGCCGCCGAACTCGGCCAGAATGGCCCCCAGAACGGCATTGGGTGCTGCGACGCGAAAGCCGGACAGGATGGCTGGAATGGCACCCCGGACCTGCACAAAGCGCATGACAGTCCGCGCGCCGCCGCCATAAGCGCGCACCAGATCGGCGGCGCGGGTGTCGAACTGCGACAGCCCGGTGACGGTGGCCTGCATGGTGACGAAGTACACGCCAAGGGCGGCCAGCACGATCCGCGGCGTCATCCCCTCCAGCGTCAGGGCCAGGATCGGGGCGATGGCGATGGGCGGCAGGGCAAAGATCGCGATGTTCAAGCCCCGCGCCATGCGGCCTGTGACGGGGACCAGCACGAACAGCAACCCGGCCAGCACCGCGACCGCGTTGCCCATCACAAAACCGGCGCCGGATGCCTGCAGCGTGGCCAGCACATGGCGCGGGTAATCGGCGCGGTCGGCCCAGAACCGAGTCAGTATCTCCGACATGGCAGGCAGTGCCCCGCCTGCAACCCAGTCAAGGCGGCCCGCCACCTCCCACAGGATCAGCAACACCAGAAACGGCGCAAGGGCGCGCATTCTAGCCGCCATGCAGGATCTCCGCGATATGGTCGCACAGATGGTGGAACGCAGGGTCTGCGAACAGGGCGGGCAAGCGTGGGCGGGCAAAGGGGCTGTCCAGAACCTCGACGATGCGGCCGGGTGCAGCCTGCATGATGGCGATGCGATCGGCCAGAAATACCGCCTCGTCGATGCCATGCGTCACCAGCAGCGTGGTCACGCCGGTTTCCCGCCAGATCCGCTGCAATTCGACATTCATCTGGCGGCGCAGGATCTGATCCAGCGCGCCAAAGGGTTCGTCGAGGAACAACACGCGCGGTTCCGTGACCAGCGCGCGCGCGATCGCCACCCGTTGCCGCATCCCGCCCGACAACTCGCCCGGCAGGGCTTCCTCGCGGCCCTTGAGGCCCACCAGCGCGATCAGATCGCGGATGCGCCCTTGCGCGGGGCCGACAGCGCGGCCCAGCACTTCAAGGGGCAGGGCCACGTTCGCAGCCACCGTGCGCCATGGCAGCAGGGCCGAATCCTGAAACGCCACCCCGGTGATCCCGGCCCGCGTGGCGGCCTGTGGTGGTTGGCCGCCGATCTGCACGGTGCCCGCATCCAGCGGCTCCAGCCCCAGAGCCGCCCGCAGGATCGTGGACTTGCCGCAACCCGACGGCCCGATAAGCGCAGTAAAGCTGCCGGGGGGGCAGTCCAGCGAAACGTCCCGCAGGGCCTCGACCGGCTGGCCATGACCAGAAAAGGTCTTGGTCAGCCCGCTGAGTGAAATCCCTGCGGGACTTGTCATCAGATTTCCGCTAGCAGCGTCGAGTCGAACATCTCACGCGTGGCGGCGATGCCGACCTTGGACAGCGCCTCGATATTGGCGGCGATGCCCTCTTCGGTCATGGCGAAGATCCCGTCGGGGTTCAACATCAGCGGCAGTTGCGCGGTGTTGAAGAACACCTCGTTCTCGATGCTGCGACCCGTCCCTGCAAAATGCGTGTCGGCCCATTTCGGCGGCCAAAGGGTCGTATCTGCGTTGTTTTCATCCCAACCTTTGCGCGACGCACGCAGCCATGCGACCAGCTCCTTGCGCTTGGCGGCCAGGATGTCCTCAGTGACGACGACGGTGTCGTTGTAGATCGTATAGCCGAAATCATAGAGCAGGAACGACACCGCCTCTTCGCCCATGGTCTTAATCGTGTAGGGCACGTTGGTCGTGAAATCGAGGCTGGCGTCGATCTCACCCTTGATCAGCGGGGTCGGGTCATAGGCATAGGGCACGATGTTGACCGAGGCGCGGTCGATCCCGTTCATCGCAAGCAACGCCTCGACGCTGATGGTGTTGACGGGCGGCACGGCGATGGTCTTGCCCACCATGTCGGCGGGAGTCAGGATCGGAGCCTTCGCCAGGCTGACGATGCCGATCGGGTTCTTCTGATACTGCGCGCCGATGATCTTGAACTTTGCACCCTGCTCGAGGATCGCCTTGATCGTGGTGTCGGGCGTGGTCAGCGCCAGATCCGCCCGGCCTGCCACAATCGTCGCCTCGGGGATCACATCCGGCCCGCCGGGCAGATAGGTCAGGTCCAGCCCTTCGGCGGTGTAATAGCCCTGATCCATCGCCAGAAAATATCCGGCGAATTCTGCATCATTGATCCATGCGGCCTGCATGGCAAAGGGCGTGGCGGCGCGGGCCATGCGGGGCATCAAGGGCAGGCTTGCGGCGGCGGCGCTGGCCGTCAGGAATGAGCGGCGGTTCATGGCGATCTTCATCGTAGCGATCCTGTCTGTTTGAGAGGGGAGGACGAGGGGGGGTCAGGCAATTCCTTGAATACGCTGCAGTTCCTGCAAGGGCGGCGTGTCTGCGATCTGCTTGGGCTCCAGCAGGTTCCACTTCACCCCGCGCGGCCGCTTCGCGCGACGCACCACATGGTGCATCCGTGTGGGCGTCGCGATGTGATCGACCAGAATGTCGGTCTCAGAGGGCGTCAGCTTTTCTTCAACCATTTGGCAATCGTGAACGACGGCCACGACGGGCGTGGTTTCATCCACCAGCCCAAGCTCGGTGAACATTCCCCATTCCAGATCGAAAAACCCATGCCCCTTGCCAAAGCGCACGCCATCCACTGACACGGCCGAGGCCCCGGTAGCCATGAAATCAAACCGGCCCCGGCTGGCAATTTCGGCAAGGCTGATCGGGCGCGCGAAATGTTCCATACCATCCAGCCAGGCGGCATAAAGTTCTGCGCCCGGCGGCACCATCCCCGCCTCCATCAAAAGAAAGCCGCGATAGATGCCGTAGGTTGACATGACAAAGGATTTGCCAGCCGAAATCATATCGCGCCGCAGGTCCACAAGGCAGTTATCGGGCGTGATGAAGGCATAGGTACTTGCGGCATATTCCGGCATCGCGATCACACTTGCTGTGGCAGCCTCGGACCCGTCGAAATCGGGGATGACTTCGGAAAAGTTCAGGTGAAACCGGGTGTCAGGTTTTGCCACATCGTAAAGTCGGTCCCAAATCTGCTGGCGTATGATCTTGGATTTGGACATGATCGGCTCCGATGGTGTTTCAGTGTTTCACAATAGTGAAACGAATGTTTCATCAACGCAAGGGCATTCACAGGATCAGGCATCACGAATGGCAACGCGGCTAACCCTTAGACTTCAGGACAAAATTTCCCGACTAACCAATGCTGAGCAAAAACTTGCGGCATTGCTGCTTGAGAATCAGGCACTAATTGAAACCCATTCCGCGACAGAACTTTCCACCCTGGCCGGAGTATCCAAGGCGACCACCGCCCGGTTTTTCCGAAATCTTGGCTATACCGATTTTGACGAGGCCCGCTCTCAAGCGCGCGAGGAACGCAACCGCACCCAGCCCTATGCTTATTTGCAGGGCCAACCCGAAAAGGTAGTTTTGGGCCGGTCCATTGGCGAACATCTTGAATTGGAACTTCTGAACCTGACCCGCACCTTCGAGGAAATGCGCCCCGATCTGCTGACAGAGGCGGCCCGCCTTATCCAAGACGCCCCGCGCGTCTGGTGCATGGGGTTCGGCGCCGAGGAAGGTCTGGCGCAACTGGCCCGCTTGACCTTTGCCCGCCTGCGCCCGGACGTGCACATCCTTGCCGCCCATGCCGGGGCCTGGGCCGAAGATCTGTCGATGACCGGCCCCCGCGATGTGCTGATACTGCTGACGCTGGAGCCGCGGCCAAAGTTTCAGGCTGCGCTGACGTCGTACGCGCGCACGACCCGGATGAATGTGATCACTCTGACAGATCATCGTTTTCTGGCCATCGCGCAACGATTTTCCAAGCTTGTGATCGGCTGCCATGTCGCGACCTTCGGACGCTTGCCAAGCCATGCCACAATGGCGTCGATGATCCGATTGTTGTCGATTGCCTTCATCGGTCAAGCCGGGGCCGCCGCACATCAGCGATTGGTGGTAATCGACGAAATCAACGAAGAGATCGACCTTTTTGAATGATCGCACCATAGCGCGCCAGATTGGTATCAGTCCTGCGGTTCTGCAAATCTTAATGACCGCTGCAAAAGATCTACAGTCTAAGAGTTCTTTCGCGTCCATCGACCGCTTTGAGCCGTTTCGCGAGATCACGTCGATGTTCAGGGTGTTTTCAGTGGCAGCCTGCGGAGCTCGTGGCTGCAATTCGGGCAAAAGCACGTGGGGGTATCGCGGTCGCACGGATGGTTTGCTATTGCCGCCGCTTCGGCGTCAGCGACTATCCAGCAGACGTCGACCCAAAAACGCAGCGGGCGATCCCGATTGCCACCCGCCCCCGTTGCTTTCGCGTCCCACCCCTGCAAGGCTGCGTCATCTATTTTGGGGGGCAAGGATCGGTGCAGGTTGAAACGTTCGTAAACCGCTGGAAAGCATCAAGCGGGAGCGAGCGGGCGAATTTTCAGCAGTTCGCAATCGAACTGACCCAACTGCTTGACGTAGCCGCGCCCAAGCCTGCCACCGCCGACAGCCAGAATGACGACTACCGTTTTGAACGGCCCGTCACCTTCATCCACACGGCCACCCAAACGCGTGGCTACATCGATCTTTACCGGCGGCAGTCCTTTGTGATGGAGGCCAAGCAGGGCACGGGGCGCGCGACCGATGAGCCCGGCGCGCAACCGGCGCTTCTGCCTGATCTGCCGCCCAAACTGCGGCAGGGCCACGGCATCCGGGGGTCGCGACGCTGGGATGACACCATGCTGCGCGCGCGCAATCAGGCCGATGGCTATGCCCGTGCCGTGGCACGTGATGATGGCTGGCCGCCCTTCCTGATGATCGTTGTTGTAGGCCATGTGATCGAGGTCTATGCCGACTTCTCCGGCCAAGGGCAGGGCTACACCCAGTTCCCCGACGGCACCCGCTATCGCATCACCCTGGACGATCTGCACGACCCCGATGTGCGCGAGCGCCTGCGTGCGATCTGGCTGAACCCCCAAACGCTAGACCCCGCCCGGATCAGCGCCGCCGTCACCCGCGAGGTGGCCGATAGGCTGGCCGCACTTGGCCGGTCGTTCGAAGGGCAGGGCCATACCGGTGAAGAGGTGGCCCGGTTCCTGATGCGCTGCCTGTTCACGATGTTCGCCGAAGATGTGGAGTTGATCCCGCGCGCTAGCTTTTCCGATCTTCTGAAGAAACTGCGCGGCCATCCGCAGGACGCCGCACCGGCGCTGGCGGGTCTGTGGGAAACCATGAACACCGGCGGCTATTCACAGGGGCTGATGACCCGGCTGAAGCAATTCAACGGCGGCCTGTTCAAAGAGGCCCACGCCCTGTCTCTGTCAGAAGTGCAACTGTCACTGCTGATTGACGCGGCGTCGCGCGACTGGAAACTGGTCGAACCCGCCATCTTTGGCACCCTGCTGGAACGCGCACTGGACAAACGCCAGCGGCACAAGCTGGGGGCGCATTACACGCCCCGCGCCTATGTCGAGCGGCTGGTGGTGCCCACGGTGATGGACCCGTTGCGCGCCGACTGGCGCGATGTGCAGGCCTCGGCTGTGGCCCTTGCCGCACAGGGCCGCGAGGGCGAGGCCCGCGATACGGTGCGCGCCTTTCACACCCGGCTGTGCGATATTCGCGTGCTTGATCCGGCCTGCGGATCGGGCAACTTCCTTTATGTAGCGCTTGAGATGATGAAGCGGCTGGAGGGAGAGGTGACAGCCCTTCTGGCCGATCTGGGCGAAGATCAGGCGGCCCTGTCGCTGGCCGGGCATACCGTGGACCCGCACCAGTTTCTGGGGCTGGAACTGAACCCCTGGGCCGCCGCCGTGGCCGAACTGGTGCTGTGGATCGGCTATCTGCAATGGCATTTTCGAACCCATGGCAAGGCATCCCCCGCCGAACCCGTGCTGCGCGATTTCAAGAACATCGAA